>ERZ809224.2255-NODE-2255-length-12223-cov-8.496220_pt1 | contig 12223 bp, 12 predicted proteins | sample MGYA00520513_ERZ809224 | MGnify/ENA primary metagenome ERZ809224 (study PRJEB31576, sample SAMEA3212658) | Homo sapiens | biome: human-gut; feature: human gut; material: fecal | place: Sweden | collected 2012 ...
CGGGGGCTGGCCCCGGTGGCCAGGGCAACGGTTTTCGCGTAGTAGGTCTCCCCATCCGTCTTCACCACTTTGGGATCTGCGACCAGGTCCACCTCCGTCACCTGGGTGAGGACGGTGCGGGCGCCGAACCGCTCGGCCTCCTGCCGCATCTTGTCGGCCAGAGCGTACCCGGCGACCCCCTCCTCAAAGCCTGGATAGTTGTCGATCTGATGGGCCTGGGCCATCTGGCCGCCGGGAACCAGGGCCTCCAGTACCACGCTGTCCAAACCGGCCCGGGCGGCGTACAGGGCTGCGGTGTACCCACCGGGACCGCCGCCGATGATGATCATGTCGTAGATATGCTCCATGGTGATTGCTCCTTCTTCCCCGGCTCCCAGGCCTTTCCCTGGGGACCCGCAGGGGTCTGATTTTTCTTAGTATACCCCGGCCCCGCCCAGCCGTCCGTGACCAGGTCACAAAAAACTCCCCCGGTACAGTTCCGGGGGAGTTTATCCTCAAAGCGAACGCTCCCTGCAACGGTCAGGTTCCGTCCAGGGTCAGCGAGGCGGCCAGCAGCTTTTTCGTATAGTCGTGCTGGGGATAGTCGTACACCGTGTCCGCGTCCCCCTCCTCCACGATCTGTCCGTGATACATCACGCACACCCGGTCGCACAGCTGGTAGACCACCGCCAGGTCGTGGGAGATGAACAGGTAGGACAGGCCATACCGCTCCCGCAGGTCGGCCAGCAGCTGGAGAATCTGGGCCTGGAGGGTGACGTCCAGGGCGGACACCGGCTCGTCCAGCACGATGAGCTTGCTGCCCTGGATGAGGGCGGCGGCGATGGACACCCGCTGACGCTGCCCCCCGGAGAGTCGGGCGGGCTTACGCCCATAGTGCTCCTCGGTGAGTCCCACCTGGAGCAGCATGTCTACCGCCCGCTCCTTCCGCTCCCTTTTGTCCCGCACCCCGGAAGCCCGCAGAGCCTCCTCCAGGAACCACCCCACCGTCCGGGCGGGGTTCAGGGAGCCGTAGGGGTCCTGAAACACCATCTGGGGCCGGGGGCTGTTTACCCGCAGCGTCCCCTCGTGGTCGGTGACGATGCCCAGCACGCACTTGGCCAGGGTGGTCTTGCCCGAGCCCGACTCCCCTACGATGCCCACCGTCTCCCCGGGGGCCAGGGTGAGGGAGACGTTCCGGAGCACCTGCCGGCGCTCCTTCCCCTTTCCGTACCAGCTGTTCAGATTCTGGATGTCCAGAATGGGCTCAGCCATGGCTGCCGCCTCCCTTCAGCTTTCTCCGGGTGGGCCGGGCGGCGATGAGCTGGCGGGTGTACTCCTCCCGGGGGTGATAAAACACCTGGTCGATGGGCCCCTCTTCCACGATGCGGCCGTGGCGCATCACCACCACCCGCTGGCAAAGGGTTTTCACCACTCCCAGGTCGTGGGAGATGAACAGGATGGCGGTGCCCTCCTTCTGGTTGATCTTCTTCAACGTATCTAAGATCTGGGCCTGGATGGTCACGTCCAGGGCGGTGGTGGGCTCGTCGGCAATGAGTAGCCGGGGCCGGAGCACCAATGCCGCGGCGATCATCACCCGCTGGCGCATGCCCCCGGACAGCTGGTGGGGATAGCAGGCATACAGCTTCTCCGGCTCCGGAAGCCCGGCCAGAGCCATGGCCTCCAGGGCCCTGGCCCGCCGCTCTTCCCCGGTCAGCCTGGTGTGGACCCGCAGGGCGTCCTCCACCTGGCGGCCGATCTTCATGGTGGGGTTGAGGCTGGTCATGGGCTCCTGGAAGATGATGGACAGCTCCTTGCCCTGATACCGGCGCAGCTCCGAGCGGCTCATGGACAGCAGGTCTGCCCCGCCGAACAGGGCCCTGCCGGAGATGTCCACCTCAGAGCGGCGGATGAGCCCCATGAGGGCGTGGGCGGTCATGGACTTGCCGGAGCCCGACTCCCCCACCACGCCCACCACTTCCCCCTCCTCCATCTGGAGGCTGAAGTCCTCCACGGCGGCAAAGGGAACGCTGCGGTCATAGAATTCCACTTTCAAATGCTCCACATTCAGCAGCATCAGTCCTCACCCAGCCTTTCCCGGATGCCCTCGCCCACCATGCCAACCCCTAAGATCATCAGGATCATCACCAGGGCGGGAAACAGGATGAGCCAGGGGGAGGTGGTGAAATAGCTCTGGGCCTCACTGATCATCCGGCCCAGGCTGGTGTCCGGCGGGGTAACACCGATGCCCAGATAGCTCATGGACGCCTCCGCCAGCACCGCGTTGTTAAAGCCGATGGCCAAGCCGCTGAGGAGCACCGGCCAGGTGTTGGGCAGGATGTGCAGGAAGAGGATACGCCACCCGGGCACCCCCATCAGCCGGGCCGCCCGGACGAAGTCCCGATCCCGGTACTTGAGGAACTCCCCCCGTACCAGCCGGGCGAAGCTGGGGATGAACAGGATGCCCAGGGCCACGATGACGTTGTATTTGCCCGGGCCGATGAGGGCGATGACCACCAGCCCCAGCAGCACGCTGGGAAAGGCGGCAATGGCATCGCAAAACCGCATGATCACCGCGTCCGCCGCTCCGCCGTAGTAGCCGCACAGCGCCCCGATGACCAGGCCCGCCACGAACCCGATGGCCAGCACCGCCAGGGCGATGGTGAGGGTGGCACTGGCCCCCTCCAGGGTGCGGGAGAACACGTCCCGCCCCATGTGGTCGCAGCCGAAGGGGTGGGCCAGGGAGGGGGAGGCGTACTGGTCCGCGGAGCTCATAGCTGTGGGAGAGTAGGGCGTCCAGAACAGCCCCAGGGCGCTGTAGCCCACCGACAGCGCGGTGAGGATCAGCCCCAGGATCAGGTACCAGTTCTTCTTTTTTCCCATAACCCTCACCTCTGTCTCAGCCGGGGGTCCATCACCCGGTACAACAGGTCGGCGGCGAAATTGCACACCACCACCACCAGGGCGATGAGGGCCACAATGGCCTGCACCACCGGGTAGTCCCGGTTGCTGATGGAGGACACCAGCATCTGACCGATCCCCTGCACGGCGAACACCTGCTCCACCACAATGGAGCCGGCCACAATATCGGCGATGGTCATGGCCAGGAAGGTGATCACCGGGATCATGGCGTTGCGCAGGGCGAACCGCCAGAGCACTCCGCTTTTGGAGTTTCCCTTGCTGTACGCCGTGCGGATGTAGTCCTCCCTCATCTCCCCCAGGATGGAGCCCCGGAGCATCTTCACCGTCATGGCCGCACGGGGCAGGGCGATGGCCAGGGCAGGAAAGAACAGGTAACCCAGATAGGCTCCCACCCCCTGCTCCGCCGCGGAGGAAAAGCTGCCCACCGTGAACCAGTGGAGGATCAGGCTGAACAGGCAGGTGAGCAGGAACCCCAGCAGGAAGTTGGGAATGGACATGGTGACCTGATTGAGCACAGTCAGCGCCCGGTCGATCACGCTCCCCTTATACCGGGCGCACAGAATGCCCAGGGGCAGAGAGATGAGGAGGATCAGTCCGAAGGACATACACGCCAGGGTAGCGGTCACTCCCACCCGGCCGCCCAGCAGCTGGGTCACCGGCATGGCGTAGTTATAGGACTCCCCCAGATCTCCGGTGAACAGCCCGCCCAGCCAGTTGAGATAACGCTGCCACAGGGGCAGGTCCAGGCCCAGCCGCTCCCGGAGAGCGGCGATCTGCTCGGCGGTAGCGTCCACTCCTAAGATGGAGGTAGTGGGGTCGCCGGGAAGGATGGAGAAGGCCACAAAGGTCAGGATGGTCACCAGCAGCAGGGTGACCACCAGCAGACCCAGGCGCTTCAGAATGGTTTTTATCATTGCGAAGACCTCCTGCAAGGTCAAAATGCCGGGTCGCATCCCGGCAGGGCTTTTTTCGTTTCGCCGAAGGCGACCTACTTTCTGTGCGAACAGAAAGTAGGCAAAGAGTCGCTCAGGGGGTGGCAAGCCGGGTCGAGCCGGCAAAGGGCGCCAGCTCTCCAGGCTTTCCACCCCCCGGACCCCCCATAAAGTTCGCGGGGGCGTCAGTCGAGGTGCAAACTCCTCTTTCCGGCGGCAGAGTCGACACCTGGGCAGTTCCCTCGGCGGGCTATGCCCTGGTGCCACTAAAGTTGCCAGACAGTACACCCTAAGGGGGCGCCTGGTCAGGCATAGCCCTAAAAAAGGATGCCCGGAACGGGGCATGGCCTTGGGGAATGGTGCGTAGAACGAGTGCCAACCCCCCAACTTTTTGCCCCGGTAGGCGCCCGACTGGGTGCTTGAGGCTGGCCCTATCCTGTCAGCAGCAGGCCGGAGGCCGTCAGAGGCACCTCCGCACCGTCGTGTTCAGCACGCCGGAAAGAGAACGCTACACCCTGACTGACGCCCCCGTAGCCCTTAAATGGGTTTCTTAAGGGGAAAATCCTAAGAACGCGCAGCGTTCGTCCGGATTTTCATCCCCTAAGGGTGTCTTTGCCTACTTTCTGCACAAGCAGAAAGTAGGTCGCCTTTCGGCGAAACCCGAATCCTCTTACTCCGCGTAGCGGATGGTGCTCATATCCAGCACATAGGTGCGGTACAGCTCCAGCCCGGTCAGCTTCGGGGACATGACCGTCAGGTCGCACAGGTCCTGGAGCCACACGCTGGCGGCCTGCTCGCTGAGGATGGTCAGCGCCCGCTTGTACAGCTCCTCCTGCTCCCCCTCGTCCAGGGCGGTGATGGCCTGGGTAACCACCTGATCATATTCCTCATCATTGAAGTTGATGAAGTTGTTCTGATAGTCGGACACATACCGGATGACCATCTCCCGGGCGGTCATGTCGCTGGCCGCCACGCCGCACACGGTGGACTGGTAGTCCCGGCCCTGGTACACCTGAGACACCCAGGTCTCCCACTCCACCGGGACGATGTTGGCGGTAATGCCCACCGCCTTGAGCTGCTCGGCGATGACCTCGGCGGTCTGTACGTGCTGGGTGTAATTGCTGGGCACGGTGATGTCCATGGTGAACCCATCGGGGTAGCCCGCGTCGGCCAGCAGCTGCCTGGCCCGGTCCGCATCGGTGGGATAGGCGTCGTTGAGCTCCTCCATATAGTACTTGCTGAAGGCGGGGTACATACTGGTGCCCACCTGCACCCCGGCCCCATCACACACAAAGTCGATGATCTGCCCCACATCAATGGCGTAGCACAGGGCCTGGCGCACTCGCACGTCGTCAAAGGGGGCCACGTCGTTGTTCAGGTACAGAGCCTGGACCAGCTTCATGGTGTCCTCCACCACGGTGAACTGGCCCTCCACCTGGCTGGCCTGGGTGTTGGGCACGTGGATGGCCATGTCCAGGGAACCGCTCTGCAGGCTCATCACCAGGGTGTCGCTGTTGGTGATGATACGGAAGGTCACCTGGTCCAGGTAGGCCGGGTCGCCCCAGTAGGCCTCGTTCTTCTCCATCACCAGGCTGTCCTGAGGGGTGTAAGACACGTATTGGAAAGGGCCGGTCCCGATGGGGTTCTGTGCGATGCCGTCCCCGGAACCGGCGGGGATGATGGCGGCGGTTAGGGAGTAGATGAACTCCAGGCTGGGCTCGGCCAGGGTGATGACCACATGGCTGTCGTCCGGAGCTTCGATACTGGCGACATTAGAAAACGCCGTGATCAGAGGGGTTCCGTTGTTCTCCGATCCGGCGCAGCGTTCCAGGGAATAGACCACATCCTCGATGGTGACCGGCTCCCCGTTGTGGAACGTGACGCCCTCCCGCAGGGTGAACGTGTACGTCAATCCGTCCTCAGAAACCGTATAGTCACTGGCGACGGCTTCTCTCACTCCGCCGTCCGAACTGGCCTTCACCAGCCCCTCGAAGATGTTGAACAGCACCTCGCTGCTCCCTGCGGCTACCGCCTTGTGGGGGTCGAGGCTGTCCAAATCCTGTGCGATACCTACCGTGACTGAGTTTCCGTGGTCGGATGACTCGCCCGATTGTGCAGATGCCGTGGGACTCTGGCTGGGATCCGTACCTCCTGTACATCCGTACAGTGAAGCCGGCAGCATAGCCGCGACGGCAAGCAGCAAAAGGGCCCGTTTGAATTTGCTGGGCATTTTGCTTCTTCCTTTCTACTGCATTTCTCGCAACTGTATTCAGTTGTCGTTTTATTTTACCCTCTTTCCGGGGGAAAAGCAAGGGGAATTTGCGGGGGCTTTCCGAACTGGGTACCTTTTTGCCGGAGGGTTCCGGCAAGCCCTCTGGCTTGTCGGGTCCCGCCCCGACAGGCGGGGTACTTTCTCTTGCACCAGAGAAAGTACCCAAAGAGCGTGTCCAGGGGGAGGGCCCCCTGGATACCCCCGCTCAGTTGGGGTGCGTTCCTCTCTTTCCGGCGTGGCGAAACCCGCGGCTGCGCCGGTTCCATCGACGGCCCCTGGCCTCCTGCGTCTTTATGCTTGGGTGCCTGCGGCCCAGGCTACGCGCCTGGAATGGCAAGGCACTTTGGTGCGGCGCGCCGTTAGAGGCGCAGACCCGCAGGATTGAACACCCACACCAGGCGCCCATAGGCGGCGTAGAAGATTGCAGGGTAAGACGGCAAAAAAATGGGGCCCCCGCCGAAGCCCAGCGAAGCGGGTTCGGTGGGGAAAGGAGGAGCAAGGGAGCGGGTGGAGTTTTCGCCGCCTTTGGGCGGAAACGAAACTGAGCGGACTTTGCGACGACGCGGGCCGCCGTGGGTGGGATACGCGTCGATGACGGACGCCGGAAAGAGGACACCGCACCGATTCTGCTCCCTCGTAAAAATGGGGGTTCTTAGGGGGCAAGCCCTGCGTACGAGGGACGCCCTCTGTCCCGAAGTTAAGCCGGGGTTGCGCCCCTAAGCGCGTCTTTGCCTACTTTCTGCGCGTGCAGAAAGTAGGTCGCCCTTCCGGGCGAAACCGGAACGCGCCTGTCGGGGCGGGACCCGGCCTCCAACTGAACGCGAAAAAAGAGAGCCCCTGAGGGCTCTCTTTTTTTGATCTCTTTCTTCTGCGCGCTTACTTCTGCTCCCCGCAGCCGGAGCAGCTGGCACAGGAGTGGCTGGCCGTCCACAGCTTGTCGGCGGTGGGCTTCCAGTTGGCGGCGTAGGCGTCGCACTTGGCGCACAGGTGCTCGGCGCTCTCCGGGGACTCGGGGTCGGTGGAGTGGGCTCCGGTCTTGGCCACCATCTCCCGGAGCTTCTCGGGGTTCTCCAGCATGGGGCAGGGACGCAGCATGTTCTCGTTGAAGGGCTGGCCGTCGTGATAGGCCATGAACATGGGGCCCCGCAGGCAGTCCAGCAGGGACTTCTCCCGGATGTTGGAGTCGGAGTAGTGGATGAACACGCAGGGGTCCACATCGCCGTTGGCGTTGATGTGCAGGTAGCGCCGGCCGCCGGCAATGCAGCCGCCCACATACTCGCCGTCGTTCTGGAAGTCCAGCAGGAAGATGGGCTTGGTGTGGCGGTAGTTGTCCCGCACCCGGTGGTACAGCTCCTCCCGCTGCTCCGGAGTGGGCAGCAGTTCAGGTACGGCGTCGTTGCCCACGGGCATGTAGTGGAAATACCAGGCGAACTTAGCCCCCCACTCCACCAGACCATCCACAAACTCCTCTGAGCTAATGGACTCCATGTTGGCGCTGGTGTAACAGCAAGACACGCCGAAGGGCAGTTTCTTCTCCTTCAGGATCTGCATAGCACGGCGCACCTTCTGGAACACGCCGTCACCGCGGCGGCCGTCGGTGGCCTCCTCAAACCCCTCCACACTGATGGCAGGCACAAAGTTCTTCACCCGGAGCATCTCGTCGGCAAAGTCCTCGTCGATGAGGGTGGCGTTGGTGAAAGCCAAAAACTCACAGTCGGAGTGCTTGTTGCACAGAGCGATCAGGTCGTTCTTGCGCACCATCGGCTCCCCGCCGGTATAGATGTAGATGTAAACGCCCAGCTCCTTGCCCTGGGTAATGATGGAGTCGATCTCGTCAAAGCTCAGGTTCAGCTTATTGCCATACTCGGCCGCCCAGCAGCCGGTGCAGTGCAGGTTGCAGGCGGAGGTGGGGTCCAGCAGGATGGCCCAGGGAATGTTGCAGCCGTATTTCTGCCGGTTTTCCTCCTGCTTCTTCCAGCCGATCAGGTTGCCGTTGAGCATGAAGTTCTCAAAAAAGGTCCGGCGCACCCCGTCATCAATATCAGTCCACATGCTGCGGATCAGCCGGTACCAGTTGTTGTCCGGGTCCTGGATAGCCCGGCGGAAGGCCGCCCGCTGAGAGGGGAAGCTGTTGGGGCCATCCCCGGCAAACCTGTCCACCCAGTCCATCAGCTTGGGAATGTTCGCGTCCGGGTCCTTGTCCAGGTACTCATACACCTTGCGGAATCCGATCTTTTTCACACTATCCATTACGCTCATGGTATACCTTCTCCCGATCAATGTGATTCAGAATGGATGCATCCAAAAGGATTTTCCACGGTCCTATTATAGGCCGGATCCTTCCCCAACACTATTGACACAGTTCGACAAATTGTCTGCAATTTTGACACAGAACTCTATTTGTCAATTCTTTTGACGCCGCTGCGCCAAACGCTCCAGCATGAAGTCCATGCTTCCGTCCATAATGGCGTAAAAATCCTCCAGCCAGTCCACAGAGTTCTGGGGCATCCCCCGGTCCACCCACCGAAGCACGACGCTGGCCAATCCCTGGGCGCACAGCTGGGTGACAAACTGCTCCTGCTGCGGGGTGACCCTGTGATTCTTCGCCGTCTCCTCCACCTTCGCCCGGATGGGCGGCAGCAGCCACCGGCACAGGTAGTGCTCCACATAGCTGCGCTCGTATGCCCGGTAGATATTGAGCACCACGGTGCGGTGATTCCGCAGGCGCTCCATGGTCTGCTGCATCACCGTCCACCACTGATCCGGCCGAATATCCTGCAGCTTTTCCAGCTCCTGCTGCAGGCTCCAGTCCACCACACCGTACAGGTCGGAAAAGTGGTAGTAGAACGCCTGTCTGGAAATCCCGCAGCGCTCCACCAGCTCGGTCACCGTGATCTCATCCAGCGGTTTTTGCTCCAACAGCTCCAACAGAGCGGCCTGGATTTCCCCTTTCGTACTTCTCGGCATTTTATTCCCTCATTTCGCCATTCTTTTTTCAAATTATACTGGGATTCCAAACCCCGCGCAACTGTTTTCTTTCTACAACGCATCCAATGGCTGGGAATACTCCGGCCGCCGCGGCGGCATACTGTGAACAGGTAAACGCATCTCTCACGGCAAGGAGGAGTCAAATTGGGCAAATCAAATCAACCGGGAAATAAGCTCTGGTACGCCGCCGTGGGCGGGGCCGCAGGGCTGGTGAACGGATTTTTCGGCGGCGGGGGCGGCATGGTGCTGGTCCCCCTGCTGGCGGGCCAGTGTGGGCTGGGCCAGCGCCGGGCCTTTGCCACCTCGGTGGCGGTGATCGCCCCCCTGTGCGCCCTGTCCGCCGGCATCTACTACCTGCGGGGCAGCCTGGACCCCATAGCCGCCCTGCCCTATCTGACAGGCGGGCTAATTGGCGGGCTCATCGGCGGCAAGGTCTTCCGACGCATGTCCATGGTCCTGCTGCGCCGGGTGTTCGCCCTGCTCATCCTGTACGGGGCGGCCAGGGCGCTGCTGTGAGCGGCTGGCTCATTCCCCTTTTGGCCGGGGCGGCCACCGGGATCCTTTCCGGCTTCGGCATCGGGGGCGGCTCCCTCCTGCTCATCTATATGACCAGCTTTGCCGACGTACCACAAAACCTGGCCCAGGGCATCAACCTGCTCTACTTCCTGCCCACAGCGGGGGCCGCCCTGCCTGCCCACTTCAAAAACGGCTATGTGGAAAAGGCCGCCCTGGCCCCCGCCATCCTGGCCGGGTTGGCCGGGACGGCGCTGGCGGCCTGGGCGGCCACGTCCATGGACACCGATCTTCTGCGCCGGTGCTTCGGCGCTTTCCTGCTGGTCATTGGCCTGCGGGAACTGTTCCGGGAAACCCCAGCTGACGAGCGATCCCCTCGGTGACCCCCGGGGCACCAAACAGGTAACTGCCGCCCCTTGTGGTGGTCACCAGCAGCCAAGGCCCCTCCCTGGGATCTAAGCAGAGGGTGAGGCTGGCGTACCCGGCGGCGGCGTACTGCCCCTTGCGCACCGTGTCCATGGCGGTGCCCGCCACCCGGATCAGACCGGAGGGCATGGCATCCAGCAGCTCTGCTTCGGCGATGTCGTCCAAATCAATTTCGTACCGGTCCCTCCCGTGGGAGGCGATGAGGGCCTCGTCGGTGAGGGCCAGCTCCACCGGGGCCCGCTCCTCCTCCACCAGCCACACCCCCAGCAGGGGCAGGCAGATCAGCAGGGCGGCCACCACCCCCATGAGGATCTTCCCCGCCGGGCGGGCCAGGTTCACCGAGGTGTTGCCCCCCACCCGATCGTTGACCACCAGCCGCCGGTCGTTGGGGTTGCAGTAGAACAGGCCCCAGATCCACTGCTCGTCCTCGTCCACATAGAAGCCGGTGCCGCTGTCGGCGGTGAGCTTCTCCTGGGCCTGGCGGAGGCGGAACTCCAGGCCGAAGACTGCCGCCACCAGTCCCAGGGTGAGCACCCCGATGGCCGCGAAGCTGGGCAGGAAGGCGTAGTAGCTCCCCCACAGGGCCAGGGCGAACAGGGCCATGAACCAGCTCAGCCACAGCCAGCTGCGCCGCCAGTACTGCCGCCGCAGCCGGGTGAGGGCCTGGGTGCGGTCGGTGTTGCCGTCCACCACCTCGGATTTCCGGCGGAAGGCGTACCGATAGAGCAGCCGGAACAGCAGGATACACAGGGGGTTGACCAGGAATACCACCCCCGCCACCCAGCCCCAGGCTGCCCACACCCCGGCCACGGGGATGGCGCTCACCACCAGGGGCGGCAGGAAGTGGCGGAAGGACAGCTCTTTTGCCGGCTGGACGGCGGCGGAAAGGTCCACTGTCACCGTCTGGGGGGCGGTGGTCTGCCCCCAGCCCCGGCCGGCCTTGATGGCCCGCAGATCCCGGTTGCATCGGACATACACCACCAGGGGGGCCACAATGGCCAGGTCCGTCCACACCAGCATGGCCGTTAGGCTCTCCCCCATGGACAAGGGGAGGAACAGGCCCATGAGGGCCAGGGCAGTGAGGATCAGGCAAACCGCACCCAGCTGGCGTTTGAACTTGCCCAGCCGGGCCTGCACATCGGGGTCGGTGCGGGCCTCAAAGGGCAGCGTTGTCCCGATAACGATGTTCTTCTTGAATTTCGTCTCGTTGGCCAAAAAGAAGTAGAGCACCAGCGGCACCCAGATCACGCACAGCCACAGGATCACCTTGCCCGTCATTTCCCTTCCCCCTCCTCGTCATACAGCCTGGCACACAGGTCCAGGATCTCCTCCCGGCCCAGCCCGGCCAGCCGCAGCTCCCCCAGGCGCAGGCGCAGGCCCTGGATGGTATCCCGACTGGGCCCGGCCGCCCCCTGCCTGGGGACCACCGTGGCCCCCAGGCGCCGGTCGGTCTGGATGTATCCCTCCTGCTTCAGCAGCTGGTAGGCCTTGGACACCGTCATCATGTTGATGCCCGCCTCCTCCGCCAGGGCCCGGATGGTGGGCAGGCGCTGGCCGGGCTCCAGCCCGCCCTGGGCGATGCCCAGCACGATCTGATTGCGGATCTGCTGGTAGATGGGCACATCGCTGTTGAAGTCCAATTGCAGCAGCATTCTGTTTGCCTCCTTTGTATTACAAATAATAATGCAAATAGTGCTATCTGTCAAGGAAAACTTTTTGCCGCTCCCGCTTGACAGAAGATGTAAAGCACGCTATACTATTTTTGTAAAGTAAGCTTAACATTTTGGAGGGGGGATGGCCTGTGAGGAACCGCATTGCCGAGCTGCGCCGTGCCCGGCGTATCTCCCAGGCAGAGCTGGCCGACGCCGTGGATGTCACCCGGCAGACCATCATCTCCCTGGAGAACGGGCGGTACAACGCCTCCCTCCTGCTGGCCCACAAAATCGCCCGGTATTTTGATCTGACCATCGAGGACGTCTTTTTGTTTGAGGAGGAGAGCCCATGAAACCCAATCTTTGCCAAGACCGTTATCTCGCCGCCGGAATGGGGCTGTTCGCCGCCTGCCTGGCTCTGGGCAGGTTCGCCCACGCCGCCCTGGGCCAGTTCCTGTCCGGGGCATTGGCCGGGCTGTCCCTGCTGCTGATCTGGGTCAGCATCCTCCAAAACACCCGGCGGGGCCGGGCCCTGCTGGCCC
>ERZ809224.2259-NODE-2259-length-12212-cov-4.591429_pt1 | contig 12212 bp, 15 predicted proteins | sample MGYA00520513_ERZ809224 | MGnify/ENA primary metagenome ERZ809224 (study PRJEB31576, sample SAMEA3212658) | Homo sapiens | biome: human-gut; feature: human gut; material: fecal | place: Sweden | collected 2012 ...
GGGCATACATTGTAATAGCACTTCCGGAGAGCTGTCATGGCTACGGTTGCTGATTCCTCTTTGATTTTTAAAATATTGGAGATCATATCCGTAAAGCCAAACATCCATATAGGGAATGGTCTGTCACCACCAATCTGAATATTTCTGGCATATGACAATTCTTTGTATTCGCCATGGATGTCAAATACGATCACATTCGCCCCAGGTAATTTGCTTGTCTGCTCCAAAATTTTCGCCACTGTCTCGGATTTTCCTGCGCCGGTGTTTCCAACAATACAAGCATGTCTCTGGAAGAATTTGTTTCCATCTACATATGCCGGAAACTCATAGGCTGAATATTCTCCGATGCAGAATCCTTCTGTATACCTGCTCAGCATAGAAGCAAATTCTTCTTTGGAAATTCGATGTGCACTTACTTTCATGGTTGGATATTTGTCTATTGCCTTCTGGAATGTTCCATCTTTTACAGTTCCGATAATGGAGCATTCCAACATCTTTGTACTGCTATGTTCCAAAATATAATCGTTTTCTCCGATTTCCTCCTCATTCTCTGTGTCAATATCTGTCAATGTGTTTACCATGGTAACCAGTTCCACTTCTCCATCTGATACAGCAATCAGATCATTGATCCGCACATCGTCAAATTCTTTGTAGTCCGATCTAATTTGAACCTTATCGCTTAAAATTTTTACAAGTTTCATGCCCTTACGCCTCCAACAATTCATTGTAGTTTCTTACAGCAGCCTGCTTTATGCTTTTGCAATAATCACACCTTCCGCAATGAACAGGTTCCAGCAAGCCAGCTTTGATATCTGCATATCTTCCGATGTTTTCCTCCACCTGTCGTAATGCCATATCAAGGGTAGATTGCGGTATCTGCCAGATGTCTCTATCCATTACCCTCTCTTTAGTTACTACAGCAAGATAGAAAGGTAATTTTTCACCTGTAACGATTTCCACGCCTTTCTGATAAATAGCGCCCTGGAGGTCATATCTCCACATAGGGAGCTTATCCATTCTTGCCACGACCTTTAAGTCTGTAATCGCTTTCCCTGGATTATAGCTGTCCAGCTTTGCCTTCCACTTCACCCCGAATAATTCAAAGGTGAAAATTCGCTGTTTTTCTCCACTCATAGCGTCCATAAATTTGGGATCCGTTTTCACAGTTTCTATGATCTGGTTCGCTCTTTTGAACTCTGCTCTCAGCTCATGTTTTCTTGTGTAAAGTGCTGGATTCTCTTTCAGGAACTCATTGAGTGTGCCTTCAAAGTATCTGTCTACAAATGAACCTACCAATAATGCCCTAGTTGTTGGTCTTTCATATTTTCCAGAGATACTTGCCATAGCTGCTGCCTCACAATTCATAAATGCCTTGTACTGTGATACACTCATATATTCCTGATTCGCCTCCGGGCTGTAATAATTTTCATTATTCAGAATCATTTCTTGTCACCCTCTTTGCTGGCTTCCTGTTTCTTTTCTCCTCCACTGAAAGGATCGCTGATTTCACTGTTATCAGTTACCGGTAATCCAATCTCAAAGTAGTCTTCTCTCTTTGCCATTCCATCACGTAATGTGCGGTACACTTTTTTCAGTCTTACAAAGTCATTTTCGGAAAAAGCATCGCTCTTACAGCCCAGATACTTTTCAATCATTGAGATGTTTACTGAAAATTCCTTTTCAAATACTTCTGCCATTTTCCTGACACGATCCACTAAAGGTTCCTCGTATCCTTCTCGCAATGTTTTATTACATCTATCCACTGCTGCCTCCACAACATCACTCGGAATAATTCCAAGAATGCAAGCTCTTACTCTTCGTGCTGCCTGGTTCGCTACTGCTTCGTAAATATCTCTTGGGTCTGTAAGCGGATAATCGCCTTTTCTGGTGTGTCTAATATGAGGAACGCTAAATAATTTTGTCTGTCTGGAATTGGTTTCAAGGTCCCATGCGTACGCCATAACCTGACTGGCTCCGTTTCTCTGTTCCAATTCCATAAATCCAAAATCAATATTGCCCCAGTTCTGAGCAATAGCCTCTGCAAGTCTTATTGAAGGACCTGTGATTTTTTCATTTCCTCTTGGAAACTCATACATAGAACTTTCTGCCAGTTTTCTCCTCTGACAAGCTCTCATAATGTTGTTATATGCCACAACCTGATCTCGTGGGAACTTCTTTGCCGCCAACATTGCGACCTGCACTTCCTGTGCCTGTCTGGTTACCATCATTTCTGTTTGAGATGATCTCTGCGGCTGCATTGGCTCCTGACTTGTAAAGTCTACTGACTGGACATTTCCCTGTGAATTAACCTGAACTTCATTCATTGTGTTGTGCCTCCTTGTTATTATTCCTTCATCATTTTTGACATAGTTTCCAAATTCACTCCCATTCGGAAAAAGTATTCTTTTACCATATCTGGAAGTAATATTGGAATGTAGCTTTCATCTTTTCCTGCAATCTTTACTTTTCTTTTAGCGTATTCCACCAAACAGGAAAACTCTGCATTTGATATTTTGTAACCGTCTTTCTCTAATTGCTGTTTTACGCTCTCGTATTCCTGCATTTTCTTCGTGCCTCCCTGCGTCTGGCTTTAATAAACCATTCGATCAGGAACACAATCGGAATGATTGCCCATTCGCCTCCGATTGCTGCATATCCACGCTGAGCATATGCCATCCGCACTGCTGCCGCCATTAATAAGCAGCCTGCGCTTAATGCAATCCAATGTTTTACAATCCATCGTTCCAGCATTCTTGCCTCCTATCTATAAAAGGAATGATTTTCCATAGTAAAAAGATATTCTGTATTGTTCTCCATCCAAGGTGAACTACCAGTTCTGCAGAAATATAGTGCTCCCTCTGTATCATCCCAGTTTTCGCACTGGACCATATACAAAGCCTTGTAGCATTCTGCATCTGGTTCAACGTTCCAATACCTTCCATCATCTAAGACCGGTTCAAATTGTCCTGGCTGAAACACAACGTCCTCTATACTATTTGGAAATTCTCTGCTTTCAACTCGATTCAGAACCACTTTCATCACAAGTGCTTTTCCCTCGGTCCCTTCTCCCTCTGCTTCTGCCATTGCAATCCTCAAAAGAATATCGGAATCTTTATTGTTCCAGTTCAGCTCATCTTCTGATGCTGAATTATATTTTGTATCGTTTTCCGGTGTTTCTGCATCGGATCCGGTTTCTGCCTGTTCATCCTGAATAGCCTGTATTGTTGTGTATGTAGATGCTTCTGCTTTATTGTCGGCCTTCAATACGACTGTTACCTGAGCTGCCAAAAGTATCATTGCTGCATCTACCGCATATACTTTTAATTTTCTTCGTGTACTCTTACGCACTTTTTGCCTCATCTTTCTCATACGGATTTACAAATATGCCAAGATCAATTCCCTGTAAGGTTCTTGCCTCTTTTATAATTTCTGCATCGTTCTCTATTCCGTATCGTTCCTTCAAAATCTGTCTCAGCTTTTCTTTCAGTTCCATTCGTATCAGCCTCTTTCATCTACTTCTGGAATTTCTCAGCCAGCATTCGTAACTCCGAAATTTCTGTTGCCAAAATTTCCAGTTTTTTCACTATTCCATCAAATTCTTCCTGCTCATCTGCTGTAATTTCTCCATCTTCCGCAATACTAAGCAGTTGTTTCTTCATGCTTCGAACACCATCTTCATCCAGGCTGTTCAGAATTTTTACAGTAATTCCTTGCAAACCGCTTACCTGTGTTGCCAAAGGAAGATTCCGTCCTATCGGGCATTCATGTTTGCAATAATAACTGCGTAATTCCGGTGTCTTATACAGATCAGACATCATCACTACTGTATCTGGTGGTACGTTTTTGGTTACTCCCAGCTCATGATTTGCCAGAGTTGATGTTGAGATACCCAATAACTCAGCAGCTCTTTCTCTACTGTTTAGAAGATCATTGTATTTTGCAGCCTTTTCTCTACAAGCAAAATAAATGTTCTTGCCTTCTTTCGTACAATCAAACTCCATTCTGTTTTCACCTCTCATCTTTTATAATGAGTTCATGCTCAATCATCCGAGCAAGAATCATCATCAGTAATATTCAAATAATCACTTATTCTTTTTCTGATTGGAGGTGATACCACACGACCATTTAAAACTGACGAAATGTATGAGCGATTGTTGCCGAGCCTCTCTGCCATATCAGAAACTCCGATATCTTTCTGAATCATGGCAATCTTGGCTTTTTTGCACCAAGGAGACAACTTTTCCGCCATATGTTTTGCTCCTTTCTTTTCTTTACTTTTGTTGCATTTTTCTTTATAATGAAGATTGATTTTATCTTTAAAATGAACTCTAAAATCATCTTCAAAATCATCTTACATTTGTTATATTAACTCGTAATAATGAGTAGGTCAATACCTTTTGCTCATTTTATTGAGTTTTTATCAAGGAGGTACTATGTTCTACGATAATTTTAAGGCTGCTTGCGAACGAAAAGGCACCACTATAACAGCTGTTTTAGCGGATATAGGCAGAGCAAGTGGCAATACTGGTGGTTGGAAAATGGGGAAATTCCCACGATTGGACATTGTTATGGAAATTGCAGAACATCTTCAAATCAGCATTGATGAATTGGTTTATGGGTTAGGTCAAGCTCCATATTCCGGACAAACTCAGAATTGTGAGTTAAGCAGTGAGTGGGGAGATATCATCTCTCAGATACCAGAGGATCGCCAACAGCTTTGCAAGGATTTTCTACGTACTCATATGGTTTCTATTCCAAAGAAATACGCTGATAATAAGAGGGCGTAATATCTCCTGACTATTTTGAATGGTATCGGAATAACAGAAACAAATAACAGGAGGTTTTCTTATGAATAAAAAGATTACTATTCAGCCACAAGCACCACTTGTTCCAGAAAAAGACGCTTTTGTCTTGGAACTTCAACGCCTCCTCGCCTGCTATCAACTGGCAGATCAAAGAGACAGGGAAATTGTGTGGTCTGTGCTCAACAAATATGTACCACATATTGTTTAAAATCAAAGGATAGCCCCATGCAGGGGCTTTCTTTATGCACTTGGGAGAAATATTATGGTAAGAAGAAAAACCGCTTTAAGGGGCGTATCTGCGTCCACTCGCATAACTAAAGTAGCAATATACATCAGAGTTTCTACCATACACCAGGTAGACAAAGATTCCATACCTATGCAGAAGAAGGACCTCATAGCGTATTGTCAGCTTATTCTTGGCACTGATAATTATGAGATTTTTGAAGATGCTGGTTACTCAGGAAAAAACACTGTTCGTCCAGCTTTCCAAGATATGATGGGAAGGATCCGGAAGGGTGAGTTCACTCATGTTCTTGTTTGGAAAATTGATAGAATATCCAGAAATCTTCTGGACTTTACAGAAATGTACGAAGAACTTCAATCACTGCGTGTTACCTTCGTAAGTAAAAATGAGCAGTTTGATACCTCCACTGCTATTGGCGAAGCTATGTTAAAAATTGTTTTGGTATTTGCTGAGTTGGAAAGAAACATGACCTCGGAGCGTGTCACAGCAACGATGATATCCAGAGCCAACAATGGACAATGGAACGGGGGGAGGATTCCTTTTGGTTATTCCTACGATTCTGGAACATCTACTTTCTCTATCAGGGAAGACGAGGCTGCAGTATGCCGCAGGCTAAAAGACCTATATCTGGACAATAAATCCCTCGTCTATACTGCAAGGGCTCTGAATGCAGACGGTTATAAAACCAGGGCAGGTGCGGACTGGACACCTACTGCGGTATGGATTATTGCATCCAGTCCATTTTACGCCGGCATTTATCGCTATAACCGGTATAAGGGAACAGAGAACAGAACTCTCAATCCAGAGGAAGAATGGGTAATGATTCCAGATCATCATCCTGCTATTTTTACTTTGGAAGAACACGAAGCAATGAAGTCCTCATTAAAAACAAATGCCAGATACGTTGATAATCCAGTTGGAAAGCCGCACGCTACTGCCAATATCCATATATTTCAGGGAATTGCCTATTGTGGCAAATGCGGAAACAAAATGGTTTCCACTCCCGGAAAGAAACACGCTGACGGGTACCGGCCATCAAATTATAGTTGCCCTCTGCATCGTAGAAGTAAAAAATGTGACAATGCCACTGTGAATGATATGATCGTTGGAGAATTTGCCATCAATTATATTTTGAATATGCTCAATGCAAAGAAAACATTTTCCAATATCGACACTCCCGAAGAATTGCAGCGGCATTTGCTGACCGGTTCCACATTTTCTGATATTTCCTCCATTGAGGAAGATGGGCTAAATGATTTCTTTAATCTTTTATCCAGGTATGGTTCAGATAATTCTTATGTTTTTGCAATAAAAACTCCCCGAAGGAAAAAAGCGTCTGTTAATCCTGAACTTGCTGCTCTCCGGAAGGAAAAAGAAAAGCAGGAACGTGCTTTACAGCGATTACAGGACTTATATTTGTATTCAGACAAATCTATGTCGGAAAAAGACTTCATTCTCCGAAAATCTGAAATATCTGATCGTTTAAAAAACATTAATGCTCAGCTTGGCCTTATTACTCAAAATCCGGATTCTCTGCTATCCGATGAGGAGTTTATAAAACAGGCCAGTCATCTTCTCATACAGAAAGAATTAAAAGGCAGAAAATATATCTATTACAAAAATCTTGCAACCTCAGTGGATCCGGAAATTCTCAGGACGTACATGGAAACGATTCTTGATTCCATGTATATTATTGATGGTCGTATAAGTTCCATTGTCTTTAAAAATGGTCTTACGCACAAATTCATCTATAAAAATTGACACCGACATAAATGTCGGGCACAAAAATAACCAGGAAGTATTCGTACCTCCTGGTTATTCTTATATTTTCTGTGTTTTTTCTCCATCCAACAAATGTTAGAAATGGATGTTAAATGATAAGCATGGCATCCCCAAACGAAAAGAACCGATATTTCTGCTCCACCGCCTCTTTGTACGCGGTCATGATCTTCTCTTTTCCGGCAAGTGCGGAGACGAGCATCAGAAGTGTAGACTCCGGCAGATGGAAGTTCGTAATCAGGCAGTCCAGTACCTTGAACTGATAGCCCGGATAAATGAAAATCTCCGTCCAGCCACTGCACGGACGCAGCGTGCCATCCTCTGCGGCAGCCGATTCGATCGTGCGGCAGCTTGTCGTACCGACACAGATCACTCTTCCTCCGTTCTTTTTCGTCTCATTAATGAGGTTTGCTGCCGTCTCATCGACCTGATAGAATTCCGAATGCATATGATGCTGTGTCACATCCTCTACCTTGACCGGGCGGAAGGTGCCAAGTCCTACGTGAAGTGTCACCTCCGCGATATTCACACCCATATCCCGCACCTGCTGCAGAAGCTCCGGCGTAAAATGCAGTCCGGCTGTCGGAGCCGCCGCTGATCCTTCATACTTTGCATAGACGGTCTGATAGCGGTTTTTATCCTTCAGCTCATGTGTGATGTACGGTGGAAGCGGCATCTGCCCGAGCCGGTCGAGAATCTCCTCAAAAATTCCCTCATACGTGAACTGAATCAGGCGATTGCCCTCCTCAACGATGTCAATGACCTCGCCGACCAGCAGCCCGTCGCCGAACACGATCTTTGTCCCGGGCTTCGCCTTTTTTCCCGGCTTTACGAGTGTCTCCCACACATCATTTTCCTTCCGCTTCAAAAGCAGAATCTCGATGAGTGCTCCGGTTCCTTCCCGCACGCCGTAAAGCCGTGCCGGGATGACCTTCGTATTGTTGATGACCAGGCAGTCGCCCGGCTGCAGATAATCTACAATGTTATAAAAGTGACGGTGTTCCATCGCACCGGTCTTTTTATCGAGTACAAGAAGCCGGGAGGCAGACCGATCCTCCAGCGGATCCTGTGCGATCAGCTCCTGCGGCAAATCAAAATAAAAATCAGATGTTTTCATAATATGTAATATCCTGTTCCTTTATTACCCATTTTAATGTACTGTCTTTCTGAGGTTCCAAATCTGCGATCGTTACTGCGCAGTTTTTCGGCACACCGGTATCCCAGAAATCCTTCTGCTCGCCATGCCGGATATTTAAGAGCATCGCACGCGACGCTGCCCCATGTGTGGAGATCAGAATTGTCTTGTCATACCATTCTTTGCGCGTGGACAGCTCTTCTAAAAATGCACCGGTACGCGCCAGCAGATCCGAAATGCTCTCTCCGCCCTCCGGTGGGATAAAATTGCCCGGATCGCGAAAGAATGCAAAAAATTTTGGATCAGTGATCTCTCCTTTTGCATCGCGCACCCGCCTGCCCTCATACGTACCAAAACCGATTTCCTGAATACGCGCATCTGTAATCACCGGGATGTCCCTTTCGCCAAGCACCAGAAGCGCTGTCTCCTTTGCACGCTGCAGTGGACTGGAAATGCAAAGGTCAAACGGGATCGGCTGCAAAGCACGGGCGGTCACCTGTGCAAGTACCCGCCCGTTCTCATTTAATGGTATATCCGTCTGTCCCTGAAGGCGGAGGGTATGATTCCACTCCGTCTCTCCATGTCGGATGATATATAGTCTCATATTATGCACGAATCTCGATTCCGAGAGCTTCCAGTCCATTCCATATCTTCTTCATCGCAGCTGTGATGTCGCCCTCTTCCAGTGTGCGGTCCTTTGCACGGAAGGTGATGGAGTATGCCATCGACTTGAAACCGCTGCGGATCTGTGCACCCTCATAGATATCAAAGAGCTGACAATTCTCCAGAATCTTTCCTCCGCGCTGGATAATCACATCTTCGATCTCACCTGCCAGAATCTGCTTCGGAACGACCATGCTGATGTCACGGCTCACTGCCGGGAACTTTGCGATGCCCGCATACTTCCGGTCAAAGGTTGCAAGCTCTGTCACTGTCGGCATATCCAGCACGGCAATATAAGCCTTTTCACCGATACCGTACGCAGAAGCCACAAGCGGATGTACCTCACCGAGGAATCCGAGCAGCTTATCGCCATAGTAAACATTGGCCTGACGGCCCGGATGCAGGAAGGTCTTTCCGCTGTTCGGACGGTAAGATTTTCTTCCGGTAATGCCAAGCTTGTCAAGGAACTCCTCAATGACACCCTTCATTGTAAAGAAATCGCCATCTCCGTACATACCAAGTGTAAACTGTACGCGCTCATCCGGCAGCTCTGTCAGTGGAAGTGCCTTCGGAATATAAATGTTGCCAAGCTCATAGAGGCGGACATTTTTATTTCTGTGGCTGTAGTTGAAGCCAAGAGAGGTCAGCATACCGTTGACAGACTGCGTCCGCATGATGCTGAAGTCCTCGCCAAGCGGATTCATGATTTTGATCGCATTGCGCAGCGGAGAATCAGCCGGAAGCATCAGCTTCTCAAATGCCTTCGGACTCTCGAACGAGTACATCATACCCTGTGAGAATCCGCAGAACTCCGCGATATCCTGAGCGACCGCACGCACACGCAGATCAAACGGGAGCTTTCCGGTCGTCGCTTCGCCGGTCGGCAGAGTCGTCGGAATATTTGCGTAACCGAAGAAACGAGCTACCTCCTCTGCAAGATCAGCGGTACGGAACAGATCCTGACGGAACGTCGGCGCGATAATCTCGTTTGTCTTCTCGTCATATCCAAGGTCAATCTTTTTGAAGTATCCGAGCATCTCCTCTGCGGAAATATCGGTACCGAGCAGTGCGTTGATGCGCTCCGGCTCAAACGGGATGCGTACCGGCTCTTTAACAGTCGGGTACACATCTACGATACCGCCGACGACCTCACCCGCACCAAGCTCTTCGATCAGCTGGCAGGCACGGTTGATTGCCTCTTCTGCATTGTTCGGGTCAAGACCCTTTTCAAACTTCGCGGAAGCATCGGTACGCAGACCGATCCGCTTTGAGGAAAGACGGATGTTCGTGCCATCGAAGCAGGCTGCCTCAAAGAGCATTGTCTTTACATCATCTGTAATCATGGAATTCGCTCCACCCATGATACCGGCGATGCCGACCGACTTTTCGCCGTCACAGATCACCAGAACATTCTCATCCAGTGTACGCTCCTGCTCATCCAGCGTCACGAATTTCTCATCCTTTGCGGCACGGCGCACGATGATCTCATGGCCTGCGAGCTGGTCATAGTCGTATGCATGCATCGGCTGACCATACTCTTCCATAATATAGTTCGTGATGTCGACAATGTTGTTGATCGGACGAATTCCGGCTGCTGCCAGACGGCGCTGCATCCACTTCGGTGACGGAGCAATTCTGATATTCTTTACGACTCTTGCGCAGTAACGCGGGCAGAGATCCGTATCCTTTACTGTTACCTTTACATAGTCAGATGCATTCTCGGCATTTCCGGTCGGCGTCACAACCGGCGGATGAAATTCCTTGCCAAAGGTCGCTGCAGCCTCACGCGCGATACCGATCACGCCAAAGCAATCGACACGGTTGGATGTGATCTCATACTCAAAGGTCACGTCATGCAGTCCGAGCTCCTCGATCGCGTCCGCACCGACCACTGCATCCTCCGGGAAAATGTAGATGCCATATTCCGGCGCTTCCGGGTAAAATTCTCTGGAAGAGCCAAGCTCCTCGATCGAACACATCATGCCATTGGACTCAACGCCGCGCAGCTTACCCTTTTTGATCTGGATGCCGCCTTCGGTCATTTTTCCGTCATGATTGCCTGCGACCCGTCCGCCATCTAAAACGACCGGGATCTTGTCGCCTTCCTTTACATTTGGGGCACCTGTCACGATCTGAATCGTCTCAGCTCCTACATTTACCTGGCAGATAATCAGATGATCCGAATCCGGATGCTTCTCGATTTTCTCAATCTGTCCGATCACAATTTTGTCCAGATCGCGGTCTGCTGCCTCATATCCCTCCACCTTTGTTCCTGAGAGGGTCATTGCATCGGTATACTCCTGCGCAGTGCAGGTGAGATCCGGCACATATGCTTTAATCCATGATAAAGTCGTATTCATTTTCTTCTCCTCCTTAGAACTGTTTCAGGAAACGTACATCGTTCTCATACAGCAGTCTCATATCGTCAATTTCATACTTCAGCAGGGCGATACGCTCAAGGCCCACACCAAATGCAAATCCGGTATATTCATTCGGGTCAATACCGCACATCTCCAGCACATGCGGATGTACCATTCCACAGCCAAGGATTTCGATCCAACCGCTTCCCTTACAGAACCGGCAGCCCTTTCCGCCACATTTGAAGCAGGATACATCCACCTCTGCGCTCGGCTCCGTGAATGGGAAGTGGTGCGGACGAAACTTTGTCTTCGTCTCCGCGCCGAACAGCTCCTTTGCAAATTCTTCCAGGGTACCCTTCAGGTCTGCAAACGTAATATTTTTATCAATTACCAATCCTTCAATCTGATGGAAAGACGGAGAATGAGTCGCATCCACCTCATCAGAACGGAACACACGGCCCGGAGCAATCATACGGATTGGCAGCTTGCCCTGCTCCATAATACGCGCCTGTACCGGAGAGGTCTGGGTACGCAGTACGATATCTTTATTAATATAGAAGGTATCCTGCTCATCCTTGGCCGGATGGTTTGCCGGAATATTCAGTTTTTCAAAATTGTAAAGATCATACTCCACTTCCGGTCCCTCTACAACCTCATAGCCCATACCGATAAAGATCCGCTCTACTTCCTCCAGCGCGATCGTATTTGGATGACGATGACCGACGTTATTCTTTTTCGCCGGAAGCGTCACATCGATGACCTCAGACTTGAGCTGCAGCTCCAGTGCCTGTGCCTCCAGCTTTTTCTTTGTATCTTCCAGGATGGACTCGATCTGGGTTCTCGTATCATTTACGAGCTGACCAAATACCGGACGCTCTTCCGGAGCAACATCCTTCATACTCTTTAATACTGCTGTCAGTTTTCCTTTCTTACCAAGGAAATTGACCCGGACATCATTCAGCTTGTCCAGTGCTCCCGCCTGCTCGATCTGTGCAAGCGCTTCTTCTCTGATTGCCTGTAACTTCTCTTTCATGGGATTTTCCTTTCTTCTCGGTGATGTGTAGTGGATTCCCGGATGTTCCGCCCATCTCAAAATGTAAATACAGCCCTTAGCAAATAAATTTGCTAAGATCTGTCTTCACATCTTGCTGCCGCTCGGAACTGAAACACAAAAAAGCAGCCCATCCCTTCCTGTGAAGGGACGAAGCTGCCGTAAATTCCGTGGT
>ERZ809224.2261-NODE-2261-length-12208-cov-5.938369_pt1 | contig 12208 bp, 16 predicted proteins | sample MGYA00520513_ERZ809224 | MGnify/ENA primary metagenome ERZ809224 (study PRJEB31576, sample SAMEA3212658) | Homo sapiens | biome: human-gut; feature: human gut; material: fecal | place: Sweden | collected 2012 ...
TTGATCCCCGTGTCCGGCGCGACCATGTCCCCTATGACCTGTGGGAGCGCCAGGGGACGCTGATGACCACCGAGGGCAATGTGGTCCATTACGGCTACATCGAGAAATTCATCGAAAGGCTCGGTGAGAAGTTCAACATCCGGGAGATTGCCTTTGACCGCTGGGGAGCCGTGCAGATGGTGCAGAACCTGGAGAGCATGGGCTTTACGGTAGTCCCCTTCGGTCAGGGCTTTAAGGATATGTCACCTCCCACCAAAGAGCTGATGAAGCTGACGCTGGAACAGCGTATCGCCCACGGCGGCCATCCGATTCTGCGGTGGATGATGGACAACATCTTCATCCGCACAGACCCGGCAGGCAATATCAAGGCGGACAAGGAAAAATCCACAGAAAAGATAGACGGCGCGGTAGCGGCTATCATGGCCCTTGACCGGGCGATCCGCTGCGGCAATGACACCAGTGCTTCGGTTTATGACAGCCGGGGCATTTTGTTTATCTAAAGGAAGGATGGTGGTTTTATATGGGTATTTTATCAGGGCTTTTCCGATCCAGGGATAAGCCGCAGGACCGTACATCCGGGAGCGCTTACAGCTTTTTCTTCGGGGGAAGCGCAGCCGGAAAACGGGTGAATGAACGCTCCGCCATGCAGATGACGGCGGTGTATTCCTGCGTCCGTATCCTGGCAGAGGCTGTGGCAGGGCTTCCGCTGCACCTTTACAGATATAAGGATGACGGCAGCAAGGAAAAGGCGTTAAACCATCCGCTGTACCTCCTGCTCCATGATGAGCCGAACCCGGAGATGAGTTCCTTCGTGTTCAGGGAGACGCTGATGACGCACCTTCTCCTGTGGGGGAATGCCTATGCGCAGATCATCCGGAACGGGCGCGGCGAGGTGATGGCGCTCTATCCCCTGATGCCGGACCGGATGGCGGCGGACAGGGATGATAAGGGACGGCTTTATTACGAATACACCACCAGTGCGGATGATGCGCCGATCTCCAAAGGCAGCATTGTCCGGCTGAAGCCTTCGGATGTGCTGCACATCCCAGGCCTTGGCTTTGACGGGCTGGTGGGCTACTCCCCCATTGCGATGGCAAAGAACGCCATCGGCCTTGCCATTGCCACAGAGGAATACGGATCCAAGTTTTTTGCAAATGGCGCACAGCCAAGCGGTGTGCTGGAGCATCCGGGAACTATCAAGGACCCGCAGAGGGTGCGGGATTCCTGGATGAGCCAGTTCGGGGGCTCGGCAAACAGCAACAAGATCGCTGTGCTTGAGGAGGGGCTGAAATACACGCCTATCTCCATCTCGCCGGAGCAGGCGCAGTTCCTGGAAACAAGGAAGTTCCAGATCAATGAGATCGCAAGGATCTTCCGGGTGCCGCCCCACATGGTCGGCGACCTGGAGAAATCCAGCTTCTCCAACATTGAGCAGCAGTCCCTGGAGTTTGTGAAATACACCCTGGAACCCTGGCTGGTGCGCTGGGAGCAGTCCATCCAGAGGATCCTGTTTTCTGCGGATGAGAAAAAGCGGTATTTTGTCCGCTTCAACGTGGAGGGGCTCCTGCGGGGCGATTATGCAAGCCGCATGAACGGCTACGCTGTGGGCAGGCAGAACGGCTGGATGAGCGCCAACGATATCCGGGAGCTGGAAAACCTGGACCGCATCCCGGCGGAGGAAGGCGGGGATTTATACCTTATTAACGGCAACATGCTCCCGTTAAAGGATGCAGGAGCTTTTGCAAATACAGAATCAGGGAAGGAGGAAGATTCCGATGAAGAAGTTCTGGAAGTGGAAGAACCAGATGGACCTGGAAACGCAGACGGAAAGCAGGACGCTTTTCCTGAACGGCACCATCGCCGAGGAGAGCTGGTTTGATGATGATATCACGCCGGCTCTTTTTAAAGAGGAGCTGATGGCAGGATCCGGCAATATCACCGTCTGGATCAATTCGCCCGGCGGGGACTGCGTGGCGGCGGCTCAGATCTATAACATGCTGATGGATTACCCCCATGACGTGACAGTCAAGATTGACGGCATCGCAGCAAGCGCTGCTTCCGTCATTGCGATGGCAGGCACAAAGGTGCTGATCTCCCCGGTGGGGATGATGATGGTGCATAACCCGGCTACCATTGCCTGGGGCGATTCGGCTGAAATGCAGAAAGCCATTGAGATGCTGGCAAGCGTGAAGGATTCCATCATCAATGCTTACGAGATCAAGACGGGGCTGTCCCGCGCAAAACTCTCCCATCTCATGGATGCGGAAACCTGGATGGATGCCCATAAGGCGGTGGAGCTTGGCTTTGCCGATGGGATCCTGGGTAGGCAAGAACTGCCGGAGGACATGGAGTCGCCAGCAGCCATCATGCTTTATTCCAAAGCCGCCGTGGTCAATTTCCTGATGGATAAGATCGCGGCGAAATGTACCACGAAACCGAAAAACAAACCGGCAGGCCGCAGCGTAGACAGCCTCTACGAGCGGCTTGATTTATTGAGATTTTAAGGAGGACATGACCATGACGATTTTAGAACTGAGGGAAAAAAGGGCAAAGGCGTGGGAAGCGGCGAAAGCATTCCTGGATTCCCACAGGACCGATAAGGGCGTGCTGTCCGCAGAGGATGACGCCACCTATTCCCGCATGGAGCAGGAAATCACCGACCTTGGGAAGGAAATCTCCCGTATGGAGCGTCTTGAGGCGCTGGACGCACAAATGAAGAAGCCTGTGAACCAGCCCCTGACCGGGAAGCCTATGAGCAGCAGGACCATTGAGAGAACCGGGCGTACTTCCGATGAGTACCGTACCAGCTTCTGGGATATGATGCGCTCCAAAGCTCCCCTTCCATCGGTGCTCAATGCCCTGCAGGAAGGGACGGATTCCGAAGGCGGGTACCTGGTGCCGGATGAGTATGAGCGCACCCTGGTGGAAGCCCTAGAAGAGGAAAACGTGTTCCGTCAGCTGGCAAAGGTGATCCGCACTTCCAGCGGCGACCGGAAGATCCCGGTGGTGGCGACCAAGGGTACGGCGTCCTGGATCGATGAGGAAGGGGCTTATACGGAGAGCGATGATTCCTTCGGCCAGGTATCCATCGGGGCTTACAAGGTGGGCACCATGATTAAGGTATCCGAGGAGCTTCTTAATGACAGCGTTTTCGACCTGGAATCCTACATTGCGAAGGAGTTTGCAAGAAGGATCGGGGCGAAGGAGGAAGAGGCATTCTTTACCGGGGATGGCTCCGGGAAGCCTCTGGGCATCCTTGCGGCCACCGGCGGCGCGGAGACCGGGGTGACGGCAGCTTCCTCTACTGCCGTTACGGCGGATGAGCTGATGGACCTGTTCTACTCCCTGAAATCCCCTTACCGCAAGAAAGCGGTATGGGTGCTGAACGACTCCACCATCAAAGCGGTGCGCAAGCTGAAGGATTCCACCGGGCAGTACCTGTGGCAGCCTTCCCTTGTGGCCGGCACGCCGGATACCCTCCTTGGCAGGCCGGTAAAGACCTCCGCCTATATGCCGGTGATCGCGGCAGGGGCTAAGACCATTGCCTTTGGTGATTTCAGCTACTACTGGATCGCGGACCGGCAGGGACGTTCCTTTAAACGGCTGAACGAACTATACGCTGCCAATGGGCAGGTGGGCTTCCTTGGCTCCCAGAGGGTGGATGGGAAGCTGGTGCTGTCCGAGGCGGTGAAGGTGCTGGCGCAGAAGGCCAGCGCCTAAACGGTTTCCTGGCTTTAGATGACAGCGGCATCCCTGTTTATGGCGGTGCCGCTTTACTGGAAGGAGGCAGACAGGCAGATGGTGACACTGGAAGAAATGAAGAATTATCTCCGGGTGGATTATGGGGATGACGACGCCCTGATTGAAAATATGATCACTGCGGCCAAAAGACAGTGCTTGGATATCCTTCGCACGGACAGTGAGGATGACCTGGCAGCCGCCCAGAACGGGAAGATCGCCGTGATGTTTACGGCGGCATACCTCTATGAACACCGGGAGGAAGCCGACCACCATGCCTTAAACCTGACGCTTAGGGCACTGCTCTTCGGGAATCGGAAGGAGGGGTTCTGATGGATGTGGCTTTGTTTAACCGGAAGATCACGGTACAGAAAAATACAGTTGTAGTGGATGACATTGGGAACCATATCAGCAAATGGGATGATTTCTATTCGTGTTATGCCACCATCAGTGGGGAGTCCCCAAATGAGAGTACCTCTGCCGGTACGGTGGTGGATAACACCAAGGCAGACTTTTCTGTTCGGTGGTGCAAAGCTGTGTCGGAGGTTACTCCTGACGGATACCGAGTCGTGTATAACGATGAGATATACAACATCCTTGGCATCGACCACCAGAGTTTCAAAAAGAAATCCGTAAAGCTTAAATGCCAGAAAGCGAGGCGGTAAGCATGGCGGGAAATGTTTCAATCAATGCTCTGGCGGATGCAATCATGGACACTCTTGAGGAATATGCGGACCTTGCCGCCGAGGATGTGAAGCAGACAGTCAAAGACGCCGGGGATGTGGTAAAGGATGATATCCGCTCCCACGCGCCAAAGGATACCGGGGATTACGCCAAAAGTTGGGCTGTAAAAAAGATGAAGGAAACTTCAAACAGCCTGACGGTGGCGGTGCATTCGAGGAACCGTTACCAGCTGGCACATCTTCTTGAATTCGGACATGCCAAGCGCGGCGGCGGACGTGTGGCTGCTCAGCCCCATATCGCTTCCGCAGAGCAGAAAGGTATTGAATATCTGGAAGAAGAAATCCGAAAGGCACTGGAGGGATGAGATGGAAAAACTGACAGCAATCTTAAATACCATAGGCATCCCCTATGCCTATGACCACTTTGCGGAAGGGGAATCCCCGGAGCCGCCGTTCCTCTGTTATCTGCTTCCGGGGAGCAGCAACTTCTCCGCAGACGGGAAGGTGTACCACAGGATCAGCGAGGTGCGTCTGGAACTGTATACGGATTTCAAAGACCTTGCTTCGGAGCAGAAGGTGGAGGATGCGCTTGATGCGGCGGGGATTTTTTATAACAAGACGGAAACCTGGATCGACAGCGAGAAGCTGTATGAGGTCCTGTACTCTTTTGATATGGAGGGAATGTAAATGCCGAATAAGAAGAATAAAGTAAAATTCAATATCTGCAACGTGCATTACGCACTGATCACGGTGGATGAGGATGGGGACATTACTTTCGGGACGCCGATAGCCATGCTGGGGGCGGTATCTCTGTCCCTGGAACCCAACGGTGAGCCGTCCAATTTTTATGCGGACGGGTATGCCTATTATACGATCTCCAACAACATGGGCTATGAGGGCGACCTGGAACTGGCCATGGTGCCGGAGAGCTTCCGTACCGATGTGCTGAAGGAGTCTTTGGATGACAACAGCGTGCTGGTGGAGAGCGCCAACGTGGAGACAGCGAACTTCGCCCTGCTCTTTGAGTTTGACGGGGATGTGAAGAAGATCCGCCATGTGCTGTATAACTGCTCGGCGGCAAGGCCGAACATCGAGTCCACTACCAATGAGGAGGAGATCGAGGTACAGACGGAAACGCTGGCCATCACGGCGGCTCCCCTGGCTAACGGCTATGTGAAGGCCCGCACCGGGGATAGCACCACGGATACGGTCTATACCGGCTGGTATACCTCGGTGTATATGCCGGCGGTGACGGACCCGGAGACGTCCGGAACCCAACAGTCCAGCCTGCAGGATTTTGAGGAAGAAGAAACGGGAGGAGAAACCTTATGAGCATGAAGAAAAATATCACGATTGACGGGCGGGAGGTCGCTTTCAAGGCCTCCGCCGCCATCCCCAGAATCTACCGGATGAAATTCCACAGGGATATCTTCAAAGATCTGCGGGACCTGGAAAAAAGCATTGACAAGAATGACTCGGAAAATTCCAGCCTTGATCTGTTCTCTTTGGAGATGTTTGAGAACATTGCCTATGTGATGGCGAAGCACGCGGACTCTTCCATTCCAGGCACGCCGGAGGAATGGCTGGACGGCTTTAACACCTTTTCCATTTATCAAGTACTGCCTCAGATCATCGAGCTTTGGGGACTGAACACCCAGACGGATGTGCAGGCTAAAAAAAACTTCGCCCGACTGACCGGGAAATGACAACGCCCCTGTTTCTTTTACGGTGCGTGCAGCTGGGGCTGTCCATCCGGGATCTGGATCTTTTGACCATCGGGATGGTGAATGATATGTATGTGGAGAGCCGGAACGATGAATATAAGTATGCGGTGGTGGCAACACAAAAAGATTTCGATCAATTTTAGCGGCTGTCCTGAATTTTCTTTGATTTGACGGATTGCTTAAATACGGTTTCTCTGTTATACTCGCCTTGTGCGCACAAATAAAATACAGGAAGGGGTATGCTGTTTGAAGAACAACGGATGTGCTATTGTATCAAGCCGGGAGGCTTGCGTGCAATAACCCGGCAAACCTCCCGGAGGATTTGGATACATCAAAGACTTTCAGGAGGAAAATACAATGAACCGTGAGAACAAACGGAAAAAATACGAGAAACATTATTATAAGAACCATGCCTGTACCGAATCCTTTACCTGTAAGGTATGCGGCCGTCTGGTCGTTCCTGGAGGGGCAGGATCAGACCACAGGAACCACTGCCCGAACTGCTTAAGCAGCCAGCACCTGGACAATGAACCCGGAGACAGGGAGTCAGACTGCGGCGGCGTGATGGAGCCTGTTGCAGTATGGGTAAGAAAAAATGGCGAATGGGCCATCATCCACAGGTGCCGTATCTGCGGCAAACTGTCATCTAACAGGATGGCAGCGGACGATAACCCGATGAAGCTCATGGCAATCGCCATGAAGCCCTTATGTGAACCTCCGTTCCCAGTGGAGCGCATTGAGGAACTGACCGCCCTTATGGGAGGGGAAGGCAGCTTAAAATGATGATTATGGAAAGCATTTGTCACAATGGCAAATGCTTTCTTTTATGCTCGGAGCAATCCGGGCTTTTTCTTTGCCCATTTTCAGGAGGTGAGTGATACATGGCAAGCCGGATCAAGGGAATCACGGTGGAGATCGGCGGCGATACCAGCGGCCTGGAAAAGTCACTGTCTGACGTCAACAATTCCATAAAGAAGACCCAGAGCCAGCTTCGGGATGTGAACAGCCTCCTGAAGCTGGACCCGTCCAACACGGTTCTCCTTGCCCAAATGCAGGAGCTTCTGCAGCAGGCCATCGGGGATACCGAGCGAAAGCTGCAGGCTTTGGAGCAGGCGCAGGAAGATGTGGCGAAAGCCTTTGAGCGGGGAGACCTTGGAAAAGACCAGTACATGGCTTTCCAGCGCGAGGTGGAGGAAACCAGGGGGACGCTGAACCGCTATAAAGCCGATCTGTCAGGGCTTCAATCTGAGCAGGAACGGCTATCTACGAATACGGAGCGCCTTGGCAAGCTGTTTGCCGCTACGGAATCCAACGTAGATGATTATGCGGATGTGCTGGGAAGCCGATTGGTAAATGCCATCAGAAACGGCACAGCATCCTCAGACCAGCTAAAGACTGCTATCGAGAAAATCGGGAAGTCTGCTACCGGCGGAAAGGCGGACGTCAGGCAGCTGACGGACGCCCTGGATACGGTGGATGACGGGCAGGCGATTCGGAACCTCATCGAGGATCTGAACGATGTGGGTGACGCTGCCCAGGATGCCGCAGGCGATATCGGGGAGATCGCGGGGGCCACAAAAGGCGCAGCTCTCATGGAAGCCGCTGACCAGCTTTCTGCCGTTGGGGATAAGATCCAGGATATCGGGGACAAGGCGGTGTCTGCTTATGCGGAGACAGAAAATGCAGTCACAAAGGTGAACGCTTACTTCGGGGAAACGGGTGCCGCAGCGGAAGCCAGCGCCGCAGTCGTCAAAGAAGTCTATGGATCCGGTGTTGGCCAGAGCATGGATTCTGTGGCGGAAGCGGTCATTATGGTCAAGAAAAACCTTGGGGAGCTTTCCGATACCGACCTTACCCACCTGACACAGCAGGCGCTTACGCTGGAGGAACTGTATGGCATTGATATGAACGAGACCCTTCGCGGCGTCAATGCCCTGATGAAGCAGTACGGCATGACGGCGCAGGAGGCGATGGATTACATCGTCACGGGCACGCAGAATGGCCTGGATAAGACCAACGAACTGGGCGATAACCTGTCCGAGTATTCCGGAAAATTCGCCCAGGCCGGTTATTCTGCATCCGAGTATTTCCAGCTCCTGCAGAACGGCCTGCAGGGCGGCGCTTATAACCTTGATAAAGTCAATGACGCAATCAATGAAGTGACCACGCGCTTGGCAGACGGGACCATCGGGGATTCCATTGACCTGTATTCCCAGAAGACCCAGTCCCTGTTCCTGGCATGGCAGAACGGGGAAGCCACCCAGAAGCAGGTCATTGATTCCATTGTGGCGGATATCGCAAACTGTACCAACGAGCAGCAGGCCCTGAACATGGCGGCGGAAGCCTTCGGTACGATGGCCGAGGATGGGAATCTCAGGTTCATCACCTCCCTGACTTCTGTGGGCGAAACCTATGACAGTGTGGCAGGTTCTGCGCAGAACCTGTTTAACCAGACAGGCACTCCCATGCAGGAGATGGAAGCCAATACCAGGAAGCTCCAGCAGGCGCTGATCCCGCTGGGCGAGAAGATCGTGGAGCTTGCCAATGTGGTGCTGCCGCCCCTGGTGGCGGTCATTGAGACTGTGAGCGGGATCTTTGGCATGCTGCCGGAGCCGGTGCAGAACTTCGTGGTGATCCTCGGAGCGCTGCTTGTGGCTTTTACTGCCCTGACACCGATTATCGCATCGCTTTCTGTTGCTTTCGGGGCGCTCAATATCTCACTGCTTCCGGTGATCGGCATCATTGCCGGAGTGGCTGCGGCCATTGCCGCAATCATAGCCATTGTGAAAAACTGGGGCGCGATCACGGAGTGGTTCGGCCAGCTTTGGGAGACGGTGTCCGCAAAGCTGATGTATCTTTGGGATAAGGTAGTGGTGTTCTTTACGGAGACTATCCCCGCGGCGGCGCAGAAGTTTATCGACTTCTTTTCCTCCATCCCACAGTGGTGGAGCGGTCTGTGGTCGCAGGTTTCCGCATTTTTCGTCAATATCTGGAACAATATCAAAAATACAGCCGCACAGGTCTGGAACGCCATCAGGCAGACGGCGATCAATGCGGCGAATGCGCTGAAACAGGGCGTCCAGAACATCTTCTCTGCGCTTTCCCAGTTCATTTCCCAGATCTGGAACGCACTAAAACAGACAGCGGCCAATATCTGGAACGGTATCAAGACTACGGTGGTGAATATTGCCACAGGATTAAAGGATGCGGCGGTAAATGCCTTCAAAAATCTGGTTTCCGGCATCCGTTCCGCCCTTTCCGGGCTGGCATCGGTTGTCCAAAACGGCTTTTCCGGCGCGATCTCCTTTATCACGAGCCTGCCGGGGAAAGCCCTCCAGTGGGGCAAGGATTTCATCCAGGGACTGATCAACGGAATCAAGAGCATGGTGCAGGCGGTGGTTGACACGGTATCCGGCATTGCCAGCAGGATCGCATCCTTCCTCCACTTCTCTGCCCCGGATGAAGGCCCTCTCTCGGAGTATGAGAAATGGATGCCGGACTTCATGAAGGGACTGGCAAGCGGCATTGAAAAGAGCCACGGCCTGGTGGAGAAAGCCGTCCGGGATGTAGCTTCGGACATGGTCATCACTCCAAAGGCAGGCGTATCCGAGTACGGTGATACAGATGGAATGATGGCCGGAGGCAGTATGGCGGATATGATCTCCGGGATCTCTTCTGCCGTATCGGAGGCCCTGTCAGGTCTTTCCGGCCCTCCGGGGAACATCGTAATCCCGGTATATGTGGGAGGCACCTTGCTGGATGAACTGGTGGTAACAGCGCAGGCAAGACAGAATCTGCGGTCAGGAGGGAGGTAACCGATGGCATTTATACAGTATCTTACCTTTGACGGGACGGCCCTCCCCCTGCCAGATTCTTATGAAGTACAGATGGATGATGTGGAGGCGGATTCCGGCGGGGAGACTGAGGCCGGGACGGTACAGCGGGATGTGGTGCGCGCAGGCGTGGTAAACATCCCGGTGACGTTCTCTGTTTCGGCAAAGTGGCTGAAAATCCTGACGGAATTTAAGCAGCAGGAAAAGATCAACGTAGGATATTTTGACACGGAGACGCTGGCAGTGAAGACAACGGAGATGTATGTGGAAGGTTATAAAGCTTCTCTTGTGAAAGATACGTCACGGAAGGGGCTGTGGACGGTGAGTTTTACGCTGAGGGAGTTCTGAATGTGTATTCTTTTTTGGGGGAAATTGTGGTATATTTGAGAAGAGCAAATCAGAAGTTGGAGGCGGAAAATGGCAATTTCAAATATAAAAGCGCTGCTCCCTGTTGAGCTTCACAAAGTGTGGGATTTTGTTTTAGACATTGAGAATTACGCTGCTTGGAGAAGTGACTTGAGCAAAACAGAAGTTATCAGCGATAAACAATTTATTGAATACACCAAAGACGGCTACCCTACGACCTTTACTGTGACACTTGTTGAGCTATACAGACGATGGGAATTTGATATGGAAAATGACAACATGAAAGGTCATTGGACTGGCATTTTCACTGCCAAAGGTAATGAAACAGAAATAGATTTCACAGAACTTGTAGAAACGAAAAAATTGTTGTTGAAACCTTTTGTGAAGTTATATCTGAAAAAGCAGCAGACACAATTTGTTGCGGATATAAGAAAAACATTGGGAGGAATGTAAGCTATGAAAGATATGATCGGATACTGTGGATTGGACTGCGAAAAATGCGACGCATACATAGCGACTGTCAATGATGATCAGCCTTTGCGGGAGAAAACGGCGAAGCTATGGGCAGAGCTGAACAACGCTCCTATTTTGCCGGAACATATTAACTGCGAGGGCTGCCGTATGAGTGGGGCAAAAACGGTATTTTGCGATAGCCTGTGCGGGATTCGGAAGTGTGCATTAAATAAAGGCGTTTCTACCTGCGGTGACTGTTCTGAATTAGAAACTTGCCCGACTATTGGGGCGATTCTTGAAAACAATCCAGCTGCTTTTGAGAATTTAAAAGGATAGAATACATAGATTAACAAATTTGAAGTTGTGGGTGAGTATATGAAAAAATTATATATAGTCGGCGGAACAATGGGCGTTGGGAAGACCGCCGTCTGTCAGCAACTTAAAAGGATTTTACCCGATAGTGTGTTTCTTGACGGTGACTGGTGCTGGGATGCCGACCCATTCCAAGTAACCGATGAAACAAAATCTATGGTGATGGATAATATTTGTTACTTACTCAATAACTTTTTGCATTGTTCGGCTTATAAGAATGTGATTTTTTGTTGGGTAATGCATCAACAGTCTATTATTGATTCCATCGTAGAAAAGCTGGATACACAGAACTGTGATGTGAAATGTATTTCGCTTATTGCTGATGAAGCAAATTTACGCAAGAGATTAACTAAGGATGTGGAAAACGGTATTCGTGTTGAGGATGTAATTGAAAGAAGTGTAATAAGAATACCGATGTACGACATACTCAACACGATTAAAATTGACACCAACGAAAAGACCGTGGCTATGATTGCCCACGAAATCAAGCAGTTCTGATGTTGTCAAATTTCAGTCTTTCCATGCGTTACAAATGTAAAACGATTCAATCAAGCATCCGTCAGAAATGATTGGTGCTTTTTTGATGCCTGGAAACGGAAGGAGGGTTGTCCGATGTACCCGGTGAGCGAGGCGTTCCTGCAGGCGGTGCAGGGGAATACCCGAAAATATTACTGGACGGGGAAGATAACAACTGCAGCCGGAGCTGAGTATCCGTTCACGCAAGATGATATTGTGAAAGGCAGTGGCTATATCACGGCGCAATGCTGCGGTAATTCTGAGATTGAGCTTGGTGCGGTGTACGCGGCGGAGATGGGGATCAGCCTGTTCCTGGATATCGACCGGTATACACTGGAGGATGCGGAAGTGGAACTGTCCTATCATCTGCGGCTGGCGGACGGGACTTACGAAGCTGTCCCTATGGGGATCTTTGAAGTGAGCGAGGCAAACCGGACGGTGCATGTGCTGGAACTGAAGGCTTATGACCGGATGCTCCGCTTTGACCGGGCTTTCAATGGCTTTGAGACCATCGGTACGGCTT
>ERZ809224.2262-NODE-2262-length-12208-cov-5.697441_pt1 | contig 12208 bp, 10 predicted proteins | sample MGYA00520513_ERZ809224 | MGnify/ENA primary metagenome ERZ809224 (study PRJEB31576, sample SAMEA3212658) | Homo sapiens | biome: human-gut; feature: human gut; material: fecal | place: Sweden | collected 2012 ...
CGGAAAGAAAGCGTTTTTCCAGTGTACGAAACTTAAAACTATCATTTTTAAGGGGGAAAAAGCGCCGAAGATTGGAAAACAGGCATTCAAAGGCGTTCAGGCAAAAGCCAGGGTGGCTGTCCCGAAGAAAATGAAAAAGAAACAGTTAAACATTCTCAAAGCAAGGTTGAAAAAAGCCGGCGGGGGAAATAAAATAGTATATAAGAAGAAATAAGGAAAGGAGGCAGGGACTGGCGAAGGTGAGGCAGTCCCTGCTGTTCAAGGTGAAAAAGGATGAAAAAGTACATAAGCAGAATAATTTCGCAGGCATTAGCTGTGGTGATGGCTTTCCAGCCGCCGTTTGCCATGCGGCCCGTAAAAGCGGAAGAAACCGTGCAGAGGGTTGCGCAAAGTGATATCGAGGCATCCGCGGATTACCAGTCCGGAAACGAGCCGTCAAAGGCAGTTGACGGGGATGTTTCTTCCATCTGGCACACGTCATGGAGCCAGCGTCTGGAGCTGCCCCAGACAATTACACTCACACTGAAAGAGCCGACGGACGGGGTTTATCAGCTTCGTTATATGCCGAGGACAGACAAAGACTGGAACGGCACGATCCTCCGGTACAGTATCAGTGTGAGTACTGACGGAGAAAATTTCACGGATGTGGCGGCAGGTACTTGGGAAGCCACAAAGGATGAAAAGACAGCGACCTTTGACGCGGTAGATGGCGTAAAGGCAGTCAGGCTGACAGGCATCACCACAAAAGGCAATACGGATAGTGAGGATTCAAAATATGTTTCCGCGGCGGAAATCAATCTCGTATGCAGCTCTTCCTTTGTGCGGGACAGCAGGGAACTGGAGACGTTTGTGCGGAAGGGAAAAGAAATTTCCGGGGCAGGCTCTTTCCTGAAAGGAGTTCTGGCGGAGGCAGAGGCGGCGTTGGAGGATCCGCTGGCTGTGCAGGAGAGGTATGACGAGCTGACGGAAGAATTGCGCGAAATCCTGGAGATCAAGACCTCTTTGAGCGGATATGCGGGAAGCCGGATGTATGACACGGACGGCGGTCTGATACAGGCTCACGGCGGCCAGATTTCCAAATGGGGAGATACGTATTACTGGTATGGGGAAGATAAAACGAATGGCTATTGGACAAGCGGCGTGCATCTCTATACCTCGAAAGATCTCTATAACTGGGAAGACCGGGGAATGGTTCTGCGGACGATGACGGATATCAGCGAAATCGATACGGATCCGTATTTCCATGCACTTTATGGAGAATTGGCAGAGGAGGAAAGGCAGGAAATTTTCCGGCACCTGAATACCAGCGTTTCTGTAGTGGAACGTCCCAAAGTGCTGTACAATGAAAAAACACAGAAATACGTCCTCTGGTTCCATGCGGACGGGCCGGATGGGGAGAACACCTCGAACTATGCAAAGGCTATGGCAGGCGTGGCAGTTGCAGATCGTCCGGAAGGTCCGTTCCGCTTGCTGGAAGCTGGCAGGCTTAACTGTTCGGAGAGCTATACCGGAACAAACAGGGGAATGGCCAGAGATATGAACGTATTTCAGGATGATGACGGTACGGCGTATATCATCTATGCCAGCGAGGAAAATGCTACCCTGTACATCTCAAAGCTGAATGAGGAATATACAGATCTGGCAGCGCGGGAAGATGCAAAAGAGGGTGTGGACTTTACGAGAAATCTGGTGAACAGCTCAAGGGAAGCACCGGCGATGTTTAAGTATCAGGGAAAATATTATCTGATGACATCCGGCTGTACAGGATGGGCGCCGAACGCCGCTATTTACTATACGGCGGACTCTCCGCTTGGTCCTTGGAAAGAAATGGGAAATCCGTGCGTGGGGGCAGAAAGAGACACGACCTTCCGCACACAGAGCACCTGCATTTTCCCAGTGGATGCGGCGAATGGTAAGTTTATTTATATGAGCGACCGCTGGAACAGCAGCGACCTGGCAGATTCCAGGTATGTGTGGCTTCCGGTCCAACTGGGTTATGATGACACCATGAGTATTTCTGCCGTTTCCGACTGGACGCCGGAAGATTTGAAAGAGGCGGCACCTCTGCAGTGGTATCAGGAAAACACGGTGTATTTTGTAGACTGCAACAGCGCAGAGGGCAGATTTTACAATGGATTTGCAGAGAGAAATATTAAGCTTCTGAATCAAGTGGCCGACCAGAAATATGATGGAAGTTGGGGACTGGTAAACGAGCCGGGCGAATATAATGGAAAAGATTTGTTTGCCGGCGGCTACTGGGCAAAGGCGGATGAGCCGATTATCTATCGTTTTACGCTTCCGGCGGGAAGCTACACGGTGTTTGCCGGATTTCGGGAATGGTGGGCTTCTGGCAGTCCGACGCGTAAGGCAGCTTTGAATGTAAAACAGGTGATGAATCAGGATACGGAGCAGGAAGAGCTGCTGTCTCTGGCAGAACCTGTTGCTATGAATACGACGAAGGCTGACCAGGAACGTGTTTTTGAGACGGCATTTGTGCTGGAAAAAGCAGGCATGGTGGAAATCAGTGTGGATAAGGTGGGCGGCGCCGACCCGCTGCTGGCATGGCTTGGCATTACGGGAGAAATCGCGCAGCCGGAACTGCCTGCAGATTATACAGCTCTTCGGATAGCATGGGAGAGTGCAAAGGAAAAAGATTTGAGCGGTTATACGGAAGAGAGTGTAAAAGCTTTTCGTGAAGCACTGGTGAGTGTCGGACAGGTGCTGGAAAATGCGGGGGCATCACAGGCAGAGGTGGATGCGGCGCTGGAAGCATTGCAGAGCGCTGAGCGCGGGCTTGAACAAGCACCGGATGAAACAGAGAAGCCAGATGAAACAGAGAAGCCAGATGAAACAGAGAAGCCAGATGAAACAGAAAAGCCAGGAGAAACAGAGAAGCCGATTGAGACAGAAAAACCATCGGTAGCACCGGTACCGCTTGTGGGCAAGACTTATGACGTGAATGGAGTGCTGAGATACAAAGTGACAAAGTCCGCAACAACAAATGGCACGGTGACCGTAGAAAAACTGCTTAAAAAGAGCAAGACGAAAGTTGTAATCCCGGCGACGGTGAAATTTGACGGATATACTTTCAAAGTCACTGCAGTTGCTGCGAACGCATTTAAGGGCTGCAAAAAGCTGAAATCCGTCACTATCGGGGCGAATGTCACAAGTATCGGAAAGAAAGCATTTTATAAGTGTGCAAAGCTTAAGAAGGTCATATTAAAGGGAACAAAAGCGCCGAAGTTTGGCAAGTGGGCCTTTAAGGCGATCAGGGTGGATTGTAAGATCATCGTTCCTAAGAAGATGACGAAAAAGCAGCTTACTGTTCTTAAGACAAGACTGAAAAAGACCAGTGTGAAAGGAAAAGTACAGAAAAAATAAGAGCGCTGCTGGGGAGGAGAAATTTAGAAACAAGACAGGGAGAAAAAATGGCAACCATAAAAGATTTAGCAAACCACACGGGATTTTCGGTGGCAACAATTTCCAGGGTTCTTAATAATGATCCGACAATGAAGGTGACAGATAATACACGCCTGGTGATACTGGAGGCTGCCGCGGAATTGAATTATGTATCGACTAAGCCGCGGCATTCACATAAGAAACACATCCCCCATATTTTGATTGCAGAGATGATGACACGGGAAGAACAAATGTCAGATCCGTACTACTTGTATTTAAAAAATTATGCAGTCCGATCCTGTATGGAGCAGGGATATCGGGTATCGTATCTGGCGGAGCAGGATGAAAATCACTGGATATCGGGAGCAGAAACACCGGATGGAATCCTGGCAATCGGAATTTTTTCTGAAAAGCAGATCATACAGATGACGAAAATCAGCAGAAATATCGTATTCGTGGATTCCTCACCGGATGAGCTGCAGTTTGATTCTGTAGTTCTGGATTTTAAGCTCGGCGTGAGGCAGGCGCTCGATTACCTGACAAAGCACGGGCATCACAGGATAGGGTTTCTTGGACCGACTTACAAACTGGACCAGAGGAAACGTCCGGCACCGGAAGTCCGGCGGCAGTACTTTAAGGAATATATGTCAAAAATCGGGCGTTATAATGAATGCTGGATGATAGATACGCTGCTCACATTTGAAGAAACGCGGGATAGGGTAAAAAAATGGCTGCAGTCCAAAAAGCAGCGGCCAACTGCCTTTCTCGCATACAACGAGGAAACAGCGATTACGGCCTTGAGTGTGTTCAGAGAAAATGAAATTCGGATTCCTGAGGATATTTCAATCATAAGCTTCAATGACACACCGCTCTCTATCCTGACAGACCCGCCGCTTACCAGCATAAATGTCCATATGGAAAGTATGGGAAAGGAGTCTGTCAGACTTTTAAGAGAGCGTATTCAGGAGCCGCAGCAGATACCTCGTAAGATTGTCCTGCCTTTGACACTCACCGAGAGGAGCAGTGTCAGGGATTGTACAGAATAAATACCATATGAGGATGTGAGCATAGAAAGCGGCATAGGATAATGCATTTGGTGGGAATCACAGCAAAGTAAAAACAGGAAAACAAAGGAAACAGGAGCGAGAGTATGCCGCAAGGAGAATTTTTTTCTCTGAGCGGCATTCTTTTTATGTTGCCAAGCATCCGGAGGAAGTTGCCGGTGGCAGGTTCTGTAGGTATTGTTTTTAAAAGGAAATTTGCTATACTATATAAAAAGGGAGGGTGCAAATGAAAAAGTATGTACTGGCGGCAGCCGGAATTGTCCTGGCGGCTGTTGTAGCTATCGCAATTAGAGGAGCATATGTCAGGAAAGATGTCAGCCAACAGGAGAAGGAACCGCTGGTCTATTATACGATTGGAGCGGAAGATAAGGATCTTGGGATTGTAAATGAAGCGCTGAATCAGATTCTCTCGGATAAATATGGCATAACGGTGGACTACCGGAAGCTGGATTGGAATATCTACGGGGATAAGATTACAGATTACCTGAATCTGAATGAGAAAATGGATGTGGTGTTTGCTTCCAGCGTGCAGCAGGGCGACTATGTGGGAAATGCCAAAAACGGGGCATGGTATCCACTGGATGATTTCCTGGAAGGAGAGGGACAGGCGCTCTACGATGCCATACCTGAAATCTGGTGGGAGGGCGCCAGGATTAACGGCCATATTTACGGGGTTCCTACCAGCAAAGAGCTGGCGTCTGTGGAGCAGTGGATGTATCCCAGGGAGCTGGTTGACAAATATCAGATAGATATTGACAGTATTGAAAGCCTGGAGGATCTGGAGCCGGTTTTTGCAGAGATAAAGGAAAGAGAACCGGAATATACGGTCATGGAGCTGAACCAGTATTCCTGCAATTTCTGGACCGTGGATGGTTATGAGTACATCATGGATTATCAGATACCGCTGATGGTGGATTCTCTGGATGAGAATGTGGAATTGTTTAATATTATGGAAACCGAAAAGGGCGAACAGGTCTTAAGGACACTCCGGAAATATTATCTCGCCGGTTACATCAACCGGGATGCGCCGATTCGGGAGAGCCAGACGCTTCAAAAGGGGGAAAAGGTATTCTGGCGTCATGCGCAGGGTGGGCCCTACGCGGAGCTTGAGTGGTCAAATCAACGGGGATATGAGGTCGTTTCAAAGATTGCAGGTCCCATTATTATCAATACAGAATCTCTCAGAGGGGCTTATATGTGTGTAACGTCTTCCACTGATGAACCGGAGGCAGCGTGCCGCTTCCTGGAGGCGGTCAATACGGACGCAGATGTGAGGAATATGCTTTCTTATGGAATAGAGGGCGAGCATTATATTTTAAATGAGGATGGACAGGCAGAAGTCCAAAAAGACACCTACGCCGGAGTTTCCTACACTCAGGGAAATTATTTTCTGCTCTATACCCGTAAGGATCAGCCGATTGATCTGTGGGAGAAGTATAAGGAATTTAATGATTCTGCCCTGCTTTCTGAGACACTTTTTTTTGAGATGGATACTTCTGAAATTGAGGATGAGATTAAAGCAGTAAGAAAGGTTTCGGAGAAGTTTTATCCGGCGTTAATGACGGGCAGCGTGGATGTGGATGAATATCTTCCGCTGTACAGAGAAGAACTGCGCAGGGCAGGGATTGAAACGATAAGAGAAGAGCTGCAGGCACAGCTTGATCAATGGAAGAAAAATGAAAAAACAGAAAAATAGAAAGGGAATCGTAGAGTTCCTAAGAGATGCATATTATTCTGCACCACAGATATGGTATCGATTTCTGGGCATTGCAGCGGCATTATTGATATGGCTTGTGCTGTGCTTCGGAGCGTTCATCTGGTCGGAAAACCGGATGAAGGAGGAAAATATCGAGAGATGTGAAGAGGTTCACGAAGTGCTGACCGACGTAGAAAACCAGTGTAAGGAGCAGGTCAAGGATATTTATAAAGAATCTGAGCTTTTGGGAGATTTCTGGCTGTTCTGGAATCATGATATGGAAGGATATATGGAGCAGCGGCTGCTGGTGAGCGGCGATGACGGGAGCGTGAAATCCTTTCCGGAGTATATGAATGTCTTTCTGACAGAACATAAAAATATTTTTAATAAGATATACTTCTTAACCGTAAATGAGATTTATTCCCTGCAGGCGGCGGAAGGGGGCGGCGGCGGCGTTTATAATTATGATATCTCCCGTGACCAATATAGGGAGGAATGCCGCAATGGAGAAAATGGATATCCCATTTTTGTCAGCGTACAGGACATTTATGATAAAAAGACGAATGTGGGAGAAATCGTATTTTTGGTAAATGACAGTTATCTGTTTGAACGACTGAAGACAGCGTATAATGAATATGTGACTATGGAATATGGCGGCATTCGAAAATTTGGGGAGGAATCCGCAGAGGCGAAATACCAGGATTTTGGAACATACTGGACGATTTATGAATGCAGCGTCCATGGAAATAAGATTGAGATCGGATTTCAGATATCCGATATTCTTCGAAAATACTGGTTTGTTTTTCTGACTGTAACGGTGGCAGTCATTTTTGCTGTTGGGCTCATGTTTGTCTGGCTGGAACGTATAGCAAAGAGCAATACAGAATTTCTTGGGCAGTTTATTCAAACGATTCAGCTTGCAAAGGAGGGAGATTTCCGGCAGATAGAGGTGGGAAAGCGGAAAGACAATTATGCGATGCTGGCGGGAGAAATCAATGATATGATTATCAGTCTGGATTTGCATATCAAGAAGGAGTATCTTCTGAAAATCAGCCAGCAGGAGACAGAAATGAGGGCGATGTTGTATCAGATCAATCCCCATTTTCTCTATAATACGCTGGAGATTATCCGGGCACAGGCAAATATTGAGGGAAACAGTAAGGCGGCGGATGCCCTTTTCGACCTTGGAAGTATGTATCGGATGCTGGTGAAGCTTGGCGACACGATTTCCATGGGGCAGGAAGTGAAACTGCTGACACATTATCTGAATATTCTGGAGCTGGGGCATCAGGACAATTTTTATTATGAGATTGATGTGGAGGAAGAACTGCTGGGACTGAATACCATAAAATTTTGGATGCAGCCGCTGGCTGAGAATTATCTCGTACATGGTTATGACAGGGAGAGGGAGTTTAATCTGTTTTTTGTACAGGGGCGGAAGACAGAGAAAGGCTATCAGATTCTGGTTATGGATAATGGCAGTGGAATGGAAACGAAAGAAATAGAAGCACTGAATGAAGAATTAGGACAGTTGAAGGGTATGCCGAAGGAGAAGCTGGGTATCCGGAATGTGTGTCAAAGGCTTCGTTATTTTTATCGGGAGCGGATGACATTTCAGGTAAAAGCGAACGAGCCCAGAGGGCTGTGCATTGAAATTAGCATTGAGGAAGATTGGGACAGAGGATAAGAGATGTATCGGTTATTATTGGTTGATGATGAAAAACAGATTACAGAGGGGTTGAGATATCTCCTGCCCTGGGAACAATATCAAATCCATGAAATCAGGGCAGCAAATACTTATGATGAGGCCCTTGAGATTGGAAGAAAATGGGAACCCCATATTGTAGTCGCAGATGTGTGTCTTGGGAACAGATATGGATATGAATTGCACAGGGAGCTGAAAGAAGAGCTTTCAGAGCTTTATACTGTGATGATCAGCGGGCATGACGAATTTGAATTTGCCAGAGAGGCTCTGCGGCAGGGTGCGGTGGACTATCTTTTGAAGCCAATTGACAAGGTGGAGTTTGGCAGGGCTCTGGAGAACATTATTGTGAATAAACTGGCCGGCAGTCTGCCGTCCGTGAAGAAGGACGATCAGCAGTTTGATGAGATTCTGGGAAAGGATTGTCGTGAGCTGAACAAACTGGTGTACAAGATAATTAAAATCGTTCATGAAGAGTACAGCAAGAATCTGAATCTATCCATGCTGGCGGACAGACTGGAAATCAGCAATGGCTATCTCGGGAAACTGTTTGCAAAGGAGACAGGTATGAAATTTTCACAATATCTGATGCAGTACCGAATGTACGTGGCGAAAGAGCTTCTGAACGATACGGATGATAAGGTTTCTTACATTGCAAGCAGGGTAGGATATACGAATATGAACTATTTTTATATGCATTTTCAATTGTGCTACAATAAATCTCCTTCTGAATTTCGTATGTTGTGAAAAAAGAATTTTTTGTCTATCTGTAGGGTGATGCAGGAACAGAAAACATTGGGACAGGTATTGGAGCTTGACGCCATTTCGTCCGGATAGTCATAAAAATATCCCCCTGGGAGGCTTGTTTTGCTTTGATAAAGTGATATAGTTAAAGATATCAAGTGTCAAAGCAACAAACGGTACTTACAATGAAACAACAGTATTGCGAAGGAGGAATGTATTATGCATATGGCGGATGCACTGGTTGCACCGGCGGTAGCGGGGACAATGTATGTCTGTTCCACGGCAGCGGCAGCCTGGTCAATAAAGAAGGTACGGATGGAGAGTGACCCGAAAAAAATACCTGTTATGGGAATTATGGGAGCTTTTGTTTTTGCTACACAGATGATTAATTTTACGATTCCGGGAACGGGTTCCAGCGGACATTTATGCGGAGGTATGCTGCTTTCAGCTTTGCTTGGACCTTATGCGGGATTTCTGACGATGATAGGCGTGCTGTTGATACAGTGCCTGCTCTTTGCAGACGGCGGTCTGCTCGCGCTTGGATGTAATGTATGGAATATGGCTTTTTACGGATGTTTTATCGGATCGCTGCTTATATGGAAACCTCTGATGAAAAATGGAATGTCAAGGGCAAAGATTATCGGAGCATCCATTCTGGGCTGTGTCCTGACTTTGCAGCTTGGAGCTTTCAGTGTGACGCTTGAAACGATGGCTTCTGGCATCACAGAACTGCCTTTTGGCACGTTTGTGGCTACGATGCAGCCGATTCATCTGGCAATTGGATTTGTGGAAGGGTTGATCACGGCAGCCGTTTTGGTGTTTGTTTACGAGGCAAGACCGGAAATGCTTTATTGCAGCACGAGAGAGGTTGAAGCTAAGGGAAAATTCTCTTTTAAGAAAACCATGACTGTGCTGGGTGTGCTGGCTATTTTAATCGGAGGCGGTCTTTCTCTGGCGGCTTCTTCTTATCCGGATGGATTGGAGTGGTCTATCGAAAAAATTACTGGCTCTACTGAAGTAGAAGCTGCGGGCGGCATGTATGATACGGCGGGTTCCATTCAGGAAGCAACTGCGCTGCTGCCGGATTATGCGTTCAAAGGTTCCGAATCAGCAGCAGGCACTACTTTCTCAGGGATTGTGGGCAGTCTGGTTGTGGTTGGCGTCTGTGTGGGCGCATGCTATGCATTTCGATTTTTTAGAAGGAAAGCGGAATAATGGATAAAACTGGAAATGCAATTTATGAAATACATCATATGGATGCTTTGGCAGCAAGAAACCAGTGGGTGAATCAAATACACCCACTGGTTAAATTTGTTGTTACAGTTGTTTATATAGCAGTGGTGGTATCCTTTCAGAAGTACGATGTGGCAGGGCTGGCAGGCATGGTAGTTTATCCATTGGCAGTTTTTATTCTCTCCGAGCTGTCTTTTCGGGACAGTGTGAAGCGATTGAGAATTGTACTGCCTTTGGTTTGCTTTATCGGGATTTTTAATCCCTTTTTTGATAAGGCGCAGGTAACGATTATGGGGATTCGTATGAGTGCAGGCGTCCTGTCTATGATAACACTTATGATGAAAGGGATTTTCAGTGTATTGGCGTCTTATCTGCTGATTGCCACGACTTCAATTGAAAAACTGTGTTATGCGCTGCGGTTACTGCATGTTCCGCAGCTACTGGTGACACAGATTCTGCTGACTTGGCGTTATGTCACAGTGCTTCTCACGGAAGTGAACCAGATGACACAGGCATATGCTTTGCGGGCGCCAAGGCAGAAAGGGATACATTTTAAAGTATGGGGGTCATTGACAGGACAGCTTTTGCTTGGCAGTATGGATAGAGCAAATGCAGTGTATGAGAGCATGACGCTCAGAGGGTATAACGGAAATTTTACATATATCAGAGAGAAAGTACAGTGGAGATGCCAGGATGTATGTTATCTGGTAATCTGGATCGGCTTGATTGCACTGTTTCGTTTTGTACCGATCGTTCTTGTAATTGGCAGTCTGACAGGAGGTTTTGCATTATGAGTGATTGCTGTATACGTGTGGAGCATGTGAGCTTTTCTTATGAAAGCGGAAAAACAATATTGGAAGATGTGTCTCTGTGTGCTTCCGGCACAGAGTCCATAGGCATTGTAGGGGCTAATGGTGTAGGAAAATCTACCTTTTTAAAGCTGCTTGTGGGATTAAATCTGGATTTTGAGGGAAAAATAGAGGTCGGTGATCAAATGGTAGAAAAGCGTACGCTGCCTGCCATCAGAGAAAAAACCGGCTATGTTTTTCAGGATTCGGACAATCAGCTTTTTATGTCTACAGCGTTTGAGGATATAGCCTTTGCGCCTAGAAATTATGGATTGTCTGAGGCGGAAGTGGAGAAAAGAGTAGCGTATGCGCTGGAGCAGACTGGAATTTCCCATCTTAAGGATAAACAGATTTATAAAATGTCAGGCGGAGAAAAAAAACTTGTGTCCATTGCCACGATTCTCTCCATGATGCCGGATATTATACTGATGGATGAGCCTTCCATAGCTCTGGACCCGAGAAACCGTCGTAATCTTATCCGAATTTTAAATTCATTTCCGCATCTGAAAATCATAGCTTCACATGATCTGGATATGATTCTGGATACGTGTGAAAGAACGGTTTTGATGGCTGAGGGAAAGATTATCTGTGATGGGCCGACGGAGAAGATTTTGACGGACAGAGAATTATTGGAATCTCATGGGTTAGAGCTTCCGTTGTGTATGCAGCAGAGCGGACAGGTTTTGAATTTGAATGATGGTTAAAGGAGTTATTTGTGGAAACGAAGGAGAGAATTGTTCACTATTGGACAGAAAGAAGTGAGGAGTTTAAAAAGCTGCGCCAGGCGGAGATAGAGAGTTATATGGCAAAGCTGTGGCGTGAAGAGATAGAGGGACATCTGGAAAATAAGAAAGCGCTGAGAATTTTAGATGTCGGGACCGGCTGCGGGTTTTTTGCGATTCTGCTGGCGAAGGAAGGACATCATGTGGAGGGAATTGATTTAACGGAAGCTATGGTAGAATATGCAAGGGTGTTGGCGGCGGAAGAAAAAGCAGATGCGCTGTTTCACGTAATGGATGCGGAAAACCTGAAATACGGGGATGAGAGCTTTGATGTGGTTATTGCGAGAAATCTGACCTGGACACTGCCAAACCCCGGGAAGGCTTATCAGGAGTGGGTACGCGTGCTTAAAACAGGGGGCATGCTGCTTAACTATGATGCTGATTATGGAAAAACAGAGTTTGAGACGGAAAGAAAGAGGCTTCCGGAACACCATGCGCATAATCAGGTGAGCAAGACACTGCTTGCAGAGTGCGATGCGATAAAACAAAATCTGGATATCAGCCGTAAAATGCGGCCTCTTTGGGATGCGGAGATCCTGAAGGCATGCGGCTGCAGGAGTGTGAGTGCAGATATGGATATATCAGCAAGAATTTACCGTAGGCAGGATGAATTTTATAATCCGACACCAATGTTTCTGATAAAGGGGATAAAGTAAAGATACTGCACGAAAGAAAATGATGATTTAGGTAGTGTCAAGTAATCTATGAAAAACCGAGCCGAAAAAAACAGACTCAAATGA
>ERZ809224.2265-NODE-2265-length-12186-cov-5.334268_pt1 | contig 12186 bp, 9 predicted proteins | sample MGYA00520513_ERZ809224 | MGnify/ENA primary metagenome ERZ809224 (study PRJEB31576, sample SAMEA3212658) | Homo sapiens | biome: human-gut; feature: human gut; material: fecal | place: Sweden | collected 2012 ...
TGAACGAGTGCGTGCTTGTGCGTCTTGCTTCGCAAGCCGTTCCCTCGCTCTTCTCTGTTAGCTGTCAAACACTGCGGCGCGGCTATTGAAAGTTTGATTATAAAAATTGGTTGAGTCGCGCGCTTTTACTTTGCTATAGCTCAAGTGATAGACAAATCCCAATTCATCAATCACAAAACCGACCGCAGCATATCTGCTGCGGTCGGTTACTGTTTTACGGCACCCGTTTATGTTCCGGGCACTTTTCTTATTCCATATTGTCTATATAGCTGCAGGCTGCGAGTGCGGCTACGGAGCCGTCCGCCGCTGCGGTGGTCAGCTGGCGCACTTCCTTTGTGCGGCAGTCGCCCGCGGTGAAGACGCCGGGGGTCTTTGTTCTGCAGCTCTCGTCCGCGATGATATAGCCGTAGTCATCGAGGTCTGCAACATCCTTGAAGCTCTCGTTGTTCGGCATCTGACCGACCGCAATAAAAGTGCCGTCCATCGGAATGGAACGGGGTTCCTCGTCGCCCGTCGCTATCTTTATGCCGTCGAGCTCGTCGCTGCCGATGAGTTTGACTACCTTCGTGTTCATGAGAACCTTTATGTTATCTTTCTCGCCGAGCTTCTTGACAAGAGCCTTTTCGCCCCTGAACTCATCGCGTCTGTGTATAAGCGTGACGCTCTTGCAGTAAGACGCGAGGAAGAGCGCGGACTGGAGAGCGCTGTCTCCACCGCCGACAACGGCGACATTCTTGCCCTTATAAAAAGCTCCGTCGCACACCGCGCAGTAGGACACTCCCCTGCCCGCGAGGTCGTTCTCGCCGTCCGCTCCAAGCGGTCTGTGGCGCGCTCCGGTGGCGATTATAACGCACTTGCACTGGTAGCTGTTTGAATCGGTTATGACGGTTTTTATCTTTCCGTCGACTATTTTTATTACCCGCTCAAGCTCAACATCCGCGCCGAGCTCCATCGCCTGCGAAACGAGGTTATCTGCAAATTCGCTGCCGCTTATCTGCGATATTCCCGGATAGTTTTCAACTCTCGGTGAAGAGGTTATCTGACCGCCGAAGGACTCGCCCTCGGTCACGAGCACGGTTTTTCCCGCTCTGAGCGCATAGATTGCCGCCGTGAGTCCGGCTGTGCCGGCGCCGACGATAACGATATCAAATTGCTGCATTTCTTTTTCCTCTGAATATGGCAAAATTTTTCTTTAATGCGCCGAAAACCGGGTGAAGCCGCGCTCCACCCGATCTTCCGGCGTTTATCAGTGCATCAGCACTGCTCAATGAACTTTTTGATGTTTGAAAGATTGACGAAGCTCTCATATCCGTCGCCGTCGGTGACGATGAGAGTCGGAGCCTGTCTGATGCCGTATTTCATCGTCAGATCCTCCTGAGCCTCTGCGTCGATCTTCTCGTAGCCGATATTCGCCTTGTCAAGCAGAGTATAGGCTATCTTGCAGTTGGGGCAGGTCTTTGTGGTGAAGAGCATGACCTTTGCGCCGTTTGATGCCTTGGGAGCATCCTCGTGCTTGCCATCCTCCACGGTGTGGCTGACGGTGCGCTCATTCTTGAGATGAGACGCGCCGAGGTTATAGACGGTTCTGTCCTTGAACTCCTGCGCCTTGCCGTCGTTCCAGTTCTGGACGGGGCGATAGTAGCCGGTGATACGGCTGTAGACCTCGGTCTGACCGCCGCACTCGGGGCAGGTAAAGTGCTCGCCCGCGATGTAACCGTGATCCTTGCACACGGAGTAGGTCGGGGAGATCGTGTAATAGGGCAGCTTGTAGTTCTCGGCTATCTTGCGCACGAGAGAAGCAGTCGAGGTCCAGTCGGGCAGCTTCTCGCCGAGGAAGGCGTGGAAGACTGTGCCGGAGGTGTATCTCGTCTGAAGATCATCCTGAATGTCGAGCGCCTCAAAGATATCCTCCGAGAACGAAACAGGAAGATGCGAGCTGTTGGTGTAATAGGGAGTTCCGCCGTCCTTCGCCGCGGTGATGATATCCGGGAACTGAGCGACATCGTGCTTTGCGAAACGATAAGTGGTGGACTCGGCGGGAGTTGCCTCGAGGTTGTAGAGATCGCCGTACTTCTCCTGATAGTCGGAGAGGCGCTCACGCATATGGTCGAGGACTTCCTTGGTGAACTGCTGGGTCTTCTCGTGGGTCATATCCGCTCTGAGCCACTTGGCGTTGAGACCGACCTCGTTCATGCCGATAAGGCCGATAGTCGAGAAGTGATTCTCGAAAGTGCCGAGGTAGCGTCTGGTGTAGGGATAGAGACCCTCGTTGAGAAGCTTCGTGATAACCGTACGCTTAACGCTGAGCGAACGGGCGGAGATATCCATAAGCTTGTCGAGTCTGCGGTAGAAGTCCGCCTCATCCTCTGCAAGATATGCGATTCTCGGCATATTTATCGTAACAACGCCTATAGAACCGGTGCTCTCGCCGCTGCCGAAGAAGCCGCCGGACTTCTTGCGAAGCTCGCGCAGGTCGAGGCGCAGTCTGCAGCACATGGAGCGGACATCGCTCGGCTCCATATCGCTGTTGATGTAGTTAGAGAAATAAGGTGTGCCGTACTTTGCGGTCATCTCGAAGAGAAGTCTGTTGTTCTCAGTATCCGACCAGTCAAAGTCGCGGGTTATGGAATAAGTCGGGATGGGATACTGGAAGCCGCGTCCGTTGGCGTCGCCCTCGATCATGGTCTCGATGAACGCCTTGTTGACCATATCCATCTCTTTCTTGCAGTCCTTGTACTTGAAGGGCATCTCCTTGCCGCCGACAATGGCGTTGAGCTCGGCAAGGTCATTGGGAACGGTCCAGTCAAGGGTTATATTCGAGAACGGAGCCTGAGTGCCCCAGCGGCTTGGGGTGTTGACGCCGAAGATGAACGACTCGATGCACTTCTTGACCTCGCGGTAAGAGAGGTTGTCCACCTTAACAAACGGAGCAAGATAGGTATCGAACGAGGAGAACGCCTGAGCGCCCGCCCACTCGTTCTGCATGATACCGAGGAAGTTGACCATCTGGTTGCAGAGGGTCGCAAGGTGGCTTGCGGGAGAAGAGGTTATCTTTCCGGGGACGCCGCCGAGACCTTCCTGAATGAGCTGCTTCAAAGACCAGCCCGCGCAGTAACCGGTGAGCATGGAGAGGTCATGGAGGTGGATGTCGCCGTTTCTGTGGGCGTTTGCTATCTCTTCGTCATAGACCTCGGAGAGCCAGTAGTTCGCGGTGATCGCGCCGGAGTTGCTGAGAATCAGTCCGCCGACGGAATATGTGACGGTCGAATTCTCTTTAACGCGCCAGTCGGAAACCTTGACGTAGCTGTCAACCAGCTCCTTGTAGTCGAGGATGGTCGACTTCATGTTTCTGACTTTTTCGCGCTGCTTTCTGTAGAGGATATACGCCTTTGCGACATCGGCGTAGCCCGCCTGGCTGAGCACCGACTCGACGCTGTCCTGAATGTCCTCAACGGCGATAAGTCCGTCCTTGATCTTGCCCTCGAAGTCCGAAGTGACCTTGAGTGCGAGCAGGTCGATGACCGTCGGATGAGTTTCCTTGTTGAGCGCGTCGAAAGCCTTTGATATAGCCGAAGATATCTTTGCTATATCAAAATCGGCGACTGCGCCATCTCTTTTGATAACCTTGTACATCATCATGCCTCCATTTTCTTTCTTTTTCCAAATATACGCTTCATTCGCGCTGTCTGTCTACAATTATAGATGCAACCATGGCAAATGTCAACAGCAAAATACAAGATATTGTGTAGAATTTATTTTTCCACCCCAAGATGTTCCGAATTTCAGTGTCCGTTATATTCCCCTTATCTCGACATTCGGGACATTTTTGCGGACTATATCCGCGAAAGAGCGCAGTGTTTCGCGGCTGTGCGAGCCGAGACCCTTCTGCAAAACGAACTCGGAATCGGTGAAGTTCTGGAGAAAATATTTCTCGTCGCCCTTGAGCCACTCGCCTATTTTCTCAAAGTCCTCCGCGCTGTGCAGCTCGCGCACAACGGTCGTGCGGAACTCAAAATCGGTCTTTCCGCCCATGAGCAGGCGCACGCTCTCATATATCGGCTCCATGTCGAACTTTTCAAGTCCGACCGTCTCGGCATATTTTTCGGACGAATTTTTGATATCCATCGCCACATAATCAACGAGCCCCGCGTCTATAAGCGACTGCATCTTGTCCGGGAAAGTGCCGTTGGTGTCGAGCTTTACGAGATAACCCATGTCTTTTATGCGCCTTGCGAAGTCATCGACGTTTTTATTGACAAGCGGCTCGCCGCCTGTTATGCACACGCCGTCGAGCATGCCCTGACGTTTTTTGAGAAACGCAAAAAATTCTTCCTCCGGAATCTCATATTCGTCCCCGCCGGGAAGAATCAGCTCCGAATTCTGGCAGAACGGGCAGCGGAAGTTGCATCCGCCGAGGAACACAGTGCATCCCATCTTGCCGGGAAAATCGAGCAATGTAAGTTTTTGCAGACCTCTGACGCGCATACCGATACCCCTTTTCAAGCCGTAAAAATCGAGACGGAGAAAATCGGTCTTTCCGTCCCGGCAAAATCTATTATATACCACGAAAGCGCTCTTGTCACCAAAAACATCTTGAAAAATTGCACAAAGATTACCACAAAATAATGTGCATATTATCGCCGCGATACATATATGTTGCATTTTCTGCGAAAATTTGATACACTCATAGTATAATATAACCCCAATATATATGTATAACTGCGGAGGTGTCTTAATTGGCTGGAAAAAGACCTGTTGCGGCGATACTCTATGACTTCGACCGCACGCTTTGCACAAAGGATATGCAGGAATATCAGTTCATTCCGAGCGTCGGCATGGAGCCCGCGGATTTCTGGGGGCTCGCCAACAGCTACGCCGAGGAAGAGCATATGGACAAAATCCTGTCCTATATGTACATCATGATAAAAAAATCGCATGAGTGCGGGATTCCGCTGACGCGCAAGAGCGTCATGGAGTGCGGACGCGCGATAGAACTTTATAAAGGTCTGCCCGGCTGGTTCGACCGCCTCAACCGCTTCGGCAGCGAAAACGGCGTGACCGTCGAGCACTATGTCCTCTCCTCCGGTCTTAAAGAGATAATCGAGGGATCCGAAATAGGCAAATGCTTCAAAGAGATTTTTGCCTGTGAGTTCCTTTACGGCGAGAACGGCGAGGCAGTCTGGCCGAAGACCGCCGTCAATTATACTTCAAAGACCCAGTTTGTCTACCGCATAAACAAAGGCGTGCTCGATGTATCTAACGATAAAGATCTCAACCGCTCTACTCCGGACAACAAGCGCCGCGTGCCGTTTTCCAATATGCTCTATATCGGCGACGGGCTCTCCGATGTCCCGTGCATGAAGATGGTCAAGGCATACGGCGGATATTCAATAGCCGTCCACAACAACGAGCCGCGCCAGCTCGAGGGCGTGAGCGACCTGCTCTATCACAACCGCGTTGACTTCGCCTTCGCGGCAGACTACTCAGAAAACAGCGAGCTTGACATAACCGTCAAGGATATCATCCGCAGAATAGCCATAGACAGCACCCTGCGCGACGAGCACAGCAAGCAGAAGCGCCGCTCGAAATGCTGCTGCGCGGACATCTGACGGAGGATAAATATGTCTGTATTTTTTACCGCCGCGGTGTGCGTATACAACACGGAAAAATATCTTCGCGAATGTCTGGATTCCGTCCTCAATCAGAGCTACAAAAATTTTGAACTGCTCATAGTTGACGACGGCTCGACGGACTCAAGCGGCTGCATCTGCGACGAATACGCAGAAAAAGACAGCCGTGTGCGTGTCATTCACACGGAGAATCAGGGTGTATTGCTCGCGCGAAAGACTGCGTTTGAGAATGCGCGCGGGGACTATTTCATCGTCTTTGATTCGGACGACACCGTCTCGCCCGAGCTGTTTTCGAGATTGAGCGAAAAAATCGAGCAGTGCGCGCCGGACATGATATTCTTTGACTATAATAAAATAAACGGCGAAAATATCACGCACGAAAAGACATTCGACGGCGAGCGCACTTTTAATAAAGACAGCAAAAAAGAGCTTTGGGAGCTGCTGCTGCGCTCGAAGTTCAACTCACTTTGCTGCAAGTGCATAAGGCGCGATAAATTCGACTATGATATAGACGCGGCTCATTACAAAGGCTACAGCCGCGGCGAGGACAGGCTCGTCTCGGCGCATATGCTGAGCCGGCTCAACACTTTTTGTTACCTGCCCGAGGCACTTTATAACTACCGTACCTCGGCCTCCTCTCTGACGCTGACATATTCGTTTGAGAATCTCGTCATGTCCTCCCGCGCTACAGAGGAGATTCGCCAAATGATATCAGCCGACGGCTGCCTCGACGGCGAGTGCGAAGCGCTCATATGCTCTCTCGCGAGGATGATCTACCGCAATTTTCTCTATCCCAACGCCGTCTCTCTATCTAAAAAAGAGACTGTTGAGCTGATAAAAAAGAGCGAATCTCTCGGCATCTATAAGCTGTGCACCGATCGCAGAGCGGACAAATATTCTTCAAAGCCGGAGAATCTTAAATTTTCGCTGCTGAGAAATAAAAAATACTCACTGCTCGTTGACGCAGTGAGGCTCAAGAGCAGGATATAAGTCGAAGAGAGTCGATTGCCTTGACAAAATTTCTGCCGGGCGTTATAATATTCTCCCGAAAACTGCCCGTGCGGAAAGGAAGTGAAAGCCATGGGCACAGAACAGAAAAAGATCGCCGCCCAGAACAAGAAGGCTTTTCACGACTATTTCGTGCTCGACAGATACGAAGCGGGAATCGAGCTTTGCGGCACGGAGGTCAAATCCATCCGCCAGGGCAAGCTCAATCTCAAGGACTCATGGTGCTCGATAGTCGACGGCGAATTGTTCGTCAACGGAATGCACATCAGCCCCTATGAGCACGGCAATATCTTCAACCGCGACCCGCTGAGGGTGCGCCGCCTGCTGATGCACAAGCGCGAGATAATGCGCCTGCTCGGTCAGACGAAGCAGGAGGGCTTGACCCTCGTGCCGCTGAGTGTATATTTTGTCAAGGGGCGCGCAAAGGTTGAGGTCGGGCTGTGCAAGGGCAAAAAGCTCTATGACAAGCGTGAGACGGCCGCGAAGAAAGACGCCGCGCGCAATATCGAGCGCAGCATGAAAAACTTCTGATTCAATCGGCAAAAGCCGTTTGATATATGGGGATGAAAGGATTTCGACGGGGAGGTTGAACTTCGGTAAGCGGGCAGCGGTGTGGGACCGCTATAAAACCCATACGTTTAAATAATAAACGACAACAAAACAGTTTTACAAGCTGCTTAAATAGCAGCCGTCTTTGCCGGGAGTACTGCGGCCCGGTACAAGGCGTCGATTAGCAGTGAACGTGCACGGGTGAGCGCTCCGTAACCCGTCATGAACAACGGAACTACCGAACCGGTGAGCCTGCCTGACGGCGCTCCGGCGAGGGAATCTTAAAAGACAGGCTACGCCCGTAGAAAGCTGTGGGGAGCCCTTTTCGGACGCGGTTTCGATTACCGCCATCTCCACCATGAAAAAAGCACTTGCTGTTGCAAGTGCTTTTTTCAATGAAATTCGTTCCTTTGGAACGAGTGAAATATCTTAGATGTGAAATATGCCTGCGGCATATGAAAACAGGTCAATAGCCGATTTTCTAGACAGACTGTAACCAATGCAAGCCGGGAAAGTTCTTTACTACTCTCCCGGCTTGATTTTTATTTTTGCAGTCATATTGTGACTGCTTCAATGTCGTTTCCGTGTTCCTTTATTATATCTACAAGATCGGTTGTTTTCAGCCACACCGTTGCGGTGTTGTCATTCGGGTGGACTCCGATGAGTCCGCCATTGACAAGTTCTTCGTCGAGGAAAAATTTCACTTTTCTCTCGCTGTCGTTGAGTATCCCGAGCGGCGTCACTGCGCCCGGTATCAAGCCGAGCAGGCTCATCAGATCGTTTTCCGATGCAAAGCTCAGCGGGCGTGTGCCGTGCTCCTCCCTGAATTTTTTCAGGTCAACGCGCTTGTCGCCCCTGACAGTTATGAGATAATAATTGCGCTTCTTGTCGTCTCTGACAAATAAGTTCTTCGCGTCCGCCTCCGGGTGCGGCAGCTCAACATGCGACATCTCTTCCATATTGAACACCGCGCCGTGCTCGGTCACTTCGTATTCTATTCCCCTGCTTGTCAGGAAATCATATACTTCCTGCTTATTCATAATTTCATCCTCTATTTAAAGAGGGCTGCCGCATCGGGCAGCCCTCTTGCTTTTATATCAGTCCGGCGTATAAGTGAAGGTGAAGCAATGCGAGCGGAGCGTCGCCGCGCCCATTATGTTGAGCCTGAATGCGTTGCCGCGCATTGTCTGATTGCCTATTCTCATGCTTGAAATATAGCCGCAGCTGCTGCCGCGCGCGCTGTCATGCTCGAGTATCTTTATCCACTGCGCAGGGTTGCTCTGGAGCGTTATGCGCTTTGATGAATCAACCTTTGCATTATACGCTTCGACCTTCTTGCGAAGCTCCTCGCTCGAAATGGTCAGCGTGCGTTTGACATTGCCCTCGGGGCTTGTCCTGCCGCCCGCGAGATAAGGATAGCTGCTTTGACTGCCGCCCCAGACATTCGCGCTCGAAGCCGTCTTCCCCGCCGCCGTTGAAAAATACGGAGTGAACGCAGGCGAGCCGTAATATGCAAGATATTCGCCGAGCGTCGCTCTTATCGCGTTTTCGATAGATGAGCTTGTACCGGCGTAGCTCTCGCGGAACGCGTGGTTCGAGGTAGTCATCTTAAAATTCTGGCGCTTTGCGTAGGTGTAAATCGCGACCATCTGCGACTTTATCGACTCAAGCGGCGCGGACGGACCGACCTCGGCATATGCAGTCTTGCCGAGATATTCGGCGAGCGAATAGCTCTTGCCGTTATATGTAACCTTGCTCGGCAATTTTGAATCTTTAACGAGGCTGATGCCGGGGTTGTTGTAATAATGGAGCAGAATCTGCTTGTATGTCCAGCCGCGGCGCGCATATTCGGACGCACCGTTCTGGCTCATGCCGACTCCGTGGCCGTAACCGTAGACGGTGAAAACAAAAGTACCCGTCTTTGAAGAGCTGTGCCTTGTCGTGGTCTCGGTCGGTTTCTGGGTGGGCTTAGTGGTCGGTTTTCCAGTCGTGTTCGGGCGAGTCGTGGGCTTTGTCGAGATAACCGTCGTCAGGACGGTTGAGCCCTCGGCTATCGAGCCGGGCACAGTGCCATTTGTCTGCTCCCCGGTTGTTTTTCCGGAGTCGGCAGTGTCGCCATTCGGACGCTCTACGTCGGCAATAATCATATCGTCTATATCATCAATTATCCCGTCCGTATCGCTCTCTGAGGTATTCCCCCACGATGTGTTGCCGCCCGACGCGCTGTTCTCAACCGTATTGCTCTCGCTTGTGTCGGACTCGCGTGCGTTAATGAGCACCGCGCTGACCTGCGAACCGTAGCCCTTGACCAAAAATGTAATCGCAGTTCCGATAAGCGCCGCGAGCAGGATAATAGCCGCCACAATTAGCGCGGTCTTTTTGCCCGAGCGCACCGGAGCCGATTTATGGTGAGAGTGATGTTCGCCGTCCGTGATTATTATTGACGCATCGTCGCTGACATCGTGCATGACAAAGCCGTTGCGCGCATAGTCGGCGAGCGCGGAATAGAGCCTGTGGACGCAGGCATAGATAAACTCCTGCGTGGTCTCGCCCTTGCGGCTGAAGACCTTGAACACGCGTGCTTTATTCTCGTCCGCTATGCAGATGAGCATGAAATGCTTGCTGTCCTCATCGTCGTTGCGGAACACATTCGATATCGCCGCGCCGATTGATGCGCCGCTCTTCGCTCTGGCGCGTCCCGCCATGGCGGCTATATATTCGCCGTGACTCTCGTCCTCCTGCCGCTCGATATCGACCGACCGGGCGAATATAGCATCGCCGAAATCCGATTCATCGTCATAGGGCAGGACAGAGAACACGAACGGGCTGTTTTTGCTTGAAGCAACCGCGACGGAAAGTCCGCGCTCTTTCAAGAGCGCAACGACCTCTTCCGGATCGCACTTTTCTTCAGCACTCGGCTCGCCGACACTGTTCGCGTCCGGCTCGGTAGTGTTTGCGCTTTCGGCAGCTTTTTCAACGGGCAGGAACACCAATTTCAGTTCTTCGGCGACCTTGGCGCATCTGCCGTCGGAAAGGGGCAGAAAAACCAGCGTCTGGCTGCCGCTTTTCTCTATAAAGCCGCTGTATTTGCCGTCGTCGGTCACAAGTATCTGTGCGTCGGCAGGCATCAAACACTGATCCTCATCCGCCTTTTCAAGCACTTCGGCTATTCTGCCGGAGGACGCGGTTTTTGTTCTGAGCGCGTCGAAAAGCAGCTTCTTTATCTCAATATAATGCCGCTCGGCAGCCGCGAGGACCACAGTCTCCGAATCTCCGAACGCTCCGGCAAGGGCAGAAAACAGCTCGCGGCTGTCCGTGAACTGCTCAAAGCGGCACTCCCCGTAGGCTGCGGCAAAAACGGACTCATATTCCGCTATCGCCCTGCGCGGGAGAGGCTGATTGACAAAAGCCAGGAGCGAGATCTTATTTTTCAAAATATCACCTCATTAGTTGGGATACCATCTGTTTGCGTTTTTGTAGGGGTTCTGTTTCTTGTCTTTATCATACCAGGCCTGAGGATATCTCGGGTTGGGGTTGGTCTTGACGAGCGAAGTATCAACTTCTTCACTCTCGCCGTCGCGCACCATTCGTGCCACAACGACAAGGCGGGCATTGTCGAACTCATACAGGCAGGTCGAAAGAGTGAGAATCTTGTCGGTCGGCTTGATATCGACGCCCGTTGTGTAGAGCTTTCTCGAATCAAGCTCGGCTATATACTGCTCGAAGCTCGCCTCGCTTATATTCGTCCAGACATAGTTGAAGAAATATCCGTTGTCCTCAGTGGTGGTCGCATTTGTGATAAACACCGCGTAGACCTTCCACTTGTAGTCGTGATAGATGGTGTTGAACTCGATTATCGGATTGTTTATGAATCCGCGCGTGGTGCGGTAATCGAAGAGCTTGCTGAATATCTTGTCCGAGCTGCGGGTGCTGTGGCCGTAGATTATGCTGTTACGGTCAAGCGGCTCGATTGAATTGGCATGAGCCAGGAACGGGTTTCCGAGATCCGTGTATCTGTGGGTGAAGCTGCGCTTGAGATAATACGAATCGTTGTCGGTCTGGAGAATCGGGAAGTCCATCTTGAGCTTGTCTATTTTCAGCCAGCCGACGAGGTCGGTGTTCTGCGCATACGCCTCGGCGTATTTTAGCTGCATACCCTCGGGAAACTTGACATTCGGGTACTTCTCCTTTATCTCGTCCCAGGTCAGCTCCTCGCTGGGCTTGATACCTTTTATGTCGTTGTCAACGATGTTGGGCTGAACAAGATATGTGTTTATCAGCATTCCCGCGCTGACGAACACCGTGATTATAGCCGCCATAAAGACTATCTTGCGGACTATCTCGGAGACGGCGTCGCCCTTCATCGGAATGATGCCCTTTATAAATTTTTTGAAGCCCTTTTCTCTTCCGTTATTCTTTTCATTTTCGCTGACCTCGCGCTCATATTCGCGCAGTGAGCCGCGGTCGCGCTCGCTGAGGTTGACGGCAAAGGTAGAATCTGTCGGCATATCGAAATCGTCGAGCGCCTGCTCTGTCGGGTATTCCGGCTCAGTCACTTTCGGAATATCCTCACCGCTCAGATCGTCGGGCGGGATAAACTTATATAAATTATCCTTTTTCGGCTCGGCGGGTTTCTCCGGCTCGGACTCGATTATGGGCTCGAGCTCGGACTCCGGCTCGGATACCGGCTCCTTTTCTTCGGTCACGGCGCCGCTTTCCTGCCGTGACTCCACCCCGGTTTCATCGTCGCCGCAGTCAAGATATCTGCGCGCGAGATCTTCCATTTCGCTGCGCTGTGCCGCAGGTTCGTCGTCCTCAACCGATGTGTAGTGCTCAAACATCTCCCTCATATCGGGCAGCGAAAACTCGCCGTCTTTTCTGTTTTTGTCAGACATACTCTTTCCTCCGATACAGGTTTACTTTATTTTCTCTTCCAGCATCAGGCGTGCAAGGTTAAGTGCCCGCGACGCCGTGACATATCTGTTATATTCACGGTCAT
>ERZ809224.2269-NODE-2269-length-12169-cov-5.450636_pt1 | contig 12169 bp, 13 predicted proteins | sample MGYA00520513_ERZ809224 | MGnify/ENA primary metagenome ERZ809224 (study PRJEB31576, sample SAMEA3212658) | Homo sapiens | biome: human-gut; feature: human gut; material: fecal | place: Sweden | collected 2012 ...
GAGAAACTCTGATGAGTCATCTTTTATTATGGGGCAATGCCTATGCGCAGATTATACGCAATGCTAAAGGCGAGGTCATTTCTCTCTATCCGTTGATGCCAAACAAGATGACAGTCGACCGCGATTCAAATGGCCGACTTTTCTATTTATATCATCGCAGCTTGGAGGACGGACCCTCACTCGGAAAAGACAATCAAGTCTACCTCGCCCCTACCGATGTCCTGCATATTCCGGGCTTGGGCTTTGATGGGCTTGTCGGTTACTCACCAATTGCTATGGCAAAGAACGCAGTGGGTTTGGCTATCGCCACAGAGGAATACGGAGCGAAGTTTTTCGCAAATGGTGCCGCACCGGGCGGTGTGCTTGAACATCCCGGCACGATTAAGGACCCGCAGAAGGTCAAAGAATCCTGGAATGCCGCCTACCAAGGCTCAGCCAACTCACACAGGGTGGCAGTGCTCGAAGAAGGCATGAAGTATCAGCCTATCGGGATTTCACCGGAACAGGCACAGTTCCTGGAAACGCGGAAGTTTCAGATTAATGAGATTGCACGTATTTTCAGGGTGCCTCCACATATGCTCGCAGACCTTGAAAAATCATCCTTCAGCAACATCGAGCAGCAGAGCCTTGAGTTTGTGAAATACACGCTCGACCCCTGGGTGGTGCGCTGGGAGCAGTCCATGTGCCGCGCCCTGCTTTCCGACAGCGAAAAACCGACAGTGTTTATCAAGTTCAACGTTGACGGACTTCTGCGAGGCGATTACGAAAGCCGTATGAGCGGTTATGCGACCGCAAGACAAAACGGATGGATGAGCGCGAATGATATCCGTGAGCTTGAAAACCTCGACCGTATCCCTGCGGGGCTTGGCGGCGATCTTTACCTCATCAACGGTTCGATGACCAAATTACAGGACGCGGGTGCGTTCGCAAATTCAAGAGGAATGGAGGAAACAACCAAATGAAGAAATTCTGGAACTGGGCGCGGGATGAAGATTCTGGTGTCAGAACACTCTATCTGGACGGAACAATTGCCGAAGATTCATGGTTCGACGACGATGTCACCCCCAAAGCATTCAAAGCTGATTTAAATGCTGGAGAGGGTGACATTGTTATTTGGATCAATTCTCCCGGCGGCGACTGTATCGCTGCGAGTCAGATCTATACCATGCTCATGGATTACAAAGGCAAAGTCACCGTAAAAATCGATGGTATTGCGGCGTCGGCAGCAAGCGTTATCGCAATGGCGGGAACTGAGGTGCTGATGGCCCCAACAGCCCTCATGATGGTGCATAACCCGCTTACCATCGCAATCGGCGACAGCGAAGAAATGCAGAAAGCCATCGCCATGCTGGACGAAGTCAAAGAAAGCATCATCAATGCTTATGAAATCAAAACCGGGCAGTCCCGTGCGAAGCTCTCTCACCTTATGGATGCTGAAACCTGGCTAAATGCCAACAAATCAATTGAATTAGGCTTTGCCGACGGCATTCTGGAGAATGAGAAAAAGAGAATTCAACCGGACGATGTCACCTAGGCTTCTGCTCCTAAATTGTCATTTTACTTCTGTAATCCGAAACAGCGTTACGGATAGCTTCTTCTCCGAGTACAGAACAGTGTAGCTTCTGCTCAGGTAATCCGCCCAAAGCCTCTGAGATATCCTTGTTTGTTATCATAAGCGCTTCATCGATTGTTTTGCCTTTGACAAGAACGGTTGTGACACTGGCGGAAGCAAGCGCGGCAACACAACCGCATATTTTGAAACTGACGCCTGTAATAACATTTTCCTCAACCTTAATATAGAGTCTCATGGTGTCGCCGCAGCTGGGATCTCCAGCATCGCCTATCCCATTCGCATCTTCCATTTCACCGGCATTACGCGGGTTGGAAAAATGATCTATCACTTCATCTGTAAACAGTCCGATAGACATAGCGTTACCTTATTCGCCGCACTCATCATGATGCTGATGCTCGTGGCAGACGGAACCTGTCGTCTTTAGCTCGCCCTTCAGAAAGTTTAAAACGGCGGTTTTCGCATCGCCGGAAGCACCCACAACGACCTCGACATTCCTTTCATTGAAGATATCAACCGCGCCTCCGCCCATACCGCCACTGATGATGACATTTACACCTCGATCAGCAAGGAAATTGGGAAGGAAGCCGGGCTTGTGACCAGGGTTCGGTATAGACTCTTCATTTGTAATTTTTCCGTTTTCAACATCGTAAATCAGGAAGTTAACGCAATGTCCAAAGTGTTCCGTTACATTTTTACCTTCACCAGCAACTGCTATTTTCATCATTTCTTTTTCCTCCGAACTTTCAAGTATTTTAGATATATTATCGAACCAGTCCCCATCAAAGAGTTCAATCATGCCTTTATCGCAGGCTGCTGATATTTTTGGATCGATAGGGAGTTTGGCAAGAACCTTAAGATTATGCTTCTCGGCTATCTCTTCGATGTGACTTTCACCGAATATTTTATATTCTTTACCGTTATCAGGGCATTTGAAATAGGACATATTCTCTACAAGCCCAATTACCTGAATGTTCATCATCTCCGCCATCTTAACCGCTTTTGACACGATCATCGAAACAAGCTCCTGCGGGGAGGTTACAATAATTATTCCGTCAATGGCTAAAGACTGGAAAACGGTCAGTGGCACATCTCCGGTTCCTGGTGGCATATCGATGAACATGAAGTCCACGTCGCCCCAAATAACATCTGTCCAGAATTGCTTTACGGTATTGCCGAGAATTGGCCCCCTCCAAATAACCGGGTCAGTATCGTTCTCAAGGAGGAGGTTGATAGACATAATATCAATCCCGGTCTTGCTCTTCAAAGGATACAAACCGAATTCGCTGCCCGTAGCCTTATCTTTTATGCCGAATGCCTTCGGAATCGAAGGCCCTGTTACGTCCGCATCAAGGATAGCAACGTTATAACCCATCCTTTTCATTGTGACAGCCAGCATGGAGGTTACTGAGGATTTGCCGACTCCGCCCTTGCCGCTGACAATGCCGATAACCTTTTTAATGTTACTCAACTCATGTGGCTTTTCTCTGAAATCGGTGTTTGCTTCTTTTCTGTCTGCGCAGTCTTCTCCGCAACTGCTGCAGCTTTGATTGCATTTTTCGCTCATTGTTTCTGACTCCTTACATGTATATTGTTAATTGCTTTCCCGTGGATATATAGTCGATATTTTTACCCATAATAGTTTTCAGTCGGTTATAGGATTCAATGCCTGTACAGTGGCCGGTATAATATTGCGAGTGGGTCTCCAGCAGAATATTCCCAATCTCATCCACAACATTAGGAGCTTCATTTTGTTTTGTCCCGTGGTTGTAAAGATGAAATCCTCCGATAACGTAATCGGGTAGGCAGCCTTTTTCTGCTTTGAACTGATCGATAATATTGATTATTCCGTTGTGTGCGCATCCCGCTATCAGCAGAGTTTTTCCGTTTTCACTTATAATCAGGTTTTGTTCATGTGCAAAATCGTCCTGCACAAAAGCATCGCCATCTTTCACAAACAAATCTGTATTGCCTGAAGGAACAAGCCTTTTAGAATCAACCCCGGAAAATAATTCAAGTTCATGATCAATCACAAAGCGGTCACCACAGAACACAAATCGCTCATTCGGTAGCAGCGACTTGTCCATCCCAATATACGCTTTTTCGCCTCCCGGTCTGTTTGCGTAATGCGGTTCAAATGCCTTTTTATGAAGGTAGATCTTGGCCCGGTTGTTGATACCGAGAAATGTTTTCAAGCCACCGCCGTGGTCATAGTGGCCATGAGAAATCACAGCCAGGTCAACCCTTGTTAAATCGACGCCCATCTTTTCGGCATTTTCGGCAAAAAGGCCGCTTGCGCCCGTATCAAACAAAATTTTATGAGTTTCCGTTTCAATGTAAAGGCTTAACCCATGTTCGCTGCCGAGCGCCTCTGAAGATGTTGTGTTTTCTGCTAAAACCTTTACTATCATGCTTCAGCACCGTCACTTTCTTTGAAGAGCAGCTTCATGGTGCTGCTAAATACGTGTTTAACGGCAGAACCGGAAGGACAATCAACATCTACTATGGTTTGTCCGTTATTTATTGCTTTTACAGCCTCTGGGTCAAATGGTATCCTCCCTGTAAACGGCAGGCCTTTTTCTTTGCAGAATTCCTCGATCTTTTCTGTATTTGCGGGATTGGTGTCGTGCTTATTGATACAGACTCCAATCTTTGTCCGGAACGTTTCCGCCGTTTTTATGATGCGCTCCATATCACTGATTCCCGAAATAGATGGCTCCGCAACAATCAAGACCATATTTACTCCGCTGAGAGAAGCGATGACAGGACAGCCTATGCCGGGAGAGCCGTCAATGATGGCCAGTTTAGTATCCGGACTCGCCACAGTTTTCATTTGTTTTTTAACTTCGGTTACGAGTTTTCCCGAAGTGCCGCTTCCCATTTTCAGCTGTGCCGTTGAAAAGACTTTATTGTTGTCAGCATACAGCGTAAGTTCTCCCGCAACGGCGGGTTTCAAGGAAACCGCATTTGCAGGGCAGACAGCTTCGCAAACCCCGCAACCCTCACAGGCATAAGTGTCAACCATAAAGCCATTCTCATTGGAAATTGCATCGAATCGGCAATTTTCTTTGCATAGTCCGCATTCAATGCATTTATCTGCATCTATTTCGGCTTTTGGCATACCGAAATAGTCTGAACGTTTCGGCTCGATGTTTTGTGCCATAATTAGATGAAGGTTAGGCGCGTCAACATCGCAATCGGCATAGATTTTGGCACTTGAAAGCTTTATAAAAGCGCTGGCTATCGTTGTTTTCCCAGTGCCGCCCTTACCGCTGAGGATTAACAGTTGTTTCATGCCGCACCTCCTTCATCACAGTTTCAAGCAGCGAAGCAAATAATGCTCTAAACCTATTGCTTTCCCTTGCGGCTATTTTGGCGTCTGAATTAAGACTACCAAGCTCGTTATCAAACGGTATACGACCTAATATAGGAATGCTGTTCTCTGTGCAAAATGTCTCTGCTGGGTTCTCTCCGTCAAGGCATTTGTTCAGTACAACTCCATGCGGCTTATTAAACAGCCTGACCAAATCATAGACCATGTTGAGGTTATGAACACCGAAAACCGTAGGTTCAGCAACGAGTATGCAATAATCCGCATCCTTGATGCTTTCCATGACGACACAGGCGCTCCCCGGGGGGCAGTCGACAAAGATGGGAAGCTCTTCGTCTAAAATACTTTCGTTAAGAAGACTTTTTATTATCGGTATTCCGGACGCTTCACCTGTCTTCATTATCCCGGTATGAACGCTTACATTACCGGAAAAGCCTCTTTGTACTTTACCAATTGGCTTTTCTTGTTCTCCAATTGCTTTTTCCGGGCAGAGCAGCATACAGCCGCCACAGGAGTGGCACACCTCTTCAAAAACATACGGTTTGTTCTTTATGAAGGCAAGCGCATTGAATTTACAAAAATCAACGCATTTACGGCAGCCGTTGCATAAACTTTCGTTGATGACTGGTATTTTTACAGAAATTATTTCTTCCCGGGCCTTCTCAGGCTTAAAAAACAAATGACCATTGGGCTCTTCAACGTCACAATCAATATAGACGGATTTCTCGGCAATTGATGCTAAATTAACGGATACCAGTGTTTTGCCTGTACCGCCTTTGCCGCTCAGTATGGCGATTTTTACACCCTTACTTTTCATGGCCATGAAATCCCGGATGGAAATCACTGAGCAAAATAAGCTGTTCGGCTGCAAACGCGTCAATATTTTGCTGCACGGTTCCGGGTATCGATTTATAGATCAGTACCTCCGACTTGCGCAAGACCTCTTCCGCATTTTCACCGCAGCGTGGAGTGAGCAGTGCTTTAACACCATGGTCAGCTATTACCTGAGCGGCTCTGATTCCAGCTCCGCCCTGGCTGGCAACAGCGCTGTTATCAAGGTAGTAGCTTTCTTTTGTGTCTGTATTATAGAAAAGGAAATATGGAGCTCGCCCAAAGGACGGGCACACACCTGAGTCCAAGTTTTGTTCATCTACTGGTATTGCTATTTTCATTTGAATCCTCCGTTCTAATCTCATTTAAATTATTTTCAATTTCGGGCTCTTCCGTAAAACCTCTGCCGCATCTATGACGCCGACAGCCGCCTCTGCCACAGCCGTTCCCGCTGCCGTCACAGAGCTGATATTCGCCGCCTTCTATCCAAAGTACTTTTCCGTTGACCAAAGACTCAGCAATTTTTTTCCTCGCCTCATCATAAATTCCTTGGACAGTTGTGCGAGAAATGTTCATTTGATTGGCACACTCTTCCTGCGTAAATCGGTCCAAATCTATTAGTCTTATAGTCTCATACTCATCAACGGTCATATTTACTGTGTTTACTGCATCTGCAGGGGAGTCAAGGGGTCCGAAACGATTGCTGTCCGGAAGGCAGCAAACTTTTCTCCATTTTCGGGGTCTCGGCATATAATCTCACCTCACTTAACGACAGAAATAACCAGAGCGTCCTCCGGTTACTTCTGCTGCTCTCACAAATTCTCTAACTGCTTATCAATGACATCCAGTCGATTTTTCAGCAAGTCCTTTTGCTCTTGGAGCAGCTCTTTTTGTGTTTTGGAGGAGTTCTGATTTACGGCGAACCCTCTTCCTAAGCCACGTCCAAAACCACGCCTGCAGGCAAGTCCTAAACCTAATCCCAGTCCAAGACCAGCACCATACGTAACTGCGTTAGCGCCTGTGCATGAGCCTAATCCTCTTCCGGTCATTGATCCTGCACCCATTGGGCCAGTTCCGTCTCTTCTTGGCATAACATTCACCTCCTTATAGTTTCCGGCATATGTCGCTTACAATTATTATTATACTCAGTTTCGGGCATATGTCAATAACCTTTTCAAAATTTCTCGGGTTTTTTGCAAAAAAATAGCCGGGCAATCCCGACTTCAACATCTACACACTCCATGCCCCCTGCACAGCCTTGGCGATTGGGGGGTGGAGAGAGGCAGCATTATTTTATTTATGAAGGTTATTCACATTTGTCCGGTCGGTCTCAGATGCTAATTTTCAATCTGGTAAACCATTCCACCCGTATAATGTACAAAATGGTTGGTGTCTTAGATATTATTATTTATACGAAAAATTTGTCCGACAGGATAATAGAGATAGGGCTAAATTCTATCAAACCGTCCTCTCTCATTTTAGCAAGTTCCCTGGATAAAGACGTCCTTTGAACACCTATTCTTTCAGCTAACGCCTTTTTTGTCATGCTTAGCTTGATTGTAGTCGAGTTTTGCTTTTTGCACTCATAATTCAAATAGCTTATTATGCTTTCGCGGATTGTCCTGTTCACATAGTGCTTGATCCTGTCACCGAGGATTACCGTGTGGTCGGATACATACTCAAGGTAGCTCCTTAAAAACTCGCGATTATCCGAAAACAATTGGAACAGCCGATCCTTATTTATTTCCAAAATTAATGTAGCTTCTTTGGCCGTGACGGTCATCGGATAATACGGATTTTTTGAAAACATTAAATTGCCTCCAAGAACATCGCCGCTTAAAAACTCCGCTATTGTCATGAGATTTCCGGACTCGTCAATGCGCTCAATAACCACTTTCCCCGCGAGAATAATCTCGAGTTTTGAGCAGACTTCCCCAACAAAATGGACAATATTATTTTTCCCATACCGAGTGGTTTTACAACTTCCCTCAGTCAAGTACGACTCGATTTCTTGATGTTTTAATGATTTTATAAGGTCAGTCTGTTGAATTAATTCTAAATATTTTCTCATAACGATCTCCCGAGGTGTTACATTGGTAACACCTTTTAATTCATTTTATCATTATAATAAAGATATATCAATAGGAGGCAGATTTATTATGAAATATATAACTAACATCATTCGTATATTATTTCTTGCTCTTTTTATCTTTTTGCTGACAAATGGGAAAGTAATGCTTTGGCTTGCGTTGTTTGGAGCAAGCCTGGTTGCCGCTCTGATTTTCGGCAGGATTTACTGCGGGTATGTTTGCCCCATGAATACCCTGATGATTCCCGTTAATTGGATATCAAACAAGTTGAAACTCCAAACATCGAAATCTCCCAAGTGGCTGAAAAATGGGTATTTCACATGGATAGCCTTAGGCGTCAGCGTAGCGGTTATGATTTTATCAAAACGACTGTTGCATGTTAATCTGCCGATTTTGCCTTTTTGGCTGGTTTTATCGGTCCTTGTCACACTAAGATATAAACCTGAGGTATTCCATAACCTTATCTGCCCATTTGGCGCTCTGCAAAGGATCTTTGGCCGCTTTGCGAGACTTTCTGAAAAGGTTGATAAGGCTGCCTGTATCGGCTGTAAGTTATGTGAAAAAGACTGCCCATCACATGCTATTGTTGTTTCTTCTGAGGATAAAAAAGCTGATATAAACACTGCATTGTGTCTTCAATGCACAAATTGTCGGCAGGTTTGCCCTAAAAGTGCCATTCACTACGGTAAGAACATATGATACACAATGGTTTGTTGCAATTACAACATACTTTGGTAAATCGCTGTGATATAATAGAGATAAATGCACAGAATATAAGAATAGGAGGTATGCCGCAATGGTTGAACAGATATTTAAACTAACAAGGGACGATAAAAAGGCTGTAGAAAAAGTCATATTCGATGAAAACGTACACTATCTGCATATGGTATTTAACAAAAACGAAGGATTGCCCGAACATCTTTCTAATTCAAACGTATACATGACCGTAGTTCGCGGAATGCTCTCAATCGGCTTGAATGACCAGGATATACACGAATACGAAGCCGGTACGCTTCTAAAGATTCCATTCCAAACCAAAATGAATGTAAACAATTTGCACGATGAAACCTTGGAGTTAATTGTGGTGAAAGCTCCCGCCCCTAATAACTGAGAGTAAAGAATCGGAAGCACGAAAAATAGTATTGCAGAGTAGCTTGCTTTGTTTATGTATCAAGGGTGTGCACAAAGCAAACGGAACAAACGGGAACGAAGTTACCGTGTGCATTTTGTATCAAACTCGTGTCCTTCTCCAGTGAAAAACGCCTGAATCTATAAGGATTCGGGCGTTTTTATATATCCGAAGTACACGCAAAAGTACACGATTACAGAATTTTGGAGAAAACACCTTCCACAATGTTCGCTGCATTTTCAACGTCACCCTCTTCTGCTGAGAAAAAACAGTACAACATTTAATATATCGCTTTTCAAATGTTAAAAACCAAGAACATTTCCGTTGACAAGCTTGACAGGCAATGATACAATAATAAACTGCGTTAGCATGGTAATTTGCGGAGATTATCAGCTTTTTTGAGCTGTACCCGCAAGTCACTGCCAGTTTTTGGGTATTGTATGCGCCCAAAAGGGGAAAACTGCACGTTGGGATGACGCGCCCAACAATCAAGCCGCGCAAGCGGTGCTAGTATAGGAGTGAACGCGATGGTGCATGAGGTGCAGATGGGCACGAGGAAGCGCATGAGCTTCTCCCGTATCAACGAGGTTCTCGACATGCCGGACCTGATCGAAATTCAAAAGAATTCCTATCAGCGGTTTGTTACGGAGGATCTGAAAGAGGTGTTGGCGGACGTTTCGCCCATCACTGACTATTCTGAGAAACTGGTCCTTGAATTTGTGGACTACAACATCGACTTTGATCACCCGAAATACTCCGTGGAAGAATGTAAGGAGCGGGATGTTAACTATTCCGCGCCCTTGCGCGTCACCGTGCGCCTTATAAATAAGGAAACCGGAGAAGTGAAGGAGCAGCCGGTGTTCATGGGCGATTTCCCGCTTATGACCGAACAGGGCACCTTCATCATCAACGGCGCGGAACGCGTCATCGTGAGCCAGCTTGTGCGCTCGCCCGGCGTGTATTTCACCGAAGCGATCGACAAGGTGGGCAAGCATTTGTTCTCTGCGCAGGTTATCCCCAACCGCGGCGCGTGGCTAGAATACGAAACCGATTCCAACGAGATCATGTATGTGAAGATCGACCGCCAGCGCAAGGTGTTTATCACTGCGCTGCTGCGCGCGCTCGGCTATGGCACCAATGCCGAGATCATCGACCTTCTGGGCGAGGAGGAGCGTTTGCTCACCACGCTTGAAAAGGATACCACAAAATCCGTTGAGGACGGCCTCATCGAGATTTATAAGCGCCAGCGCCCCGGCGAGCCGCCCACGGAGGAAAGCGCCCGCAGCCTTTTGAACGCGCTGTTCTTTGACAAGCGCTATGATTTGGCGCGCGTTGGCCGCTATAAATTCAACAAAAAACTTTCGCTCGCCTCCCGCATCTTCGGCCATGTGAGCGCCGAGACGGTCATTGACAAATCCACGGGCGAAGTGTTCGTGGGCGAGGGCGAGGTGATTTCCCGCGAGGCTGCAAAGAACATCGAAAATGCGGGCGTGAAGGCCGTGTACCTTGCGGTGGAAGACAAAAAGATCAAGGTGCTTGGCAACCACTTCGTGGATGCTTCGGCGTATCTGCCGTTCGACCCCGAGGAAGCAGGCCTGAATGAGAAGGTGCATTATCCTACCCTGATGCAGCTGCTTGCGGAGGCGAAGGACATGGACGAGGAAGCCCTGAAGGCATTCCTCAAGGCACATGTATACGACCTGATCCCCCGCCATATTGTACCGGACGACATCGTAGCCTCCATCAGCTACCTGATCGGCATGGCCTATGGCATCGGCCGCACGGATGATATCGATCACCTCGGCAACCGCCGCATCCGCAGCGTGGGCGAGCTGCTGCAAAACCAGATCCGCGTTGGCATGACGCGCCTTGAGCGCGTGGTGCGCGAGCGCATGAGCCTGCAGGACATGGACACAGCCATGCCCTCCAACCTCATTAACATCCGCCCTGTGACGGCCGCGATCAAGGAATTCTTTGGTTCTTCGCAGCTTTCTCAGTTCATGGATCAGACCAACCCGCTTGCAGAGCTCACGCATAAGCGCCGCCTTTCCGCACTCGGCCCCGGCGGCCTCAACCGTGAGCGCGCCACGTTCGATGTGCGCGACGTGCACTATTCGCACTATGGGCGCATGTGCCCCATTGAGACGCCGGAAGGACCGAACATCGGCCTCATCAACTCGCTTTCGACCTATGCGCGCATCAATAAATACGGCTTCATTGAGGCGCCGTACCGCAAGGTGGATGCGAAGAACCGGGAGATCCTTGACGACATCATCTACCTTACGGCCGATGAGGAGGACGAGTACATCGTAGCCCAGGCCAATGAGCTCACGGGCGTGCACGACGGGAAAGTCTGGTTTGAAAAGGACCGCGTTGTGGCCCGTAAGCTCGACCAAATCATCGAAGTGAAAAACGTGGATGTGGATTACATGGACGTTTCGCCCAAACAGCTCGTTTCTGTGGCAACCGCCATGATCCCCTTCCTTGAAAACGACGACGCGAACCGCGCGCTGATGGGTTCCAACATGCAGCGCCAGGCCGTGCCGCTGCTCGTGCCGGAAGCCCCTGTGGTCGGTACGGGCATGGAATACAAGGCTGCGCACGACTCCGGCGTGGTGGTGCTTGCGCGCGAGGATGCAAAGGTTGTCTCCGTCAGCGCGGATAAGATTGTCACCGAATCCGCGGACGGCATCCGCCACCAGTATAAACTCATTAAGTTCAAGCGCTCCAACCAGGGCACCTGCATCAACCAGCGTCCGATCGTTTCGGTCGGCCAGACGGTGCAAAAGGGCGACGTCCTTGCCGACGGCGCATCCACGGAGCATGGCGAGATCGCGCTTGGCCGCAACATCCTCATCGGTTTTATGACCTGGGAAGGATACAACTACGAGGACGCTGTCCTCATCAGCGAAAAGCTTGTGAAGGAGGATGTTTACACCTCCATCCACATCGAAGAGCATGAGACCGAGGCCCGTGACACGAAGCTCGGCGAAGAGGAAATCACGCGCGACATCCCCAACGTGGGCGAGGACGCGCTTGCCGACCTCGACGAGCGCGGCATCATCCGCATCGGCGCGGAGGTGCGTTCGGGCGATATCCTTGTGGGCAAAGTTACGCCGAAGGGCGAAACCGAGCTCACCGCTGAAGAACGCCTGCTGCGCGCGATCTTCGGCGAAAAGGCGCGCGAGGTGCGCGACACCTCCCTGCGCGTGCCGCAC
>ERZ809224.2274-NODE-2274-length-12142-cov-6.402912_pt1 | contig 12142 bp, 13 predicted proteins | sample MGYA00520513_ERZ809224 | MGnify/ENA primary metagenome ERZ809224 (study PRJEB31576, sample SAMEA3212658) | Homo sapiens | biome: human-gut; feature: human gut; material: fecal | place: Sweden | collected 2012 ...
TACTTTGACAATATGCATTCGTATAGCACAAAGAAAATACCAATATATATAATAATGTTTTCAATGTTTTAGAATATCTTTAGGTTTAGGTTTATTTTGCAATATCATAAAAACCATATAAATAGAATAATATTACTATTTCTATTTATTTATTTTTAATAATTATACAGTAATTTATTCTAAAACCATAAGATATTTAACAAAGATCATCTACAAGACTATTTCAACTTTTTAAATAAATCCCAGATCACAATTCCTGCTGTTACCGATACATTCAATGAATGTTTTGTGCCATATTGGGGAATCTCAATACAACCATCCGAATGGTCAATAACCTCCTGCTGCACTCCTTTTACTTCATTTCCCATAACTACAGCATATTTCTTCGAACGGTCCAGTGTTAACTCATCCAACATGATACTCCCTTCCGCCTGTTCGACAGAGTATACCACATATCCTTCACTCCGGAGGTTATCAACCGTTTCAACTGCGTTATTAACATACTTCCAATCCACTGTAAACTCGGCTCCCAAAGCTGTCTTATGCATCTCGGGATGGGGAGGAGTAGCCGTAATTCCACACAGATAAATACATTCAATCCGGAAAGCATCTGCCGTACGAAACACAGAACCGATATTATGCAAACTCCGTATATCGTCCAACACTACAACTAAAGGCAATTTATCAGCTTCTTTAAACTCTTCTATACTTATCCGGTTCAGCTCGGTTATTTTCAATTTTCGCATGATGATGTCGTTTCTGTTAGTATGTTGCAAAAGTAATTCTTTTCTTGTTAACATAGGTGTTGATAACGGTTTAAAACCTGTCAAAAGAATCAGCATATATTTTGAAAACTAATTCTTGCATTATTCAAATGAAGGTATAAGAGCAACAGGATATGAACAATACAAAAAAGTTAGCTTCAACTTTCCAAGCATACTTCAACAGATTTTTCAGTACTAATTAGCCTGTTTATATCCATAAAGTTTTTAACTTTGCACTTTATCAACAAGGTGTTAATGAAGTTAGCAATATAGCTTATTATCAATAAATAGACACGTTCATAAACTGATTATAAACTTAGATAAGTAACTAATAACTTATCCGGCAAGAAAAAGCCGATTTATTTGCTAACACTATTAACAGGCTATAATCACTAACAAAGGATTTCTTTTTAAAAGAAGAGAAAAAATAAGAATATAATGAATCGAGAAGAATGGGTGAATAAGGGATTCGTTGACGAGCCCGTAGACAAAAGCATTGATCTGAAAGCAGCCATCAATGAACTGAAAAAAGAAAAGAATGCGGTAATCCTGGGACACTATTACCAGAAAGGCGAAATACAGGATATTGCCGACTACATTGGGGACAGTCTGGCTTTGGCTCAAATTGCAGCCAAAACCGATGCGGATATTCTTGTGATGTGTGGCGTTCATTTTATGGGAGAAACCGCAAAGGTGCTTTGTCCGGACAAGAAGGTGCTGGTGCCCGACTTGAATGCAGGATGTTCGTTGGCAGACAGCTGTCCGGCAGATAAGTTTGCTGAGTTTGTGAAAGCACATCCGGGATATACGGTGATCTCGTATGTGAATACAACGGCAGCTGTGAAAGCGGTGACAGATGTAGTAGTGACTTCGACTAATGCAAAACAGATCGTTGAAAGTTTCCCGAAAGATGAAAAGATTATTTTCGGCCCGGATCGTAACCTGGGAAATTATATCAATTCGATTACAGGACGTGAAATGCTGTTGTGGGACGGAGCTTGCCATGTGCATGAACAGTTTTCGGTGGAGAAGATTGTAGAACTGAAAGCACAATATCCCGATGCGGTAGTATTGGCGCATCCCGAATGTAAGAGTGTGGTATTAAAGTTGGCCGATATGGTCGGATCTACAGCGGCTTTATTAAAATATGCAGTGAACAGTGACAAGCAACGGTTCATTGTGGCCACGGAGGCTGGTATCTTACACGAGATGCAGAAAAAGTGCCCTCAAAAAACATTCATTCCGGCTCCTCCTAACGATAGTACCTGTGGATGCAATGAATGTAACTTCATGCGGCTGAACACGCTGGAAAAGCTCTATAATTGCCTTAAATACGAATTCCCGGAAGTAACTGTTGACCCGGAAGTTGCCAGAGAGGCGGTAAAGCCGATTAAGCGGATGCTGGAGATTTCAGCTAAGTTAGGCTTATAAACAGGTTGTGAATAATAAGTTAACTTTCCGGTTAATATTGAATGTATTTATCATATAAAAGAATCGTATTATACTTATATATAAAGGTATAATACGATTTTTTGTTATTAACAAGACCGGTTGAAATACCTGTTAATAATAAGTGTATAGTGTTTAAACAGGAAAGATCCATTGAATGGCGGTTACTCTTTAGGAAAAAGAGGGATAAATTGGATAAAGGACCAGAGAAAAAGGATAGAGTCCGGAAGAATAAAGTAAAGAGTATAGAGTAATAACATGGGGATGTTTTGCTGAATAAGATCCCCATGTTATGATATAAAACATCCGGATGTTCTAATGCAGAACATCCGGATGTTTTTGTAATGTAAGCTTAGTGTTTCAGGATGAATGAAGTATTGAAATGAATTTTATTCAGCTTCGTTATGTATTTCGCATGTACCCATTCATCTCCTGATGTTTGATGTCATACTTGGTCACATTAGTAGCGGGTGGGGAAGTGCCGTCTGCCGACATCGGTAAGTATAAAAAAATCCTTCGGTTTGAAATTATATTCAGCCGAAGGATTCATTTTATTTATTTCGTTTTATCGATCAGATTGAACGAAGAAATTCACATAGTTTGTTCACAGCCAAAGCACGATGACTGATTTGATTTTTAATTTCATTACCTAATTCGGCAAAGGTCCGGTCGTATCCTTCAGGAACGAATACCGGATCGTATCCGAATCCGGAATCACCTCTTTTTTCTTTGATTATTTCGCCTTTTATGATTCCTTCGAAGAGATACTCCTTTTCATCCAGAATGAGCGAAATAGCTGTACGGAACTGTGCTCTACGGTTGTCTTTTCCTTCCAATTCGTGGAGGAGTTTCAACATGTTGGCTTCCGCATTGTGTCCTTCTCCACCGGCATAACGGGCCGAATAGACACCCGGAGCACCTCCCAGTGATTCAACTTCCAGTCCCGTGTCATCGGCAAAGCAGTTTAATCCGTAGTTCCGGTAAATAAAAGATGATTTGAGGTATGCATTGCCTTCAAGAGTCTCTGCTGTCTCCGGAATATCTGTATGACAATTGATGTCATTCAGGCTGAGTAGCTCGACTTTATCCCCTAAGATAGCAGATACTTCTTCCAGCTTATGTGCATTATTGGTTGCGAAAACAAGTTTACGTTTCATTGTATGCAGTTTATTTTATTTTCAGGCGGTCGAATCCTTCACCATATACACCGATTACCGAACTCTGCGAGATAAAAGCATTCGGATCGATATCTTTCACTAAACGGAAAATATCGAGTGACTGACGTTTGTAGGCAAGTACAACTAATACCTTTACATTATTCTGGCTGTACCAGCCCAATCCGTCAAGTACGGTCACTCCCCGATGGGTTTCTTTCGTAATGCGGTCGGCAATCTTTGCATAATCTTTCGAAAAGATAAAGAACTGTACCGATTGACGGGCGCTGTTGACTACATAGTCCAGAACGAAACCGATGATAAACAAGGTAACGAAACCGAATATCACTCTGCGCCAGTCGTTAAAGATGAAATAACATGAACTGATGATAATGATATCACAGAACATGATCATTCGTCCGAGAGTAACGTCCTTATATTTATTAACAATGGCTGCAATGATATCGGTACCACCCGTGCTGCCGTTATTATTAAATACCACCCCTAATCCGAGACCACACATGATGGCTCCGATGATGCAAGCCATAAAGTCCTGCCCTTCTCCTACCAACTGAAGCGGAGCTCCTTTATCGTCCACAATGATCAGTTGGAAGAACCATAGGAAGAAAGTGAGCATAAAGATGGCGTATGTCGTCTTTATACTGAATTTCGGACCGAGTATCTTAATAGCAAATGTCATCAGGACAGCGTTGATGATGAAGTAGGACCATTGAATGGGGAAACCTGTTGCATAATAGATGATGGCACCGATACCGGTTGTTCCACCTGTAGTGATCTGATAAGGAATCAGAAAAGCTGTCCAGCCTAATGCATAACTTATCAGTCCGAGAGTGATGAAAATATAATCTCTCAACTCTCGCATTACATCGGATTTTGTGGGTTTACTAATCATTTTGTGTGTAGGTATTAAATAACAATGTTAACAATCTTCTTCGGGACTACGATAACTTTCTTCGGTGTTTTGCCTTCTGTCCATTTTAACGAGCGTTCGTCGGCAAGTACAGTGGCTTGAATCGCATCGCTGGCGGCATCAGCGGGAAATTCCATATTGAAACGTGCTTTACCATTGAAAGAAATGGTGTAATTAACCGTATCTTCTACCAGGTATTGCTCGTTGAAAGCCGGCCATTGTGCATCACATACAGAGGTGGTGTTTCCTAATGTATCCCATAACTCTTCGCATACATGCGGAGCAAAAGGTGCAAGAACTACGATGAGTTGCTCCAATACCTCTTTTTTATTGCATTTCAGACTTGAAAGTTCATTGACACAGATCATGAAAGCACTTACTGAAGTGTTGTAAGAGAACTGTTCGATATCACCGGTTACTTTCTTAATCAACTTATGGAGTGCTTTTAGTTCTTCTTTGGTAGCCGGTTCGTCTTTTACCAGATATTCGCCGTTTCTGTCATAGAACAATGACCAGAATTTTTTGATGAAACGATGTACGCCATCTATTCCGTTCGTATCCCAAGGTTTGGACTGTTCAACCGGTCCGAGGAACATTTCGTACATACGGAGTGTATCGGCACCGTATTTTTCAACAATCATATCCGGATTTACCACATTGAACATAGATTTACTCATCTTTTCAACAGCCCATCCACAGATATACTTGCCGTCTTCCAGAATAAATTCGGCAGTTTCGTATTCGGGTCTCCAAGCCTTGAAAGCTTCCAGGTCGAGGATATCGTTGGATACGATGTTGACATCTACGTGGATAGGAGTAACTTCATATTGATCTTTCAGATTGAGAGATACGAAAGTATTGGTATCCTTGATACGGTAGACAAAGTTACTTCGTCCTTGTATCATTCCCTGATTTACAAGTTTCTGGAAAGGCTCTTCGGCTACGGAGATACCCCAATCGTGCAGGAACTTATTCCAGAAACGTGAATAAATCAAGTGTCCGGTAGCATGTTCCGTACCTCCTACATATAAGTCTACATTTTTCCAGTACTGATCCACGGCGGGAGAAACGAGAGCTTCGTGATTGCGCGGATCCATATAGCGCAGATAATAGGCGGATGAACCGGCAAATCCCGGCATCGTATTCAGTTCCAGTGGGAAAATGGTTATATTATCAATGTTTTCATTGTCAGTCACGCATTTGTTGACAGTGTCCCATGCCCATTTAGTGGCATGTCCCAATGGTGGTTCACCGGTTTCGGTAGGAAGGAATTTTGCTACTTCCGGCAATTCCAGCGGGAGGCAACTTTCATCAATCATGTAAGGCATTCCGTCTTTGTAGTAAACCGGGAATGGTTCGCCCCAATAGCGCTGACGTGAGAAAATTGCATCACGCAGACGGAAATTGACTTTCACACGGCCTAATCCGGTTGCCTTGATATATTCTTTAGTTTTGGCGATTGCTTCTTTTACGGTCAATCCGTTCAATACGAGTCCACCTTCGGGAGCTCCCGGACGGGGAGAATTCATCATGATGCCTTCTTTGGCGTCGAAGCTTTCTTCACTGACGTCGCAACCTTCGATCAGCGGACGGATTTCCAGATTGAAATGTTTGGCAAAAGCATAGTCACGGCTATCGTGTGCAGGAACAGCCATGATGGCACCTGTACCGTAACCTGCTAATACATAATCGCTAATCCATACCGGTATGGGTTCGTTGGTCAATGGGTTAATGGCATAGCTTCCGGAAAATACGCCGCTTACGCTACGGTCGGCAATACGTTCGCGTTCGGTACGTTTTTTGGTACGGTCCAGATAAGCATCTACTTCGGCTTTTTGTTCCGGAGTGGTCAACTTGGCTACCAATTCACTTTCCGGGGCAAGCACCATGAAAGTAACTCCAAATACGGTGTCGGCACGGGTTGTAAAGATAGTAAATTCAATATCCGAATCTTTCACTTTAAAGTTCATTTCAGCACCTTCGCTGCGTCCTATCCAGTTGCGTTGAGTCTCTTTCAGCGAGTCGGTCCATTCTACGGTTTCAAGTCCGTCGAGCAAACGCTGTGCATAAGCGGATACGCGCAGGCACCACTGACGCATCACTTTTTGAATAACGGGATAACCGCCTCTTTCGGAAACACCGTCAACTACTTCATCATTGGCAAGTACGGTACCCAAAGCCGGACACCAGTTTACCATTGTATTGCCCAAATAGGCTATACGGTAGTTCATGAGGATTTCCTGTTGTTCTTTTTCGCTTTTAGCATTCCATTCGTCGGCAGTGAAGTCCATTTCTTCGCCACAGGCTACGTTCATACCTTGTGTTCCGTTGGTACTAAAAGCTTCTATTAACTCTTCGATGGGACGTGCCTGTTTTTCATCATTGCAATAATAGCTGTTGAACATTTTGATAAATGCCCATTGGGTCCAATGATAATATTCCGGATCGCAAGTGCGAATTTCACGATTCCAGTCGAAAGAGAAACCAATCTTATCTAATTGTTCACGATAGCGGTTGATGTTATTAACAGTGGTAATTGCAGGGTGCTGTCCGGTTTGAATAGCATATTGTTCGGCCGGCAGTCCGTAAGCATCATATCCCATCGGGTTCAATACGTTAAATCCTTGCAGGCGTTTATAGCGCGCATAAATGTCTGAGGCAATATATCCCAGGGGATGACCTACGTGCAGTCCGGCACCCGAAGGATAGGGGAACATATTGAGTACATAGAATTTTTGTTTGGATGCATCTTCATTTACCTGGTAGGTATGGTTGTCTACCCAAATTTTCTGCCATTTCTTTTCGATCTCCCTGAAATTATATTCCATAGCGATAACCTTTTGTTTATAGTGATTTATAATATATGCTTTATATGAGGGAGCAAATTTACATGATTATTTTCAGATAACCACGAAGATAGCTAAAAAACAAAATAGGTATGAAAAGGAAGAATCAGAAAATAAAAATCTTATATTTGTTGATAATTTAAATTTTAGTATTTATATTTGTAATCATCGATTAGGTATATGATTACTCAAAAGATAAAAATGATGACATTCATTCAATAGGTTTGAGCACGAAGATGTGCTGAAAGGATAACGAATCGGGATATAGTTTACAAAGACTATATCCCGATTTCTTTATTATTTTTCCGCTAATATGATCACCGGATTTTCATCATTCTCTTGTATTTCATACGAAATCAGATATTTTTCGTCGTCAGACATACACTTAGGTATGAATGAATGTTCTTCCGGTATGGCGAATGAATTTTCCGGGTAAGAAATTTGAATGCTATTGGATTTCTTTTCTTTCAGGTCATAGTAAAAAAGATAATTCTGTTTAGGGATTTATATACTTAATTACACTAAATATAGCACGATAATACACTACTATCGTGCTATAATACAAGTATAAGAAAATAAATTGAAAGTTACAAATTACTCTTGTTTTGGAGCAAGCATAAGGAATCTTGGTTCTATTAAAGCCGGAAACATTACTCCCATAAATTCATTGAAGTACAAGAGCTTTATTTTACCTTTCATAATCGTGTTGTCTTCGACTACGAACCTTTTGGTCTTATCATGTTTAAGACAAACTATATCTCCGTTTTGAAACTTGCTTATCATACCAAATAATTTTGCTATAAATATAGTTACTTTATTTAAAGTAACCAATGAACGGAGTTTTTTTTCAATTGTTGCTTTCATATTTTTTGTTTTTAATTGTTATTTCTAATAAAGTAACTATATTTGCACGGATAGAATACCGTGTATTCTACTATTTGAAACATATAGCCTAATCGTCGTCGAACTACCACCTTGATATGAACAGGCTAATTTACAGAACTTATCCATTGGGTGAAGTGTATTCTTACGTCATTTGACGTAGAGTCACTCCTATGGGTAAGTTGGCTGTGGTAGGCCATGACGACGTTAGGCAGTGGTTCTACGTCTTTTTATTTTGCGGGAACTATTGCTATACCGATAGTATTAACCCAAAATAAAAATGTAACATGGAAACTATTTTAATTTTAGCTTCACTTTTAAGTATTATTGCCTTTGTTGTAGGAATGTTCAATCCTAAAATCGTTAAATGCAAATCAAGAGGCAAAGTTGCTCTTTTATACATCTCGTTATTTTTTGCGTTCACTTTTCTATTACCGGCTGCGTCTTCTCCCACAGATAGCAGTATAACTGAATCTGAATACTCAAACGAGCGTGCTTCAAAAACAAGAGATAACAGTACAGAGATAGAGTCATCTATCGGAAAACCGATAAAGATCGGACATTTTATCTATACTATTAATAAGGTAGAGTTCCGTAAAACAGTCGGGGATGACATGTGGGGAGAAACAGCCGACGGAGTCTACATGTTAATTTACCTCACAATTAAAAATATCAGTGATGAAACCAGAACGTTAGATGAATCATCTTTCCATGTAACAGATAAAGAGGGAGTGCAATACGACTATTCTATTGAAGGTTCCAGTGCCTACGAAATTTCAACTAGCACCAAATCTGTGTTCTTAAAACAATGCCATCCTAATGTTACTACTAAAGGAACGCTCGTTTATGAAGTTCCTATGAAAGGAGAATACTATTTGCATTTAGCTGGTGATTTCTGGGGGACAAATTCTGTTCGGGTACTATTGAAATAAAGAAACTAAAGGCGCTTATTTTTTAGGCGCCTTTTTCTTATTTTTTGTCGGATTATAAGCTAATGCCTTGTTAATCAAAGCAGCAAATTCGGGATCGTAGTTATCAAACTTACTCCCCGTATTTTCCTCTTTAACTACCGTTTTATGCGTATCAGGAGCTTGTTCGGTTAACCATAAGAAGACCCATTGTGGCACAAGAACGGCAAATTTCGGAGAAGCCCACTGAGCTAAATTAATAGCAACCTGCGGATGTACCCATATACCATTAATTGTAGAATTATTGCTGGCAAATGGTTGTATTAAATTTGAGGTAGGGATTCCTATCTCTTTTGATAATTCTTTCATAAATTCACTTGTCACTTTTAGATGAATATATTCATCTAAGTTTTTATCACACTCTTCACATATAGCGGTTGCATTGATATAGCCATCGGTTAATCGTAATGCAATCACAGTATTATTAATCTTATTTCTTACAATAGGAAATTCAGTTTTTAGATATGGCATAAATCAATTCTTTATAGGTGATTTTATTTCCAGTAATATTTTGCAAAAATAACTCAAATCTTTCTTTATCGGTGATTTTACGAGTATTAAATCTAAAAACACATTCATCGATATACTTCTGCATGTACTTTTTAGACCAGTGGTAGTAGATACCCATGATACTTCGTTTTACTACTGCCCAGAAACTTTCTATACCGTTTGAAGTTAAATCACCATCTCCATAGAACCCCTTACTATGGTCTACATGACGGTGATAGTACCATAAATCAGTATCTTTACCATAATCCCATTCATCAGAATACAGATTGCTTCCAACTCGGACATACTTATAAATAAGAGACTGTAATGTTTTTACTCTCGTATTAGGTGCAACTTTGGCAACTACTCTCTTACCTCTTTCCAAAAGACCAAATACTGGAACTTTATCTTTGAAGCTGCGTCCTTGACATTTCTCAACTTTTTTGTCTCTATGTCGATTTTTATTCTTTCCACCAATGAAACTTTCATCAATTTCAACATTTTCACTAAGTTTGCCATCACTCCCTTCATCATCGTTATGCAGTCCATTTTCATCAGCATACACTTCTCTAATTTTATGGAGCATCAGCCAAGCAGTTTTTTGCGTAACTCCAATATCCTTAGATAACTGAACAGATGAAATACCCTTTTTGTGGGAACTTATAAGCCAAATAGCTATAAACCACTTTTGCAAAGGAATAGAAGACCTATGAAATAGAGTATTTGCCTTCACATTAAAATACCTACCTGTGTTTTTACACTTATAGTTGTTCCCTCTACACTTGTACACCTTAGAGGTTGCGTCATAGGGAGAAATGACGTTACCATGCCATAAATTATGTTCCAGATACTCAATACAAGTTTGTTCATCTGGAAAAGCAGCAATTAACTCTGATAAAGAATTAAACTTAAATATCATAGCAGTATATTTTTATACTGCAAATATAGCAATTAGTTACACTAATACAAATATTTTAGTAGTTAATTACACTATGATCAAAAAGAATTTTATTTGGTTACTAATGTAGAAATAAGTATATTTGTATCTCTAAAGCAAAATAGTCATGAACAGATTACCCTTAAGTATGGAAAGAAGCATAAAGTCTATTATTGAAAAGACAAAATGCTCAATTCACGGTAAACATCCTGAGGTAACATTTACCCAACAAGGCTTTAATGTATCTTGTTGTTGTTGTTGTGAAAAATTCCGTAAAGATACTATTTCAAAATGTCAAGAAGCAATAGGCGAAGCCCTACAAGAGCAACTATCAAAAGCCTTTAAAAGATTAAAGTAGTTTTTTAGTAACCACCACAGCTACGATATTAGAGATTTCTACATCATTTTTTATTAATTCTTCTACTTTTGTAGTAAATTCACTCATAGTAGAGGCTACTATTTCTTTTATCTCAAAGGATACAGTATATTTTTTATCTTCGAACATAATTTTTACTTTTTAAAAAGCAGTGTTTAAGTAACTACATGCGGTTATACATAAGGCTAAATTATACTTAGCACCTAAACACTTACTTTATGTTATTAAACGTTTTTACCTTGTTTTAGTGTAATTAAGTATATAAATCCCTCTGTTTATTGGCCCTTGCAGAAAAGAAAAGTTTATTATCCCATTTCCCGATGGGAGTTAAAGTCGCTGCATTGTCAAAGACACTTTTTCTGGGATCGGTTAATGTGTAGCGGGCATCTTCTGCTATTTTGTATTTTCCTAATTCAATGTACCAACGTGGAACGGGTTGATATTGATTATCGATGGAAAAAATGGTATCGTTGAACATCTCTTTAAAGAAAGTCCGGCCATTTGCATGGAATGGATAGCATTCATTGTAGAATACCATTGTCATCTCTCCTTTTTGAAAGGATTTGCCATAGGGTATTTTAGCCAGGATGGTGCTGTCTTTGAATAGGTAAATTTTGTGAGGTTCATTTCCGGTAATATTCTGTATATAACCGGCTTTTATATTATTACCTGATGCAAGGGGAAATACTTCTTTGATATTGCTTTCCGGGATCGGTTCGGTCTTTATCCATTTTCCGTTCCAGTTATATGTTTTAATTTTGTTGGCTATGTCGAAAATGTGAATGCCTTCATCATCTGTCCAAGCATTATTAATGCCGCTATATTCGGTGGGACCTCCTCCTTTGCTACCTATGTTACAAATAAATTTGCCCGACAGATCGAAAAGGGATAAATTATTGTGATGTACCAGTATTTTGTCTTTATGTAGGATTGTTGCGCGGATATTACCTATCAGTACGGAATCATTGGTTTCTAATTGGACAAAGTGTATGGATTTTGCCCATTCTTTCAAAGGGATCTTTTCCGGTTGGCCGTCAAAAAGGGTAGAGAAGTCGATAGTCTGACATTCGGTAGTAGATTCTTTGTTACATGAAGTAAACATGGAGCAGACAAACAGGGAGAGTACAAAGAAACAGGCGGATTTGTTTTTCATAATTGTATTGTGTAACGGATTAATTAAGGGATCTAATATAGGTATTTAAATTATCGGGAAATCATTAACCGACCAAACGTTAAGGTTTTAAAAGCTTTTTTAGAGAAGCCTTATGGAGGGGGATAGATAAGTACGGGTATAAAAAAAGGAGCAACGCCTTGCTCCAACCTTTGTTAACCTTAAATCTAATACT
>ERZ809224.2295-NODE-2295-length-12024-cov-5.193333_pt1 | contig 12024 bp, 9 predicted proteins | sample MGYA00520513_ERZ809224 | MGnify/ENA primary metagenome ERZ809224 (study PRJEB31576, sample SAMEA3212658) | Homo sapiens | biome: human-gut; feature: human gut; material: fecal | place: Sweden | collected 2012 ...
TTTTTAGCTGCTCCGGCGGAATACGCAGCTCTTCCAGCCTGCTGCAATAATCCTCCTCGGACAGATAATATGGCAATATAGCCAGATATCTGCGGTAAACGGCACCGGAACGCACCAGCTCATAGGATTTCCAGAGACTGTCTGCTGCTTCCTCAAAAAGAAACATCCTCGCATAAGCGCCGGCCATATTGTTAAGTACTCCTGCATAAAACTGCAATCCAAGCTTTCCCTGGCTTCTCCCCTGAAGAATCTGACGATATATATTCACTGCCCCGGAATACATGCCATATTCCACAAGATAATCTGCCCGAATTTTCCTGCGGATATCATCAGGCTGAATCTCAAGCTTCCCTATCTGCTCCTGCACGCTTCTGTATTCTGCCAAATCCAGATATCCGATTTCCTTAAAAACCGGCAAAACCATCTCGCTAAGGCTCCCCCCATTCTCAATTTTTTCCAGAAGCCTTTGTGCAAGCTTTTCCATTCCCAGCTCTTCGCCAATCCAGGTACAAAGCTTTTCATTCAGTATACTGTCATCCAACAGGCAAAGATTCTGCCAGAAATAAAAACACAGCTCCTCAATCGTATATATATTTGTGTCAATACTTTCTATATAAAACGGATGTTTTGCCGCCCTGCCGCGGCACAACTGATATCCTGCCATATTTCCTCCATTCCAGGCATGCTTTGCTCTTATTTTCCCGTAATCTCCACATACCTGATATAAATTTTTTCAAAGTTTACATATCATGGCAGCTTGATAGTCGCTTCCCACTTTTTCTGCGAAGAGGGATACAATTCTCCCAATCCCAGATCCTCCGCCAGCACCCTGCATCTGTTTTTTGCAGTAAAACGAACGGTAAGTCGAATCCTGGTAGCTCTTTTCGGTCTTTCCGGCAATTCATTCAGAGAAAGCGTATGCTCCATCTCCTCGCCCTTGATGCTCCTGGAATACAGAATAATATCATTTTCTCCCTTCAGCAGAAATTCGCAGGTGTGTTCAGCCATGTACCAGTTGACACCCGCATTTACAAGCGGATAATAGCCGCCCTCTCCTCGAATCTCCATCCACATGCCCACATTATGGCTTACCATGTCCTCTCCCGCATAAAGCACACCCTTCAAACGGTTTGCTCCATTCTCCTCCATCGCCGCATAGCAGGCTCCTCTTGTGTACAGATTCTCTCCCTGAAACACATGACGTTTCCTGCACAGAAAACGCAGAGATTTATCCATCCAGCCATTGTCAAATTCCTTACCTACAAGATAGACACAGGAAAATGGAACATTTTCAAACATCTTTTCAAGGTTTTTATGAAGAAGGCCATCTCGCAGCTTCCCCCAATCCTCATCGCCTCTGCCCTTTCTGGCCTTCCGATCCAGAAACAGACGAAAGCATTTCTCCGTCCGTGCAAGCACAGGCTTCGTCCTGCGCTCCAGCCAAAGGTGCCAGGCCGTAATGCTGTCCCTGTCATACTCCAAAAGTGCAATATGATACATCAAGAGCTCTTTTTTCTGATTCATAGCATAGGTATAGAAACTTTCCAGATGTCCCTGCAGAAAGATGCCGGCAGACGGTATTCCCATCCTGCGAAGTGCATTTTTAATCGCATCCGCCCAGACGCCTTTCATTTCATGCATTGTGACCATAACCGTCATGCCTTCCGGCCGCCCTGCCGTTTTCATCAAATCAAAGCACTGCCTGAAATAATCACACAGAAGCTCCACTGCATGAGCATCCTTCTGCTCCACCTTGGCAAAAAGGCCCTCAGGTGTAGGGATCAGAGAGCTTTTTCTTCCATCCGCTCCCGTCTGCATAACCGTTATCGGCTCTGCACTTGATCTGCTGCAAAAAGTAATCTGAGAATAATCACGCCCCAGATCAAAGCCCACTGCAATTCCACTTTGTTCTATCACCATAATTGTCGTTCCTTTCAAACCTGCTTATCGGCTGTCACTTCACCGGAAAGAAATGCTCCACAATCATTTCCTTTTCCAGATACTGTCTTGCCTGGCTTTTTACCTGGCTCTCCCGATGCTCGGCAAGCGCCTGACACATGTCATTCAACATCCGGTAACGGCTTCCTGTTCCTGCAATACCATTTTCCTGCCCGCATGGCAGCAATGTGTGCTCCTCGGTTTTTTTCTTCCTGCCATTGAGCTCTTCACAGATTGTATAGATCAGCTTCTCCCCATAAAACAGGGTGAAATCTTTCTCAAAAATGCCTTCATATTTATCCTGCATCATTTCTGTGCGCTCTCTGCTTTGTTCGCCGTCTTCATTCTCCACAGTATAGCAAAGCATCACCTTTGCCCGCGGATCTGTGCGGTATTCAATTACACTGCGGTCCCAGAGCTGCAGCGACCGCAAAAGCGATGGTTCCAGCTCTTCAAAAAAAGCAAAACACATATGATTTGCGTTGCACTCCTGCAGAATCTGCATCATCAATTCTCTCTGCGTTTCATCTACTGTGTTGCATTTTGCATAATATCGCAAAAGTGCGAGACGGCAGACCAGATCCGTCGGCATCCCGCGCTTCATCCTGCGCTCAATTTCTGCAAAAACCGGCTCTTTTACGGGATAGTCTTTCACAAAATACATATAGGACATTAAATTCATATATCCTGTTAATAAAAGTTTCTTCCCGTATTTTCTCCTATAAGATTCGAAAATTTTCTCTGTATCCTTAAGCCCTGTCCGCTCAAACAGCAGCATAATCATAATTTTTTCTTCAAGAATCATGGTATCCAGCTCAAATTCTCTGCCGGACTGCCAAAGCTCTTTCATAGTCTCAATCGGTCCGTCATAAGTGGATAACAAATAAGAGAGCACCGCCTCATCATATTTTCCATGACAGAAGCAATAATGGCAAAGATACAAAAGCATCTCATCATCGTCCCTCTCACGCTCCAAAATACTGCGGCTGCACAGACGCACCAGTGCCCCAAGAGAAATGTTTTCCGGTCCATACCGGGCCGCCAAATCAAATGCTTCCCTGCACATGCCCTCACGAATTAAGAGTTCTACCGTCTTCCCTTTGTCTATGTTCGCGAACGCATCCAAATCCATGCCGTGCAGATATTCATACAGGGAATCATCCTTCGGATTTCCATAATAATAGTCCAGAATATCCTGTCGAAGCTGCCTCTTATAGCCCTCCTGTATATCCACAAATTCCAAAAGTCCGCAAAAATCCTTCATCCGATCTCCCGTAATCTGTCCCGTCCTCTGTGCCTCCGCACAAAAATGCAGCAGAAATCCCGGGCTTTCCGGAGCCAGCTTTCTGCACATGGAAAACAGATTCTCTCCCTCCAGGAGTCTGGTCACTGTGTAAGGTATACCCTTCGCATGCCATTTTCCCTCTTTGTCAATCACAAAAATCCAGGCGTCTTTGGTATAAATCTGGACGTTCGCCGCATGGCCTGAAAGGCTGACCGTTTGAATAGCATCCAACTGCCTGTGTACCACTGCAATACCCGAAGCCTGTTCCGACTCACAGCGAATCTCACATGTAAACAGCGCGTGCGACAGATTCTCTGCCATTCGTCCATTTAACATACCTTTTGTGAGAAATTCCTGATAAATACATGCAAGCTCTCTGTTCATACGTCCTGCTAAAAGCTGATCCACCATAAATTTCTCCATAGCCGGACGGTAACTGTCGTAGCTGCGCTCATCCTTTTCTCTGTTTTCAATGATATTGCTGTACAATACTGCTTTTTTCTCATAACTAAGACTTGTATTATCATAGGAAAAATACATGCGGATCATCTGCGGCAGAAGACCGCTCCGTTCTTTTCCCATGGATTCGATATAATATTCATATAATCCTGTCAGGCGCAGCCCTTCTGCTACACCCTTTTCATACCAGTTAAAATATGCCGGCCCCGCCTTATGTCCTTTAATAAGCAAACTACATATGGCATTCACTGCACTTTTAGAGGGATATTTTGAGTGACAATAACACAAAATCTGATACATAGAAGGCTCATAGCGTTTCATGCGGCCTGAAAGATCCGCCACCTGCATCACGATTTCTTTATCTAACAGATCATTTCGGCACATAAACCGCAGTACCTGTATTTCGAATTTATCCAGTTTTTTGAGCAGAAGCGGGGATTTAAGAAATACATTGCATGCTTCCAAATACATCAATCTGCTGCGGCAGCCCCTTGCATACTGTCTGCGGATGGCCTCAAGTTTCTGAGATGGATGCTGAATGAGATTCTCCTGAAGATACAAAAGCACCCACTGAAGCAGCCATTCTTCCTGATTTTTCAGGTAAAGTTCTTTGATTTTCTCTTCCACATAATCAACATAAGCCGCATCTTTATCATAGAGTGTCGTCAGATACTGATAATACCCCTGCACAGCCGGTGTATCCGGTATGGCACGTTTCTGGTCCAGCTTATCTAACAAAGTACACGCAATCTGAGGCTGTTCCGCCGCAAAATAAATCTGCGCCTGATACAGCTTTACCATAATATCTTTTCCGCCGGCCTGCTCATAGCGCACAAAAGAATCCTCCGCCCGTGTAATCCAGGTATTAATATTGATGCGCTTAAGACGAAATGCCAGATAGTCCTGATAAAGTCGCTCGATCTCCTTTTTCTGAGCATGAATCTGCCGATCCCCCGCAAAACGCGGCATTTTCTTGGCAGTCACTTCAAAGACGGCGGTCTGCCTGGAACTTTTAACCGTAATCCGGCCAAAATTACGCCCTGCATGCATTTTCCCAGGATCAATCAAGTATTCCAGCCTGAAACTGCTTCCCAGAAAATCATCCGTAGAAATCACCGAATGAGACGGCTCCAGGAAATCAGCGTCGGAAGTAATCTCCAAGTACTGATAACCCCATCCGGCGCGCACAATCTCAAGATTCTCCTGTATACTTCCTGAAATTTCTTCAAAAACCCGCTCTCTTTCTTTTAGTTCAAAACAGGCAGGCTCCTTTTTCCCTGTCCCGATAAAAAACTCTTCCATACTCTCATAGCTCAGCGGCTTGCTTCTCAGGCCCTGGTAAAGTCCCTCATATTCCGGATACTGTTCCTCCAGCATTCGTCCGAAATCCTTTGAACAAAACAATGCGTAAGCCTTCTCATAACTTTCCTTTGCAAGGTCAGTAAAGCTGTCCAAATCAAGCGCTTCCCCATCCGGCAGCTCTATCCGTCTGCCCGCGATCGCGAAGCAAAAAGGCAGCTCTTTCTCCCCCACATTGGTACAAACCGTAAACTGTCCCTCAAGTACATCTCCGGCTTTCATCCCGGTGAAATCCACATCAAAGGAAATCCTCGGCTCCATCCCCGAAAATTCCCTGGGCTCACAGGCCACACGTGCATTCGAAGAATAAAGAAATCCCTTCATTTTCTTCTGTTCGCTGTTTTTTATCATAAAACTGCCGAAAAATTTCTCCCCATACTGCACCGTCGTCTGAAGTCTGTCGGAGGAAAATATAATTTCCGGAGCTTTATATTCGTATATTCCATTTGCCAGCTCTTCAATTCTTCGCTTCATGCTTTCTCCATTCTGTGCGCAAAACGCACAAATTCAAAATGTCTTATCCATTATAACATAAAATTCGACATGAAACAACTGACTATGCCATGCCTGTCTTATCCCGCCCTGTCAACTTATTCTAATATTTTTTTCAATTCATCCATAAAGGTATTGACGTCTTTAAATTCACGATAAACTGAGGCAAACCGTACATATGCCACTGCCTCCAGATCCTTGAGCTTATCCATAACAATCTCGCCAATTACCTTGCTCTCAATCTCCTTCTCCTCCCGGTTAAAAATTTCCGTTTCAACCATATCAATCATGGCATTAATCCTCTGTACTGATATCGGTCTTTTGTAACATGCACGAAGCACTCCCGCCTCAATCTTTGACCGGTCATACTGCTCCCTTGTCTGATCCTTTTTTATAACAATCAAAGGTATCGTCTCAACCTTCTCGTAGGTTGTAAAACGCTTGCCGCACTCGTCGCAAAGTCTCCTTCTGCGAATCGAGCAATTGTCGTCTGCGGGTCTTGAATCCACGACCCTGGTATTATCCTGATTACAAAACGGACACTTCATTTTCCCCTCCTGACACTGCATAAGCTGCAGTCTTCGTATTCTGATTTTCTATTTTGAAGTATATCGAATCCGTTTTTTACTGTCAATACACAATTCCAAGCAGTGAATGAATAGTCATGATCTGCCCCGCACAGCAGCAGACAGATGAAACACCATGCATAATCTTCTCCTTTCCGCATAAGATCATAAAAACAGCACCGGCGGTGATCTCATGCGCATGTGTGAGCTGCGCCAGAAAGAAGTCATCAATATCTGCACTTGCCGCTCTCTGGGATGTGTCAGTGATGTCGAGATCGACATCTGCACTGGTTTTGTAAAAGCAATCATCATCCCCGGACCCGGACGTATCTGTTCCTTTCTGGGACGGGACACAGAATTTATCATTCCCTGGGAATGTATCCGTCAGATTGGCTCAGACATTATTCTGGTGGAGATTGAAGAAGAAAAATGCAGGAAGAAATGCGAATAATTTCTTCCTGCACACGATTACTTATTATTCTGCTCCAACAAAAGCAGTTTTTCTTTCAATTCCAGGCCGCCTGCATATCCTGTCAGTTTCCCGTCTGAACCGATAACTCTATGACAGGGTACCACAATAGAAACCGGATTAGAATGATTTGCCATCCCGACCGCGCGGCATGCTTTTGCATTTCCAGTCATAGCAGCTATCTCCTTGTAGGTTCTTGTTTCTCCGTAAGGAATCTGCAAAAGACATTCCCAGACTTTTTTCTGAAATCCGGTTCCATGCATAGAAAGCGGCAGATCAAAAACCTTACGCTTTCCATCAAAATATTCTGTAAGCTCCGCTGCTGCCTTTATCAGAAGTTCCGTGTCCTGATATCGTTCATCCGGACCCGTGATATCTTCATTTTCATATGAAATCTCACAAATCCCGCTCGCATCCTGACAAATTTTCAGCATCCCGACGGGTGTCTCCATCTTCTTTATGTACTTCAACCGCACCACGCTTTCCGCTACTGCGCTAGATAAACGTCCGCTTCCTGTACACCAAAAGCCGCCGCATCCTCATGGTCTACCATATAAATATCAATATGGCCGTATGGCGTTCCTCTGTCCTCCACTGTGTAAACCACATCGTCTACAATTAACTTCGTACCAAACGGTACTCCGTACATAGCAATTGTTTTGCCCTGGACAGGAACTGTTCCGCTGGCAGTGATGCCGTTCGCGTAAACACCGCAGCAGATCGGGCAGGCACAATAAGCAGTCAGTTTAAACTTTCCCAGATATTTTCCCTTTTTACCATAAGCGCTTTCTGTGGAAGTCACCGTGTAATAAAGCGCCTGATTGTCCTTCGGGGATATCTTTTCTTCCGCCAGCTCCATATTCTTACGTCCTGTTTCCTTCACCTGTTTTTTCGCCTCGTCGCCGGTAAGAAGCAGCTCTTTTTTTACAAATCCACGCACATCGCCGGATTCCACATAGCACCAGTCTTCTGCCTTGTCCGCCAAAATGCAGCACAACCCGCCCTGCGGAATCACGCCGACTATACGGGCATCTGTAGATTTATCTTCACGAATATTCAGATCATCCTCTTTCGCAATACCGTAGACGCGTTTTACAACCGTATCCTGAACTGTGGTTTTTGTGTATGTAAATGCCGGATTTTCATAAGCTTCGAGCAATGCCTCTGCTGTTTCCATGTTCACAAGCTTTTTCTCAACAACCGTCTTTTTTGCCTGATCACCTGTAAGCAAATTTTTTGTCTTCACAAATCCGCGCACATCGCCGGACTCTACATAGCACCAGTCATCCTCTTTCTGAAGCACATAACACAGACCGCCCTTCACAAGCTTTCCGGCTGCCTCGGAATCTCCGTCCTTTTCGGTAAAAATCCTCAGCTTTTTCTTTGCAACCGCGTATTCCTTATCAACCGTCTCAAAACGAAAGGAGTCTTGAATCTCCTCCGGATCAATCACCAGCTTCTCAAACCGGCCATCCAGATGGCTGCCTATGATGTCCGAATTTTCATCCTCAGCGTCCCCTGTCCCATTATTCTCCAAAACTGTCTCTGAATCAATCTCGGGCATCTCCGTCTTGTCCATATCTTTATCAATGATTACTTCCGGGTCCGTCGGCTCATTCTCAGTCGGTTTTGTCTCCGAGTCCGCTTCCGCATCCTGCTCATCATCCGTACTCTCCGAGCCTGTATTCTCTGTGGCCTGCGTCTGACTGTCGTCTGTCCCGGAATCCGTCTGTACATCTCCAGTGCTCTGACTGTCCTGTACATCCTCTTTTACGGTATCCTTCTGCACGGTATCCGTTTCGGCAGCGTATACAGGAAACGTTACCGTCATAGACATTCCAAGAATAAGCGCTAATATCTTTCTTCTATTTTTAAGCATGTAATCTCCTTTTCTCCCCATAGCTTTTTCATTATAGCACTTATTTTTCCAAAATGCAATCTGCGGACTATTGTCCGCAGATGACTTTTTTGTAACCTTTTTGTAAACACCGGTATCATAACGTTCTCTGATGGTTTACGCACTGCACTAATTCCTCAAATAATTCTTCATGGCTTTCAATGCTCCTTTTTCCAGACGACTCACCTGCGCCTGAGAAATTCCCACCTCTTTTGCCACCTCCATCTGCGTCTTCCCTTCATAAAAGCGCAGTTCTATGATATGTCTCTCCCTCTCTCCAAGCCGCGCGATGGCTTCTCTAAGAGAAATGGTTTCCACCCAGTTTTCTTCCTTATTTTTTTTATCACTGATCTGATCCATAACATAAAGTGCATCCCCTCCCTCAGTATAAACCGGATCAAACAGACTTACCGGAGTCTGGATCGCGTCCATCGCATAGACAATATCCTCCTTCGCTATGCCTATCTCCTGTGCAATTTCATTGATCGTCGGTTCCTTCAGATTCTTTTTCATATATCCTTCACGGGCATAAATTGCCTTGTAAGCCGTATCGCGCAGAGAGCGGCTCACACGAATACTGTTATTGTCGCGCAGATACCTTCGGATTTCTCCTATAATCATCGGTACTGCATAGGTTGAAAATTTCACATTCAGGGAAGGATCAAAATTGTCGATGGATTTTATCAGTCCGATACAGCCGATCTGAAACAAATCATCTGCATTCTCGTTGCTGCCGCCAAAGCGCTTGATTACGCTTAAAACGAGGCGGAGATTGCCTTTGATAAATATTTCCCTCGCTTCCATATCCCCCGCTTTGATTCTCACAAACAGCGCATCCTTCTCCTCCTGCGTCAGCATGGGAAGCTTCGCTGTATTTACACCGCATATTTCAACTTTATTAAGTGCCATTTCCGGAATCCTCCTGAATCATATTCATACTTAAAGAATTCTCCATTCAGGCGGCAAATATGCGGCTTCGGAAAAAATATAAAAAATATCAGTCCTTGACAAACTGCGCGGGAACACCTGCAGGATCATTGTCCGCATAAAAAAAGAGTGCTGCATTCAAACGTCTAATCGTCTGTTTTACAGCGCTCTCTTCTTATGTCATCGCAGTCTAAGCTTCCACTTCCACTTTACGATTTTCACGGTTTTTAATCTCAATCGTTATATCCTGAATAAACTCATCCAGCTTCTTCGCGCCTTCATCTCCGAGGAAACGGCTTCTCACAGATACAGTACCCTCTTCTTCCTCCTTCGCGCCGACAACCAGCATATAAGGAATTTTCTGAAGTCTTGCCTCACGGATCTTGTAACCAATTTTCTCCGCTCTCGTATCAATCTCTGCACGGATACCTGCCTCCTCCAGACAAGCCTTAACTTTCTCTCCGTACTCCATATATTTATCAGAAATCGGAAGCACCTTCACCTGTACCGGAGCCAGCCAGGTCGGGAACGCACCTGCGAAATGTTCAATCAAAATACCGATAAAGCGCTCAATAGAGCCGAAAGCTACGCGGTGAATCATAATTGGACGATGCTTCTCACCGTCTGCACCGATATACTCACAATTAAAGCGCAGCGGCAACTGGAAGTCAAGCTGGATCGTACCGCACTGCCAGGTTCTTCCAATAGAATCCTCAAGGTGGAAATCAATCTTCGGGCCATAGAATGCACCGTCTCCTTCATTTACAACGTAATTCAGGCCCAGATCATCCAACGCACCTCTCAGTGCATCTGTTGCCATCTCCCAGTCCTCGTCGCTTCCCATGGAATCCTCCGGACGAGTGGACAGCTCCACATGATATTTAAATCCAAACAATTGATAAACCTCATCAATCAGACGTGCTACACCTTTGATCTCATCACGAATCTGCTCCGGCATCATAAAAATATGCGCATCATCCTGTGTAAAGCAGCGCACACGCATCAAACCATGAAGCTGTCCGGACTTTTCGTGGCGGTGAACCAGGCCAAGTTCACCCATACGGAGCGGCAGATCACGGTAAGAACGCGGTTCTGACTGATACACCAGAATACCGCCGGGACAGTTCATCGGCTTGATCGCAAAATCTGTCTCATCAATAACCGTTGTATACATATTTTCTTTATAGTGATCCCAGTGACCGGATGTCTCCCACAGATGACGGCTCAGCATGATCGGAGTAGAAATTTCCACATAGCCGTTTTTCCTGTGAATTTCTCTCCAATAATCAAGCAGCGTATTCTTCAGCACCATACCTTTGGGCAGGAAGAATGGAAATCCCGGCCCCTCTTCGCGCATCATAAACAGGCCAAGCTCTTTGCCCAGCTTTCTGTGGTCGCGCTTTTTTGCCTCCTCCATACGGGTAATATATGCTTCCAGATCCGCCTTCTTTGTAAAAGAGGTACCATAAATTCTGGTAAGCATCTTATTCTTTTCACTGCCTCTCCAATAAGCGCCTGCAAGGCTTGTAAGCTTAAACGCTTTGACCGGTTTGGTGCTCATCAGATGCGGTCCTGCACAAAGATCCACAAACTCACCCTGCTGATAAAAGCTGATAACAGAGTCCTCCGGCAAATCCTCTATCAACTCTACCTTGTAAGGCTCCTTCTTTTCCTTAAAATAAGCAATTGCTTCTTCTCTCGGCTTCGTAAATCTGGTAATCGGCAGAGCTTCTTTTACAATCTTTTTCATCTCAGCCTCTATTTTTTCCAGGTCGTCCGCCGTAATCGGAGTCTCACTGTCCACATCGTAGTAAAATCCATCTGCAATAGAAGGTCCTATAGCCAGCTTCACATCCGGATACAATCTCTTAATTGCCTGAGCCATAATATGAGAAGTGGTATGGTGAAATGCCCATGCACCGCCCTCGCTCTCAAAGGTCAGAATGTTCAGCTCACAGTCTTTATCCACAACGGTACGCAGATCCACCTGCTCGCCGTCCACCTCTCCGGCACATGCCACTCTGGCAAGCCCTTCGCTGATGTCGGAAGCAATTTCAATCACTGTCTTTGCCTCTGCATATTCTTTTTTTGAGCCATCCTTCAAAGTAATAATCATATCTTCTTCCTCTTTTCTGTAAATAATACGGATAACGCGTACCTCTTTTTTCATACAGAAACCTGCAGTCGCTGTACAAGGTACACTTCCGGCGGCAGCTTATCCAGATCCATGGCAGCCTACAGAACCTGCCACCGGCAGCTTCCTTCGGATGCTTGGCAACATAAAACCCCTTGCAATGCAAATGCACTGCAAGGGGCGAGTTTTCATCATGTACCCGCGGTTCCACCCTGTTTGTTTCTTTCCATTAGGAAATGGTTAAACCACTCATTTGACGATAACGGTGTCACCGGACCGGATTGGGGCCGCTCAGAGGTAGTTTTCAAATGCTTCCCGTTAAGGCACTCACACCAGATATGCCTCTCTCTGAAACCTTCCGCATCCTACTCGTCTCGTCAACGCGTTCTCCTTTAGTTCTATCGGTATCTTATCAGTCTGCCGCATATTTGTCAAGGCTAAACTTGCTTGAGTTTCCGTAGTTTTATCCACGGCTTCCCACTTTTGCATACATCGTTA
>ERZ809224.2304-NODE-2304-length-11960-cov-28.290046_pt1 | contig 11960 bp, 7 predicted proteins | sample MGYA00520513_ERZ809224 | MGnify/ENA primary metagenome ERZ809224 (study PRJEB31576, sample SAMEA3212658) | Homo sapiens | biome: human-gut; feature: human gut; material: fecal | place: Sweden | collected 2012 ...
ACCCCAGCAGGGACGCTGTCCCTGCACCCTGCAAGGGGCAATTGCCCCTTGACCCTTTTTGGCTGCCCGGCTTGGTTGCGCTTCCCTACTATCCTCTGCCGCAGCTCTTATGCCTTTACCAGCCCTAACAGCCTATCCCGCACCGCCAGCGCCAGTTTCCGATGCTCTTCCGGCATCATATGAATCCCATCCACCTTTGACGGCTGCACAATCTCCTGCGTATTCATCATTTCCACACCGAGCCACTCACACAAACCCTTCATCAGCGCCGGGAATTTCCGCGATTCCTGCCCCTTGCCGTACAGCGTGTCCCACTCCGCCACATTCTCGCCAATCTCAATCGGCGTCAGTACCAGAATCCGCGGCTTGTTATCCCCGAACAGCGGCACGCTCGCGGGGTACAGCTGGTCGAACGTCTGAATCGTGCGAATCAGCGTGCCGATACCGTTGGCGCTCGCCTGTGCGGAATGCTCCTTCAGGTCGTTCGTGCCGAGCATGATGATGATGGCGTCCAGCGGGCGCAGGGTATCCAGCGCGTAAGGCAGCGCGCCCAAGCCGGTCATGAAATTCTTGCCGGGTTCAGGAAAGACGGTGGTTCTGCCGTTCTGCCCATTCTCGTGGATGCGCCAGTCTGCGCCAAGTTCATCCTGCAAAATGCCTGTCCAGCGGGTGTGTTCGTCGTAGCGCTTGCAGATGCCGGGGATGAAGCCCCAAGTATTGCTGTCGCCAAAGCAAAGAACGTGTTTCATGCAAATTTCCTCCCCTTTTGCAAAAAGGGCGGCATCCCGCGTGAAAAACGAGATGCCGCTTTTGCTTAAATTTCGATAGTCCCCGTGAAGTCGGTGTTGGCATCGCCAGTCAGCCAGACTTTTCCGTCCTCCTGATAGCGGACGACGAGCGTGCCGCCGGGCAGGCGCACATCAATGTCCGCACCGCGGGTGCAGAAGCCGTTTTCGACTGCCGCGACTGCCACCGCGCACGCGCCCGTGCCGCATGCCGCCGTTTCGCCGATACCACGCTCCCATACGCGCATCACGATGTCGTTCTTGTCCACAATCTGGGCGAACGACACGTTCACGCGTTCCGGGAACAGGCTGTCCGTTTCAATCTGCGGCCCCACCTGCTCCAGCGGGATGCGGTTTACATCCTCCACGAAGATGACAACATGCGGATTGCCCATGCTGACGCAGCTGATTTCGCGCTTTTCACCCGCGAGGAACACGGGGCGCATCATCACGCGGTCGCCGTCGAGCTTGACGGGAATCTTCGCCGGAGCGAATTGCGGGCAGCCCATGTCCACCAGCACGGAGAACACCTGATCTTCGCGGATGAACAGCTTCGCCGTCTTAACGCCGCTGCCAGTCTCGACCGCCATTTCGTCCTTGCGCACATGGCCGTTCTCGTACAGGTACTTGCAGACGCAGCGCAGGGCATTGCCCGCCACCGAGCCTTCCGTGCCGTCGGCATTGAACATGCGCATCTTCGCATCAGCGATGGTCGAGGGCATAATCAGCACAATACCGTCCGAGCCGACACCCGTGCGGCGGTTGGACAGGCGCACAGCCAGCGATTCGGGGCTTTCCACCGTCTGGTCGAAACAATCGAAGTACAGGTAGTCGTTGCCCGTGCCGCGCATCTTGGTGAAAGTCAGCTTCTTGTGCTTGGTGCGCATGTTGTTGATGTCCACCAATTCGACGTTGCCCAGCGAGTAGCGGCTGGTCAGCGCGTTGGCGAGGGCATTCGCCGTGTCAAGGCTGGTGAACAGCGGGATGCCGCGTTCGACCGCCTTGCGGCGCATCCGGACGGATTCCAGCTGCGGCAAACGCCCCTTGTTGGACGTGGAAATGACGTACTGCACCCGCCCCATTTCCAGCATTTTCTCCTGCGCTTCCTTCTTCACGACGGCGGCGTACAGCCCATGCTCCTGCATGGCGCGCGCCGTGCCAGGCGTGGCGAAAATGTTGAAGCCGAGCTTGGCGAACTTGCGCGCGCAGTCAATGGCTTCCGGCTTGTCCTTGTCGCGGACGGAGACAAGAATGCCGCCCTGATGGCGCATCTTGTAGCCCGCGGCGACGAGTCCCTTGAAGATGGCCTCCTGCAGGTTCGTGCCGATGCCCAGCACTTCGCCGGTGGACTTCATCTCCGGGCCGAGGTGAGTATCGACATCCGCCAGTTTCTCGAAGGAGAAGCACGGCACCTTAACCGCGTAGTACGGGCTTTGCCGGTACAGCCCCGTGCCGTAGCCCATGTCGCGAATCTTTTCGCCCAGCATCGCGCGGACGGCGAGGTCAACCATCGGCACGCCTGTCACCTTGCTGATGTACGGCACGGTGCGGCTGGCGCGCGGGTTCGCCTCAATGACATAGACTTCGTTATGATAGACGATATACTGAATGTTGATAAGCCCCAGCGTGCCGAGTTCGAGCGCAATCTGCCGCGTGACCTCAATCAGCCGCTGTGTCATCGCGCCGGTCAGGTTCCACGCGGGATAGACAGCAATGGAGTCGCCGGAGTGGATGCCGGAGCGCTCGACGTGCTCCATGATGCCGGGGATCAGCACGTCCGTGCCGTCGCAAATCGCGTCCGCTTCCGCCTCGATGCCCATCAGGTACTGGTCAATCAGCACCGGGTTTTCGATGCCCTGCGCGAGGATAATGCGCATGTACTCAATGATGTCGCTGTCCTGATAGGCGATAATCATGTTCTGACCGCCCAGCACATACGACGGGCGCACCAGCACCGGGTAGCCCAGCTCGTTCGCCGCCGCCACCGCTTCTTCGCTCGTCATGACCGTGCGGCCCTTGGCGCGCTTGATGCCGTACTTCTCCATCGCCGCGTCGAAGCGCTCGCGGTCTTCCGCCGCGTCAATCATATCCGCCGACGTACCCATGATGCGCACGCCCGCCTGCTCCAGCGCATGAGTCAGCTTAATCGCCGTCTGCCCGCCGAACGCCGCGACGACGCCAACCGGCTTCTCCGTCGCAATCACGCCCAGCACGTCCTCCGCCGTCAGCGGCTCGAAGTACAGGCGGTCAGCGGTATCAAAGTCGGTCGAAACCGTCTCCGGGTTGTTGTTGATCATCACGACATCGTAGCCCGCCTGTTTGAGCATCCACACGCAGTGGACGGACGCATAGTCGAACTCGATGCCCTGACCGATGCGGATCGGGCCGGAACCCAAGACGACGACGCACGGCTTCTTCGGGCGCTCATCGAGGAACTCCTTCGCTTCGTTCTCATCGTCATAGGTTGCGTAGAAGTAAGGCGTTTCCGCCGCGAATTCCGCCGCGCAGGTATCGACCATCTTGTAGACCGGGTCGCGGTGCATCGGCACTTTTTCGCCCGACAGGCGCTCAATCGCCTTGTCCGGATAGCCCATCTTCTTCGCGCGCAGATACGTCTCCGCGTCGATGTTGCCCTCTTTCAGGCGGCATTCCATGTTGTACAGGTTCAGGTACTTATGGAGGAAGAAGTAGTCGATTTTCGTGATTTCGTGCAGCTTTTCCAGCGTCACGCCGCGCGCAATCGCCTCGTACATTGCAAACATGCGCTGGTCGGTGCACTTGCCGATAAGCTCCAGCAGCTCATCCACGGTGAGATTCGCCATCGACTTCATCCGCAGCGTGTCGCAGCCGATTTCCGCGCCGCGAACCGCCTTCATCAGCGCCTGCTCAACGTTCACGCCAATCGCCATCACCTCGCCGGTCGCCTTCATCTGCGTGCCGAGGGTGCGCTTGCCGTACACGAACTTGTCAAACGGCCACTTCGGGATTTTCGCCACGATGTAGTCCAGCGCGGGCTCGAACGCAGCGCAGGTCTTGCCCGTCACGGCGTTCTTCATTTCATCCAGCGTATAGCCGATGGCAATCTGCGCGGCGCACTTGGCAATCGGGTAGCCCGTCGCCTTCGACGCAAGGGCGGAGGAACGGCTGACGCGCGGGTTGACCTCGATGACGGCATAGTCGAACGTATCGGGATTGAGCGCGAACTGGCAGTTGCAGCCGCCCTCGACTTCCAGCGCGGTGATGATGTCCAGCGCGGCGCGGCGGAGCATCTGGTACTCCTTGTCCGCCAAGGTCAGCGCGGGCGCAACGACGATGGAGTCGCCCGTATGCACGCCGACGGGGTCGATGTTCTCCATCGAGCAGACGGCAATCACGTTGCCGAGCTTGTCGCGCATGACCTCGAATTCGATTTCCTTCCAGCCGGAAATGCACTTTTCGACCAGAATCTGCGTAATCGGCGACAGGCGCAGACCATTCTCGGCGATTTCCGCCAGCTCCTTTTCGTCTTGGCAGATGCCGCCGCCCGAACCGCCCAGCGTGTACGCCGGACGCACAATCACGGGGTAGCCGATGGTCTTGGCGAACGCCAGCGCATCCTCCACCGTCTCCACGACTTCCGACGGAATGACGGGCTGGTGGATGGAGAGCATCGTGTCCTTGAACTGCTGGCGGTCTTCCGCCTTTTCAATCGTCTCGCACTTGGCGCCCAGCAGCTTCACGCCATGCTGTTCGAGGAAGCCCTCCTTCGCCAGCTGCATGGAGAGGGTCAGACCGCTCTGCCCGCCCAGCGTGGACAGCAGGGAGTCCGGCTTTTCCTTGAGGATGATGCGGCGCAGGGTTTCCAGCGTCAGCGGCTCAATGTAGATATGGTCGGCGGAGGAATGGTCGGTCATGATGGTCGCGGGGTTCGGGTTGACCAGCACGACTTCCAGCCCCGCGTCCTTCAAGGCGCGGCACGCCTGCGAACCGGCGTAGTCAAATTCGGCAGCCTGACCAATCACAATCGGGCCGGAGCCGATAATCATTACTTTGTGCAGATCGGGATTCAGCGGCATTCCTTATTCCCTCCCATCATGGCAATAAAGCGGTCGAACAGGAAGCGGGTGTCAAGCGGGCCGCCGCACGCTTCCGGGTGGAACTGGACGGAGAACGCGGGCATATCGGTATAATCCACGCCCTCGCAGGTGCCGTCGTTGCCGTTGACAAAACGCAGGGACGCGTTTTCCGGCAGCGTGTCGCAGTCCACCGCATAACCGTGGTTCTGGCTCGTCATGTAGGACAGCCCGGTCTTGACGTCCTTCGCGGGCTGATTTGCGCCGCGGTGGCCGTACTTCAGCTTGACGGTCTTTGCGCCCTGACTGAGCGCCAGCAGCTGATGCCCCAGGCAGATGCCGAAGGTGGGGATGCGGTGGCGCATGAGTTCGCGCAGGTTCGCAATCACGGCGGTGTTATCCGCCGGGTCGCCGGGGCCGTTGGACAGCATCAGTCCGTCGGGATTCAGGTTCAGGATTTCCTGCGCCGTCGCGCTCGCCGGAACAACCGTGACCGCACAGCCGCGCTTTTCCAGTTCACGCTGGATGTTCGCCTTTGCGCCGAAGTCCCAGAGGACGACGTTGTGGATGCCCCGCTTCTTCGCGGGCTGAACGCCGTCGCACGTCACGTCCTGAATCGACGGATGGAACGGCAGCACCTTCAATTGCGCGCAGATTTTCTCCGGATTCTCCGGCTTCTCGGTCAGTAGCGCGGCATTCATCACGCCCGCATTGCGGATAACGCGGGTCAGCGCGCGGGTGTCCACCCCCGTCAGGCAGGGAATGCCCTGCGCTTTGAGGTAATCATCGAGCTTGCCTTGGCAGCGAAAGTTGCTCGGCTCATCGCAGAGTTCCCGGACGATATACGCAGACAGGCGCGGGCGCGGCGACTCGAAATCCTCCGGAATCACGCCGTAGTTGCCAATGGTTGGGAATGTCTGAATGACGATTTCCCCTTCGTAGGACGGGTCGGTCAGGGTTTCCAGATAGCCTGTCATCGCCGTGGTGAACACCAGCTCCGCCATGACCGGCTTCGCAGCGCCCATCAGCGTGCCTTCGTAAAGCTGACCGTTGGCCAGCAGCAGATAGCCCTTCATGCTCGTTTCCTCCATTTTTCTATTGGGGCAAAAACCGCGTGTTGCTTACCAGTCTTTCTTGTCCGCCATAACAGCAACCATGACTGCCTTCTGCGCGTGCAGGCGGTTCTCCGCCTCGTCGAAAATCTGGTCGGCGTGGGATTCAAACACATCCGCCGTGATTTCCTCGCCGCGGTGCGCGGGCAGGCAGTGCTGCACCATGCAGCCCAGATGCGCCTTCGCCAGCAGCTCCGCGTTAATCTGATAGCCGCGGAACGCCTTCTCGCGCACCGCCTTTTCTTCCTCCTGCCCCATCGAAGCCCACACGTCAGTGAAAATGACGTCCGCATCCTTCGCCGCTTCTTCCGGGCTTTCGGTCATGACGAACTTGCCGGGGTACTGCTCGGTGAACGAGAGCACCTGCGCGTCCGGCTGATACGCCTTCGGGCAGGCGATGGACACATGCGCACCCATTTTGAGGAAGCCGACAATCAGCGAATTGGCCATGTTGTTGCCGTCGCCGATGTAGCACATATTCAGCCCCTCAATGCGCCCCTTGTACTCGCGCACGGTCTGCAAATCCGCCAGCACTTGGCAGGGGTGGCAGAAGTCCGTCAAGCCGTTGATAATCGGGATGCTGCCCACGCGCGCCAGCGTTTCCACTTCTTCCTGCGCAAAGGTGCGAATCATGATGCCGTCCAGATAGCGGCTCAGGACGCGCGCGGTGTCCTCCACCGGTTCGCCGCGGCCAATTTGCAGATCGCGGCTGGACAGGAACAGCGCATGACCGCCCAGCTGGTACATGCCCGTCTCAAAGCTGACGCGCGTGCGGGTCGAGGACTTCTCAAAAATCATGCCCAGCGTTTTGCCTTTGAGGATGTGGTGCTCCACGCCGGCTTTGGTTTCCGCCTTCAGGCGGTCAGCGAGGTCAAGCAGCTCCGTGATTTCTTCCTTGCTCAGGTCGAGGAGCTTCAGCAGATGCTTCATGGGAATTCCCTCCATCATTCTTCGCAGATGTCGCAGAAGTATAAAGCTGCATATTGATGCACATTTTCTGTATACGTATCATGGTTTCTTTCGTTTTCCCGCCCGAACCGAGGCGCACCGAAATGTGTCGGGTTCAGGGGAAACAACCAGATTCTGGTGAAACTTAGGCACACGAAAATCGGCGCGTCAGCACACCTGCCGAACATTATAGCATAGAATAGCAGCGAGGGCAAGGGATGAAACCACTGCCCGGCGCATAAATTTTGAATGGTGGGCGCAAAACCCGCCGAAAAGTGCAAACAGGAGGGAAACAGGCATGGAACAGCAAGGTCGCAGAGCCATCGGGCGCGTCTGTCCGCGCGGGGCGGAGAGCTACACTTGGCAGGAGGGCGACACCGCCGAGCGTATCGCCCGTACATACGCCACCACCGTGCAGGCGCTGCAGGTCATCAATCCCGGCGTCGATTTCGCCACGTTGACCGCCGGGGAGGAAATCTGTCTGCCCAATTTCATCTATACCTGCATCAGCGGTCAGCCGTATGTGGTTGAAGACGGCGACACGTTCGCGTCGATTGCCGCGCGGCTGGGCATTACGACCTTCGAACTCGCCGAGCGGAATCCCGGCGTGTCACAGAACAATCTCACGGTCGGGCAGGTGCTGTGTGTTCCGGCAAAAGCGGACGGCGCCGACGACGCCCAGACGCCCGCCATCCCCCTGCCGGACGACGGTGAGTACCCTGCCCTGCCCGATGACAGCCAGACGCCCGTGATTCCCCTGCCGGACGACGGCGAATATCCCGCCCTGCCTGATACGCCGACCCGTGTCTGTCCGTCAGGATACACGCTGTCCGCGGTGCAGTCGGGGCAGAGCTACGCGGATTTGCTGGTGCAGCACAACGTCAGCTATCGGGCGATGCGCAGCGCGAATCCGCAATTGATGCCGGGCTACCTGATTGCGGGCACCGCGTACTGTGCGCCGCCGTCCGGCACGCGGCAGACGTGCGCCGGCTTGCGCTCGTACACCATTCAGCCGAGGGAGACGCTGGACACGCTGGCGGTGCGCTTTCGGACGACGCGGGGGCGGCTGCTCTCGCTGAACCCGACGCTGCTGCCCAGCGACTTCTCGTCGGGAACGGTGATTTGCATCGGCTAAGCAAAAAGGGCAAGGATGCGTTCTGCACCCCTGCCCTGCTTTTAGTTCTGGTAATGAATCCCCTGCTGCTTTTTCAGTTCATACGACACGACTTCGCCGCCGTCCAAATCCACCTTGTGCATATCCACCGCGCAAATCTGCTGGTTGCCGTAGGTCGTGTAGTAGTAGACCCCCGTGTCGGCGTTGCAGCAGCTTGTGTACACCGTGATTTCATACCCATGCGGCAGGTGGGCGCAGCCGCGCGGGTGCGCCACGCCGCCCAAAATGTGGAAGAACTGCCCGACGCTCTCCTCCTCGCTGTCCCCGGAGACGGAGTTGTTCGTCAGGAACGCCGCGCGGACGAACCGCGACCACGGCGACCAGTCGCCCGGCAAGCCAATCGCGCCCGTGCAGCGTCCGCCCACCTTCAGCGGCAGCGTGGGCGCAAAGCGATTCACCGGCTCTTCCGGTGAAAGCGCCTGATAGTGCGCCAGATTCTCCAATTGCAATGGCAGCGGCGGCTCGTTCGTCATCACGTTCGACCAGTTGTCGTAGACGTGCAGCCCGTCCGCCATCGACTCGACGACGATGCAGCCTTCGCGGTCGTCAATCATCCAGTGCAGCGGCGACGGCGGGAGCTGCTCGCTGAAGCCGTCGCGGGTGATGTTCAGGCGCTGGAGCAGCGTTTTCGCCTCTTGGACGCTTTCGCACTGCCCCAGAATGTACGGAATCAGCTCAAAGCTGGCGATGTTCGCGCAATCCGGCTTCACGTCGTGATACACGGCACTCGCGGGGAAGTTCAGCCCCGCCATGCTCAAGCCCTTCTCGTTCGTCGCTTCATAATATAAAGGCATTCCGCCAACGACGAACGCCATGCCAATCATGGCGAAATGGTCGCTGTTCGTCCCCTCGTGCCGGAAATGGAACGGATAGCGCCGCGGCGTGATGGCAACGGTCTCCTGATAGCTGTACTCCAAGTCAAGGTTTCTGCCGAAATAGTGGTCGCGCGTGGTCAGGCGAATCGCGGTACACATGATGCTTATCCTCCTTCTGCTGATGAGGGTAGTATAGCACGAAATGCGCGTTTGCACAAGCGGTTTCGCGGCTTCTTGCGGAATTTTCCAGCCATCAGCGGCGGATTTTCGCCTGATGCGCGAATTTTGCATTTTCGTCCGCAATGTTCATGCTGAGTACACACGAATCCGCTACAATGTGCATAAGAATCGACAGAAGGAAGGCTTTCCTCATGGTGGAAAAAGTGCTGGTATGCCTGCTGGCGGGCTTAGGCGCTGGCTTAGGCACGGGATTCGCGGGCATGAGCGCCGCGGCGGTCATCAGCCCGATGCTGATTACGTTCTTGGGCATGGAGCCGTATGAGGCGGTCGGCATTGCGCTGGCGAGCGACGTGCTGGCGAGTGCCGCAAGCGCGTGGACATACGGCAAAAACAAGAATCTCGACATTCGCAACGGCTTGCTGATGATGGCGGCGGTGCTGGCGTTCACGGTCGTAGGCAGCTACGTCGCAAGCCTTGTGCCGAGCCGAACGATGGGCAGCTTCAGCGTGCTGATGACGATGCTGCTGGGCATCAAGTTCATCATCCGCCCGGTGATGACGACGCGCGAAGCCATGCAGAACGTGAGCAAAAAGAAGCGCATGGTGCAGTCGATTGTCTGCGGCGCGTTCATCGGCATGATTTGCGGCTTCGTCGGCGCGGGCGGCGGCATGATGATGCTGCTGATTCTGACCTCCGTCATGGGCTACGAGCTGAAAACCGCCGTTGGCACAAGCGTGTTCATCATGGCGTTCACGGCGCTGACGGGCGCGGTCAGCCACTTCACCATCGGCGGATTGCCGGACGGCTGGACACTGGCGCTGTGCATGGCGTTCACGCTGCTGTTCGCGCAGATTGCCGCGAAAATTGCGAACAAATCGAAGCCGGAGACGCTCAACCGGGTGGTCGGCGTGGTTTTGGTGGTGCTGGGCGTTGTGATTCTGGCGGTGCAGTATCTGGGGTGATTTTCGCTTGTTGCAGCGAAAGACGTGCTTGATATTCAATATCAGGCATGTCTTTTTTGCTGCTCTCGTCGCGTCCGCAGACGCGAAACCCTCTGCGACAAAGCATGCAATTATAGGAAGTAAAATCATCCGCATTCAAAAAAGCCCGAACCATCGCTGATTCGGGCTTCTTTTTGCCTTAGTTCATCGGCACATACTCAAAGTCGATTTCAATCGTCTTGATTTCGGCGATGACAGCATCGTTGCGGTTGATGGGGGTCGGCGTTGCGCCGGCGAGGTTGCCGCCGGGCAGACGCGCGGTCTTGGGCACGCTCGTCACCCATTCGTTGTACAGATTCACGCGCGTGCACACGCCGTCGTCAGAGGTCGTGTAGGCGCGGCCCTTCAGGCGGTAGATTTCGCCGTTGATGCGCACTTCCTTGATGTTAACGAGGTAGTTCGGGTACAGCGCTTCGCCGTTGCTGATGCCGATGGCGGCAAACGCGACGGACGCGGAGTAACCCTGCGCCGTGCCGGTGAAATCCAGCCCGACAGTGTACTTGCCTTCGCCCGTGATGATGGCGTTGGTCGCGACAAGTCCCTCGGAGATGGCGTCCGCGTTGTAGGTATCGCCGACGCTGTGGGTGAGCGCCCAGCTGCCGTCGTTCCACATAATCCACGCCAGCGCGGTCTGGTCATCCACGACCACGGCATCTTGCAGGAAGGTCACGGGGGCTTCCGCTGCAGCAGCCGCTGCTTCCGCCGCAGCAGCCGCCTGCACATCCGCATAATCCTGACCTTCTTCGTTCGCCTGACGCTTCTCCTGATACATCGCCAGAATATCGTCATCCGCGAAGGTCTGGGACACGCGCTTGTACAGCCCGCTGCAATCCCACAGGCAGTTCGTCAGGTTGTACTTGGTGCAGGCGTCAAGGAACGCCGTGTGGTACGCCAGCGTGTTGTCCTTCAGCCCGTCGCTGCACGGCAGCGCGCCGTATTCGCCGATGACCACGCCATAGCCCGCCTCGGTGAATTTCGTCATCTTTGCCAGCTGCTGATCCATGTACTCATAGTCGCTCACTTTGCCCCACTTGGTGGCGCTCACCGCGCTGGACGCGCCGCAGTACGACCACGGATCGTAGTAATGGACAGAAACCATCAGCTTGCTGTCCGCGGTGTCCTTGGGCATCTGGAAGCGATCGTCGCAGGTCTGGTTAATGTCGGTGCTGTAACCCGCAATCAGTAGGAAGCGGGCCGCGTTGTTACCGCCCGTCGCGCGGACGACATCCACAAACGTCTGGTTGATTTCGTTCGTCAGCGCGTACCGCTCGTCGTCGGTCAGGTAGGTAACGACGGAATCGGAGCAGTACAGCGGGGAATTCTCGTCGAAGCGGCCGCCGAGCTCCTCGTTTGCGCTCTCGAAAATCAGGTAATCGGAGTAATCACGGAAGCGTTCGGCAATCTGCTGCCACATGCCCTTGTAGGCTTCCATGGCCAGTGCGCGGGTTTCGGCGCTTTCCGAACCGAACATGCCATACCAGCCGCCATCCCAATGGTCATTGATGATGACGTACATGCCTGCCTTGCGCGCATAGCGGACAACTTCCTCCACGCGGTCCATGTAGTCAGCGTCGATGGTGTAGTCGCCTTCGTAGAGGTGGGTGGCGTTGGTCATCCAAGCCACGGGAATGCGGATGGTGTCAAAGCCCGCCGCTTTCATGCCGTCAATCATGGCCTGCGTCGTTTTCGGCTGACCCCAGTGCGTCTCATAGCTAAGGGGCGTGTTCGTCTTGATGCCGACGTTGTTGTCGCAGGCTTCCAGGGTGTTGCCGAGGTTGATGCCGTTGCCCATCAGGCGGGTAGCCTCCAGCGCCGTCAAGCCCTCGCGCATCACGCCGTTATCCACCGCTTCCGCCTCTTCCGCCGACCCTACGCAGGGAATCAGCATCAGCA
>ERZ809224.2311-NODE-2311-length-11941-cov-9.166078_pt1 | contig 11941 bp, 13 predicted proteins | sample MGYA00520513_ERZ809224 | MGnify/ENA primary metagenome ERZ809224 (study PRJEB31576, sample SAMEA3212658) | Homo sapiens | biome: human-gut; feature: human gut; material: fecal | place: Sweden | collected 2012 ...
AAACAAATCCATATGCACCGATGACGGAGAAAGAGATGCTTGCAAAATTGAAAAAAATGGACATTCCCTATTCAATAGTTTCCCGTAAGGAAAATACAGGCACAACAATCACTTACGAAGAGGTAACCCCTTCATTGATAAGAGAAAGGCCATTACTCATCAATGCCACACCGGTCGGACTTTACCCAAAAGCAGAAAACCTTCTGCCGGTACCTTATGAAGCTATCGGAAAGGATCATTTCCTGATGGACATGAATTATAATCCGGAAAAAAGTTCTTTTTTAAAGGAAGGTGAAAAAAACGGGGCAAAGATTATGAACGGAAAAATGATGTTTGAAATCCAGGCGGAATTAAGCTGGAAAATATGGAATAAGGCCGAAGAAGATGAAGTGAAACTTATTACGCTGACTTAGGTAAATATAATATCTTTCACCACATCCTCCCCTATTTTTTTATTCAGGTCTTCTATAAGGGAACTCTTTCTTCCTAAAAGTTCAAATTTAAGGGAAGCATTCAGGATCTGGATATACAACACTCCATTCCTGATTTGCACTTTTCCGGTATTTTGTGCAATAAAAGAGCCTGTTTCGTTCTTCCACAAATCGACGGCCAGCCTCTCATGATAGAGCTTGGACTTATCGTTCTTACTCAAAAAAGAATCAATCAGGTCTTTCATAGAATGTTCATCGTACATCGCTTCTCATTTAGAGAACAAAAATACACATAATCTTCCATAGGAATATAACAAGAAACAGGATTTGTGCCGGCATGAGCGAATGGTAAAAATATCCCACATATATAAAACGGAGGCGGGGATGCCTCCTTTGCATTTTACATCTAAAAAAGATAATGGATAAAAATATGTGGGATATACAAAACAAACGCATATCGAGGCAGTATGTTTTATGGGAGACCGGGCTTTTCAACCAAATAGATAAATAGTTCAGCGAAAATGACTATTTGCCAAATAATTAAAATATTCTTCCTGTAAACTAAAACTTTATGGATAAAACTGGAATTTTTTCCATCAGAAAAGACTTCCTATCTTTCTCATTTACCATAATCATTAGATTAATAAACAAACAAAGATAATTATTCAAAAAAAAGTGTATTTTTGCACTCGAATCTGCGGCTGTGGCGTAATTGGTAGCCGCGCCAGACTTAGGATCTGGTGCCGAGAGGCGTGGGGGTTCGAGTCCCTTCAGCCGCACAGAAGTCGGAAGACCATAACCGACAAAAATAAGAAAAAGCCTACAAGATCATTGATTTGTAGGCTTTTCCATTTCCTAGGTGTCTTTCAAAAAGACATAAATCAGACAAAAAGAGACAGACTTCTGCGCTAATTAGACACCTCTTCCCATCTCATAAGCTTCCTGCAAAACAGCGGGCTTTTCTAATATACTTCCACGACCCTGTGCGCCATGACCTTTGATAATACCTCTTTCACTGGCATTATACAGGCAATGAATAAAGCCACGGAATCCTTGTATGGTGCCGTCGAGAGCTTTTTCGTCATTATCGGTAGCGGTTATGATATAATAAAACTCCTTATTTTTTAAGTCTCCTTCATAATTAAAAACACGGTCTATGAGTGTTTTCATTTGTCCGGTCATGGAGTAGAAATAGACAGGCGATGAAAGCACAATCACATCGGCTGCTGCCATCTTATTGATAATACGGATGGCATCGTCAATTTCTTCTTCGGCTTCCTTTTCACGAACATACTCACTCTTTGCATAAAATTTGATGTCATAATCGTTAAGATTCAACATTTCTACATAATGGTCCGCTTCTTCCGCGCCATTTTTGAATTGTTCGCAAAGTATTTCGGAATTACCTCCCCGGCGGGGGCTGGAAGAGAGGATTAATACCGATTTGGGGCCGCTTCTAAATTCTGGCGCATTTTGATTTTTTATATCTTCTGGTGTCTTTTTACTATCACAAGAAGTAAAAACGGTAAATAACAATGCTGTAAATAGTATCAGCATATTTATGTTTGATGTTCTGTTCATTAGAATTATGTTTTCGTTTTAAATATTTTTCCCTGTTTGATAAGCTTCCTCAACTTCCTGATTACTGATTATTTCGCCTGCATTATAAACTCCTTTACCGAGAATATATCCTGCTTCACGTACTTCTGTCAGGCATTCCAGAAATCCTTTAAAGGATTTAATCGTTCCTTCCATTGAATGGTCATCTTCCTCTGCGGCTGTTGCAATTAAGTAGAAATCTTTATCTTTAATTTTTGTCCATTTCATCACGGAGCGGTCGATAATTGTTTTCAGTTGAGCATTCATGCAATAAAAATAGACAGGAGTAGAAAGTACGACAACATCGGCATTTATCATAGTATCTATTATTTCAGGAACATCATCTTTTATAGAGCATTGACCATCGTGATTTTTACAGTAATAGCAAGCCCGGCAATAATTAATATTTTTATCCCGCAGAAATACTTTTTCAACTGTATGTCCTGCTTCTTCTGCACCACGCATAAACCGGTCGCACAGGTAATCAGAATTGCCTCTTTTACGGGGACTGGCAGATATGATTAAAACTTTTTTAGGCATGGTAATCATGATTATTTAAAACTATTATATTCTTCATCAGTAACAGGTTCCATCCAAACAACCGCACCTTTGTGGGATTGAGGGCTGATTGCAATATGTTCAAATTCGCTATCGGGAGTTGCACCGTGCCAATGGATGATATCGGGTAAGATTTCTACCACATCTCCAACATTCAATAATTGAATCGGTTTTCCTTTTTCCTGATAATATCCTGTTCCTTTGGTGCAAAGTAATATTTGCCCTCCCGGATGAGAATGCCAATTGTTGCGAACGCCCGGTTCAAATACGACATTACCGATTGTGAGGTCAAAATTTTCTTTATCCGTAACCAGCATTTCGAGCCATGCCGTCCCACTGAAATAATCATTATTAATCTTATCTCCTTTGGGGAAAATCCGATTTTCTTTGTTATATGAACCCTGCATATCATTATTGTTTTTTTGATTATTGACACATGATGTTAATGCCAATAAGATTATGGATAATATTACTAAACTGCTTTTTTTCATTGTATTTTCTTTGTATGATTTTATTTGAGATATTCTTTAAAGAAACTGTCCAGTTTCTGGAGGGAAACGACCATATATTCCGGTCTGTCATATAGGTCGACATGTGAAGCTCCGGGTACGACAAACAGTTCTTTCGGTTCAGCGGCCTTGCTGTATGCATCTTCACTGAAATAGGCCGATACGGCACGTTCGCCTACGATGAACAATAAGGGCCGTGGGGAGATAGTTTCAATCTGCACAAACGGGAAAAAGTTCATCATCGGGGCAAGGCTTGTAAATGAATAGCTTGCTGTCGAATTAGGATGTCCGCCCCGTGGTGTACGGTAATAATCGAAAAATTCACGGGTGTTTTCCGTATCGTCCAGACTGAGCCGGGTGGGAATGGCTACAATGTCCTTTCTCGGTGCTCCTGCAAATTCCATAGTACGTTGTTCACCAATTTCGTCCAATGTTTTCATCCGCTGTTCATAAGTAATCACATCGCCTAAGCCCTGACGACGTGCACGACCCATATCGTACATACTTATGGTTGCCACTGCTTTTATCCGGTGGTCGATTTGTGCCGCACTGACCGAATAACCGCCGCCACCGCAAATGCCAATTACTCCGATACGGTCAGTATTCACATTCTGATGATTACTAAGGAAATCTACCGCCGCACTAAAATCCTCAACACGTGCTTCGGGAGATTCAATATAACGCGGATATCCGCCGCTTTCGCCATAATGGGAAGCATCAAAAGCAAGGGTGATATAACCCAATTCGGCCATTTTCTGGGCATGCAGGCCGGAAGTTTGTTCTTTTACACCGCCGAAAGGATGGCCTATCACAATAGCTGCATACTTTTTATTTGCATCGTAATCAGGCGGGAAATACAGATTACCAACTACGTTATTGTAAAACCGGTTAGGAAAAGAAACTTTTTCGATTTTTACTCCATTTACCAGTTCCTGAGAAGGATGACCTGTAGTTAATCCCCGTTTTTGCAAAACATCATTCAGGACAATTCTTGCGGCATCTGCGTCTTTTTTGTCGACATTTACTTCAATAATATTGACTAATTGTTCTAATTGTCCGGGTGTAATCCCTACATTCAATGATAAGTTCATGTGCGAGTTTAACATCGGCTCTAATCCTCCCAAACTTGCTATTACTGAAACGGTAACTAATTCGCGTTCCGAATAGGTAAGCACATCCCGCTCGAATATATCGGCAAAGAGGTGTTCTTTCAGGAAGGTTTCTATTTCAGGGCTGAAACCTGCATACCCTGCCGTAGCTCGTCCTTCCGGTACAGGTACATCCTGAAGCTCCGAAAGAATTTCCTTTCCACGGTCATACTTGTTCCGTGTATCGGTAATCGGTGAAGCTTCACGTCCCCAATTATCGTTTATTCCTTTGGCTTTACGTTCATCCAACACGGTCATAAAGGTCTGTAAGCCACGAAGGCTTCTCGGGAATCCCGAATAGGCGTAAAGATGGACAAGAACTTCTTTTATTTCATTGACTGTTAATCCGGCTTCCAGTCCTGCCACAAGCTCGGGTTTCAATTTATCCAATTCTCCTTTGGCTGTGAAAGAGGAGATGGTTACTATTTTTTGCTGTTTTTTACTCAACATATCATTTTGTGCCTGTATATTACCGGATAATGCCAGTAACAAGATTATGGATATATATAAATTTATCTTTCTCATTTTTTATTTTTTATTGATTTGAAATGATACCTATCTCTTTAAGCCATGGCTTTACATCGGCATTTCGGTTGGTTGTACCAAATCCTTTGAGATGTTTTGAGTTGGGTGTAAGTTCGATTATTTTATCCAGTGTTTCATCCCTGTATGTTGCAGCATAGGTACAAAATGGTATGATAGTCTTTCCTGAAAAATCATAATGCTTACTCTCAAGAAATGACCAGATGGCCATAGGGGCAGTGTGCCACCAAACAGGACAGCCGACAAAAATGGTATCGTATTGTTCTATATTTTCTACCATTTCTTTTATTTCGGGACGTATGCCGTTATCTCTTTCAACCTTAGCCACCTCCGTACACGGAGTATATTCCGTAGGATAGGGATTTACGGTTTCAATTCTGAAAAGGGTGCCTCCGGTATGCTGGGCAATGTTTTCTGCAACCTGTTGGGTAGCACCTCCCCAGCTAAAATAAGCAATCAGGATTTTTCGGTCTGTAGTTTTATGGGCAGCTTCCTGTTTTTCCGTATGATTCTTATCATCATCGGAACAAGCCGATAGCGGATTTACCGTCGACATGATTACTGCGAATACTGTTAAAAATATATTTCTCATAATTGTATTATTTAATAATTTCGATTTCTTTGAGCCATTGGATTACATTATTTTTCGCATCGCCTACTGTATTTCGGGATACGGTAAATCCTGCCGTTACCGTTGCATTGGGTTGTATTGTCCTGATTGTATTTACCGTACCTGAAAGTCCGCTACCGCCATGAGAGTTAAAGGGAGCAATTGTTTTACCTTTAAAATCGTATTCATCGAGGAACGTATAAAGAGGCATGGGTAAGTCGCCCCACCAATTCGGATATCCGATGAAAATAATATCGTATTGTTCCAAATTTTCAATTTGGGTAGCCAGTGCAGGCCTTGCTCCGGTATCTTTTTCTTCCCGTGCCTGAGCCACTAAAGGTTCATGAGAAGCAGGATATTGTTGTACGGTTCTTATTTCAAATAAATCTCCGTTTGTGGCTTCCTGTATCGTTTTCGCCAGAAACTCAACATGGCCGATAACAGAACCGTCCTTAACAAGTCTGCTTGCACCTGTAACGGCATCCACACCATCCGGCTCGGGGTAGGAGAAGTAAGCAATCAGAATTTTTCCTGCTACGGGTTCCTCCGGGTCCTGAGGTTCTTGGGGTTGTTCGGGAGTTTGCGGTTGTTGAAGGCCGTTATCTTCATCCTGACAGGCTGTTACTATACTCGCTGCTGCCAGAATAAATAAGGTAATTAAAAAATACTTTTTCATGGTTTTATTATTTTTCTATAAATTTTATTTGCTTGAAATCCGTTCTCTTCGATGAACTCAGAGAACTATGCCTGTTGGTCTGAGTCCATCGAAGACAACAGGCATCTAAAGAGCAGGTTTGTACATCCGAAGCCTGAGTTTATCGAATGCTTCGTCAACTCTCAGTGAAATTTTACTTTTACTCTGGCATTTCTAAGGTTCTCCATTATTTCGTTTTCAGATGATGAAGTGCTTTCAGTTTTGAATAAATATCCTGTTAAGCCAGCTTTGTACCTGCGACCTTGCTTCACTTGCCTGGCTTCCGGAAATGACAAAACCTTCCAGATGTTTTGACCCGGGAGTATGGGCGGATATTTCCGCAAAAGCTTGTCCAACTCCGCCGCCACCATGCGTACAGAATGGTGCGATATTCTTTCCTGCGAAATCGAAAGATTCAAGAAATGTAGCGATTACCATAGGACGGGAACTCCACCATATAGGAAAACCTATCATAATGGTCTGATATTCGTCTATATTTTCAGGTAGGTTTGCTATTTGAGGGCGCGCATTTTCATCTTTTTCCCTTTCTGCGACCCGGGTCGCCTCATTATAATCCGAAGGATAAGGATTTACAACTTCTATACGATACAGGTCCGCACCGGCCAAAGCCTCTATATGATTGGCTATTTGTTGGGTGTTGTTGGTACGGGTAAAATATACAATCAGCGTTTTTCCGGGCTCTATGCTGTCGCCGAAGAAATTATAATCGCCTTCATCGTCCTTCTTACAGGATGAAAATATAATGGCTGTAAAAAGAAGCGCTAACAAAATTTTGATTTTCATATCTCAATATATTTAAGTTATTATTTATCCAATCCTTTTTCTTTCAGCCAGCCGGAAAGTAAATCGGCTATTTGAACATTATTCAGGTCTGACATCAGGAAATGCGTATTTCCGTATATTCCCATCTTTGGCAACTCTACCAAAGTGGCATCTCCTCCATGACGGTTAACCGCTTCAACAAACAATCGTCCCATAGCCAGACGTGTACGCCAGTTTTCCGCTCCCAATTCATCGGTTACTTCATCGGGGATATAATCGCCGAAATACATCACAATAGGAATTTGGGTGAGTTTCCTGAAATCCTCCATGGAAACTTCTATTCCCGCTACCACACCGGTACGTCCGCTTATCGGTTCGGGGACTTCGCCTTCCGGGAAAGGATATGCTCCCGGCTCATAAGCTACAATAGCTTTTACATTTTCATTTTTTATACCTGCTATCCAGCCCGGCACACCGCCTTGTGAATGGGTTACCAGAATGCCGGAGCCTATTTTATCGAAAAGAGCGGATAAGCTGTTAGTTATTACTTCATTATCAAATGGTCCTGTATTGGGCGTCATTTGGCGGAAGAAGTTTTCAAGGCTTTGTTTATCTTTTGGGAACTGAACTCCTTCATGGTAATCAGGCCATATCCCGATACGGAATATTTCATACCACATTTGTTCATCGGCAATAGGTTCTATTGTTGAAGCGACAGTGCTACGTCCGGCTTTTCCCCTGCGTGGCTGGTCTATCAAATAGGTACTGAATTGTCTGCGAAGGAAAATATTTTGAAAACCTTCGCGTCCGTCAGGCGTAGTTTCCCATGTTTTTGACGATTGCCCTGCTCCATGCAAGAATACAAGAGGTAATAGGCGGGTATTATCCGGTATCTGATAAAAGACATAGGCATGGTCTCCATGATAAGTTTGTCCTTCGGGATAAGGTTTGAAGTTGTCAAATTTACTTCCATCATAGACTCCTTCATTTTGGATTACGGTTCCTCCAACGGTAAAACTTCCTTGTTCTTTTATTACCAGTAAATTATCACTGTTCATTCCGTTCTGATGATTACATCCCGACAAAATAAAAAGGGAACTTGTCATTAGGATAAGTAAGTGTTTACTTTTGCTTTTCCGCATCATTTTTTGTGTACTAATTTTCATGCTACAAAATTATACCTGTTAGCTTCGCACATCAATAGACAGATTACGGAATTCTCTACCATTTTTACTGATGGATATGAGAAAGCAAATCAGAGATATACATATATTACGGATTTATCTACCATTATTACTGGTTCGGGAGGATTTTGAAATTTATTCTATTTAAAACCGTTATTTTTGTACTCTTCTTTAAATATATAATATCATGGCAGACATCTTAAATTTTGATACGGTACACGATTATAATACTTTTCTGGGAATTGAAACGATGCACCCGCTGGTGAGTTCCATAGAGTTTTCAGAAGTGGCTAAAGAATTTCATCATATTCGTAAAAAATATGGTTTCTATTTTATCTTCCTGAAAGATGTAAAATGCGGTGATTTAATATACGGACGCCATACATACGACTATCAGGAAGGAACGCTTGTGTTTATCGGACCGGGACAGGTAGCCGGCAAAGACGATACGGGCGAAACTTTTAAAATGCAGGGATGGGGTCTTTGTTTTCATCCCGACCTTTTACGGGGAACTCCACTTGCACAAAAGATGAAGGATTATTCCTTTTTTTCTTACGAAGCAAACGAATCTTTGCATATGTCTGAGCGCGAAAGACAGATTATTGTAAGTTGTTTTCAGGAGATAAGGGAAGAGTTAACACACTCTGTTGATAAACACACAAAATCAATAATCACCGCAAATATTGAAGTATTTCTGAATCACTGCATGCGTTTTTATGACCGTCAGTTTATTACCCGTGAAAATGTAAACAAGGATGCTTTAAGCCATTTCGAAGAGTTGCTCAATGATTATTTTGAATCGGAACAACCACAAATAACAGGACTTCCGTCCGTTCAGTATTTTGCCGACCGGTTACATCTATCCGCTAATTACTTTGGCGATTTGATAAAAAAAGAAACAGGCACATCGGCGCAGGAGTATATTCAAAAGAAAGTTATCGATAAGGCCAAAGATAAACTATATAATCCGGGTAAAACAATCAATGAAGTTGCCTATGAATTAGGATTTAAATACCCGCATCATTTCAGCCGCATGTTCAAAAAAGTCGTCGGTTGTTCCCCGACTGATTTTAGGGTGATGAATTAAAGAGAATAAAGATTACTTTTGCAGTGCTTTTATATGCATAAATTCAATAAATGTGCCGAATAATAGTATGATTACGATTCTTTTTCAAATTACGTATTCGTGAAATTACGAACATGTTATTCAAAAAAAGATCATCTAATTTCTTCGGTTAGAAGTTCATAAATTTCCATTTCACAACCGTTTTAAACCTGGGCTTTGTGATATAAGTTTCCCCTTTGAATTGTAAATAAGAATATGGAGATATTTGCTACGGTTAATGCCCTTTTAAAATCAGAATTAACATCTTGGAAAAATTCCAATCCCCACCCTTTTCCATTTACCAAAGATCTTATTTTAGCAGACGGGCAACTGTCATCAACAAAAACCGCTAGATCTTTACACCAAATTCATCCTGCTAATAACAAGTATCTTAAAACGTATTATGGCATAAGAGCATGTGAAATATTAGCAGGCATGATTATACTTTCGCCGGTTTTCAACAATAAAAGTTTTTATCAATTATAATTTCAGCGGTTTAGATAACACTTATTATAATATTTAGCAAGATATCCCGCCAGGTAAATCTCTACCCCTTCTCCATTAGGCGAAGGAAAAACTTTAACTGCATCAGGCAGATCATGCGGCAGTATACGGAAAGGCCTGCCCGTTCCGAAATCTATATCATACATCGGGAAACGTGAAAAATTATTAATGTAAATAACTGTAGGATGTTTCGAGTTCATAGCTTTAACATCAAACGGCACAAAAGGAAGAGAATATTCCATAGCATAAAGATTCAGCAATATAAATTCTTCAAACTGTTGCGGTTCCTGTAATATTTTCAAAGAGTTAGCCACAGCTTCTGCAAAGACAGATATATTCGCTCCGGCAGGAAATCCGGCTGAAGGAATATTACTTACAGCATTACCAATAAAATTTCCAGGTATATTTCCCGCTCTTCCCCTTGCATCTACTACTGAAATCACCGAACAGGTTTTATCTTTTTCTATTTTAAATAGTTCAAGGCACATTTTTGTAATCCACGCACACAATACGGCATGAGTTCCAAAAGTTTTTCCCGTCTCATCTTCTATCTTTTGTTTCAGTTGCGCGATATCCTTATTGGATAATTTTATGGCTCCTGTCCGGTGACGGTTTATACCTTTAATTCCTGATATTATATGATCAATAACAAACGAAAAATTTACACTTTTCCATTTTCTTTCCATAACTTTTTCTGTTATCTGTTCTTTAGTTACGGATTTATCCGTCACAGGGAATAACGACTGGTCGAGTACCGGAGGTTCAACGATTTCTTTACGCGCCAGTTTTCCCCAGTTTTGCATCATCGTGTAAAAACTGCTTCCGTCCATGCATACATGAGCGCAATGCACGCTCAGGATACTTCCGTCCTTAAGATGGGTAAGTTTTACTGTAAAAAGAGGCGATTCTCCCTTTTTAGCTTTTTTAAGGTCTATAGGTGCAGCGTAACGGTCTATTGCCTTATAATCGCTTAGTACATCTTTTGTGGTTATTCCGGGTTCTTCTGAGAAAGTAAAACTAACACCCGTATTATTTATTTCAATATATTTTCCGTTGCAGATACGTCCCGCAACATGCGGATAATATGTAAGCAATTCCGATAAAGAATTCTGCAGGATTTGCGGTTGCGGATGCGAAGAAAACAGCCAGCTTCCCTTGATCACCATGTTCATGCACGATATATCCAGAGGAGTAAATATCCATTTCGATTGTACCATCCGGTTACCGGAAGCTTTTATTATTTCCATATTTTTCTTATGCTTAAAAATCTACGGTAATGTTTCGTGTAAAAATACTACTTTATTAATAGAACAAATATTAAAGATAGATATTTTTGTTGTAATGTTTGGGCTTAATGCGGGAAATTTCCTGCGATTCACGAATAATTGACTTCCAAAACGGCATATCAAATTTCGGCCTGTTCTCAAAACTAAAAACCATATCTTCATAAAATCACTCAGCAAATAATGTATATTTACGGACTTTTAAATAAAATGTATGATAAGGATTTGTATTTTGTTCACGATATTTTCATTGCTCAATCAATATGTCATGGCTCAAAAAATTGAAAATAAAAACATAAATTACCTCCAAAATGATGACGGTAAAATCTATTATCGTGATACCGGTTCCGGTAATACGACCATTGTTTTAGTTTCCGGCGGAACGCTCGGCTTGGAAACCTGGGAAAGTTTTCAGCAACAATTATCGCAATACGCCAGAGTTATTTCCTATGACAGAAGCGGTCTTGGCAATTCCGATTATATTCCGGACAGCAAGAATATCGGCTCTCTGACCGGAGAACTCGATCTGATAATTGATAAGCTCGGAGTAAATACCCCTGTAATTTTAGTAGGTCACTCCATGGGTGGTTATATCGTGAGGAAATATGTGGAATTATTCCCACAGAAAGTAAAGGCACTCTTTTTAATCGACGGCTACCATGAATTGTTTTACAAGGAACTTAAATCCGCTGTAACAGAACAAATGTGGAACGACTATATTGGTAATTGGCAAAATCTGATAAGCCGGGTACCACCCGGAGCCGCTGATGAAATAGGTTTTACTTTGGAATTGATGAAATCCGATGAAAAGTATCCCATCCCCCCGGATATTCCGGTATATTTATTTACATCGATAAAGGAAGTGGAGATAGAAGAAAGGTTCGTTGAATTTAACAAAAGAGCTTTTGAGGTTCACTTGAGGTTGAATAAGCAATTAGAGAATGATCACAAAAACCTCCATCACATCATAACGGATAAAAGTTCGCATTT
>ERZ809224.2318-NODE-2318-length-11924-cov-34.895358_pt1 | contig 11924 bp, 8 predicted proteins | sample MGYA00520513_ERZ809224 | MGnify/ENA primary metagenome ERZ809224 (study PRJEB31576, sample SAMEA3212658) | Homo sapiens | biome: human-gut; feature: human gut; material: fecal | place: Sweden | collected 2012 ...
AATATTTCCTGTACTATATGTTCGGAACGGTGTTTGCTCTTTTGGCGGGAGGCCGAGGCGCTTTGCCGCATCGGCGGTCAGCGTGCCGACAACCTCAAAGCTTTCATACAGGTCGGGAAGCTGCTCGCGCGTTACATGGCAGATCTGCATCATCTCGTTTGACCAACGCCTGTTCCGCACGTCCAGCAGGAGCGTGCCGGATGCATCGGAATAATCGCTGCTGTACTTCCCCGTCAACAGATGCACGATATAGTCCTTCGGCAGCAGGATGTGTCTGATGGCGGCAAAATTCCCGGGCTCGTTCTCGCGCATCCACAGCAGTTTCGGCGCCGTAAATCCTGCAAAGGCAATGTTCCCGGTCCACGCGGCAAGCCGTTCGCGGCCGATCTGTGCATTGAGCCGCTCCGCCTGCTTTTCCGACCGTCCGTCGTTCCACAGGATGGCTGGCCGGATCACGCGGTCGTCCCCGTCAAGCGCGACAAGCCCGTGCATCTGTCCGCCTACCCCGATGCCAGCGACCTCGGATGCGCGGATGTCCCGCACCAGTTCGGGGATCAACGAAAAGACCGCCCCCTCCCAGTCCTCCGGGCGCTGCTGCGCCCAGCCGGGAAACGGGATCTCGAGCGAGTATTCCCGGGAAACGACATTGACGATGGTTCCGCTTGCGTCCATCAGCAGCGCTTTGACAGCGGAAGTGCCAAGATCAATACCAATGTAATACATGCGCTCCTCCTGCGGCCGCAAGGGCGGCAGAACCGCTCCCCGGCCGGCACATCGTCGATTCAACGGTAGAGGATGCCGTTCACAATGCTTTGCAGGTATTCCTGCCGCCCGCTGCCGGGCAGTTCCGGGCGCTTAAGCGCCTGCGCATACGCCGCGCACTCCTCGAGCGAAACCTCGCCGGCGACGATCTTTTTGCCGATGCCCGTTCCATAGCTTGCGTATCGCTCCTGCACAAACGCATCGATGCGGCCATCCTCCATGATCTCCGCCGCCTTGATCAGCCCGAGCGCAAAGGTGTCCATGCCGAGGATGTAGCCATAGAACATATCCTCCGCGGTATAGGAGGGACGGCGGTTCTTCGCATCGAAGTTGAAGCCGCCCGTCAGGCCGCCCGCCTTGAGCACTTCATACATGCACATGGTCGCCGCATACACGTCAAACGGGAATTCGTCGGTATCCCAGCCGAGCAGGCAATCGCCCTGGTTTGCATCAATGCTGCCGAGCATGCCGTTGATGCGGCTCACGCGCAGATCGTGCTGGAAGGTGTGCCCCGCAAGCGTTGCATGGTTGGCCTCGATGTTGAGCTTGAAGTCCCTGTCCAGCCCATACTTCCGGAGGAAGCCGATCGCCGTCGCGGCGTCAAAGTCATACTGATGCTTCATGGGCTCCCTGGGCTTTGGTTCGATATAGAAATCCCCGGCAAACCCGATCTTGCGGCCATACGCGACCGCCATGTGCATCAGGCGGGCGATGTTGTCCTGCTCGAGCTTCATATCGGTGTTGAGGAGCGTCTCATAGCCCTCGCGGCCGCCCCAGAACACATACCCCCTGCCGCCGAGTTTGACGGTCAGTTCGATCGCCTTTTTGATCTGCGCCGCGGCAAAACAGAACACGTCCGCGGAATTGGAGGAGCCTGCGCCGTTCATAAAGCGCGGGTTCCCAAACATATTCGCCGTGCCCCACAGGCATCTGATGCCGGTTTGCTGCATCTTCTCGAGGATGTAGTCGGTCACGGCATCCAGGCGGCGATTGGTTTCATTGATGTCATCCGCTTCCGGCACGAGGTCGACATCGTGGAAGCAGAAATACCCGATGCCGAGCTTGCACATGAACTCAAAGCCTGCATCGACCTTTGCAAACGCATGTTCCATCGTGCCCCGCTGCGCGCCAAAATCCTTATCGGCAGTACCGACGCCGAACATGTCGGCGCCGGCCGCGCAGAGGTTATGCCACCACGCCATTGCAAAGGGCAAATGCTCCTTCATGGACTTGCCCAGGATGACGCGGTCCGCATCGTAGTACTTGAACGCAAGCGGGTTCGTGCTTGCGGCGCCCTCAAACGGGATTCTGTCAATCCCCTTGAAAACTTCAGCCATTGCTCTTCCTTTCCGAGATCCGCGCATGCGGAAATCCACTGTGTTGCGCCACTTGTGTCAGGCGCTTCCGAAGCGGCGTTATCCCTTGCGCGCAGCCGGTCGCACGCCTGCGCGCTTTCGTCCGGCCGGCGGCCTTCAATCGTTCGTCTGCAACGCCGTTCTCAGCACCTCCTCCAGAGGCTCCCGCTGGAGCATATGTTCAAACGAAAAGGCTTCCTTCACCATTGAAACGATCTCGTCCGCCGTCATGTCGCTAAAGGCGTTGGCATAAAGCGGCGCGAGGGTTTCCGTTATCCTGCAGCAGATGGACTGCTCCCCCATGCTCTTGATCAGGCTGTCATATTCGAGGCTGTAATCATGATAGTTCAGCGCAACGCTGCGCGCCGTCTTCTGGATGATGTTCTGCACATCGGCAAAGACGCCGCCGATCTTACGATCGAGGAACGGCTCCAGCGACAGTTCGCGCTTGATGGTTTGCAGCGGCGAAATGCGCCTGTAGTATTCGCTTGCCGGATCCGTGCAGACGAGCCCCTCGTGGCCGATATCCTTATAGGTCCAAATCGTCCAGTGCTGGTCATACCGGTTGAAGATCAAAAGCTGATCCCTGAGCGCCGACAGCCGGGCAAAATCCTGGACCGTCGGATTTAAGATCCCTCCATCAAAGAACGTTGAAAACTCACCGCACCAGGAGGGCAGATTCCGTTCCAGCATCCAGTGGTTCCTGCGCTTGAATATCTGTTCAAGCACATCGGCATTCACCTTCCGTCCGCAGCACTGGCCCGGGTACGACCGCGCCTGTAATGTTACATAGTTGTAATTATGGGAGCTGTACGCAACGTTTTCGTCCGACAGTTCATCCAGTCCGTCGAAATCATTCCCGCGATTGTTCCCCTCGAGGAAGATGATGTGCCGATCGCCGGCGCTGCGAATGGCGGCGATCAGCTCCTCATAGAAATCGCGGAGCACATGCAAATCGGGCGCCTCGGGCTCGTTTATCAGGTCATAGCCCGCGATCACGGGCTCGTCCTTATAGTGCTGCGCAATGTGCTTCCAAAGCGCTATCGCCCTTTTTTGGAAGTCGCGATGCTCCCAGAGCAAAGCGGAGCCCGAGTTGTTGTCGCTGTGCCAGCGGTAATTCTGCCCGCCCGGAAGCGCATGCAGGTCGAGGATGATGTAGATGCCATGCGCACGTCCAAACGCAACCGCCTTATCCAGGTAATGAAATCCTTCCGGCCTATATTGGAACGGATTCATATCGTCTTCGAAAAAACGATAGTTCACGGCGATGCGCGCCACATTCATGCCGATGCTCGAAAGATAGCGGAAATCAGCATCCGTGATAAACACGTCATGGTATGTCTTAAAAAAAGCATCCGCCCTTTCCTTCCCGAGCTCCTGATACATCGTCCTTGTCATGACGAGATCGGTGCCCAGAAAACCGGTCAGGAAGTTTTCCTTGTTCAACCATGACCCTATACAGGTCCCGCGCAAATAGACGGGATTTCCGGCTGAATCGACTATCTTTTTGTTGTCCACCTGTAATGGCTGCATATGTTCAAACCCCTTTCAGCACTACTTGAGCTCCCAACCCGCTCCATCGGGCGCTTGTAGTGCCATTTTCCGATACACGTTGAGGATGCCGGGAGGCGTTACCTCCGCCTTCTCCTTTGGGATGGTCCAGTTCTTCTTCCTCTGTTCCCACTCCTTTTCATCGATCATCAGATCGAGAACGCCGTTCGGAATATCGATATGGATCGTATCGTTCTCCCTGACATACGCAAGCGGGCCGCCGACATACGCCTCGGGCGCAACGTGTCCAATCGCAACCATGCGGGATGTAAAGCCGGAGAACCTTCCATCCGTTATGACGGCGATCTTCTTATTGTGCAGGCGCATCTTCTTGATGGCCGTCACGATATAATACAATTCCGTCATGGCCGGGCCGCCGCGCGGGCCCTCGTAGCGCAGGACGATGGCGTCGCCGTCATCGATATGCCCCTCGAGGATATCGACCATCGCATCCTGATGATTGTCATATACGCGCGCCTTAAAATCATGCACCAGCAAATCCCTGTCCGTAATGACGGATTGCCTGCAAACCGCGCCGTCCGGCGCCAAATTCCCATACAGGATGCGAATGGCGCCCATGTCGGAGACCGGATTCGGCCGCTCATGGATCACATCCCGATCGAGCGCCCTCGCATCGGCGATGTTTTCCCCCACAGTCCTTCCGTTCACGGTCAGGCAGTCCAGATTGAGGTCGTCCGCAATCTCCTTCATGACGGCGGGGATACCGCCCGCATAGTGCAGGTCGCAAACGGTATGGTCGCCCGTCGGCGCGGTCGTACAGATCGCCTTGACGCGGTTGCTCGCCTCCTGCCAGTCCGCGTAACTGAGGTCGATCCCCGCCTCATGCGCGATGGCCTGAAAGTGTACGATCGTATTTGCCGAGCCGCACACCGCCATGTCGACCATCAGTGCATTCTGGAGGGATTTCTTCGTAATGATGTCGGACGGACGGATATGCTTTTGTGCGATTTCGACGATCTTTCCGCCAGCCTCCTGCGCTCTGTGCCGAATCTCGGCGATGACGGCAGGGGTGGTGCTCGCGTAGGGCAGCGCCATGCCGAGCGCCTCCGTGAGAACCTGCATGGTGCTCCCGGTGGTCATTTCCGAGCAGGTTCCCGCGCAATAACCGCAGGCGGATGTGAGCTTTTCAAAATCGTTCTCATCGCTGCAGCCATGGGGATACTTTTCAAAATACTTGTTTACGCCGCTGCCGACCGTCAGCCATTCCCCTCTGTAATGGCCGGGCAGCATGGAGCCGCCGGGGATGATGATGCACGGCCGGTTCAAGCGGACCGCCGCCATCAGCATGGCGGGAACGATTTTATCGCAGGATGCAAAACCGATCCAGCCGTCGCAGTAGCTTTGGCGCAAGGCGGTCTCTATCGATGCCAGGATGACATCCCGCGTTGGAAAATCAAAATGCACGTTTTCATACGTCGAGTTGCTAAACGCCGCGCAGGGCGCGATCACGTTCGTTTCGTAGGGCATGCCCCCCGCATACCGAATGCCGGCCTTTGCCGCTTCCGAGAGTTCGCGCAGGTGTACATGTCCCGGCGTCTGTTCGCTCCACGAGTTTACGATGCAGATTCTGGGACGCTTCACCTCATCGCCGGAAAAGCCCATGGACTTAAACAGCGTCGTCTGCTGAAAGCGCAGCACCTCGCTGTCAAATTCTTTCAGAAGCTGTTCTTTCCTGGAATCAGAGCTCATTTATTTAAACCTCCATGCTCAATTGCCGTTATGCTAAACCCGCCCGGCGCGCCGTCCGTTAAACCAGGATCCGGCCGCCGTCAACGGGAAGATTAACGCCCGTACAGTACGTATCCGCGTCGGCAAGGAACAGGATCGCCTTCACAATATCCTGCGGCTGGCCAAGCCGTTTGAGCGGAATGCTCCTGCTGTTTTCCATCCTGTTTTTCTCAGGTGAGAAATCCGCCCTTCGCGCGTTCCACCTCGTATTCTCGACCGCGCCGGGCGACACGCAGTTGACGCGGATATCGGGCGCGAGCGTGACGGCAAGGCACTCCGTCAAATGGATCACCCCTGCCTTGGAAACGGAATAGGGGATCGCGCTGCCAAACGGCCGTATGCCGGCCTGGGAGGACAGATTGATGATCGACGCTCCCGCCCGCCCTTTCATCAGTTTGGCCGCCTCCCTTGCGCAGAAGAAAGCGCCCTCGACATTGACCCTGTAAAGGCGATCCCAGATGTCGGCGGTCACATCGTCCAGATCTGCAAAGGGAATGAACTCCGTAATGCCCGCGTTGTTGACCAGAATATCGAGTCCGGCGCACCGTTCGAAGATAGCGGAAAACATCTCCCGAACGCTGGCCTCGTCCGCCACATCTGCGCGAATCGGGAAAGCAATGCCGCCGAGCTGCCGGATCTCTTCACAGGTCTGAGCCGCGTCATCCGCAGAATTGCTGTAATTGACGAATACGGCCGCCCCCTCCCCGGCAAGCGCAATCGCCGTTTCCCTTCCAATGCCTACCGCCGCTCCGGTGACCAGCGCGACCTTGTTTTCAAACCTCATATTGTCCGATCCTTTCTTTCAGAGAATCCATGGGAACGCTGCAAACGCCTCATACGGCGGGCGCGCGCCCGGCTGTTCCATCCGACGTCGGAATCATTTCCCAACGCCTGCCGTCAATCCTGCGACAAGCTGCCTGCGCATAAAGGCATATACGACGATCAGCGGTATGGCCGACATGATTACGGCGGCCACTATCCCGGGCACGTTCGTTTCGAACTCGCTGTTGAAGTTCCACAGCGACAGCGGGACCACCCGCATATCCGTGGATTGCGTCAAAACAAGCGGCAGCAGGAAGCCGTTCCATGTGTTTACCGCATTATAAATGCCCACCGTTACCAATGCGGGCTTTGAAAGCGGCATGACCAAATTCCCAAAGATGCGCCAGTTGCTCGCTCCGTCCAGCCGCATGGACTCCAGCAGTTCCTTTGGAATATCCCGCATGGAGTTGGAAATGATCAGGATGGAGATCGGCAGCGCGACCGCAATGTAGGGGAAAATCAGGGCGAGCAGCGTGTCGTAGATGCCGAGTTCGATCACGATCAGGTACAGCGGAACGACAAGCGCCTGAAGCGGCACCGCAAGCCCCTGCAGAAAAAGCAGCCTGACGGCGTTGGCCTTCCTTGATTTGGAAAACGTGATGGGAAAGGCAGCCATCGCGGCAAAGAGCACCGCGGGGATCACCGCGCCGAAGGAGACAATAATGGAATTCCGCAGGTAATTGAAAAAGCCCGAATCAACGACAAGCTTAAAGTTCCCAAAGTATGGGCCATCCTCGCTGAACCAGAGCGGATGCGTGAAGAAAATATCATTCTGCGGCTTGAGCGCAGTGACCAGCACATAATAGAGCGGAAGCGCCACAACGATCAGCCACAAAACGCCGAACAGACCGGCGGCGTAATTCGCCTTGCGGAACGCATGCTTTGTCCGTACTCGTCTTTCCATCTTCATAGCGCTCCCTCCATTTGCGATGCGGAACGGTCCTTGCCGCCCAGCCGCTGCGTGATAATGGCAAGAATGAAGCCGACAATCAGAAGAATGACGCCCAGCGCCGCTGCTATACCCATTTGATTTGCCGAAAAACCGGTAATGTACATGTGCAGCGGCAGCATGCGCGTCGCAACGCCCGGCCCGCCCTTTGTCATTACAAAGACCAGGTCAAAATAGGTCAGGGAGCCCACGATCATGAGCGTTGACGACGTGATTGCCGTATGCTTGAGCTGCGGCAGCGTGATGTACCAGAATTCCTGTATCCTGTTCGCCCCATCCAGCTTTGCCGCTTCAAAGATCGAGGCCGGGATCTGGCGAACGCCGCCCTGATAGATCAGTGTATGGAGCGGGATAAACTGCCAGGCGATCACAAACGTGACAGTGTATAATGCATAATCGCTGCCAAGGAAATTTGTCTTAAATATCGCAAGATCGGAAAACGCGCTGATGCCAAAGTTTGGATCAAAGAACGCTCTGAACAAAACGGCGATTGCCGCCGACGACAGGAGCATTGGCACAAAATAGATGATGCCGAAAATCTCGCGATACTTCTGCCGCCCGGCGAGGAACACGCCAAGAAGCAAGCTCAGCGGCGCCTGGATCGCGAAGCTCAGCACCATAATTTTTATGGTGATCAGGATCGCGTTTTTCGTCAGAGGGTCGGAGAGCGCCGCCTTCCAGGATGTGAGTCCGGTGAATTCGATGGCGCCCAGTCCCTGCCATGACGTAAAGCTCAGCACGATAACGCCGATTACCGGCACTGCCGAGAAGCACGTGAAGAAGAGCAGCGACGGCAGCGCGAATAAAACGGACGGTTCATTCTGCGCCCCAACGGCGTGCCGAAGCTTCTTTTGATTTTTGGTTTTGCGTTCAATCATTGAGGGGGCTCCTCCCGGATGGCCTCTGCGCAATCGACTATGCGATTGCGCAGAGGTGCCATATCTTATTCTTTCATTTCCGCAAGCGTCCCGCGCAGTTCAAGGGGCTCCCGCCCGCAGGAGAGCTGCGCGTGCTTTCGCACAGCGGTTTTATTCAATCGTTGCGTTCATTGCATCGACGAATTCCTGCGGCGTCATCTGCTGCATGATCACCTGGCTGAGACTTGTCAGCAGCGCAGTCGATTGATTCGGCGACAGGGCGTTGTCCCAGGACATCTGGAAATGGGGCGCTTGCTGCGTAATCTCGGATACAAACGTCATCCAATCCGCCTCCCGGCCCGTCGCCTGAGCGATCTTCTCTTCCACGCCTTTGATCGCAGGAACGGTCCCGGCGTCGATGAAGCTCTGGACGTAGTCATCGTTGGTCCACATGCCCTCGGTCAGATACCGGATGCTGGCGTCAATCTCCTCTTCGCTTGCATACGCAGAGATCGACCAGTAGTTCGCGGTGTTCCCGTACAGGTTGTCGGGGTCGCCCTTTCCGCCCGTGACCGCCGGGAACTCGATATATCCGAGCCTGCCTTCCTCAAACCATTCGGGGTTGATCTTCATGATGGCGCCCATCTTGCCGCCGTGCTGGAGCACCATGCCCGCCTTGCCGTTGACAACCAGCGCAGAATCGGCGTTTGCATCGGCATTGATGGACTCAAATCCCGCCTGGAAGCCGCCCGCTTCAACAAGATCGACGATCATCTCCAGCGCCGTTGTAACGGCAGGGTCCGACCAGGCTCCGGGCTCGTTCGCCGCAATCCGTTCGAACACTTCCGGCCCGCCCACGCGGTCTACCAGATAGCCAATATAAAACAGATACGTCCACTGGGATTGCCCCGCAACCGAAATGAGCGGAATACCGGCTTCATTGAAAACGGGGATCAGCGCCATCAGCTCGTCCCAGGTCGTGGGCGGCTCGGCGCCAACCTGTTCAAACACATCCTTGTTGTAGAAAAAGACGGCGGGCTGCACATAGTTGATCGGGATGCCGTATACCTTGCCGTCGAACGTCACGTTCTCCAGAATCGCGGGGATTTGCACATCGGCAAGTTCGGGATGCTCTTCAAGAACCGGTGTGAGATCAACCAAAGCGCCGACGTCAGCGTACGATTTGCACACGCCGCCGCCCCAGCTGAATATGAAATTGGGCGCAGACTCCGCCCCGATCGCCGTACGGATCTTTACCTTGAATTCATCGCTCGGAAGCGCAAGATGCTCAACCGTAGCATCCGGATTTTTCTCATTCCACTCAGCGAGCGTTGCGTCAAGGATCGTCGCCAAGGGCTCCGTGGTGATATGCCACATCGAGAGATGCACGCCGCCGTCGCCGGCGGTATCGCCATTGTCCGCCGAAGGGTTGGAGCCATTCGCCGCATCGTCCCCTGCAGCGCACGCAAGCAGCGACAGGGTCATGAGCATCGCCATGACACAGGCAAAAAGCTTTTTGACTTTACTTCCCATTTACACGACCTCCTTTTAATCTCTGATTAGATTTGTCTAGTATGTGTGCTCGAGCAAATATTATGATTCCATGATAATCACGGAACGCCCAGTTGTCAATAGTTTTATTTCGACATATGCTATTCCTGTTTTTATTATAGAATTTGTCCTATTCTTGATAATATATTAAGTATCTTGCAAATTCGGCTAGATGATAGCAACATATGTGCCCGTGCACATATTGTTTTTGCATCATGCGAAAACGGAGCATGCGGCGCGCGGAGTGCAGGCTCACTCCCGCCCTGCTTAGCTTTCCCCATCCGCAATAACGAAGCGCACAAAAAGAACAGCCAGGCAGGGCCGGCTGTTATGGTAAAAGGTCGAATCGCTGATTTGGATTTCGGATGTCACAGGTTTTCGCGGATGACGATCCCCAGCTCCGCATAATAATATTCGCAGCTTGGTCCAACGCCCATCCCCACAAAATCCAGCAGAATGTCGAGCGGCTTTTTCCCCTGATAAACGGGCTCCTGAGTGATCGCAACCTCGATCATCCCGGATCGCATCAGTTCCTTGGAGACGGTCGTCGCATCGTAGCAAACAATTTTGATTTTTCCCTTCAGCCCGAGCTCCGATACGGCCCGGCAGGCGCCCATAACGCCCGTTGAAACGAGAAACAGCGCATTTACTTCCGGATGATCTTTCAGCAGCTCCCGCGTAACGACATAGCTGACGATATCGTCGTCGTCATTCTCCGTCGTCGTGACGATATGAATCCCGCCATATGCCTCATCGATCCGGTTTTGAAAGCCATGCACGCGCTCGGTTTGACATAGAACGAGCTGGGAGCCCATAACTATGCCCACATTCGCCGCGCCGGATGTGATCAGATTCATGATGCCGGCTGCGATTTCGCCGCTCTTGTAGTAGTTGCTGCCAACATAGGCCAGCCGCCCGCTGTTTGGCAAATCCGAGTTGACGGTCACAACAGGAAATCCCTCTTCAGAGAGCCGCCTGATCCGTTCAACTACCAGTTCGTGGTTGATCGGCGTGATGGCCAGGCCGGAGACGCCGCTTTCGATCAATTCATCAATCTGCTGCACCTGCAGCTTCGGATCTTTCGAGCCCAGATAGCGAATGTCCACGCTCACATTGTATTCCTGAAGCTGCGCGGCGCGTTCCTCAATGCCATTTACAACGTCCTCAAAGAACGGATTGCCGGAGGTGCTGTTGAACAGAATATATCCAAATCGAAGATTTTTCTTCTTGATCGCAAGGGTTTTTCCGGCGATGCTCGGAGAATAGTTGACCGCCCTTGCAATATCGAGGACCTTCTTGCGCTTTTCCTCGCTCACATACCCGCGATTATTAAGCACCCTGTCCACCGTCCCGCGGGACACGTTCGCCAACTCTGCTATTTTCTTAATCGTGGGCATACCGCACCTTCCCGGTTGTATTGTTCACTGCAACGTCCCCCCCCATATATGCGAAGGTTGTCGGGCGCATATGGCCGCTCAGATTTTTATGGTGGCGCAACTGCGCTGTAAAAATCGTCCGGATGAAGGATCGATTGCAATCTGCTTTTTTTGATTTTAACATCGATTTGCGAATTGTGTCAACGACATATGCCGCCCCCATCGGCCTTGCCGGGAAACGGTGAAATTGGCGTTCGCCGCCGCAGCGCAGGAACGCGGTCGGGACGGCAAAGATGCGATATAGGCAACATCAGCAATCCGTCTAAAAGCGCGGCGCGCAATCATCGAGCCGGCGTGCCTTTTGCAGGGAAGAGCGCGAGCGGCGGGGTACGGCTGGGGCATGAAAAAAGCCGGAGCGGCGACGCGCGTCCGCTCCGGCGTGGCAGGGGCAGAAGGACTCGAACCCTCAAGAACGGTTTTGGAGACCGCTATGTTACCATTACATCATGCCCCTGCGCAACGGATATAGTATATCATCCCGGAAAGGGCTTGTCAAACAAATTGCAGGATATACCGGCGCAGGTTTTCATACAGGACGGCGCGCACGTCCGCTTCGGCAAAGCCGGCGCGCAGCAGTGCATCGGCCAGCAGCGGGAAGCCGCGGCTGTCGGACAGGCCCTGCGGATAGACGGGCATGCCGTCAAAATCGGACCCGACGGCACAGCAGGCGGCGCCGCCGACGGCGCAGATGTGCTCGATCTGGCGGACGACGTCGTCCACGCAGGCGACGGGCCTGCGCGTGAGCTGCTTGTTGTAGAAATTCACGCCGATGGTGCCGCCGACCGCGGCAATGGCGCGGATGTGCTCATCGCGCAGCGAGCGGGGCGAATCGAACACGGCGCGCGCATTGGAATGGGAGGCGAACGGCGGGCGCGGCGACAGGCGCAGCACG
>ERZ809224.2320-NODE-2320-length-11903-cov-5.316931_pt1 | contig 11903 bp, 10 predicted proteins | sample MGYA00520513_ERZ809224 | MGnify/ENA primary metagenome ERZ809224 (study PRJEB31576, sample SAMEA3212658) | Homo sapiens | biome: human-gut; feature: human gut; material: fecal | place: Sweden | collected 2012 ...
GTGCTTCTATTCTACACCACCCAGGAGGTTTACACAAAACTTGGGACTGTCTCAATATTTTTGCTGTCTCCTTTCAGCGTGATATGTTGCAGCTTCATTCTACCAGAGGCCTGCAAACCCTGTCTTTTTTCCAAACTTATGGCACCTTATATTTCTAAAAGAGTTATCCCCACCGCGCGAAGAGAAAAACAAAAGGGAATAGCGCATCGCTAATTCCCTCGTTGTATTTGCTAGCCTGTGAATTGAGGCACATGCAGATATTGGCCGAAGCCTAATGCTGAGAAATATTTATAGACCTAGAAGAAGCTCTTGCCTGTAACCTACTGCAAAATAAGGCTCTCCTTTCAAGCAGGTTATAGCTTGTTTTTGCCCGCCCAACTGGATGACTATCCTAAGAAAGAACAGTTTCAATAGATTTTATTCGTCCCTATACAAAACAAGCTCATCACCATATGCAGTTAAAGTCAAGACTCCATCTTCTAGGGCGCTAAAATCCACTTCTATTTCCAGGTGTTCATAAGACATAAGATTAAATATTTCTAGCTTATCTCCTGAAATACTCCATGTTGGGCCTCCTATCGACTCTGTTCCATAAAAGACCTTCATTTCTCCATTGGGTAGAAATTCAAATCCCATGGACCTATCATCTTCAAAAACCCACCGGCCTTCAATTAACTTTTCAGGGGAAGCATCCGACACACGAACAATTATAAATACAATTATTAGAATAGCGACTAGTATAGCAACCCCTGCTATTATCTTTTTGCGGGAAAACAGACTATGCTCTTTAGACGGAGAAGCGGATAAGGTGGGCGCACCTTTAGATGAGGCACTATTCTTTATTTTATTTCCGCAATTGGGGCAAAAGGCTGCACTATCGTTCACCTTTTCACCGCATTTACCACAAAACGGCATAATACTACCTCCTATTCCGTATATTTGGTTCCACATTCCATACAAAATTTATCATCTTCTGCGACTATTGCGCCGCATACCTTACAAATTCGGCCACTTTTCTCTTTATTTCCTTTGAATGAATCTCCGATAGGGCGGCCGCATTCTGTACAAAAACTATTTCCGTCTTCTAATAAAGCGCCGCATATGCATCTTTGGGCTGTACTCTTTGCCGGCGTTTCATCTTTTATTAGTTGTGTCCCACATCGCCAGCAAAATATATCATCCGCTTGGACTGTCTTGCCACACTTTGGGCATACAGGACTGTCAGCTAACTGCTGAATTCCTTGCTCGGAAATCTGACCGTTCTGGTTTGCCTCTTCAAGCTTGGAAACCATTTTATCCAGCTTGCATAAAATTTCATGCAGATTCGCTGATACATATAGTTTTCCTATCTCACAATATAAATTGTTAATTTTAGCTTCTTCGGAAAAAATCGCCTCCCTTAAATACGAACCTGAATATTGGTCTTGTTGCTTTTGTACAGATTGCTGAGCAATTCCTTGACTTGTATCGCCCAAATCTTCTAAGCTCTTCATTTGCTTCACTCCTTCTTCTTCTGTTGTCTGCAGCATACACTGATCTTCCTGCCCGCCATCCCCAATTTATTCTTTTTACCATATAAACTTACTGGTGAATATTGGGCTGTCTCTCTGCGCTACCTCCATCCCATTTTCCGTTCGTACTCCAGGCAAATTGTTAAGTTGTGATTTTGGTAGCTATTAAAACGCTTTTTTACGATGTCTCCATCTTGACTGTAGGGCACATACCAGGGCTGACTAGAAAAGAAGTCCTGGTAAGCTTTTGTCTCGAATATTTTCCCGGAAAGAGCATAGATCCCATTACGGATATATCCCATAGTTTCTTGGTTCAAACCATATATTTCCTCCTCTGTAATATAACTATCATCCAGTGTGGGAATGAATTCTACCAGCCATTGTTCGATATCTGTCCCCCCTCCCAATGCCATCGGCTGGCCTTGTGCTAGAATCCATTGCTGCGTCGTTGAGTCGGGATCATATGCTTCGATTGCCGGAGTTCCTCTTGAATAGCCTAATACATAGCCCGGATAATCACTAAGACAAATATAATAGCCTTGCCCGGAAGCACTGGCAAAGGACCACTGCCCGTTTGCCTGCGCGAGTTGTAGTTCTTCCCCATTTTGAGATACGCCCAAGATTCCTGCTGAGCCGACAATTCTATAGGTTCCTATCCCTGTAACTCCCAAAATTTGGAATGCTTCCCCTTCTCCTTTTTTTGCCCACCCTGGCCAAATAGTACCGTCTTTGCTTGTATCTATGCTAAGTGCTCGATCTTGGTCAGAAGTATATAGTTGATATTCGCCCTCCTGAATAACAGTAAACGGCCCTGGTGTCACCATCGGAGCCTCGCTAGGTTCTGGAGATGCTAAGGGTGGCGTATAACTTTCTGTAGCCCAGGACTGCGCTGTCCCCAAAGGCGTGGGGGTAACTTGGAGCGATGTACTTTCTTCCGGTAATTGCTCAAGTGCTGTGCTTTCTACTTCTTCTCGGTTTCTGCCCTCACCCTTAAAACGATTTCTTATTATAAATATGGCCACTACGATCAGTGCTATAAGTACCAATGTTGTTATCAATATTAAAACTAACCGTCCAAGGCGCCCGCGAGGTTTTTTTATCGTACCCTCATCATTGTCATTTCCATCATGCAAATCTGAATCATCAGCACATAAACTTCCACATCTTGAACAATATATTGCTTCCTCCTTGAGCTGCGATCCACATACAGAACAGTACCGGTGACTGCTACTTTCTTGCCTCCTTTTAGATTCGTTAGATCGAGCTGGGGCTCCATACCATGACTCTTTTTTTTGATTCAAGCTATCCTGTTTTACGTCCTCTTGTATACTCTCTTCAATGCTTACAGCACACTGTGTTCCACAATGCGGGCAGTAGATCATAACCTCTTGAAGTTGCAGACCGCACTTAGAGCAGTATTTCTTTCTTCCTGGATAGCCCTCTCCTTGCAGAATAAATTCATCTTTGTCTTGATTAACTCTTTGCATATTATTATGCTTCCTCCTTATCCTTATAGGATCAGATTGCATTAATATTGGAAATAACTTAACCGGATTTTATCAGCGCACAATAACGGTTGCCGCTTGTCCCCCTAGTCTACTGGTGCTCCGTAAAAAAAGCTAAAATTCCTTGATAGAGCCCTTCCGCCATTTTTACTTGAAAGTCCGGCTCCGTAAGCTTTCGATCTTCTTCTGGGTTTGTCATATGCCCCATCTCGATATTCACAACTGGCCTCTCGCACCAGTTGAACCCCGTTTGATCTGAGCGAAAGGTCAGCCCTCGGTCAATATTGATCCCGGTAACCGCACCATAAGCGGAAAGAATCGTTTCTGCTGCCCGAATGCAATCCTCTTGAAAGGGATTTTCTGTAGGTACAAGCATAAATGCTCCCTGCACAGATTCATCCTCTGAACCATTACAGTGGATCCGAAGGCCCAAGTCCACCTGGTACGCATTGAAAATTTGCGCACGCTCCGCATTGGAAATATCCACATCGGCCGTCTCCCGTGTCATGATTACTGTTGCTCCTTCTGCTTCTAAAAGATCGCTGAGCAGTAAACCGACTGCCAAATTGACCTCATGCTCTCGAACTCCGCTGATGGTTCCGGATGTGCCAGATGAAACTTTCTTCTTTTGTTCTGAGGAGCCGGGAGCGACAGGCTCTAATTCCGAATTGCTATGCGCCTGGTGGCCTGGATCAATTCCAATGATTAAGCCATGCAGTTCCCCTAAATCCATCGTAGGCGTAGGACTTAGCGTCGGTCGGACCGTAGGGCTCGTGGTCGGTGCAGGACTTTGTGTTGGCGCCGATGTTTCTATAGGGGCTAGAGTGATATTAACTTGTACTGCTTCCATATGTTCCTCGCTAACTGCAGGTAGCAGGAATACCAAAGCAGACAGTACAAGGACCGCAACGCTTAATACAACAATTAAAATTATACGAAAAAACCTGTTGTTTATCATCTTACGTCAATAATATTTTTCAACATTACATATTCATTCTGCTGCGCATAAACTTTTTTAGTTTATGTGCATAGTTTGCAAAAATAACTAGAAATCATAACCTTTTATGCAAATATACTCAGTGCTTGCTTTTATTTAGGAAAGTATTATTTAATCGTATGTATGCGCCCTCTCTATTCCAATGTTTTGCATCTTATCATTTTAGGCGTTGCTTTCATCGCCTGCAGCGTATGCAATTAACTCTATACAAGAACCATCCATTTTGCTTCTCCAATACCCAGAAGTAATTGACTAATAATATATCCAGTCATCAATAATGTATAATTTCTGCGACATGGACAAAGATATTCCTTCATCATCACCAGTTGCAAGTATGGTAGTTAATGTAGGATTGTTCAGATCAGTACGAAAAAGATAAGATTCGTCACTTCCTTTATTATAATCAATATAATATAGAAATCCTTCAGCGCAATTAAATTCATCCCTGGCTATACCGCTCAATCGATCTCGAATCATCTCTCTACCGGTTCCATCAAAAAGGATTCGTTCGATTTTGTCCTCATTATCATTTTTAAAGTATATGTAATCGCCATCTACTACATAATATTTTTCACCTGCGCCCCTTCGAATATCTTCTCCGTCTACAATTCGGCTACTCTCACCGCTTTTTATGTCAGTAACCCAAATGTCTGCGTTTTTAGTCATTGCGACAATGTGATTATTATATATCCCAAATGATTCTAGACCGTCCTCTTGAAGTATAATATCCACATTCGCCGTTTCAAGGTATTTCCATGGAACATTGTTAATAGTTATGGTTTGATCTGTGTCCTCCAAGTCCCGTATGGAACCACGCAAAATCATAGCGCTCTCATTTTCTGATAATGGAATATATAAGTAATAAATATCATCTCCATAGGGTAATACAGAGCCGTTTGAATACGTGAATAAGTTTGAGCCATTAAAACTAATTTTGCTGCATATTCTCCATCTTGCTTCTGGGTTTTCAATTTTCCATATTCCTCCGGAAGAGCTGAAAACGGTCCCTTCGGCAATGATTGCGCTGTAATAGAAAGACATAATTTTCTAGAGATGAGCGCAATGTTTTTTCTAATTTGCCGGTCTCTTTATCAAAAATGTATGCATAATTTTTATCTTCAAAATATACAGAAGATTTATCCTGAGCAAACGTATCTCCGCCTTGCATATAGTTATTCATTTCTATTGAACTAAAGTCAATCCCTATGGGTATTATCTCTTGTTCTAAATAACTTATTTGTTCCTCAGTCGCATTAATTGCTTGGGTCGTTCTATCTTCTTTGTTAGCCATATTACAAGCAGATAGAACTACAAGCATTACTGCTACTAATATAATAATAGCTATTGCTCTTAGAATAATTATCACCTCGCCATTTCTTAATCAATATATAGGATCCGCCAAGTTCCATTTTCCTTAGTCATAGTAACCTCTATATCAATGCTTGCCGATTCTCTACCTTGCTTTGCGGTCACAGTTAAATTAGCAATCACAATTTTTTCTATTAGCGCTACATCAAAGTCCGGATATGTGTTTTCAATTCCGCTTATTAATTCATGCTCTTTTCGGTTAGACGCATCATAGAGCTCATTAACTTTGTAAGAAAACTTATACTTATGTCCAACCAGTGATTCAAAGAAATCTAAATCCGCGCCTATGCTGTTTTCAAAATAATCCTCAACCCAATCCCCATCTCCGTAATAATAGACATCACTCGATAGAGAAACTAGGGTATCGATATCATAATTTTCATATGCAGCCATAGTTTTACGCAAAAGGCCTTTGCAGCCAATAAAGCTCGATACAATGGTCGCAGCTAAAGCAACTATTATAACAAGTGCAACTAAGGCGATAGCTAGGGCAACGCTTTTCTTGGCTTTTATGGCCGCTTTCGAACCAAAATCTTCTTTCCCTGGCGAAGTGGATGACACGCCTTTAATAGGTGCGCCACATCGTCCGCATACCTTTGCATTATTATTTACTTTAGCACCACATTTTCCACAATAATTTGCCATGGTATTAAGCCACCGTTCCTCTCTTTTTCTTATGCGTTATAATCTTTATATATATAAGAAGGAGTATTATAAGGATTGTGCCGCCAATGGCATAATAGAGCCAAGCTACATGCTTTATTTCCTCTCCATAGCCGTTTTCTTCTGCGCGCAATTTCAGATCGTACTTACCATCGCCATCTTCATCAATATTCAGGACGCTTTCACTCGAAACGGCCGCAACGGTATCGATTACCGTCTTTTTCGTGATTTTGACATCCTCAAATCGACGGAAATCACTGTACTCCCCGCTTTCATCCATAAATCCAATGGTATAATCCATCATGCCTCGCCCGGTTCCAACGATCTGCACATCATAGTCCACTCCCTCCTTGAGTCGGAGCACTTTGATGCGATCCTCTTCGTTGGCTGCTCTTTCATTCTCGCTATCCTCAAATGTCAGTGTGCCAAAATCGGTCCGGACATTGAGCTTATCTTCCGCAGAGCACAGAGTTTCTCCATTATAAGTGACAGTAACATCAACAGGACATGCGATGCGAATGTAGATGTATTTTTGTCCATTGATTTGATCCGCCATATCCTCAAAGAAGAAAACCAAATCGTCTGCACTGGCAACTTCATAATGGCAGCCATCGCTGGCCAGATGCTCCATCAAATACTGTGCTGATGATTTGTTTCCGTGCATGTTCTCAAAGAAACCCAATGTGTAGATGATGATCCCATCATTCTTGATTTCATCCGCGTAAGAGATAAGAGCATCCCCCTCTTTACCATCGTTAGGCTCGCCGTCGCTCATAAGAACAATGATTTTCTTTTTCGCTCCGCTCGTATTGAGCATCGAATGAGCTTTAGCAAGTCCGGCTTCGATATTTGTTCCACCGCCATCCCATATACTAGAAATAACCTCAGTCAGCATAGTTTTATTAACGGAAAAGTCGGACACCGTGGATGCACTGTTATCGTATGTAACAATTCCAATGCTGGCATCCTCTTCAAGGATCGTGTTTACGAAATTGGTTGCTGCTTTCTTTGTTTCTTCCATAGGGGTTCCGGACATACTGCCGGATGAATCGAGAACTAAAACAATATCCCGCTCGTCCGAAGTAGTTCTAACCGGCTCCTTCGACTGACTGTTTGGCTCCACGCTATACTCGCCCCATTCACAGATGAATCCAAATTGTTCAATATCTTTATCGTTTGTATGATCATTCCACTCGCCCAAGAATATCGGATAATCATATTTTGTATCATAACTAACGATTGCTACATAATGTTCCGTTCCGCCATATCCATGGTTGGGTTCATTTTGTCCCCAATTGGAATAGCTAAAAGTTTCACCATTTACCCATTCCCAATTCCCCAATTCTTCCTCATCGGTCAGGCCAATCCAATAGCTGCGCTTCTCCTGATTCTGAACTAGGTCCGAAATGAATGCTTGCTCTTCTGGCGATGTAATCGTCGCAAGATATCCCCCTTGAGATTCGCAATATTCTTTTGCTTCTTCCCAAGTAGTCACCGTATCCAGATTATACACATAATAGTAATGACCGTTAAATTCTACCGCATCAACTAAAATATCAGAAGGTTCAAATTTGCCTTTCTTTTGAGATTCATACTGTATATTCCCAAAATCCGTAGCAAAACGTAAATCTTTGCCCGTAGTGTCTTTGCTAACAGTAATCGACTTAGAATAACTATTAGTCTCATTATTCTTATCTGCTACCGTAACTAAATAATCACCTTTATCCAGGTGAATAGAAACAGGTTCTGCACTACCATCATAGCTAGCATTGTAATCTTCGGTGAACCACAAGTACAACTTTTTTTGCCCAGATATATCAATAGAATACTCACCGTATTTTTTGCCTTCGTTATCGAAAACGCTTATCTGAATATCTGTTGAGTATTCTCCTGAATATTTATTGCTTTCAATGCCCACCATCGAAAAAGCAGATGATACACGATCTACTTTTTCTTTCGGAAAGCCAATATTAGTTGCCGTCACAATCATACTTTCTCGCAAATCAGAAAAGGTGCAATTTGATGGCAAAGTCAATAAGGTTCTATACCACAGATTCATTAGCTCATCCATTGTTAATGGTGTACTGCCACCCTGAGTTGTTGTCATAATATAGGCAGCATGAGAAATGATAGTAGAACAATGGTGAACATCATCCTTCGCAATAACAAGTCTTAACCAAAATGGGCGTGTTTCTTCGCCAACTTTTGAAGGGTTATCGCTTTCATTTGGGTTTTCTATATTTCTGCTGTGATCATAACCCAATTCTTCTTTAGCATGATGTATCCAATCACAATTACCATTCAATGTCCCGTCATTATAATAATCTTCAAGGATTTCTCCGAACAAATCGGAATAAGCTTCCATTATGGCACCCGATTCACCCTCATACAGCATACCACTTATGGATCTTTCAACACTATGCATATATTCATGTGCAATCAACTCGGTTGTCAATTCGTTGTCGCTGCCCAAAACTAATATGGCAGCAGGTGTACCTTGAGCAATATCGCTTGAATATGCTCCCCTAGTATTATTGGCTACCAATGACATACTACCGTTGTTATTGTCAAAACCCATACGACTAAATTTTTCGAGGAAAAAATCGTATATATTTTGCGCTTCTTTCATCAAAGTGACAGTCTTATTATTAGTAAAGGTTGCAGAATTACTTTCTACAGGATTCAGTTTAGTATCTTTACCATAAATGTCCACTAAGAAATAGGCGTTTTCGCCAAGTACATTGCCATTCACGTCAATTACTTTCCATTTACCTTGTTGAATTCTGCCATTATCATTATCCACAATGACTATGTTGTTATTTTTATCAATAAAATTTTCCTCTTTTAATTTATAGATATTTCCGCTTGAATCGACTATGCAACAATCATTACTGATGAAAACAGTACGATTATTTGCATCAAACACCCGTATGTTTCTATCAAAATCCTCCAAAGTAAATAAGGCATCAGATTTCTTATTAACGTTAAATGAAGTATTGTTTCCATTGACATCAATCCCTGTGCCGGAAACTGTTTGTGTCATGTTAGCATCAAAACAAGCGATAACACTTTTTTCTTCAACGCCTAAAAAAACATCGTATAATTCATCTTCTACTACCGCCTTGAACCTATATGCAAAAACAGGGGATATATCAGAAAAAGTATATATAATTTCCGAATAACTGTTAAAAACAGTTGTGTTGTCGTTGGATGATTTTAATGTATTATTCAAATAATTCTTGATTATTGTTTTGGCTTCTTCAAGAGGAATTGTCTTACATGTATCCACATCAATATCAATACTGTTTGAAGTCAGACTTTGTGTATTTCCTGAATCATCAGCCGAAATTATAAAAGTTCTTCCGTAAACAGGAATACCATTATAGTTCTGTTGTAATCTATAGTAAGTAATCCCATCAACAGTGTTAATGTTTGCAACAGATAGTTCGTTTGCAGCGTTTTCTAATCCACAATTTTTAGCTACTTCTTGCGCAGCAGCGATCGCTGAATCACTATCAACTACGTTGATAGATGTGAATTTTCCTCCAATTTGGATAAGTCCGATACCTGGTTTGGGAATGTCTTTAATTCCTATTTTATCCAAAACTGTTGATATAACTGCCATATCGACGATGTCGAAGTATACAAGTATGCCAAAAAAAATACATAAAAGAGCAACCAGACAAAAGGCAATCGCTATAAACTTTATAAAAGATTTTCTTGCCTTCTGCTCGAAAGTCATGCTTGCCCATTTTTCTTTTTTCTTAGCTTTCTTCGCCGCTTTTTTATCTGCTTTATGCTGCTTTTTTGCTTCCTTTTTACTTAACGTCTTTGCCGATTCTGGAACCGTTCCCCGTTTGTGTTTCGGCGGTTCAACCCATTCCGGCTTTTTGATTCGTTTATTCAATTTATCAGCATGGCAATTTGGGCACAGTCCCGTGTCCGTATCCAGCCTAGCCCCACATTTTCCACAGAATTTAGCCATACACGTTTCCCTCTCTAATGTAACAAAAGGCAGAGAATACACAAACCATCCACTGCCTTTTTCCGCTTACTATGTATAAAAAATTAAAGCTATCCCTGGCAGCAAAACAATATCCCTACATTTAGTTCCCTTATAACCCAAGTCAAAAGAAAGCTACTAGTAAACGTATCAGATGAACGCCTCTCCCCTTGAATATCCTCGTGAGGCTTGGCTAATTTCTATCAACAATTTGGGTTTTCTTTAGTATTTAAAATAATTCAATCACCTGTAATTTCTTTATAGCAATCATTGCACACAAAGACCATCATTCCTAGTAGATTTTCGTAATGTTTCGTTGCCTTATTTTCACAAAAGGCGCATTTTTTACTGCATTCTTTGCAAACATATGCAGATGAGCCGTCACTCGTTTTATAGGCCACAGATGGACGATTTCCGCACCAATCACAAGGAACGTCAACCACGGATGTGAATCGAGTAATAATAAACACCAGAATTAAAACTATGGCAACTCCAAAAATCAGCTTTCTAAACGGCTTTGTTTTTGGGGGATGAACGCCACCAGAAGTTTTATTTTGCTCTGGCTTGACAGGGGCACCGCAATTTGGACAAAATTTTCCTCCGTCTAATGGCGTTCCGCATCTTCCGCAAAAAGCCATATAAGTCTCCTTCCGAAACAAATTACAGTTTAGTTCCACAATTTACACAAAAAGCACAATCAGGTTCAAGTTCATTGCCACAATTTGGACATAGCTTACTTGTCGCCTCCTCGGCAGTAACAGACGTATTTGGTGTTTTAGGTGTTGCCTTTTGAACCATTGGCATACCACACGAAGTGCAGAAGTGTGCGCCTTTTTTGACCATACCGCCGCAGCCTTCGCATCGAACCATATCGTCGGTATTGATCTTATTCATAGACAAACCACATGAACTACAAAATGCAGCGCCCGCTGGAACTTCTGCACTACACTGCGGGCAACGAACGATACCTTTAATGTCTTGAATTTGCTGACGGTAGCTTTTAATCTTTTCTTCTGCTTCGCCAAATGCCGCAATCATATCTGCAAATTCTTCTTCGCAGTCATGTGAATGCATAGCCACATAAAGCTTACCAATTTGATTGTAAATATTATTGACTTTTGTTTCTTCATCAGAAATCATTGAATTAAGCTTTGCTAGATTAGATATTTCCTTGGCTTTTTGCATTGCTTTAGCAGCTCCCTCTGAGGCTTTTCCAGTAATATTATCCCACAGTGCCATAAAAAATCCTCCTAGCTTTTGTTTAATTATTTGCAACATGTTAAATACCAGTTTTATACATTATACATATAGAATTGATAAATTGCAACAAATGATATTGATTACTCATTGTTAGATAATGTAGAATAAGGGACCTGTTGATACTACCTGCCACGGCGCAGGTCATAACGGTATCGTCCGTAAAAAAGCAATCCTCCCGGAACAGGGGAAAGTCCTTGGTCTTGATCCTGCGCCACTCGTAGACAGAGCCTACGATGTCGCCGATGATTGCGCCCATCATCTGCACCCACCTCGTTTCTTTCCATCGTTCTTGATCTTTGCCAGGCATTCGGGGGGAATTGTCCCGCAGACCCGGAACGCTTCCGCAGCCTGGCTCATCATGCGGAAATTCAACGCCGTGCCTTCCCCATCCGGCACGTAGTCCGCAGCCCGGTCCGCATCGATCCCGAACTGGCCGGCAGTCTCCACGGCATCCATGTTTGCCCCCAGGAAAATGAACTCCCAACCATATTGTTCCTTCTGCTGCTGGATCATCTTTTTGACCTGCATTGCAGAATACCTCCGGCTGGCGTTTTCCGCCCCATCCGTGATGATGACGAACAGCACCCTTTCCGCCC
>ERZ809224.2327-NODE-2327-length-11869-cov-6.928390_pt1 | contig 11869 bp, 12 predicted proteins | sample MGYA00520513_ERZ809224 | MGnify/ENA primary metagenome ERZ809224 (study PRJEB31576, sample SAMEA3212658) | Homo sapiens | biome: human-gut; feature: human gut; material: fecal | place: Sweden | collected 2012 ...
ATATAAAATCCAATGATATTTAATTACCTTAAATTTATTACTTGAAATAGAATTCTGTCTTATTCGATATTTCATAAGCACCGATTTCATACCATAAATGTACTTTTCTTTTTTTAACATTCGAAGCCACAAAGCATCATCGTTTCGTTTTCTAATATTAGGTACTTCAAATTTTCCCATCTTTTCTACGTTGTACATAACCGTAGAATTTCCTACCGGGCAATCTAAAAGCACTCGATTATAATCAGCCTTTGGTACTGTCTTTATAATTTTATTTAATGATTTCCCATTTTCATCAATTTGTTCATACGCTGTACAAGAAAATGCAACATCATGCTTTTTCATAAATGCTAATTGCTTTTTCAATTTTTCTTCTGGCCAAATATCATCAGAATCCAAAAAAGCCATATATTCCCCATTTGCCAATTCCATTGCTTTTGTTCTTGCAACGGCAGCTCCAGAATTATTTTCTAAACAAAAATATTTTATTCTACTATCTTCTTTTATATATTTATCGACAATTTCTTTTGTATTGTCTGTCGAGCAATCATCAACAATAATCATTTCCCATTGCTGATACGTTTGTGCCTGAACAGATTCAATTGTTTCCCCTATAAACTTCGCACAATTATATGTCGGCGTAATAACTGATACTAATCCTTTTTCCATACACACTCCCTACCTAATCACTGCAAAAACTGTTTTTATCATTGTTCCTATATCATGTATAAAACTAAATTTTCTAATACTTTCAAGATTGTATTTCATCTTCTCAGGAAGAACCTTTTCTACATATACTTTGTCCACATCGTCTGCTTTATCCAATAACTCTGCTTCATCTTTATATTTTATACTCGCCTCAGATGTAACTCCCGCCGGTAATAACAACGTAGCATACATTTCTGGTGTATACTTCTTTACATAATGCGTACTTTCCGGTCTGGTTCCTACAAGCGTCATATCGCCTAAAATAATATTTATTAACTGCGGCAATTCATCCAAACGATATTTACGAAGTTTTTCGCCTACCTTTGTAACTCTACTGTCATTGGATACGGTAACCTGGGTGCCAATTTTATCTGCATTAGCAACCATTGTTCGGAATTTAAATATTTTAAATTTTCTTCCATATTGTGTAACACGCTCCTGACGATAAAACACTCCTCCTTTAGAATCTCTTACAATCATAATTGAAATAGTAATTAATACAGGAGAAAATGTTACGAGCATAACAGATGCAGCAAATACATCAAATCCTCTTTTTAAAGCCAAACTAATTTTTTTCTTTTTTAAACTGTCATAATATGGACGAACTTCCTCCGTCTGCATAAATTTTGGTAATTTCTCCCATTCTCGTAACATCTGTATCTCCTATTTCTTCTATCACATTTAAATATATTCTTTCACGATTCTACTAAACTGCTCGATCACATAATCCACTTCTTCATCTGTAAGTTTTGTATGAAGCGGTAAAGTAATCTCATTTTCAAATCTCTTATATGCATTAGGATAATCTTTAATATCAAATCCCATATTTTTGTATGCAGTCATCATTGGCAACGGCTTATAATGCACATTGCAGGCAACGCCTGATTCTGCCATTTTCACAATAATCTCATGCCTCTGCTCCAACGTAATTCCCGGAACTCTTGTTATATACAAATGACCAGATGACTGGTGGTTTTCTGTATAGTGATTTAATACCTCTATTCCGATTGGCTTAAATGCTGCATCATATTTTCCTATGATTTCTTTTCGACGTTCAAGCAAACCTTTATATCTCTTCATCTGTGCCAGTCCGATTCCAGCTACAACATCAGTCATATTACATTTAAACCAAGGTCCAATGATGTCATACTCCCATGCCCCAAGCTGCGTTTTCGCAAGTGCATCTTTTGACTGACCATGAAGTGATAACAACTGATACTGATGATAAATTTCTTCGTTATCAATTCCATCAATATCTTTCCAAACAGCAGCACCACCTTCTGCAGTTGTAAAATTCTTAACTGCATGGAAGCTGAAATTTGAAAAATCTGCAATACTTCCAACTGGTTTCTCTTTCCAGGTTGCACCAAAAGCATGTGCTGCATCTGCCATAACAATCACTCTGCCGATGCTTTCCTGTATTTTATTTGCCGGATGGAATAAGCCTTTCTTACGTTCTACAATAGAAAAAATCCTATCATAATCACATGGCACTCCACCGAGATCTACTGGAATAATTACTTTTGTTTTTTCAGTAATCGCATTTTCCAACTGCTCATAATCCATTTCAAGAGAATCTCTCTGAGTATCAATTAAAATAAGTTTTGCCCCTACATGGCATACTACAGACGCACTTGCAGTATATGTATACGCACATGTAATGACTTCATCGCCTTCTTTAACTCCTAATAAGCGCAAAGTCATTTCTGCACAAGCTGTCTGCGAATTAAGACAAACTGCACGATTTACTCCACATAAATCTGCAACCTCTCGCTCTAATTCTTTTGTCTTAGGCCCAGTTGTAATCCATCCAGATCTTAATGCTTCTGACACCTGTTCAATTTCTTTTTCTGTTATATCTGGCGGTGAAAATGGAATCTTCATAATATTGTTTTCTCCTTTTATCTGACTGATTATTTTAGAAAAATCCTGGCTCAACACCCGTTCTTCCTACCTCTTCTTTTACCCAATCTGCATTCAGATCATTTTTAACTATTTCATTCTTTTTCAAATAAAGAACAATTTTGCTATCTCTTGCCTCAATAGCACTAACAATCATTTCAGCATCCAATAGATTCTCTGGAATTGCATCAATATTTGCATATTCCTGTTCGCCCTCTTCTGTTGCCAAAATAATAGAACCTTTAATTTTGTCTAATATTGATTTTGTTTCGTAATGCATATGCGTCCTTCCCGTATTTTTGTAAAAATACAATCTTGTTATATTTTATATAGCTACTGCTTCTTCCCTTTCAGGCTCGCTCTTTTTTTGATGTACGGCAAATTCAGCAGCTCGATTAACTTCTTCCGGCTTTTTAAATGTTGGTACAGCTTTTCTTAATACTTCTCTTGCCTGTGAATCATCTCCTGTTTCACAAACTTCTCTAAGCATATTCAGACGAGTATTAATTTCTTCCGCACTTAATGCTGAATCACGCTCAATAAATATCATACTGTTACTTGTTTTATCTAATTCTTCTGTTTTAACCAACAATTCTTCATATAACTTTTCTCCCGGTCTTAATCCGGTTTCCACAATTTCAATTCCCTGTACACCAGACAATCGAATCATATTCTCTGCCAAATCCATTATTTTTACAGGCTGTCCCATATCCAATACGAAAAGCTCTCCATTATTTGCCATAGCACCACTTTGAAGTACAAGCTGTGATGCTTCTGGGATAGTCATAAAATATCGGATAATTCGCTTATCAGTAACTGTAACCGGTCCTCCATTAGCTATCTGACGTTTAAATAACGGAATAACTGAACCCGCACTACCTAATACATTTCCAAAACGTGTCGCACTGTACTTCACTTTTCCATGCGTACTGGCACTCTGTACAATCATTTCGCACATTCTCTTGGTAGCCCCCATAACATTCGTAGGATTAACCGCTTTGTCCGTTGACACCATCATGAAACGTTCCGCTTCATATTTTTCACAAAGTTCTACCAGATTCTGTGTTCCAAATACATTGTTATAGATGGCTTCGATACAGTTATGTTCCATTAAAGGCACATGCTTATGTGCTGCTGCATTAATTACAATCTGTGGATGATACTTAGCAAATACACGTTCCAGTGCTTTCTTGTGTGTAATAGAACAAATTTCAATCTGAAGATTTAAAGTATTTCCATATGCAATTTTTAATTCTTGCTGAACATCGTATGCGCCATTTTCATAAATATCCAAAATAACAATCTGTTTCGGTTGCATCTTTGCCAACTGACGACACAGCTCCGATCCAATGGAACCGCCACCACCTGTAATCAAAACAACTTTGCCTTTGTAATATTCATTTGTATGCTCATCAGATACCACCAATGGCTTTCTGAACAGTAATTCCTCAATATCAAATTCTCTTAAATGTCGCTTTCCTCCTGCCGCATAAACAGTCGGATAATCATAAACTTTTAATTTATATCCAGCATTTTTATAGTATTCATATAATGTTTTCTTCTTTTCTGCATCCATTGACGGTATAGCAAATACAATTTCCTGTACTTCATACTCATTCAATTTTCTAAATGTTGCTTCATCTTCTGACCATACCGGTAATCCCTGAATTTCACGACCTACTTTATTTTCATTAATATCAATAAAACATCTCGGAATGTATGCCGCTTCATCACTATTCAGAAGATCTTCCGCAAAACTTACTCCTACACGTCCAGCTCCAATTATTGCTATTTTTATTTTCTGGACTTCTTTATCATTTCCTTTCTTTACTCTACCGAATGTGTATAATAAGGAAGCTAAAAATCTCCCCTGCTTCGTTTCCTGATTGCTACATTTATATGCATATCTGTACATCATCCTTAACGCCAATGCGCCTAAGAGATTTATACTGATCAAACACAGCATTCTCGCAAATGTAATTTTCTCAACTGGAAGAACCAGTTCTAAAATCAAATAGACAAAAAATGCTATTGCATCTGTATATAACAGTCGAATATAGCACTGAATACCGCCATATCTCCAAATCTGTCCATATACATTTCCAATCAATCTAATTGAAAATACACATAACAGTGCAAGAACCATCTGTTGCAACATACCTGAAATGGAAAGTTTATCATTTCCACCATAAAGTCCTAAAAGCAACACCGCTGATAATTCATACACAAGCAAATCATATACAACCAGCATCCATCGAACATTACGCTTCTTATATTTCATTTGTATTTCTCCATCCGCAGGTTTTAATCTTACTTTTCCTGCATTTTCTTTTTTGTTAAAAACTTAAATTTTCATCGTTCAATGAAGATAATTTTTCTTACTTACTTCTCATATTCATTCTCACAATTTTTCCTTTTCATATAGTCCATTACCCCCCCCCAACAATTTTGGAGTCCTTAACACGACAACTAGCCTGTGAATGTTCTTTTTTGAAGAGCATCCGCAGGCTAGGTCAAACCTCCTTATCATAATTTTTCGGCTTATAGTGTGGGTCAAAATAAGCATCCAAGAAACCATTTATTTGTACATAATTTCCTAGCTTAACCGACACAACCATGCAGAAAAATCATCATAACCAGATTCGACTAAGCCAGCGAAACCCTTGTAAAATCAAGGTTTTTCTTGGTTGTCCCTATTATACCGCTATCTCCCTTCAGCACATTATAGAACTGCGGAAACTCATCTAAAGAATACTTCCGGATAAACTCTCCGATACCGGTCGTCCTGTTGCCGTTCTCATCGATCTTGTTGCCGATGACACGCGGATCGAATTCCATCTTGAACATCAGGCCGTTGCCGATGCGGTTCTGGCTCATCAGCTCTTTCTTTCGTTCCTCCGCATCTAAATACATGCTCCGGAACTTGTAGAGCTTGAACGGCTTTCCGTTTTTACCGATCCGGGTTTGTGTGAAGAATACCGGTCCCGGGGATTCCTTCTTGATCCTCGGTGCAAGGAGTAGATACAGGATGCCGGTCAGGATGCAGCCCGCGATCCCGCCTAAGATATCGAGCAGACGCTTTTCCAGCTGTGCCCTGATGGACATCGTATTCAGACTCATCGTGATGACCATGAGTCCTCCTACATTTCCCACTACCTGCTTTAAGCCGATCAGGTCCGCGGATTTGTCCAGATTGACGTGGACGGTCATACCCATTGCCGTCAGCTGATCGATGATATCCCGCGGAAACGGATCGTAGGCCGGTACCGCGATCAGTACCTCATCGACCCAGTTGCGCTTGACGTAGTCCTCGACCGTATCGTAGGTCGCCACGACCGGGATCCCTTCTACGGTCATTCCGACCTTATAGTCGTCATGGAATACCCAGGCCACCTTTTCATAATGTCCGTAATTGTATTTTTTCAGCTGCCCCATGATCTCCGGCGCACGTTTCTCGCTGCTCAGAATCAGAAGGAAATTCCCGCTCTTTGCACCGGTACGCTGCCGGAGCACCTTTTTCCAGAGCACGCGCACGATAAGCGTAAGGATGCAGTAGATCAGTCCCATGGAAAAAATCGTCACCCTGGAGTAGTCGTGTTTATCATGGATTGCAAACAAATAGGCGATCAGCACGAGAGTCAGAAGCACAGTATGCCGCACCGTCTTTGCCGCCTCGATCTGATCGCCCCGCTTTAATACATTCTTCAGTGTGTCTAAAAATAACAGCAGGGCAAAATCAAGAAATAATACTACAATGCTGAGATTGCGATAGCTGTCTGCCGTGAACGGATTGTAAAACCCATGCCGCAGCATATAAGCCAGTGCCAGAGAAATCTCCAGGCAGATCATATCCAGCAGGATAAAGTCCAGATGCTTTGCCCAGCCCTCTGCAGATCTTTCGTACATATGCGGTTACCTCCCTCTCCAGATTTTCTCTCTTCTCTTATTCCTCCGGGATATCCTCCCGCCCAATCAGCACATAAATATCGACATCCTCCGGCTTCTCGTCTCCGTCCGGCATCTCGAAGCCTTCGCTGAATGTATCATAGTGCACATCTGCGTTTTTAAATATCTCCTGCAGATGGTCTGCCAACTTCCGACGGCTTTTCTTTATGTAGATCCGGGTCTGCTCTTTTGTGGAACCGGTATAGCTGGCTGTCGAGACATGCCCGTAGCCGTCTTTGGTAAGCTCCTGCTTCCATGCGCCTGCGACGCCTGCCTTTCCGCTGGCATTGAGCAGCAACACGTGTGCATTTTTCTCTGCTGCGGAAAGCAGCTCGGATTCACTCTCTGTCTCGGTCTCCGTTTCGGACTCGGTTTCTGTCTCTTTTGCCTTTTCTGTGGTCGTCTCCTCCTTTGTATCGAGGATCGCTTCCGCCGTCTTTTTTCCCGTCATGGGCTTTTCGGTCTCTTTTGCGTCCCCGGTCTCTGATTCGGATTCCATCTCCGTCTCCCGAATCGGGCGAACGTACTCGGTCTCCTTCGACTGAAGCTGCAAAAGTTCTTCCTGGTATGCCTTCTTCTGCTCCCTTCTCGTATATACAAGAAATACGAGGCAGGCTGCCAGCGCCACGACTGCAACTATATATAGAACCATTTTCCATGGATTTCTTTCATAATTCAAGTTTTGCTTTTTTGCCATATAATTCTCCCCACATTATCTGTCATGCTGCAAATGTTAAGAATCGGCACCGGCAGGGTCTTACGGCCCTGTCGTGCCTGCAGTATTACTCAGCTGCTACTTCTGTCGCAGCTTCGGTAGCTGCCTCAGTCTGTGCTGCTGCAGCGGCTGCGATCGCTTCGCTCTTCTCCAGTACCATAAACGGTCCAAGTACCGGGAACTCTGCGGTGATCGCACCGGTAACCGGATCGTACTCGTCGATCTCGATGAAGTAGATCACACCGGTAGCCGGGTCTACCTGCATCAGAACGAGGTCTTCCGCCTTCAGATTCTTTGCCGGCTCTACCTTTACGGTAGCCTTGATCGTACCCTCTGTCGTATACTCAACATTGGTACCATCCGTCAGCACGAGATCTACGAACGGCGTGATCGACTCATAGTCGGTCGGCACGATCGGGTTGCCCTTGGTGGTCTTGTACTCGATCGGCTGGCTCTCATCCTGGCCCTCAGCCTTCGGCTGATAGTCCTTCAGAGCTTCCAGAATATCTGCCACGCTTACCGGAACGTATGCCGGATCGGTGTCATCCAGATTGAATTTCTCAACGATATCTGCTACTGCCTTTTCTTCGTACTTTGTAGTATCTACATTCTGTACGTCAAGGTAATAGCCGGTCGGGATCTCACCGGATACAACTTCCGGTGCCTCCGGGATGAGCTGTCCAATACTCGGTGCCGCTACTGCGGTAATAGCCATGCTCGCAGACATTGCTGCTGCGCAAATCATTGCAGTAAACTTTTTCATGTTTCCTCCTCCTTTCCCGAAAGTTTTGGCTCTCGCCAATATATGTTTAAACTTATTGCTAAGCTTAAACCGAAATGATATGGGACATACAATAGGATGTCCTCAGATCTCTTCATAGAAGAGATCAATGATCAGCTGCTGCAGGGCAGCTTCATCGACATAAAACTCATCGTGGAGCTCGCCAAGCTGATCCTGTCCCTTGGGACGATAGTAGTCGGCATCCGAAAAGGATACCTGCTCCAGTAAATTCGCCAGCGTGATGTATTTATTCCGCGTGATGCTCGTCTGCAGGAATTCACTCATGTCCTGCGTCTTCTCCCAAGTCCCGTTCAGATCCTTCTGAAGCTGTGCCTTCAGCTTCTCAATGTAAGCAGTCACGTAGGTCTGCTGGCGCTCGATCCGGCCTTCGTTGCTGAAGTCCTTTGTCGTATCCCGGTAGCGCAGATACGGCTCGATCGTCGTATCATCCAGTGTCACTGTACTGCCCTCTTTCAGCTCGGGATACTGATCTGCCAGATCGTTATTCGGAACGGTCAGAGTGATGCCTCCGACCAGGTCGTTGATGTAAGTCATGGAACTGCGGTTCGTCACGGCGTATTCGTTGACCGGAATGCCGCCTAAGAGGTTTGAGACCGCTTCCCGCAGATCCTCACAGCTGACCTCTCCTCCGTCGCCGTAGCTGTAGGCGTAGCCTAAGTGGCTGACATAGGTGCCCATGTCGCTGCCGCTTCTGGAATAGCGGCGGATATCGGTCATCGTGTCGCGGTTCAGCGCAAGGATGCGCATCCTCTGATGCTTCTTATCTAATATAACGAGGGAAATGCTGTCGGCGCGCGCCTTGTTGCTGTAGGCATTGCTCGCCTTCATCTCACCCTCGGAATCGATACCGGCATAAAGAATCGTAGTGATCAGGGAATTGTACTGATATTCCTTTCCCTGATAGGTGATCCGGCGGTAACCGCTCTTCATGTCCACGGAATTGCCCGCGGTGACATGCATCACGCTCTGTGCCGCCCGCTCCTGATGCAAAAATGTACCGCCGGCCGCCAGCGCTGCGATGCAGATCACGGCGCTGCCGATTGCCAGCTTTTTATTTTTCCTCAGCCAGCGCCGGATGCGGTATCCTGCACTGTGCCTATGATGATGTCTGTGATGATGCTGATGTGAAGTATCCGCCATCAGTCCTTCGCTTCCTTCTTATCTGCTTTTTTGCCGGACCGCTTCTGGTTCTTCTCGCCATAGCCGTAGCCATAACCATAGCCGTAGCCATATCCATAGCCGTAACCATAACCCTTTTTCGCTGCACCGACCTTGTTCAGGACTGCACCGAGAAGCTTGATCCCCGCGTATTCCAGCTGGCGCTTTGCGCGCACCGCCTGCATCCGGTCTGTCAGTCCGCTCTCTATAACCATCACGGTGCCGTCACAGCGCTTCGCGATCATCGTACCGTCGATGACCGGATTGATCGGAGGCGTATCTACAATAATATAGTCATAGCGTTTCCGCATTTCATCCAATAACAGTGTAAACAATTTGCCCGACACGAGCTCACTCGGATTCGGAGCGACTGCACCGGTCAGAATGACATCCATATATTTATCCGGCGTGCGGTAGACGATATCATTCATCGCTGCCGCGCCGCAGAGATACTCGGTCAGTCCCTGCACCTGGCTGCTCATTCCGTACCGGGACATCGTCACGGAATTGCGGATATCGCAGTCCAGATAGAGGGTACGCTTTTTCAGCCCTGCCAGGCTCTTGGTCAGCCGGAATGCGATCGAGGACTTTCCCTCATTTGCGACCGCACTTGTGATCGCGATCACCTTCAGGTTCGCGCCGCTCAGCTGGATATTTCCGCGCAGGACGTTGACCGCCTCTCTCGCCTGAAACGGAAGATCCTCGATCTCCGGGGCGACCTGCTTGTAATTCGGGAGCTCACGTCTCCACGTCTGCTGCTGTTCCATCTATGTACTTCCTCACTTTCTGTCCATTTCTCTGTAGTACGGTACGGCTGCCAGCACCGGAAGGTGGAGGTAGCGGTCGATATCGTCGACGGTCTTGAGCGTCGTATCTGTCAGCATGCGCAAAACAACAATCGCGCAGACGATCAGTGCACCGAGCAGTGCGCCGAGCATCAGATATTTCTTCAGGCCCGGGGTCACATCCTGTACTGCCTCTGCCATCGCATAGTCGATGACGGTCGGCTCTCCGCTGCCGATGACCTGATAGATCTGGTCGACACTGATATTCATCAGCGCATTTGTGATATTCCGGCTCAGCTCCGGATCATCGCAGGTCACCTTGATATCCACGATATGTGTGGAGTCCGGATTTTCTACGGAGATGAGCGCCCCGAGCTGCTTGTAATTGAGATTCAGGTCGAGCTCGTCAATGACGCGGTTCAGCACCGTACGGCTCTTGATGATGTTCGCATAGTCATCGGTCAGCGCCGCTGAGAGCTGCAGGTCGGAAAAGCTGATCATCGAGTCCGTGCTCGTAATGTAGATCGACGCATCCGCCTGATAGGACGGCTTCAGCAAAAAGGTGTGGTATGCACCGAAGATCGCCGCGCCGATCAGCATTGCAAGGAAAATGCTCTTCCAGTGGGATAGCAGCAGGTAAAAGATTTCTTTGAGATCAATCTCGATCTCATCGTCCTGCCGACTCTGAACTATCGGTATCTGTTTTTCTCTGTTCTCTTCCATGATTACTCCTGTTGTTCACTCTTCAGTATTTTCTGTATGTTGCTTTGCATGGTACGCTGCAGAATCCCGGGCGAAAGGTGCTCCTCCATCCAGCTGCAGGCCTTCTGTACCCGGTACGGGCGGAAGTCCATGCCATGACAGTCACTTCCGAAAAAGTCCGCCATACCATCAGCTGCCAGCTGCCGCCATGGGTTCCGGTGAAAAATGGAATCCCGCGTAAGCAGCGTATCAAAATTCATCTGCAACCAGATGCCGCGACTTTTCAGCTCGTACAGCCGTTGTATGTCACGCAGGCATTTGTAACGCTCAAAATGTGCCAGCACCGGATAATAGCCTCCCTGCTGCAGCTCCGTCAGTCCCTGCAAAAGCTGCAGATACGGACATTCGGGATCAAATTCCACCAGCACGTAAAGGCTGCGCGCGAGGGTGAGCACCTCTCCCTCCTCGAGCTGCTCCAGCAGGCCGGAATAGTAGAAGCACTCCTGCCCGGGATAGAGTGCGAGCGGAAGTCCTTCCAGACTGATTCGCTGCTTTACCTGCCGCCAGGCATGCAGCACCTCACCGGCATCCGGCTCGTAGCGGCCCGGATAGTAGTGCGGTGTGGCGATCACGGATGTGACCCCCTGCCGACTCGCCTCCCGCAGGGCTTCCATCGTCTCCTCCATGCTCTTGGAACCGTCATCTAATCCCGGAAGGATGTGACAGTGCATATCGGTAATCTGATTCATGTCCTACCTCTTTTTTGCACACAAAAAAACGTCTGCAATGACGTTTCTCTTCTGTGTCTCCATTGGTGTCGCGTGTCTTGCTACGTCATATGGTATATGTGATGTTTTGATATGTGCACGCCTCCGCTATTTACTACGCAAAAGCGTTCTTCTAAAAAGATAATCCATGCAGTGATTTTTGTCAACCTTTGATTCGGCTTTTCTGTGACGTTTTTATGACCGTTTTTGCCACGTTTTTCGAGCGTTTTCACAAAATCAGCTAGGGTTTTGTGGGATTTTACCAAAATACCCCCCCCCCGAAAAACAATCGTTTTTTTGGAAATTTTAAAATGTGAGATGGATTGAGCACAAGTTTTCAGTGAAGCCGAAAAGAATTATTAAAATCCACGGACGTAAGTTTACC
>ERZ809224.2335-NODE-2335-length-11836-cov-7.594432_pt1 | contig 11836 bp, 8 predicted proteins | sample MGYA00520513_ERZ809224 | MGnify/ENA primary metagenome ERZ809224 (study PRJEB31576, sample SAMEA3212658) | Homo sapiens | biome: human-gut; feature: human gut; material: fecal | place: Sweden | collected 2012 ...
CTTCAGGATATCGCCGGGGATGTGCTGCTCCAACTCGCTCTCCGTCCACTCGCAGTTCAGCAGGAAGCTGCCGTGGGGCTTCAGCTCATGGATAATGTCGTACTTGGTCAGGTACGTCTGGTTGTGGCAGGCGATGAAGTCCGCGCTGCTCACATAATAGGTAGAGCTGATGGGGTGCTTGCCGAAGCGCAGGTGGCTCTTGGTGATACCAAAGGACTTCTTGGTGTCATACTCAAAGTACGCCTGACAGTACATATCTGTCGTCTCACCGATAATCTTGATGGAGTTCTTGTTGGCGCCCACGGTACCGTCGGAGCCCAGACCCCAGAACTTGCAGGAGATGGTGCCCTCCGGCTCGGTGAGCAACGGTGCGCCCACGGGCAGGGACAGATGAGTCACGTCATCCACGATGCCGATGGTAAAGTGGTTCTTCGGCTCGTCCAGCAGCAGATTGTCGAACACGGCCTTGATCTGGGCGGGGGTGGTGTCCTTGCTGGACAGGCCGTAGCGTCCGGCGTAGATGGCGGGGCGGTCGCTCTCGTTGATGTAGGCAGCGCAGATGTCCTCGTACAGAGGCTCACCGATGGAGCCGATCTCCTTGACGCGGTCCAGAACGGCGATTTTCTTCACCGTCTTGGGCATAGCGGCCATCAGATGCTTGCGGGAGAAGGGACGGAACAGGTGTACCTGCAGGAAGCCCACCTTCTCGCCCTTGGCGTTCAGGTAATTGACGACCTCCTGGGCGCAGCCGCCCACAGAGCCCATAGCCACGATAACACGCTCGGCGTCCGGTGCGCCGTAGTAGTTGAAGAGGTGGTACTCGCGGCCGGTCAGCTTGCTGATCTGGGCCATATAGTCTTCTACGATATCGGGCAACTCGGCGTAGGCCGTGTTGTTGGACTCGCGGAGCTGGAAGTAGATGTCAGGGTTATCCACCAGAGAGCGCATCCGGGGATCCTCGGGGTTCAGGGCGTTGGCGCGGAAGGCGGCCAGCGCGTTGTAGTCCACCAGCTTGGCGTACTCGTCGTAGGTCAGCACGTCGATCTTCTGGATCTCGTGGCTGGTACGGAAGCCGTCGAAGAAGTGCAGGAACGGGATGCGCGCCTTGATGGCACTAAGATGTGCCACAGCGGCCAGGTCGGCAGCCTGCTGGACGCTGCCGCTGGACAGCATGGCAAAGCCGGTCTGCCGGCAGTTCATCACGTCGGAGTGGTCGCCGAAGATGGAGAACGCATGGGTGCCCACGGTACGGGACGCCACGTGCAGCACGCCGGGCAGGCGCTCGCCGGAGATGCGGTGCATGGTGGGGATCATCAGCATCAGGCCCTGGGACGCGGTGAAGCTGGTGGCCAAAGCACCAGCCTCCAACGCACCGTGACAGGCGCCGCAGGCACCGGCCTCGGACTGCATCTCAACCAGACGCACCGGCTGGCCGAAGATGTTTTTCCTGCCGTTGGCCGACCAGGCATCGGCGTGCTCCGCCATGGGGCTGGACGGCGTAATGGGATAGATGGCAGCGACCTCGGAAAAGGCGTATGCCACATACGCCGCCGCTTCGTTGCCGTCGCAGATCTTCATGATCTTGCTCATCTTTCTTTCCTCCTCTATACAAGTGCTCCCGCCCTTCGGGCAGGCTTACCAATACAGAAATGATTATAGCATTCGCACTTTACATGGTCAATGCGGCAAGGGCGATTCTGTGATTTTTACCACAAAATCGCCCCTGTATTTGTTCAAAAAAGCAAGTCAAAATACGATCGGATCGCCGTCCGTTCGGACGTGTCCATCGGTGACGGTCAAATCGCCGCCCAGTTGATTTTTGTACACGCCGTCGGCCAGCGCCACCGATACGCGGCCGCCGCAGCCGGACAGATCAAATACACCGGTGCGCTCCCCTGCTGGGGACTTATAGTGCCCGATAACAGCGCCGCCGCTGACCTCGTACCACACCACACCCTCCAGCGGCAGTTCCAGTTTCATAGCCTTACACCGCCGCAGGAAGTCTGACAGGTCAGACCGCTTGTCGCCGAAATTATCGTCCGCATCAAACAGCCCTACCTGACGGCGCGGTGCGAACTCCGTACCGCCGTAGAGCAGCATACTGCCCCGGCAGAAGTACAAAAACGCCAGCCAGTGCCGCAGCCGCCGTTCGTCCTGTACCCAGTGAGCCAGACGCGGCGTGTCGTGGTTCTCACCGCAGCGCATCTTGATAAAGCCTGCGGGATATGTCAGCTCCTGGTAGTTCAGCATATCGATGTACTGCCGCAGGCTGTTTTTACCGGATAGATACCCTTCAAACCACGGCCAGATATCATAGTCGTAGGTCATGTCGAAGGCCCGGTACAGCTCCGTATCCGTGGCGCAATAGGCACCCTGCCGCCGCAGACCCAGCACATGGGCACCGTGTACGCTCTCCGCCAGCCAGATGCAGCCGGGGCGGACCGCTTCCACCTCCTGCCGCGCCGCCGTCCAGAAGTCCAGGGGCACGCTGCTGGCCACATCGCAGCGGAAGCCGTCCACGATCTCCGCCCACATTTTCAGCGTGTCGATCTGGTAGCGCCACAGTTCCTTGTGGGTATAATCCAGGTCTACTACATCCCACCAGTCCGCCACATGGCGGCTGGGCCGACCCTGCTCGTCCCGGAAAAACCACTCCGGGTGGGTCTGGGCCAGCACCGAGTCCGGCGATGTGTGGTTGTAGACGACGTCGATGATGCACTTCATGCCCCGGACGTGGATGGCGTCCACCAGATGGCGGAAATCCTCCACGGTGCCGTACTCCGGGTTCACGCCCCGGTAGTCACGGATGGCGTAGGGACTGCCCAGCGTGCCCTTGCGGCCCACCTCGCCAATAGGATGGATAGGCATCAGCCATACGATATCCGTACCCAAGGTGCTCAATCGGTCCAGATCATGTTCCAGCGCACGGAAGGTGCCCTCCGGTGTGTGGTTTCGCACGAACACGCTGTAGATCAGCTGATGCTGCAATGTCTTATCCGTATTCACTGCCATATTGATTGCCTCCTCAGTCCAGAAGTGCTAAAAATTCGTCCTCCGTCAGCACGGGAATGCCCAGCGCCTCTGCTTTTTGCAGCTTGCTGCCGGCATTTTCTCCGGCCACCACATAGGTGGTCTTTTTTGACACGGAGCCGGCGGCCTTGCCGCCCCGCTTTTCGATCATCTCCGCCGCCGCGTCACGGGTAAACTTTTCCAGCGTGCCTGTCAGCACAAAAGTCATTCCGGCAAAACGACTGTCAACCGTTTTCTCTTTACAGGTCATATTGACGCCGACGGCCTTCAGCCGCGCCAGCAGGTCGCGGGACTGGGGGCTTTTCATCCACTGGCAGAGATACCGCGCGGTAATAGGGCCCACGTCGTCCACGGCAGTCAGCTCCTCCTCCGGAGCCGCTGCCAGTGCGTCCATAGTGCCGAACCGCTGCGCCAGCGTCTTGGCAGCCTTCTCCCCCACCTGCCGTATGCCCAGCGCGTTGATGAGCCGCCACAGGTCGTTGTCCCGGCTTCTGGCGATAGCGTCCACCGCATTCTGCGCCGATTTTTTGCCCATGCGCTCCAGCGGCTCCAGCTGCTTCGGCGTCAGGCTGTACAGGTCCGCGGCGGTCCGGACAAGTCCGCTGTCGATCAGCTGCTGCATCACCGCAGGTCCCAGCCCGTCAATGTCCATAGCGCCCCTGCTGGCAAAGTGGGTCAGGTACCGCAACAGCTGGGCGGGGCACTCCGCGCCGGTGCAGCGCAGCGCCGCGCCGTCCTCGTCCCGCACCACCGGTGCGCCGCACACCGGGCAGGTTTCCGGCATGCGGTAGGGCGCCGTCCCCTGGGGGCGCTTCTCCAGCACCACCCGGACGATCTCGGGGATGATCTCCCCTGCCTTCTGAACCACAACCGTATCTCCGATGCGGATGTCCTTCTCCGTGATATAGTCCTGGTTGTGCAGCGTGGCGTTGGTCACCGTGGTGCCGGCCAGCCGAACAGGCGCCACCACCGCCTTGGGGGTGAGCACACCGGTGCGTCCAACCTGGACCACGATGTCTTGCACCACGCTCTCCTTCTGCTCCGGCGGATACTTATAGGCAGCGGCCCATCGGGGAAACTTGGCCGTTTCCCCAAGAGCGTCACGTTCTGTTAAGTTATCTAACTTTACAACTGCTCCGTCAATGTCGAAGGGGTAATTCTCCCGTCCGTCGCCAATTTGGGCGATCAGCTCCCGGACCTCGTCCATCCGGTCTGTCCTGACATAGTCGATCACCTTGAAGCGAAGGGATTTCAGCCAGTCCAGACTATCGCTGTCGGTGCCGAAGGAGGGGCCGTCCCAGTACAGGATGTTGAACAGGACGATGTTCAGCCCCCGGGCGGCAGCCACCTTGGGGTCCAGCTGGCGCATGGAGCCGGCGGCGGCGTTGCGTGGGTTGGCAAACAGCGGCTTGCCCTGCACCTCCCGCTCCTCATTGAGCCGGGCAAAGGTCTTCTTGGGCATGTAGACCTCCCCCCGGACGATCAGCCGCCCCGGCGCGCCCTCGATCCGCATGGGGATGGACTTGATGGTGCGCAGGTTCTCCGTCACGTCCTCCCCCACCTGGCCATCCCCTCGGGTGGCACCCCGAACGAAAACCCCATCCTGGTATTCCAGGGCGACGGACAGGCCGTCTACCTTGGGTTCCACCAGGTATTCCACCTCCTCCGCGCTCTCCCGCACCCGGCGGTCAAACTCCTCCAGCTCTTCCGGGGAGAACACATCCTGCAGACTCTGTAAAGGCACCTGGTGTACCACCTGCTGGAAGGCCTCCAGGGCCTGGCCCCCCACCCGCTGGGTGGGCGAGTCCGGCGTAATCAGCTCGGGATGGGCAGCTTCCAGCTCCTCCAGCTGGCGCAGCATTCGGTCGTACTCATAGTCCGGGATAGTGGGCGCATCCAGGACATAGTAATTATAGTTATGCTCGTTGAGCTGTCGGCGTAACTGCTCCACCTGTGCTCTCACATCCATGCGTATTACCCTCCCTGCGGCGGGACCGCCGCGCGATTCCCCCGCGTTTTGCTTTAACCAGCTGTCCCGGACGGGTCCAGCTGGACATAGGTGTCGGGGACCTCTCCCACGATGACGGTCTCCGCCACCGGGACGCGCTCCTCCACCGTTACAGGAACAATCTCCCCCGGGATCACCAGATAGACTACCACAGTGAGGTCCAGGATGATCTGGTGCAGAGTTTGGTTCACACCTGCCTCAGAAAAGGAGCTTTCCAGGCTGGCAGTCACATCCCCTACAGTCTGAAGGTTGACCCGGATCTCCGGGCCAAGCCCGGACAGGAGCATCCGGCCGGTGAGGGTGCCGAGGGGGATGCCCAGCTCATCCGGGTCCACATGCTCCAGTTGGTTGACCAGCTGGTCAATCACTTGGCGCTTGAACCGGCTGCTGGCCTGGACATTGCCGGAAAGGGAGGTCACGCTGCCGTCGCCCCCCGTCTCCACGGTGACAAAGCTGGAATACTCCATCTGCAGGTCCGCCAGGCTGTTGTCCACCGCCGCCGCAGACAGGGCGGAGACCAGATTGGTGGCTCTGCTCACCGCCATGGTCCGGATCACCGGCCGAAGCTGGTTGGATAGGACCGTGAAGAAGAGAAGGATCAAACCCGCGGCCACCAGCAACGGCGGAAGCCACGAAGGCAGATCCCTCCTGCCGCCCCGCAGGCGCAGCCCGCGCCTTTGCAGAACATGCCCGGCCATACCGTCACCCCCTTAGGCAACAGTATGCGCCGGACGGCTCGGCCTATGTGCCCAGCAGCTCCTCCACCGCCAGCAGGATGCCGGCCTTGCCCGACTCATAGGTCAGTCCGCCCTGAAGGTAAACAGTATAGGGCTCCCGCATGGGCGCGTCGGCGGACAGCTCGATGGACGCTCCCTGAATGAAGGCGCCCGCCGCCATGATCACCTGGCAGTCATAGCCGGGCATATCCCAGGGCTCTGGCGTCACATAGGAGTCCACCGGAGCGCCGGACTGGATGCCCTTACAGAACCGCTTCACCTTACCCGGATCGCCCAGATGGATCATCTGGATGATGTCGTGGCGCACTGCGTCAGACCGGGGCTCCGTCTCATAGCCCAGCAGCTCCATGATCTTGGCGCCGAACACGGCGGTCTTCACCGCCTGGGCCACCGTGTGGGGGGCCAGGAACAGCCCCTGGTAGAGCAGGCGGTTGTTGCCCAGGGTGGAACCGCACTCCCGGCCGATGCCGGGGCAAGTTAGGCGCATGGCGGCACCCTCGATCAGATCGTGCCGGCCGGCCAGATAGGCCCCCGTAGGGGCCAGACCACCGCCGGGGTTCTTGATGAGGGAGCCCACCACCAGGTCGGCCCCCACATGGGTGGGCTCCTGTTCCTCCACGAATTCGCCGTAGCAGTTGTCCACCAAAATGGCCGCGTCTGGATTGGCCCGGCGGATGATGATACACATCTCCCCGATCTCGTCCACCGAAAGGGACGCCCGGGTGGAGTAGCCTTTGGACCGCTGGATGAGCACCACCTTCACTCTTGGGTCGGCGGCGGCACAGGCCAGCCCCTCCAGGTCTGGGGTGTCCTCAGGCGTCAGCTCCACCTGGCGATACTCAATGCCGTAATCCTTCAGGGAGCCCCTCCCCTTGTCCGTGACACCGATCACCCCCAGCAGGGTGTCGTAGGGGGCGCCTACGGCGGACAGCAGCACGTCCCCCGGCAGCAGAGCCCCGTACAGGGCCGCGGCGATGGCGTGGGTGCCGTTGACAAAGCCGATACGCACCAGGGCGTCCTCCGTACCGAAGAGCTGCGCATAGATCCGGTCTAGCTGGTCCCGGCCCAGATCATCATAACCATAGCCGGTGGTGCCGGCAAAGTACCCCTCCGCCACCCGGTGGTCCCGGAAAGCGGCCAGCACCCGCTGGGTGTTGTGCTCGGCAATGCCGTCAATTCGGGCAAACTGTTCCTTCAACGCACCCTCCGCCTGGGCGGCCAGGGCGCGTACCTGTTCTGATAGCTGTAAAGGCATTGATCTTAACACTCTTTCTCTAACTTGCACTCCGCGAAGGCCTTGACCAGGGCGGCGCAGGCATCCAGGTCTGCCAGGTCCACCAGCTCCATGGGGCTGTGGCCATAGCGCCACGGGATGGAGATGCCGCCGGTGGGCACCCCGCCCCGGGTGAGGTGGATGGCCCCGCCGTCGGTGCCGCCGGCCCGGATCACGTCCCGCTGGGCGGGGATGTTCCCTTCCTGGGCCAGGGTCATCAGCTTGTCCACCATCCAGGGATGGCAGATCACCGAACCGTCCATCACCTTCACCGCGGCGCCGCCGCCCAGCACGCTGCTCACCAGGTGCTTGGAGCCGGGCTCATCATCGGCGGGGGTCACGTCCAGGGCCACACCGTAGTCCGGGTCGATGGCCCAGGCAGCGGTTTTGGCCCCCCGAAGGCCCACCTCCTCCTGGGTGGAAAAGACGAAGTACAGGTCGTTGTCCGTCTCACCCATCATGGACATAGCCATGAGCTGCACCGCGCAGGAGGCCCGGTTGTCCAGATAGGGGGCGCTCACCCGGCTGCCCAGCTGGACCAGCCTGGTGTCAAAAATTGCCACATCGCCCACCTGGACCAGTTTCTCCGCCTCCTCCCGGCTGGACGCACCAACGTCCAGAAACAGGTCGGAGATCTTCAGCTTGGAGATCTCCACGCCGGTCTGGGCGCTCACCACGCCGCTCCGGCCATCAGCAAAGCGGACGGGGGTGTGGAGCACCTTGGCCGGGGAGACGCCCCCGATAGCCCCCACCCGCACGAACCCCTTTTCCTCGATGTGGGTGGCCACCAGGCCAATGGAGTCCATGTGTGCGGAGAACATCACCTTGGGGCCCTTCCCCTTTTTCCGGCAGATAAGATTACCCATGGTGTCCCGCTTGATCTTGTCACAATAGGGCGCGGCCAGCTCTTCGATCACCCGGGCCACCTCCCCCTCCTGTCCAGCAGGGCCGTAGGCGGCAGTGAGCCGTTCCAAAATTGTTATCATATCCATAGACCTGATTCCTCCCGTCAGCTTCGCTCGGCCACGGCCCGGATGAACAGCCGGGCCAGGGTGAGCATGTGTTCCATATCGGAGATGCTGGCCACGCTGCTGGGCGCGTGGAGATACCGCACGGCGGCAGAGATCCCCGTCACCCGCACACCGGCCTTAGTACGCTGGATGGCTCCGGCGTCGGTGCCGCCGGCCAGATAGTGCTTTATCTGCCAGGGCAGCCCGTTATCCCGGGCCAGACCCCGCATCAGCTCAAACAGCTCCCGGTCGTAGATGGCGCTGCCGTCCATCCAGGAGATCACCGGCCCCTTCCCCGGCCAGCACACCTGGGTGTGCTCGTCCAGGGCGGGGTTATCGGCGGCGGTGGTGCCCTCCAGCACCATGGCAATCTCCGGCGTCACCGAGAAGGCCGCGCCGAAGGCGCCCCGGGTGCCCACCTCCTCCTGCACCGTAAAGACAAAGGTGCAGTCCATGGGCAGTTCCTCCTCAAGCAGTTTGACCAGCACCGCGCAGCCCACCCGGTCATCGATGGCCTTGGCCTTGAGCATGCCGTCGCCGAACTCCACGATGTCGCCCACAAAGACGCCGCAGTCGCCCAGACTGACCAGCCCTTCTGCCTCTGCCCTGTCCTTGGCGCCGATGTCGATATAGTAGTCCTCCAGACGGGGCACCTTCTTGCGCTCCTCCGGCGTGGTCAGGTGGATGGCCTTGAGCCCGATGACCCCTGGCACCTTCTTCGGGCCCACCGCCACCGGCTTGCCCAGTAGCACCCGGCGGTCGATGCCGCCCACACAGGCGAACTTCAGGTAGCCCTCGTCGGTGATGGTGCGGACGATCAGCCCCACCTCGTCCATGTGAGCGCACAGCATCAGCTTGTTCCCAGTGGACTTGGCCCCTTTCTTGAACACGATCAGGTTGCCCATGGCGTCCACCCGAACATCATCGGCATGAGGGGCGACGCGGCCCTTGATATAGTCCCGCACCTCGTCCTCAAAGGAGGAGACGCCGGACAGGGCGCACAGGGTCTTCAATGTCTCGATCATTGTCCGTCACGCTCCTCATCAAAGTGTTCCACAAAGGACGCCAGCAGTTTCGCAGTATTCTCCAGATCGTCCAGATCCAGCACCTCCACCGGTGTGTGCATATACTTCAGTGGCAGGGAGACCACCGCGGTAGCGACCCCCTCGTTCCGGGTCTGCATCACCCAGGCGTTGGTGCCCGAGTGGCCGCCGATGACCTCCCTCTGGACAGGAATCCCCTCCTTCTCGGCCAGCTCCAGCAGCCGGCTGGACATCCACCGGGTCATGTTGGGGCCGATGGCCACGGCAGGCCCGCCCCCCAGGGCATAGGCCTGGTCTTTGGGGCTGTCCGGCGTTCTGCCGTGGGTAACGTCCACCGCCACGCAGCAGTTCGGTGCCAGCGCCTGGGTGCCGGTGGCAGCCCCGGCACAGCCCACCTCCTCCTGCACGCTGCCCATGAGGCAGAGGTCTACGTTCAGTTCTTTGCCCTGGAGCATCTGGGCCGCCCGCAGCAGGGCCGTGAAGCAGGATCGGTCGTCCAACGCCTTGCCGCACACCTGGTTCTTCCCCAGACGGAAGAAGCTCCCCCGGAACACCATGGGAGTGCCGATGGGGATGCGGCGCTCCGCCTCCTCCTGGCTCAGGCCGGTATCCACATAGAAGTCCTGGACGGGAGGGGCCTTCTCCCGGTCCTCTGCGGACAGCACATGGGGCGGAAGGCAGGCCACCACCCCGAGCATGGGGGGATCAGTGAGGATGGTCAGCTCCCGGTCCGGAAGCATGCGGGGATCCACTCCGCCAATGGTCCCGAAACGGAGGAAACCGTCCTGGATCCCGGTGACCACCAGGCCGATCTCATCCAGGTGGGCGTCCAGCAGCAGTTTTCTCGCCCCCGGCTTCCCGCAGCGGCGCACACCCACCACGTTGCCCAGCCGATCCGTCCACACCTCGTCCATCAGCGGCTCCAGCAGTTGTTTTGCCTCTGTCGTCACCGACCGCTCGAAACCGGACGGCCCGTCCAACCGGCACAGCCGTTCCAGCATCTCATAAGTTTCCACGAATTGGTTCAACACCTTTCTTTTCTTCTATGGCTGAAGTTCCATGACATATCGCTTGAAGGTATTCCCCCGCTCCTCGAAATTTTTGAACTGGTCGAAAGAGGCGCTGGCCGGGGAAAGGATGACCACATCCCCCGGTTTGGCAATCTCATAGGCCTGGTCCACCGCATTGCGAAGGTCACAGCACCGGTAGATTCTTGGATGACCCGGCTGATATCCCGGTACAGCAAGCGTTGCCGCCTGAATTTTGTCCGAGGTTGCCCCTGTTAAAATCAATTCCTTGACATGTGCCGTAATTTCAGGACCAAGAATATCATAGGGAATCTTTTTATCATATCCTCCTGCAATAAGGATTACTCTATCTGGAAAAGATCGTAGCCCGGCAATCGTCCTGGTGGGGCTGGAGGCAATAGAATCATTGTACCAGCGTACGCCATTTAATTCCCGTACCAACTCAATACGGTGCTCCACACCTTGGAATGTTCGTGCAAATGCGCGGATGGTTTCGTTGGATACTAGCCCATCTACTGCTGCAATCGCCGCCATGTAGTTCTCCAAGTTGTGCGCACCTGGCAGTTTCAGGTCTGAGACTGCCATCACCGGTCGATTGTTATCCACAATCATGCCGTCCTTAACGCAGACACCACGATCTAATAATTTGTTCCGGCTGAACAGGACAGCTTGCCCTCTGGCCTGTTTGGCAAAGGATGCGGTGATCTCGTTATCCGCATTGAGTACCACCTTGTCCCGATCCTCTTGATACAGAAAGATGTTCTTTTTTGCCGAGACATATTCGTTCATATCCCTGTGCATATCCAGATGATTCGGCGAGATATTGGTGACGACCGCCACGCTGGGGCTCTGGTGCATGGTCATCAGCTGGAAGGAGGACAGCTCCAGCACCACGTAGTCGTCTGGGCGGATTTGGTCCACTTCGCACAGGAGCGGATGCCCGATATTCCCCCCTACAAAGGTACGGTAGCCGGCGTCTTTGAGCAGGCCTGCTATCATAGAGGTGGTGGTGGTTTTCCCATCCGATCCGGTGACGGCGATAATCTGGCAGGGACACAGCTCCATAAATACCTCCATCTCCGAGGTGAGCTTGGTCCCACTGGCCACCGCCCTGGCAACCTGAGGAACATCCGGTCGCAGACCGGGGGTACGGAAAATCACCTCTACCCCATCCAGGCGATCCAGGTATCCAGGTCCCAGACAGGCCTCCAGTCCTTTGCGCTCCAAGGCCTCGATCAGGCCGTTAAAGCTGCTCCGGTCTCTTTTATCGCAGGCCAAAACTTGAACGCCGCTCTGAAGCAAACGTTCGATCAAAGGGGTGTTAGACACACCGATGCCGATGACGGCCACCCGCTTCCCCTTCAACGTGCTCATATACTCCTGCAAGATCGACTGCATGGATCTGACTGCCTCCTATTTCAAATTAGCGGTGTGCCACGGTCTGCCCTTCGGTGTCCAAAGAGGGGTTATCTGCCACCCGGCACCCCGTTTCCAGGTCCAAAGTCACATCATGATATTATACCGCAACAACTCCTATTTGACAATCACCGAAAGATAAGATAAAATCTCTTTCGCGAGTAAGCTGGACAGCCGCGTGGGTAGGCCGAAAGGCCGCTCATGAGGAAAGTCCGGGCTCCATAGGGCAAGGATAACGGGTAACGCCCGCCGAAGGCGACTTCAGGAAAAGTGCAACAGAGATATACCGCC
>ERZ809224.2336-NODE-2336-length-11834-cov-6.610323_pt1 | contig 11834 bp, 7 predicted proteins | sample MGYA00520513_ERZ809224 | MGnify/ENA primary metagenome ERZ809224 (study PRJEB31576, sample SAMEA3212658) | Homo sapiens | biome: human-gut; feature: human gut; material: fecal | place: Sweden | collected 2012 ...
TAAACTTTTTAAAATAGAACATGGAGGGCTGATAGAATGAGTAATACAGCACAAAACTTGGCAAGTACAAGAATCGCTTCTTTACTTGATGAGAACAGCTTTGTTGAAATCGGAGGATGTGTGACTGCCAGAAGCACTGATTTCAATTTGAAGCAGACAGAAACGCCGTCGGACGGTGTCATTACCGGCTATGGTGTGATTGATGGCAATCTGGTATACGTTTACAGCCAGGATGCTTCGGTACTTGGCGGTACAATCGGCGAAATGCACGCAAAGAAAATTGCACGCATTTATGATATGGCACTGAAAATGGGCGCACCGGTTATCGGATTGATCGACTGTGCAGGTATTCGTCTGCAGGAGGCGACAGATGCTCTGAATGCGCTGGGCGAAATCTATGCGAAACAGGTACTGGCTTCCGGCATCATTCCGCAGATTACAGCAGTGTTTGGAACCTGCGGCGGCGGACTGGCACTGGTACCGGCACTTACAGATTTTACATTCATGGAGAGCAAAAAGGCAAAATTGTTTGTAAATTCCCCGAATGCACTGGATGGAAATGAGATTTCCAAATGTGATACTTCCTCTGCAAAGTTTCAGAGTGAAAATGCAGGGCTTGTGGATTTTACAGGCACAGAGGATGAAGTACTTGCAGGCATCCGTCAGCTTGTCACCATGCTTCCGGCAAACAATGAAGAGGATGCATCTTACGAAGAATGTACGGATGATCTCAATCGTGTATGTGCCGATCTTGCCAATGCGGCAGGAGATACTTCTATTCTTCTTTCCAATATTTCCGATAATCAGGTATTTGTGGAGACAAAGGCTGATTATGCAAAAGAAATGGTAACAGGCTTTATCAAGCTGAATGGCACAACCGTAGGTGCAGTTGCAAACCGCACAGAGGTTTACGGCGAAGATGGAGAAAAGACGGGAGAATTTGATCCGGTGCTCACATCAAAGGGCACAAAGAAAGCAGCAAAATTCGTAAAATTCTGTGATGCTTTTAATATTCCGGTGCTGACTCTGACAAACACTACAGGTTTTAAGGCGGACATGCATTCTGAGAGAAACATTGCAGCGGCAGTTGCGGAGCTTACACATACTTTTGCAGATGCCACCGTTCCGAAGGTAAACGTGATTATCGGCAAGGCATATGGCAGCGCATATGTAGCTATGAACAGCAAGGCGATCGGTGCAGATCTGACCTATGCATGGAGTGATGCGAAGATCGGTATGATGGATGCCAAACTGGCGGCTAAAATTATGTATGCAGATGCAGATGCGGCTACGATTAATGAGAAGGCAGCAGAATATGCAGAGCTTCAGAGCAGTGTACAGTCGGCAGCGAGACGCGGCTATGTTGACACGATTATCGAAGCAGAAGATACAAGAAAATATGTGATTGGTGCTTTTGAGATGTTATTCACGAAGAGAGAAGACCGCCCGGCGAAAAAACATGGCACGGTTTAAGCGAGGTGAATAATATGAAACGAAAATTAAAAAGTTTATTAATGGTAATATGTGCGCTGGCAATGACACTTGCCATGTCGGTATGTGCATTTGCAGCGGAGGCCGAGGTGACAGAGGAAGAGGCTGCCAACTATAAAGCAGCAGCCGAGAGCCTGATTTCTCAGATCGCCGGTTTCTCAGATGAAGATATTGAGATGTATCTTGCACAAAACGATGAGTTTACGACAAATGTTCTGGAATCATGGAAGAGCGTTAAAGATGAGCTGGGCGCATATTCTTCCATTGTCTCACAGGATGTGGAGAGAGATGGCAATACAGTTACAGTAACAACTGTGGCACAGTTTGAAAAAGCAAAAGCGGATGTGGTTATGATTCTGGATTTGCAGCAGCAGGCGTATACCAGCATGACCTATAATGTAAATTATCCGATGAGCGTAAATATGGAGCGCGCAGGTCTGAATACACTTATGGGACTTGGCATTGTGTTCCTGATGCTGATATTCCTGAGCTTTGTAATTAGTCTGTTTAAGTATGTTTCGAAGGCTCAGGACAGTATGGCTAAGAAAAATGTACCGGCCGCACAGCCTGTTCCTGCGGCAGCAGTGCCTGCAGTTCAGGAAGCAGCAGATGAGGATTTTGCAGATGATCTGGAGCTGGTAGCAGTGATTTCTGCAGCGATTGCAGCGTATGAAAATACTTCAGGCGACAGTTTTGTTGTCCGTTCAATTAAAAAATCAAATAAGTGGCGCAGAGCCTAACAGGAGGATTCGAGATGAAAACATATACAATTACAGTGAATGGTACCGCATATGATGTAACAGTTGAAGAGGGCGCAGGCAGCGCAGCACCGGCAGCCGCACCAAAGGCAGCTCCGAAAGCAGCGCCGAAGGCTGCACCAAAAGCAGCACCGAAGGCTGCGGGTGCAGGCAGCGTAAAGGTAACAGCTTCCGTACCTGGTAAAGTATTAAAGGTTGAGGCTTCCGTAGGCCAGAGCGTAAAGGCAGGCGACAATATTGTCATTCTGGAAGCTATGAAGATGGAGATCCCGGTTGTAGCACCGCAGGACGGTACCGTTGCAAGTATTGACGTAGCAGTAGGCGATGCAGTTGAATCTGGTGATGCACTGGCAACAATGAACTAATATATTGGAGGTTGAATTATGTCATACGTAACAGATACGTTGTCCAACCTGCTCCACCAAACGGCGTTTTTCAATCTGACCTGGGGAAATTACCTGATGATCGCAGTTGCCTGTGTATTTCTTTTCCTGGCAATCGCAAAAGGGTTTGAGCCGCTTCTTCTGGTTCCGATTGCGTTTGGTATGCTTCTGGTTAATATCTATCCGGACATCATGGCTTCACCGGAGGAGACCTCAAACGGTGTAGGTGGACTTTTACATTATTTTTATTTACTGGATGAGTGGAGTATTCTGCCGTCCCTGATATTTATGGGCGTCGGGGCGATGACGGACTTCGGTCCGCTGATTGCCAATCCCAAGAGCTTTTTGCTGGGCGCTGCAGCACAGCTTGGTATTTATGTCGCTTATTTCATGGCGATCTTTCTGGGATTCAATGGAAAAGCAGCGGCTGCAATTTCTATCATCGGAGGCGCTGACGGCCCTACCTCCATTTTCCTGGCAGGTAAGCTTGGTCAGACAAATCTGATGGGCCCGATTGCAGTGGCGGCCTACTCCTATATGTCACTGGTTCCGATTATTCAGCCGCCTATTATGAAGCTGCTGACAACGGAAGAAGAGCGTAAAATTAAAATGGAACAGCTTCGTCCGGTTTCCAAGCTGGAGAAAATCTTGTTCCCGATTATCATTACGATTGTTGTATGTATGATTCTGCCGACCACGGCTCCATTGGTAGGTATGCTGATGCTTGGTAACCTGTTCCGCGAGAGCGGTGTTGTAAAGCAGTTGACAGAGACTGCTTCCAATGCGCTGATGTACATCGTAGTTATCCTGCTTGGTACTTCTGTAGGCGCATCCACCAGCGCAGAAGCATTCCTGAATCTGGATACTCTGAAAATCGTTGCGCTGGGTCTGATCGCATTTGCATTTGGTACGGCCGGCGGCGTACTGCTGGGCAAGCTGATGTGCAAGCTCTCCGGCGGCAAGATCAACCCGCTGATTGGCTCTGCAGGTGTATCTGCTGTGCCTATGGCGGCCCGTGTATCTCAGAAAGTAGGTGCGGAGGCGGATCCGACCAACTTCCTGCTGATGCATGCAATGGGCCCGAACGTTGCAGGTGTTATCGGTACTGCGGTAGCAGCCGGTACCTTCATGGCAATTTTTGGGGTATAAAGATCGGGTATCCGAAGGAAACTGCCGCACAAAAAGCGCATCTTGTGCAGCGGCGGACCTTAGGTGAAAACTTGTTTTAGAATAATATAGGAGGAATTTAGGATCATGGCAGATAATGCAAAAAATGCAAAAAAACCAATAAAGATTACTGAAACAATTCTGCGTGACGCGCATCAGTCCCTGATTGCAACCCGTATGACAACGGAGCAGATGCTTCCGATCGTAGAAAAAATGGATAAAGTAGGTTATCATTCCGTAGAGTGCTGGGGAGGCGCTACGTTCGACGCTTCCTTGCGTTTCCTGAAAGAGGATCCGTGGGAGAGACTTCGCAAATTCCGCGACGGATTTAAAAACACGAAGCTGCAGATGCTGTTCCGCGGACAGAATATCCTTGGATACCGTCCGTATGCAGATGATGTGGTAGAGTATTTTGTACAGAAATCTATCGCAAATGGTATTGATATCATCCGTATTTTCGACTGTCTGAATGACCTGAGAAACCTTGAGACAGCCGTAAAAGCAGCTAATAAAGAAAAGGGACATGCGCAGGTTGCACTGTCCTACACTCTGGGAGATGCGTACACTCTGGATTACTGGACAAAGACAGCAAAACAGATCGAGAGCATGGGTGCAAATTCTATCTGTATCAAGGATATGGCAGGTCTGCTGCTTCCGTATAAAGCAACAGAGCTGGTAACAGCCTTAAAAAAAGCAGTTAAGATCCCGATCCAGCTTCACACACATTACACCTCAGGCGTCGCTTCCATGACATACTTGAAGGCAGTGGAAGCAGGCGTAGATGTCATCGATACAGCTATGTCACCGTTTGCACTGGGTACCTCACAGCCGGCAACTGAGGTTATGGTTGAGACTTTCAAGGGTACGCCGTATGATACCGGTTTTGACCAGAATCTGCTGGCGGAGATTGCAGATCATTTCCGCCCGATCCGTGATGAGGCGCTGGAGAGCGGTCTGCTGAATCCAAAGAACATGGGCGTAAACATCAAGACTCTACTGTATCAGGTACCGGGCGGTATGCTGTCCAACCTGACTTCTCAGTTGAAGGAGCAGCATGCAGAGGACAAGTTCTACGACGTGCTGGAAGAGGTTCCGCGCGTAAGAAAAGACCTGGGCGAGTGCCCGCTGGTTACACCATCTTCACAGATCGTTGGTACGCAGGCCGTATTCAATGTAATTATGGGTGAGCGCTACAAGATGGTGACAAAAGAGACTAAGGATGTGCTTTCCGGCAAATATGGCGCTACGGTTAAACCGTTTAACAAAGACGTTCAGAAGAAATGCATCGGTGACGCAAAGGTTATCACCTGTCGTCCGGCTGATCTTCTGGAGCCGGAGCTTGATAAGCTGGAAAAAGAGATGGCACAGTGGAAGCAGCAGGATGAGGATGTGCTGACCTACGCACTGTTCCCACAGGTAGCAGTTGATTTCTTCAAATACAGAGAAGCACAGCAGACAAAGGTAGATCCGACGGCGGCAGATACCAAGAATGGTGCTTATCCGGTGTAAAAAGCAGGAGGCTGCGATCTTGGAAACAGGAGAAAGAGTTCAGGTAAAATCCTGTATTACGGAATAAAGGTATTTATTAAAGCGATATAAAAGAGGCGTTTGCATATAGTGCAAATGCCTCTTTTTAGTTTACGCGAGCAACGAGCCAAACGAATATGCTTGCATATTCACTTGGCGACTGCCGCGATAACCAGCGAAACTCGCAAAGCGTGTTTCGTCTGGTTGCCAGGCATCTCAAGGAAGCTGCCGGTGGCAGGTTCCGCAGGTAAAAATTTTAGAACGGAATTAAAAAAAGTGCTAAAAATTGGGGTATCATTACTAAAAAATAGTCTGGTTTTAGTAAAATAAAAACGGTATTATAGCTATAAATACCATATATCAGACAAAAAAACGATGTGGTATCAGCAATATGACGAAATGTGAAAGAGCAAAGGAGAACAGGAGTATGAAGTGGAAAAAAATGTTGGCTTTTACACTGGCACTTTCGATGTTTGGCAGCACGGCGGTATATACGGCGCCGATGCAGGCAAAAGCGGCGGAAACGAATACGAACAGCGCCTACCAGGATCCGTGGAAGAATAGTAATATTCCCAGCCTGATTTCGAAAAAGGACAGTAATGTAAATGAAGGGAAATTTACTCATCAGGAATGGACAGGAAATGAGTACACGGATGTGGACGGAAAGTGGGTAAAAGCGGCGGATGTTTACGAAATAAACAGGGAGGAGGCCAGTATGTTCGCATCTGCGAGCGTCATTTATGACACTGTAGACAATGCGATTACAGGCGCGAGAGATTATCGGAAGGACGCATCAAAATATGTGCAGTATCTGACAGGAGCACAAGCCGCAGACTGGTCACTGGTGGTTCTCCAGAATCAGGAGCTGGCACAGGGCGATATATATAAAGATTTCTACAAGACCACCTATACACCCAAGAACTCAGATGAATGGAAAGCAGGTCTGGAGCTTCCGTGCAGTTGGACGCGCCAGGGGTTTGATTTTTCTATTTATACCAATACGACAATGCCATGGCAGACAGCATATGATGCAAACGTATATGCACCGCAGGCGCCGGTAAACTATAATCCGGTGGGACTGTACCGCAAGACCTTTAAGGTAGATTCAGGTCTGTATAATGCGGATGGCAGAATTTATCTCTCTTTCCAGGGCGTAGAGTCTGCATATTATGTGTATGTGAACGGAAAGGAGGTCGGTTACAGCGAGGACAGTTACAGTCCACACAGTTTTGACATTACGGACTATCTGAACGAAGCTGGTGAGGAAAACCTTCTGGCAGTGGAAGTCCATAAATTCTGTGACGGAACCTGGATGGAGGACCAGGATATGTTCTACGACGGGGGTATTTTTCGCGATGTGTATCTGTATTCCGCACCGTTGGTACATATCCAGGACTATAAAGTAGAGACAGATCTGGATGATACTTATACGAATGCAGATCTGAAGCTGGATGTCACTGTGGCAAATGCTTCCACGCAGGCGGTATCAGGGTATAAAGTAGATGTCCGTCTGTATGATGAAGAAAAACAGATGTTTGTAAATGACTTTACACTGGAGCCGGGGACGATTGCAGCGGCAAAGGATGGAAGGGACGGTAAGACGACAGTCAGTGCCAAAAGGATGGTGACAGCACCGAAGCTCTGGTCTGCCGAGACACCGAATCTGTACACCCTGGTATTATCTCTGTACGATTCGGGTACAAATGCATACCTGGGCAGTGTGTCCCAGCAGCTCGGTTTCAGGGAGATTACCTTTACCAGTACAGAGGTAAACGGAAACGGGGACAGGACAACGGATGATAAAGATTATGTTCCGATTCAGATTAATGGAAAGCAGCTCCTGATAAAAGGAACGAACCGCCATGACACGGATCCGGTATACGGAAAATACGTTCCGAAGGAGACTCAGGAAGAGGATGTCAAGCTGATGAAGCAGTACAATCTGAACGCCATTCGTACCTCACACTACAGCAATGACGAGTACCTTTATTATCTGTGTGACAAATACGGGCTGTATATGATGGGGGAGACAAACCTGGAATCCCATGCGCTCATGAACAATGGGGACGCCCAGAAGAACTTTAAAAAGCTTGCCATGGATAGGACAGTGACGGCGTTCAATCGTCTGAAAAACTGTACGGCAATTGTACTCTGGTCCACCGGAAACGAAAATTATTATCAGAACTATGCAAGCTATGCGGACTATATGTTCTACGACCTGATCTGGTATTTCAAGAATAACGATTCGACAAGGCCGGTTCACTGCGAAAGCTCCGGGGAAAATAATGGAACAGATATGGGAAGCAATATGTATCCATCACTAGGAACGGTACAGTACTGGACCCAGTGGAACCAGCCGTATGTGCTCTGCGAGTACGATCATGCTATGGGAAATGCGGTGGGAAACCTGAAAGAATACTGGGATACCATCCGAAGCTCCGACAATATGCTTGGCGGATTTATCTGGGACTGGGTGGATCAGTCAAGGCTGCTTCCGATTCCCCAGAGCTATTCACTGACGGACAGAAGCGGCGGCGTGGAAGGTACTGTCAGGGTGAAAGATTCTTATGATGTGACAGACGCGAAGGCCTTGTCCGAACAGAGTATAAAAGGCTATGGGCTCTTTCAGGATGATTCTTACAATCGGGCGCTCTCAGGTTCCGGAAAAGCATTTACCGTGGAAGTGATTTGTAAGCCGAAAACCACCCGTGGCGATCAGGTACTGCTTGCCAAGGGAGACAAACAATTTGCGTTAAAGACGAATAACGACGGGAAACTGGAATTTTTTGTATATGATGAACAGGGCAGTAATAAATGGAATTCTGTAGTGGCAGAGCTGCCATCAGACTGGCTGAATAACTGGCACCAGGTAGCTGCATCCTATGACAATGGGGCGATTAAGATCTACTGTGACGGTACATTGCTTGGAAGCGGAAATGGAAATAAGAATATTTCTTCCAGCAACGTGGCGCTCGGCGTAGGATATTCGGCAGATAACAGCAGATATTTTGACGGTGAGATTACTATGGGGCGTGTTTATGGCAAGGCGCTGTCAGCCGATGAGCTGAAGGCGCAGAATACTGCAGCACCTGCCATCACACAGGATTTTGCGGATGTCATCCTTTGGGCCGATTTTGCGGACATGAAAGAGTCGGAAGATGGAGCCTATGATTATTACGCGGAGGATAGTGCGCATCAGAATCTTTACAAGGAGGAAGCACAAGGACAGTATTACTGCTACGGCGGTGACAATGGGGAAAGCCCGAACGATAATTCCTTCTGCGTAAACGGTCTGGTCTCTCCCGACAGAGATGTGCAGCCGGAGCTGTATGAGGTGAAATACCAGTATCAGAGCGTATGGTTTACAGCGACAGAGGAACAACTGCAGAAACAGGAGATTTCCGTTTACAATGAAAATAATTTCCTGAACCTGAATACCTTTGATGTGAAATGGTCCTTACAGGAAGATGGAAAGGAAATCGCTTCCGGTACAGTCACGGATACAAACATTGCAGGAAGAGAGGAAGGGACGGTTGCAGTTCCTTATCTTGAAAAAATTCCGGCGGAACGGGCCGCGGGGGCTGAATATTACCTGAACCTGTCCGTGCGATTGAAAGAGGATACTCTTTGGGCAGAAGCAGGACACGAGGTTGCCTATGAGCAGTTTAAGATTCCGGTGACAGTGGCAAAGGCGGCAAAGCTGGCAGATACAGAAGTCACGGTAGACGACAGCGCATCTGATGTGGTCAGTGTGTCGGGCAAGGATTTTAGCTTCGGGATTAATAAAACGACAGGAACAATAGAGAACTATACCTATAAGCAGGAAACGCTGCTGGAAAAAGGACCGGTTCCCAATTACTGGAGAGGGCTGGTGAACAATGACAACAATAACTATGATGGAAACTGGCAGAATATAAACAAGAATGTGACAGCTTCTAACATCGTGGTAAGTGAAAATGAGGACGGGCAGGCGGTCATCACTGTAACACTGGCAGACGCCAACTATGGAAGCCTGCGCCAGACCATGCAGTATACGGTTGACGGCAGCGGGGCGGTAACGGTGAATGCAAGCGTGGACGCGACATCTACCGGGCTGGGAAGATATCTTCGTATCGGTACGGTCATGGAACTGCCTGCAGGCTACGAAAATGTAGAATGGTACGGTAATGGCCCGGTGGAGGCTATGTGGGACCGCGAAGACTTTGCGAGAGCAGGTATATACAGCACTACCGTGTCTGAGATGTTCTATCCATACCTGGATACTCAGGATACCGGTACAGTTACCGGAGTAAAATGGATTACCGTGACAAACCCGGAGAAAGAGAGCGCATTAGCCATCGCATCCAGGAATGGCGTAGAAGCGTCCGCACTGCACTTTACGGCAGATGACCTGACCCAGGCGCAGCATCCATATGAATTAACCAAGCTGGATTCTACGATTCTGACGGTGAACTATCGTTCCCAGGGTACAGGAAACGCGAGCTGCGGACCGGACATTCTTTCAGAATACTGTCTGTGGAATGACAAAGCATATTCTTACGAATATACAATAGTTCCATATACAACAGAAGAAGCGGATGTGACAGAAATCACCCGTCCATATCGCGCGGGAGCCGTGAGCGTCGCAGAGTTGATGGAGAAGATTGACGCGATCCGTGCGCTGTCTGTCAATGCGGACAGCCTGGAAGAGCTGCTGGAACTGAAAGCGTCCTACGATGTTTTCCCAGAAGAGGCAAAAGAACTGGTGACAGAGGAGAGAAGCGAAAAACTGAATGAGGCGGTCGCGCTGGCACAGAAGCTGGCGAACGGTGAGGCAGCGCTGGTTGCGGAGGATAAAAGTGCAAACAGCTTTGACATGGATTTGGGAAGCAGCACTACAGCAAAGCTTATCGTCTCAGAAGAGGAAACTGCATGCAAAGGATATACGGATGTGACAGGTACATCCGCTGACGGAAAGGGAGCGACAGCTAAATTCAGTGAAGTGATCAATGGAACCAGTCCATTTACCATAGAGGCAGTGGTAAATCCCAATGGATATGGATACGGCGGTGAGGATTACAATATCATTGCATCCAAGGGCGATGATAGTGCGGCATTCCGTATTTCGGAACAGAGCGTATATTTCCATATCAAGGATGGTGACGGCTGGCAGCCGGTGAAGCTGGGACTTAGCTCCGAACAGATGAACTCCTGGATTCATATCGCGGCAGTTTATGATGGGAAGAAAATTTCCGTCTATGCAGAGGGCGCGGATGAGATGGCTTCGAAGTCTGTTGGAGGCATACGCAAGTCGGATTATCCTCTGACACTTGGATATTGTAAGCAGTCAGACCGTTATTCACAGAGTAGCATCCGGAACTTCCGCGTTTATTCAAAGGCGCTGACGAAGGATGAGCTGGACGGTGGCACGGTAGCACAGAATGACGAGAGCGTGGTATTGTGGTATGACTTTGACCAGATGGCATATTCGGGTGTGGATACCACACCGACAGGAATCCGTATCTACGAAGCAGTCGCAGAGCTGAAACCGGGAGAGAGTACACAGATTCTTGCAGAAGTAAAGCCGTACTATGCGGAAGGCGAGATTGTGTACAGTGCTTCTGATCCGCAGGTTGCTGTTGTGGATGAAGCAGGTGCGGTAACAACTGTTGGCGCCGGCTCCGCAGTAATTACAGCCCAAATCAAAGGTACAGAGATTGCAATAGAGATTCCGGTCACAGTGAAGGCGGAAACAGAACCTGAGAAACCAGGCGATACGGCAGCTCTTCAGAATGCACTGAACAGTGCAAAGGAAAAGGATTTGAGCGGTTACACGGAAGAAAGTGCGGGAGCGTTCCGGGAAGCTCTGGCGGTAGCGGAGAAGGTGCTGGCAAATACAGGCGCGGCTCAGGCAGAAATTGATGAAGCCCTGAAAGTATTGCAGGATGCAGAGGCAGCCCTGCGGCCAAAGACAGCAGAACTTCCGGCTGGAGATAACAATGGCGGCGGCACGGACATTCCCAACAACCCGAATAATATCAAAGCAGTTCCGGCAGCAGGCAAAACTTATGATGTAGGCGGCGTGCTGAGATACAAAGTGACAAAATCCGCAGCAGTAAACGGCACGGTAACGGTAACGAAGATGCTGAAAAAGTCTAAGACTAAGGTTGTGATTCCGGCGGCAGTGGAGCTTGACGGATATACCTTTAAAGTGACAGCAATTTCCGCAAATGTGTTTAAGAATTGCAGGAAGCTGAAAGCCGTTACGATCGGAGCAAATGTGAAGAATATCGGCAAGAAAGCATTTTACAGGTGCACAAAGCTGAAAAAGGTTACCTTCAAAGGCACGAAAGCACCGAAGATTGGACAAAAGGCATTCAAAGGCATACAGGTAAGAACAAGGGTGATTGTTCCGAAAAAAATGAAAAAGAAGCAGATGAACAGTCTTAAAACAAGAATGAAAAAAGCCGGCGTGAGCAGCAGAACGAACCACTGAGCCTCGAAGTGTTTGACAACCCCGAATTTGGCC
>ERZ809224.2340-NODE-2340-length-11822-cov-5.741395_pt1 | contig 11822 bp, 11 predicted proteins | sample MGYA00520513_ERZ809224 | MGnify/ENA primary metagenome ERZ809224 (study PRJEB31576, sample SAMEA3212658) | Homo sapiens | biome: human-gut; feature: human gut; material: fecal | place: Sweden | collected 2012 ...
CGGAATTATATGATGGAACGTTTTTTAGAACGAATTTCTTTATCAGAGTATAAAGACAAATTTATTTTAAAAGGTGGAATGCTGGTGGCAGCAATGGTTGGTCTGGATGCCAGAGCTACTATGGATTTGGATGCAACCATAAAAGCTGCTAACGTCAGTCTAAGAGATGTGGAGATGATTATATCAAATATCATAGCAATCCCTATAGACGACGGTGTTTCATTTCGCATTAAAAGAATATCGGAAATCATGGAAGAAGCAGATTATCCGGGAGTACGAGTGAGTATGGAAACCAAGTTTGATGGTGTCATCATACCATTAAAAATTGATATTTCCACAGGGGATGTAATTACACCAAAAGAAATAAGATATCGCTTCAATCTTATGCTTGAAGATCGTACAATTGAAGTATGGGCATACAATTTAGAAACTGTATTGGCTGAAAAACTGGAAACTGTTATCAGTCGAAATGTCACGAATACACGAATGAGAGATTTTTATGATATTTATATCTTGCAAAAATTGCATGGAGAACAACTCAATAAAGAAATACTATGGCATGCGCTTGTAGCAACCGCAAGAAAACGTGGAACATTGGAGCAGATAGAATCTGGAGATATAAGAGAAATATTGAATGAAATAGAAACAAGTTCTGTTATGGAAAATTTATGGAAAGCATACCAAAAAAATTATTCGTATGCTGTTGATATTTCTTGGCATATAGTTATGGAGTCCGTGCGATATTTATATCAAATTGGATGTTCTGTTGATTTTTGAAATAAACATATTCTCCATTAAAAATTCAAGAAAAAATGATAATCTGTAATACGGTGAAGCAATGCAGAAAATTTTAATTGTCGAAGATGATTATGATATTCAGGACATACTGAAAAACCATCTTATTGATGTAGGATATGAAGTTGTTGTCGTTTCTGACGGAGTGGTCGGGATAGCAATGTTTGACGATACAATGGACCTTATATTGTTAGATATTATGCTTCCTAAAATCGATGGTTATGGTGTATGTGAGGTCATTCGCAAGAAATCGCAAGTCCCAATCTTTATCGAGGTCAGAATGGGGTCATTGAGGTCAAAAATTCGAATCATGACCTCGATGACCCCAATAAAGACCATAATGACCTCAAAGATGACCTTGAAACTCGATTATCGGAATTGATTCGTAAAAATCCGGAACTGACTCATAAAGCATTAGGAGAAGCACTTGCGGTTTCTGCAGCAACGATTAAGCGTACTCTTACGAAAATGCAGCATGAAGGTAAAGTTATCCGTGAGGGTTCTAATCGAAAAGGCAAATGGATATTGACAGATAAAATGAAATAGGATTGTCGGGATATGTTGTAATCTTTTCGCTTCTCTGGTAAAATCAATGCAGACAGGAAACAACAAGGGCATTTGCCGGGAGAGGAAGAAAGGTTTATATGAATAAAAAAAATCTGAAGATGCGTTCAGTAGGCAGTGAATATATGGAACAGTACAATGCGCTTCTGCGCTATGTGTTTCAGGTGACTGATGAGGAATTGAGTTCGATCGGATGGCAGGAGAAGGAGATCATCCGGGCAAAATTTCCGACAATGGAAAAAGCAGATGTCATCGGCTGGTTCGATGGAGACAATCTCATTTCTCAGTGTGCGGTCTATCCGATGCAGGTGCGGATTTTCGGACAGCAATACGCAATGGGAGGCCTGACCGGTGTTGGTACCTATCCGGAGTACACGAACATGGGACTGATGCACAAGCTTCTGGAGCAGGCACTGAAAAACATGCGGAAGCGCGGACAGTATATTTGCTATCTGTATCCATATTCTATTCCTTATTACAGGAGAAAGGGCTGGGAGATCATCTCGGATAAGATTTCCTATGAGATCAAGGACTATCAGCTGCCGAAAAATCATCAGGTACGCGGTGATGTGCGCCGGGTAAAGACTGAGGATGAGGAACTGAAACGGGCTTATGAGCGCTTTGCAGAGAGGACGCACGGCACAATCATCCGGGACGAGCTGGCATGGAACGAGTACTGGCTCTGGGATCCGGACGACATCATGGCTGCGATCTATTATAATGAGGACGGCGAACCGGACGGCTACGTCATCTACTGGATTGCCAACGAAGTATTCCACATCAAGGATATGATCTTCATCAATGAGGATGCGCGTGCCGGGCTGTGGAACTTTGTTGCGGCGCATTTTTCGATGATCAATCAGGTCGAGGGCGATACATACACCGATGAGCCGCTCGCCTTTCTTCTGGAGGACGCCAGCATCAAGGAGACGATCTCACCTTACTACATGGGACGTATCGTGGACTTCCCTGCATTTATTTCCTCTTATCCGTTCAAGCCGGATTCTGAAGAGCGGGAGTGGGAGTTTGAACTGACCGATCCGATTATGGAGTGCAATCAGGGCAGCTTTCGGCTGACGATATCCAGGGATGGGCACGGCATAGCAGAACGCATCTCAAAGCCCTGTTTCGGGCGCATCAGTATCCAGACGATGACGACTATGCTGATGGGCTACAAACGTCCGGATTACCTCGCCCGCATCGGCCGGATCAAGGCGACTGATGACGTGCTCGATATGCTCGAGGATGCGATTGAGCAGCAGACACCGTTTATTTCGGATTATTTCTAAAAAGATAGAGGATTGTGAAAGCAGGCTTACTTATAGCTGGAAATTGCAAAATGACGAACACACATTACATTGTTTAAAAGTAATGTGTGAATGTCGGAAGGACTACAGAATATATTACCCTACTATTTTCCAAAAAGATCACTGTGCGTTCCGGTACGGGCTAAGGTTAGTACAAGTATATCGTCTTCAATGCGGTATATTAGTAACCAGTCCGGCTGAATATGGCATTCACGATGCCCGATCCAGCCGCCGGAGAGTGCGTGATCTTTATTTTTTTCTGGCAACGTATCTCCTCGCGATAATGCACGGATGATATCATCCAACAGGTCAATATTAAGGTGATGCTTCACAGCCAGTTTATAGTCTTTCTTAAATTGTGTTGTTCAGACAATATCTCTTGTTATCGTTTCAGCTCCTGCAATGCTTCTTCTACATCCGAATAGTGCTTGACAGTTGGATCATGCGCAATTCGCTCTGCCTCCAGCATGGCAGCGATGGTTTCTTTGTTGGGCTGTTCCAGTCGAACCTCAAAAGGAAAGCCACCGACACTAAAATTTGTTGTGTTAGCCATAAGACTTACTCCTTTTGCAATTTATAGTATATACTATATATACGAATTGCATTGTAAAATCAACTCATTTGGATTATATTTTATAGATATATTGTATTCTTCGAATTTCTCTGGTAAAATTAATAAATACAAAAGGAAAAAGGAATCTGCATTTGCCTGTTTCTGGGTGATGCAGATTTTTTGTGGTGGAGAGAAAAGGAGAAATGGGTGTGATTCGTGTAGTGAAACAAAAAACGAGGGGATTTTTGAAACGCGGAGTGAATATCAGTATTCGGTTCGTGCGAAAAATGAGAATCAGTACAAGGCTTGTTAGTTTGTTTGTACTGTCATCATTTCTTCCATTATTATTGATCGGAACGTGGATTTATCGGCAGACTAGCAACACTTTATACAGGAATGTAAATAAGACAATCGAGTCAATGGCAGACCAGACGGCCTCTTATATCAGCGAAAAAATGCTGAAAGTCATTTCTGACAGTGTGGAAATATCAAATTCAGAAAATGTGCAAAATATACTGAGAAATTATGAAGATTATGATTCTGTAAAGCTTTATCAGACGACGAAGGTAATTATCAGGGAGATGAGTAAAAAATATGTATTTAATGATATTGTTACCGAGATCACGATCTATACGCCGTCGGGGCAGAAAGTAAATATCTATGGTCCCTACAACTATCGGTTTAAGCCGTCCATAGAAGATCTTCAGATGATGCAGGAAGAAAATGATCGTGCCTCAGATCATGTTCTGTTCAGTTTTAATGCAAACAATAGCATGATTTTATTCCGACAGGTCAAAGACAAGAAAGCGAAAGAGCTGATTGGATATGTGGTTATGCGGATCAATGAGAACTGTATTTCAAATATTTATCCAGATGCTCTTTCGGATGTGGATATCGAGTCGTTTATTGTGAATTCAGACGGTGTGATTGTGTCTGCAAAAAAAGAAGGGAGGCTGGCCTGCTATTATCCGGATGAAGCTCTGACAAAAGAGATTACCAGTGCAGGACTGGAAAACAGAGATGAATTTTCCATTGATCTGGAGGATGGAAGAAAAATCGTAAATCATGCAAAAATAGAGGGGACGGACTGGCAGTTTATTTCTGTAGTTTCAGAATCCTTTTTCAGGGTTGGGTCTAGGCAGTTTTTGTTTGATCTTTTACTCGGAGTCACTGTGTTTTTGATGTTGGCTATGATCATTTCTTTGATTATTTCTTTTAGTATTTTGAAGCCGACGAAGGCTTTGATACAGGCAATGAAACAGTATGAAGAGAACCAGGATGTAGCTGTGATCGATAATGGACATGACGAACTGACTTTTATGGCCGATACTTTCAATCAAATGTCAAAGCGTCTGAAAAAGCAGATGGAGGATATCCGAGAAGGAGAAAGACAGAAGCGGACCCTGGAGATACAGGCACTGCAGGCACAGATCAATCCGCATTTTATTGCGAATACGTTGAATCTGATTGCCAATATTGCTTCGGTGAATAATGAAACAGGAATTGAGCAGCTTTCCAATTCACTTGTGGATTTGATGAGAGACTGTATTCGAAATGATGAGCGATTCGTTCAGGTACAGGACGAAATTTCAATGCTGCAAAGCTATATCAATATTCAGGATTACAGAATGCTTGGAAAGTTTACGGTTCAAATGCAGATAGAGAAAGAAATCAAAGAGAATCTGATGCCACACCTGATTTTACAGCCAATCGTGGAAAATGCACTTTTGCATGGAATTTTACCAGAGAAGACAAGGCGGGGACTGATTTCCATTCAGGGATTTGTAGAAGGTGAAACGATGGTATTTGCCATTACGGATAATGGCATCGGGATGGATCAGGAGCAAATCAGAAAAATGTTTGCAGAAGAGCGGAGCAATCAGGATAAAGGACGTTTTAACAGCATTGGACTGAATAATGTGCAGAAAAGGATTCAGTTGCTGTTTGGAATGCAGTATGGTATTGAGATTAACAGCATACAGGGGGTCTATACGACAGTTGCTGTTCGTCTGCCGGTTTTAAAAGAACAGGGAGGAGAGGATAGACATGTATCGAGTTCTGATTGTAGATGATGATCTGACGGTTCGGATACGATTGAAGAATTTAATTTCATGGGAACTGCTCGAGTGCGAGATCGTAGGCGAGGCCGCTCACGGACTTGAGGCGATTGCGTTGCTGGATACGGTACAACCAGATATCGTGATTACGGATATTTACATGCCTGGGATGAATGGAGTGGATTTAATCCATTATATAAGAGAGCAGGCATCGGAGATATATGTACTTGCGTTAAGCGCTTATGATGATTTTGATTATGTGAGGAACAGCCTGAGATATGGGGCATTTGATTATCTGCTGAAGCATCAGCTGACCGCGTCACGGCTGGAGCAGATACTGGAGGAGGCGACCACTTACTTAGGGAAAAGGAGAGAAGGGAAAAAAGAGAGAAAAGAGCGTTTAGAAGAGAAAACTGTTTTGGAAGATTTATTGAAGCACTCTGGCAGGCAAGAAGAGCCGGGAGAAATGCGCTATTTTCTGCTGGCAGCCGGGCAAATTGCGGACGGAAAGGATTTGGAAAATCTGGAACATAAAAAAATGCATTATATGGAATCTATTATCACGGAGACTCTTCTGTTTTATGACTGGAAAATACAAAGTCAGTTGTATCAGGGGCAGATTCTGGTTTTATTTGAGTTTGACAGAGAGCCGGTGCGACAGGATGTACTCGCTATTTTAAATCAGGTAAGTGCGAATATAAAGCGTTTTATCGGAGTCCGTATTCTATTTCAGTTAAGCGAGGTATATCGACAGATCACAGAGACCGCTTCCGTCTTCCAGAAACTGGAAAGAATGGAAAAAAAGATAGAGAAGCGGGACGAGAAATCCGGGATGCGTGAGGCTATTTGCTTAGAAAAGATCAGAGAACTGGAGTACTACACGAAAACAGGAAAAAAAGAGCGGGTATTTGGCTGTCTGGAAGAAATACTGGAACAGGTAAGGAAAAAACGAGGAACGACAGAAGAACGGGCGCTTCTGGCAGTGGAAATTTGTAACATATTACAAAGAAATTCTTTCTTAGATGGAAAAGAGAAAAAAGTGAGAGAGACACTGCTAAAGCTACAGACAGAATCTGATTTTGACTGTTATAAAACGCAGCTCGTGGAATTGTATCGTGTTTTTTTAGAGCCAGAAACAGATGCGATACAATATGATAATCCGTTGGTCAATAAAGCAGTGTCCTACATCCAGAAAAATTTCCAGACAACGGTATCTCTTCAGGAGGTCGCAGATGCGATGAGTCTGAATGCAGCTTATCTCAGCCGTATTTTTAAAAAGTACACAGGAAAAACAATCGTTACATACATTAATGATTTGAAAATGGAAAAGGTCAGAGCACTGATCGAAGAGAATCAGTTGTCCTTAAAAGAGATTGCACTGGAGGTAGGAATACAAAATTATAATTATTTTTATCAGATGGTGAAGAAACATTATGGAAAATCACCATCTGATTTGTAAAATATGATGATATTATAATTGAATTATGCACAATGACGAAGAAAAAAAAGAAAAGGTCAAAATAGTAAAACAGAATGTCAAAATAGAGTATTCCTTTCAAACTGAAAATTCGCTAATATAATGACATAAATAACAGGCCGTTACAGGCAAGGAGGAAAATAAGAATGAAGAGAAGATGGGCATTATTGTTGGTAGGTGCGATGCTTTCTACCGCTATGGTTCCGGGATATGGAATGACAGCATTGGCAGCAGAGGATGAGTCAGTAATTGGATCAGAAGATCCGAATGCAACCGTTTTGGAACATTGGACATTTACGGAACTGTTTACTGCATTTTACAAAGATATGGTAGAACAGTGGAATGAAGAAAATCCAGATGAGCAGATTCGAATTAATGTACATGTGCTTCCGTACGATGACATGCATAATAAACTTCAGATTGCGTTGAATTCTGGAACTGGAGCTCCGGATACGGTTGATATTGAAGTTAGTAAGTTTGCCAATTTCACAGAAGGCGATGTTCAGCTTATGGATATGACAGAATATGCAGAGCCTTATCGTGAGTATGTAGTAGAGTCCAGACTTGGACTGTTCAGCAGAGAAGGTAAACTGTATGGCTGTCCGACACATGTGGGAGCGACTGTTGCATTTTACAATACAGAGCTGCTTGATGGTGTCGGAATTGACTATACAACCATTAAGACCTGGGATGATTTTAAAGAGGCTGGATCGAAGTATCATGAGGAGACCGGAAAGTCCTTTGGTAATCTGGATACTAGTACAAACATGTTCTTCAATTTGCTTGTAGCAGAGCTTGGGTCTGATTACGTGGACAGTGACGGGAATTTGTCTGTAAATAATCAGGGTATTGTAGATGCAATACAGCTGATGAAAGATTTGCAGGATGCAAATGCAGTAAGCCTGATGCCGGGCGGAAATACAGATGCGGATGAGGGATTTGCAGCATATGCGAATGGAGATTTTGCAGCAATGATTATGCCGCTGTGGATGAGCAACCGCTTCATCAATTACATGTCTGATCTGAGTGGTAAGATTGCAGTAGCACCGGCGCCGGTAACAGAAGACGCGAAGGCGTTATCTGTAGGTGGTGGCGGCACTGGAACAGCTGTGATTAAGACCAGCGAGAATGCAGATATTGCAGCAAAGTTTATTGCATATGCAAAACTTTCTTCTTATGCAAGCATTATTCAGTGGAATACACTTGGAAACGATCCGTGCAACATGCAGGTATGGACCGATGAGAGTGTAACAAAGAATCCGGATAACGCATTTTTACAGTATTATGCAAACAATCCGTTTGATACTCTGAATGCGATCAAAGATGGTATTGTACTTCTTGATTCTCAGGCAACGAAGTATTATCCGTCTATTAGCAATACCTTTAATACTGTTGTATTTAATGCGGTATTTGAAAATGGAGATGACATTCAGGAGACACTGGATCTTGCACAGGAAGATCTGGAAAATGAATTTGGATATTAAGAAGTATAGTCATTTTAGAAAATGAAAAGGGTGCTGCAAGGCTGTGACTGCTGAAAATAAGCAGCTACTACAGCTTGCAGCATTTTTATTTACGTAAGCAGTAATAGGATTTATTTAGGGAGGAGAAAAATTGAAGAAACTAATTTATTCAAAAAAAATTGCTCCATTTGTGTTCATTGCGCCGTTTGTGCTGACGGTCTTAATTTTTTGGTTGATGCCAATCGGAAAATCGGTTTTGATGAGCTTTCAAAATTATTTGCCTGGGATGCATGAATGGATAGGAGTAAAAAATTATCGCCAACTGTTTCATGATCGTATTTTTTTGATCGCAGTAAAAAATACATTTCGATTTACAATTGGAATGCTTTTGCTTCTTGTACCGATCCCAATGATTTTGGCGTGTATTGTGAATAGTCGGATTATGAAGCATACGAATTTCTTTAAGACAGTTTATTTTATCCCGGCTCTGACTTCTGTGGTTGTTGCAGGTACCATTTTTCGATTGATTTTTGGAGAAGGTGATTCTGCCTTAATGAATGAAGTTCTTGGATTTTTCCATCATGAACCGATGAAATGGCTGAAGCAGGGGACAACAGGTTACCTTGCGCTACTTTTGCTGGCCTGTTGGAGATGGACGGGGGTTAATATGATGTATTATATTGCCGGGCTTCAGAATATATCGCCGGAATTATATGAGGCCGCCTCCATTGATGGAGCAAATTCTTGGCAGCAGCTTTTTAAAATTTCTATTCCTCTTTTAAAGCCTACAACTACCTATGTTCTGACGATCAGCATTAATGCCGGATTATCGATGTTTGTAGAAAGTTATATGCTTTGGAAAGGAAATAATTCACCGGGAAATATCGGACTTACAATTGTTGGGTATTTATATCGGCAGGGAATCGAAAAAAATGCGATGGGGTATGCGTCTGCGGTAGGGATTATTTTGCTGTTGACAGTATTAGTTATCAATCTGTGCCAATTGTGGTTGACGGGATTTTTTAAGAAGGAGGAACGGTTATGAACAAGCCTGAGTCACATTTGATGTTGAAAAAGATAGGGGCATATGCGCTGTTCATACTAATAGCGCTGTATGTATTGATTCCGCTTTACGCCCTTTTCTTAGCTACTTTTAAAGATGGAACTGATATGATACAACATGGATTGAATCTGGAAGTAAATTTACCAGAGATGCATTTGAAAAATTATGCTATGCTGTTTTCAGGAGAAGCTGTGCGGTACTGGGTTTGGTATAGAAACAGTATGGTATTGACGATTATACAGGTAATATTGACCCTTTTTATCAGTGCATGTGTGGCATATGGATTTGCAGCATATGAATTTCCATTTAAAAATTTCTGCTTTATTTTTGTACTTGTGATCATGTCTGTACCATTTGAGATTATTATGCTGCCATTGTATCAGCAGATTAATGAAATGCATATGAGCGATACTTATACAGCGGTTCTAGTTCCATTTTTGGCGCATGCATCCACGATATTTTTCTTTCGACAGTATTTAACTGGAATTCCGTCTGAAATCCAAGAAGCGGGAAGAATTGATGGTGCGTCGGAATATGGTATATTTTCTAGGTTGATTCTTCCGATTATGAAGCCGTCTTTTGCGGCGATGGCGATTTTAAATGGAATGAATAGTTGGAATAATATGCTGTGGCCATTGTTGGCCTTGCGCTCAGATAATAAATATACGTTGCCGATTGGATTAAATACGTTAATTACACCCTATGGAAACAATTATGATTTGCTCATTGTAGGATCATTTTTTGCAATTATTCCGATTGTGATCTTGTTTTTATGTTTCCAGAAGTATTTTATTGAGGGAATGACAGCAGGAGCTGTGAAGGGCTAAAAAGAGTTGGAGAAGAAGAAATGAATATTACAAAAATGATACAGGAAAATATACGTGCAACAGCCAATCGAAGAAATGACGAGGGAATTATTACAGCGGAAGGGATGATACCGCGGATGGATGATAAGGAATATCATAGAAAGCGTCTGGATATTTCTTATGCGGATCGTACTCCTGCAGAAAAGCTTGACATTTTTTACCCAGAAGAAGGAGACGGACCATTCCCAGTTTTTGTGGAAGTTCATGGAGGGGCGTGGTATTTTGGACAAAAGCGTTCCGTAGAATTTGAACCATTTCTTTATGGTCTGAATCGTGGATATGCATGTGTATCGCTGGGATATACGCTGAGTCCGGAAGGACATTATCCTCTGCCTGTTCTGGAGATAAAATCAGCCATTCGTTTTTTACGGGTGCATGCAGAAGAATATAAGCTGGACCCGAGTCGTATTGTATTGTGGGGAGGCTCGGCAGGCGCACACCTGGCTGCACTGGCCGCTACGAGTTGTGATACCGGCTATCTGGAAGAGGATTTGTCTGGAAATATTGAGGTGTCGGCAAAACCGAATGCGCTTGTATTATGGTATGGATGTTTTGATTACTTTGAACAAGGAAGGTATCTGGAAGACTGGATTTATGAGAACTTTTTTGGAACGGAAAATCTGAAGGATGTGGAAGAAGCGCTTCGGCAGTCCAGTCCACTTATGCATTTGACAAAAGATAGCTGTCCGACGTTTTTGCAGCATGGGCGTGCGGATCAGATCGTGCCATTTACGCAGTCGACGGGGTACTATGAGCGGCTGTGTCAGGTCGCAGGAGCGGAGAAAGGAAAGTTGGAGATTTTGGATAATTGCGACCATGCAGATGAAAAAATGTTCGCAAAAGAGAACATTCAAAAGGTATTCGACTTTGCAGATCAGTGTCTGTAAAAAATCTGAACATATTCTTAACCTCATCTGCTTTTTTTCAACAAATTAATTTTCGAAAAAGTTCAAGCTTTTTCGACGAATTTCACGGTTGTTCGTCATAAAAAGACAGTAAAAGTATTATTGCATTATGGAAAAACATAGTTTTGTAGCAGAAAAGCAGATTTTCGTGACGGTTCCCCTCAACAAAATTCACTTGCGAAAGTTGTGCGATGTTATATCATACAAGTAGTTTTGTACGTGCCGGTTTTATCAGAAGATTACAGACATCTATGCCACTGTTGTGGACTACTCTCTTGACAGCCAGGTTACCAAGGATTTCTTTGCTACGGAGGTACGATCTGAATAGCGAAGTAGATAGAGGGCGGTATCGTGCGAGTAGATACTGCGCCCATACCTGTGCTGCAAGAGGTAGAAAATATTCCCCGTGTACTACTTTATACATATAGACCACGTCCAAAACGGTAAAACTCTCCATTCTTGACAAATTCTTGTAAAATACTGCGGTGCAGTCCGACTTCCGCCATCTGTGTTGTGGTGATTGTGCCGTATTCCAATGCTTCCAGCAGTTCTTCGATTTTTTCCCTTGTGTTCATTTTTCTCACCTCACTTGGACAACTACACATTGTATTACAGGAAAATAATGTGCGAATGTCAGAAACTATAAAGCTTTCCTATGTGTCGGTGAGAGATTATGAAGGAAAAGAAAATGTGAGATATATTCTATTATGGAAAATAGGAGATTTGGTATGTTATAGTAAAGGCGAAAACGTTTTTACAGCGAAAGGGGAGT
>ERZ809224.2344-NODE-2344-length-11814-cov-11.329025_pt1 | contig 11814 bp, 9 predicted proteins | sample MGYA00520513_ERZ809224 | MGnify/ENA primary metagenome ERZ809224 (study PRJEB31576, sample SAMEA3212658) | Homo sapiens | biome: human-gut; feature: human gut; material: fecal | place: Sweden | collected 2012 ...
TGATGTGACTGGAGTTCAGACGTGTGCTCTTCCGATCTGTGTTTCAGGTTCTCCTCAATCTGCATGGTGGCGGCGGTGCCCGTCATGGGGTCCTGGAACACCCGGCCGATGTATTTGGCCCGCTTGTGCTCGGGCAGGCGAGTCACGTCCACCCCGCCGATGGTGATGGTGCCCGCGTCGGGGAAGTAGGTGCCCGCCACTGTGTTGAGCAGGGTGGATTTGCCGGCGCCGTTGCCTCCGATGACGGTGACGAAATCTCCGTCCTCCAGGTGGAGGGAGACGTCCCGTAGGGCGATTTTCTCATTGATGGTGCCTGGGTTGAAGGTCTTGCTGACCCCTTGAATGTCAAGCATGGCTGGCCCCTCCTTTCCGCACACCCTTGGAGAAGTATCTGCCTTTCCAGTAGGGGATGGCCAGGAAGACGGCCACCACCAGGGCGGTGAGCAGCTTCAGGTCGGTGGACTCCAGACCCAGCCGGAGCACCAGGGTGATGACCACATAGTAGATGATGGCGCCGATGACGGCGGAGAGCAGCTTCAGGGCGAAGTTGCGGAACACCTTGCTCAGCAGCACCTCGCCGATGATGACCGCCGCCAGGCCGATGACGATGGCGCCCCGGCCCATGTCATTGGTGGCGCTGCCCTGGTACTGGGCCAGCAAGGCCCCGGACAGGGCCACCAGTCCATTGGACACCACCAGTCCCAGCACCTTGCCGAAGCTGGTGTTGATGCCCTGGGCCCGGGCCATGGCCTGGTTGGCACCGGTGGCCCTCAGGGCGCTGCCCAGCTCAGTGCCGAAGAACCAGTACAGCAGGGCGATGACCACCAGGGTGACGGGGACCAGGAGGACCAAAGGATTGTCCAGCCCCAGGCTGCGGATGAACCGGGAGGAGAGGAGCAGCTGGTCGTTGTCCACGCTGACGGCCAGGGTGGCCTTGGTGGTGGCAACGGGATCGCCGATGGCCATGATGCGCAGGTTGAGGGAGTACAGGGCCAGCTGGGTGAGGATACCGGCCAAGATGGCGGGGATGCCGCAGGCGGTGTGGAGCAGGCCGGTGACCAACCCGGCCAGCATGCCGGCCAGGATGGCCATGAGCAGAGCCAGCCAGGGGTTCCAGCCCAGGGTGATGCACACCGCGCACACCGCCCCGCCGGTGGTGAGCGAGCCGTCCACCGTCAGATCGGCGATGTCCAGGATGCGGTAGGTGATGTACACGCCGATGGCCATGACGCCCCAGATGAGGCCCTGGCCCACCGCATTGGGCAGGGAGTTGAGAAAGGACAGCAGGAGATCCATGAACATTCCTCCAATGCTCTAAAGGAATAAAGTAAGGGCTCGTAATAGTATAGCAGAAAAGGAGCGAAATGAAAAGGGGGAAAGATGCCCGCTTTCTCACGATTGAGTGGGGGCAGAGCTTTTCCTTTTTGTTGGAATCGAATACAATGGGGGGTCGATTTTATTAGGAGGTAGCACACATGAAGACGCTAAAGTATCATTTTCAGTGGTTTGAAAAGGAGGATGGGCGCAAATGTTTCCGCGCGTCCCTCGGCCGGGACGGAAAACTCCGGCTGGGCAAAAACCTGCGCCAGGCCCTGCCGCGCTGTATACGGATTGGGTTTGACCCACGGCAGAAGGTGCTGGCCATTGCGGACGGGCACGGGGAAGGGGCTGACCTTCCCAAATATGGAGTGGTGAGCGCCCGGGGGCTGTCCTCCCAAATTACGTCCACAGGTTTGTGCCTGCCGCTCTCGTTCCTGTTTGCCCGGGATGAGAACACAGGGTATTTCTTGGGCAGAGTCCTACCCCGGAAATATAAAACGGAGGAAAGCGGCCGGCGGGAGTATGATGTGGATCAGCTTCTGATTCTCTATCGGCACGTTGTGGATTTCGCGGTCGGCGCCTGTGCCAAGAGTATGCCCCTGGAAGAGCGGAGGGCCTTTGCCGTGGAGGCGTTCCAGGCCGCAGTGCGCAGCTATTACCCTGGCCATGGGGAAATGGAGTCCTACCTGGAGGAATTCATACATCGTCGGTTAGTAGCGGAAAATAAGCGGTATGTCGCCACCTACGCGCAAAGGTCGCTGGATCAACCCTTGGCTGCCGATGGGGAGGGGAATCACTTTTGCCTCTATGACACGTTGGAGGCGTCTACCAGCGGGGGGATCGCGCAGTTGGAGGATCGGATCGCGGATGAGGCATTCTTCGCCAGCTTGTCCCAGCCGGAGCAGATGCTGTGGCAGATGCTTCAGGACGGATATTCTCTGGAGCAAATCACCCAGACGCTGAACCGGACGGAGGACCAACTCATGGCAATGGGGGAGGAGATTGCGGTCAAGCGCAAGGCATTTTATGATCTGGCCTGATGAAGGACCCGCCAGGCAGAGGGATGCTCCGGCAGCCCCGGAGGAGATGGCAGGAGCGCTTTTGGGGGTACACGGAATCCTTTCCTGGGCAGTACGCCGCCGGAAAGGGGGAGGCGTAGGGACAGGCGCCGGGTGCATACACTGCGACTGGAGGTGGTGAACATGTGGACGGCTTGGCTGCTGCTGATGCTCAACGGGCTGTTTTTCACCCTGCGCCTGGCGGGCAATACGGGATCCTTTCCCAAGGCGCTAAGCAGGGAGGAGGAGCAGGAGTGCCTGAAGCGGATGGCCCAGGGGGACGATGATGCCCGGGATAAGCTTATTGAGCACAATCTGAGACTGGTGGCCCACATCATTAAGAAGTACTATACCCAGGACGGGGACCAGGATGACCTGATCTCCATTGGAACCATCGGGCTGATCAAAGGGGTGTCCACCTTTGACCCGGAGAAGAAGGTGCGCCTAGCCACCTATGCGTCCCGATGCATTGAGAACGAGATCCTCATGTACTTCCGGTCCAGGCGGAAGAGTCAGGGAGAGCTGTCCCTGTCCGATAGCCTGGACGCGGAGGGGGACGGCAACTCCTTGTCCCTCATCGACGTGGTGAAGGTGGACGACAACATGCTGGAGGAGCTGGATCTCCGGGACTCCTGCCAGCGGGTGAGCTGGTGTGTGGATACCTGCCTGACGAAACGGGAAGCCCACATCATCCGCCTGCGGTACGGCCTGGGCGGCCGACAGCCTCTGACCCAGCGGGAGATCGCCGCTTTGTGCGGCATCTCCCGATCCTATGTATCAGAGCGCTGCTAATGTAAACGAAGCCCGGAAAGCCTTGAAAACACAGGCTTTCCGGACTTCATTTGTGGCTGGGGTAGCACCGCGGTTGTTGTAAACGGTGAGAAAATTTAGGATAAGCGGCCATTCATTAACCACATTATTAACGACATAACTTGATAAGCAGTTCGATTGAGTTCCGCAGTTCTTGCTGCGTGAATGTGCGCGTAGGATCGGGATGATCTATAGCGTTGCGGATATATGTAGAAAGAGTATCATATGTTATTGTTCCGTGTGTCGTGGTATGCGAAGATGGTTTATGGTGTTTTGTTGCATCATAATCTGGTTGATTAGTAATATATGTATCGCACGCTTTTACCGAACACTCTGGAATTCCGCGACTTAGCGCAATCTTATTCTGCAAATGTCCATAGAGTTCAATATGATAATCATTTGAGACGATATCAAATGCTACATAGTTTAATTCTGCTGAAGTCACAGTAGGAAGTACAAGGGGAGCAGTAATTCGTTTGACATTAACATTTGTTCCCGTGTGTTGGAGCAATACGATTAAGGTGCTGGCACGGTTTTCTAATGCTGAACGCAGTACATACTGAGAATGCGTTGCGAAAAATATTTGAGAAGTCTGAGTAGTATCAGTTTCTGTAAACAACTTGCGGTAGTAATCATAGATTTTAATTTGCCAAGTTGGGTGCAGGCTGATTTCTGGCTCATCAATCAATACTACTGAACCTTTCGTGCTTTGCTGATTCCTCAACAAAAAGGCCCCTCTAAAGACAATCTGTTTCTCTCCAGAACTGAGGAATGCGATATCTACATCGGTATTATTCTTGTTAAAGTAGACTTTTTTCTTGCCGTCCTCTGTTACAATTCTGCTAACGTTCAAGTTATCGAACACTTGCGAAAAAGCATTTTTAAAACGATTGATACGCCTGCTCCGAACAGTTTCGGGTGGAGCCATACCGATATGGGTATTAACCCATGCTTGTAATTCATGCGCATCGTTATCTTGGATATCGATTAACAATTGTTGAATTTCTGATGCTAAATCGTTCCCGCTTCGAACACTGGTAGATACTTCTTCGTCAATCTCTTTGGCGGTAACATTGGAAGTGGGTTTGGGACTATAATTAATCTCAACAGTAGAAAAAATGGATTTGAATATACTTTTAACAGGAGCTCTGCTGAACAAATGCGATGAGTCTATATTTTTAGTTTCTATATTCCCATCTTCTGATACAGATTGATAATTGACCTTAAGTCTTGACCAGTATCCGGGTTGGGATTGGAAATCTAAAACAATGTCCAGTTCACCAGTAGGTGAAACTAGTTTAAGCCTGCCATCTAAAGATTGATCTATCTGTTGTAATTCTGCTTGCGATAATACGATCGTGAATGTTTGTCTTTCATCAGTTACATCTCCTTGAGTGGGTAAAGTAGAAAAGTTATAAATAATGTTTAATAACTGGGTCTTACCGCAACCATTTTCACCAGCTAGAACAATGTTGTCCATAATTTGACCTTGGTTATTAGTAAAGTCAAACTCGCATGTACCAAAGAATGGATTGCTTTCCAGTTTAATTTTCTTTATTTTCATAGTTATTCTCCCGTGTGTTACTAATACACATTTTTATTTGAACATATATGCCCAATGTCCGTTCTTGCGGCATTTAAGAAGTTTGTCTTCAGCAGAAAGCCTTGTAAGAATCCGATTCGCCGTCGCCGACGACACCCCACACAGTTCCCGCACATCGGCATTCATGATATAGTCGTGTGTTTTAAGATACTCCTTAATTTTCTTCCAGCGGAGCGTGGCCTTGTCCATTTTTTCATTGCTCATTTCATCACTCGTATTGATGGCATCCATGAGCGATGCTTTGATGGCTGAGAGCATGAACTCAATAAATACTGAGGACTCTCCCGCATCGTTGGAGGCATTGATAGCATCATAATACTCCTGCTGTCGGTCATGGATGATGGACTCCACGGGAAGCCAGGCAAAGGCCGGATTCCATTTAGAAAGCAACAGTGTATGCCACAGGCGGCCTACACGTCCATTTCCATCAGTAAAAGGATGGATCAGTTCAAACTCGTAGTGGAACACGCAGCTGCGGATGAGCATGTGTACCTCGCTGGTCTTTACCCAGTCCAGCAGTTCCATCACCAAATCCGGGACATACTGGGGCAGAGTGCCAAAATGCAGGACATGCCCCTCGCTGTCCACCACACCCACAGGCCGGGTGCGAAACACGCCGGACTCCTCCACCAGGCCCCGGGTCATGATGCCATGAGCAGTCAGCAGATCGTCCACCGAATAGGGATCAAGTTCATCGAGCCGCTCATAAATCTCAAAGGCATTCTTGACTTCCGCAATGTCCTTAGGGGGAGCCAGGACATGCTTGCCATTCAACACAGCAGTTACTTGCTCCAAGGAAAGGGTATTTTGCTCGATAGCCAAGGAACCATGGATGGTGCGGATGCGATTGGCACGGCGCAGGGTAGGATTTGTGGAAAGGAGAGGAGATGCATTCAAACGGCCTATCAGCTCGGCAATCTCCGCCACATAGTCAATGATCTGGTTTGTAATTTCAAAGGGAGGTTTTTGGTTTTCCATGCAAATACCTCGTTGCTGTAAAGGATTGGACTTATTGTATCATACATCGCTCATTTCATCAATCAAAAGTACAAGGCCATGACAAGTCAACTTTAAAGAGGCATCCGAGAAAAATAAAGTCAGACTTTATTTTTCTCGGATGCCTCTTTGGAACTGTCATATATATAAAATATTTACCTAAGATGTACAGCCATGGAAAGGGCCAAACCAACAGCAGCAGGTTTGGCGGTGGAGAGAGATTCGAACCCATGCACCGAAGTTATTCTCAAACTGATTTCGAGTCCGCCCGGTTGTGCCCACTTTGACAATTGCATAGAAAAAACTGATATAGTACTTCCCACGGTGGGAGGGAAAGCCTCCCAAAATAAAGCAGGGAGGTACAAAGATGATCTCGGGAAGTTTGACGAAAAAGAATGGATATTGGTATATGATCCTTCGAGTACGGGATGAGTCGGGGAAATCCAAACCGAAATGGCTTGCGACTCACCTGCGGGCAGATGGGAACAAGAGAAAGGCAGAGGAAATGCTGTGGGTTGCCCGGCGGGACTATACAAATCTTTGGGAAATGCAGAAACGGAATTTCGGCATTCTTTTCAGCCATTATCTGATCACATGGGTCAAAAACTTCCACGGAAAAGTATCTGTGGGGACATATACAGAATATCAGAAATGTATTCAAAACCGGATCGCACCTTATTTTGAGGAACGCCGTATAGAACTTGCCAAACTAAAGTCATCTGATATCTTGGATTACTACCATTTTTTATATGGAAAGGGACTAACAAGAAATACCGTTTTGCACTACCATGTGCTTTTGCGCAAGGCATTGGAGGAGGCCAAATTACGGGGCTTGATTATGGAAAATCCAACGGACCGTATTCCCCGTCCGAAAAAAGAGCCATCCGTTTCCGACTGCTATTCTCCAGAAGAATGTCGAAACCTGCTCAATGCGATCCAGGGAGATCCTTTGGAACTGCCGATTGCTTTTGCCGTCTTATATGGACTGCGGCGCAGTGAGATTCTGGGGTTGCGCTGGGGGGCGTTTAACTTTGAACAGCGGTGTTTCACCATTTCCCATACTGTCACGGTGGTCTCAATCCGTGGCCGCCGGCAAATCATTGCGGCAGACAGAGTGAAACGCAAATCCAGCTTTCGGACTCTGCCCCTCATGCCTTATATAGCAAAACTCCTTCGGGAACATGCTGCGCAGCGGTATGATTCACAATCGCCGCCTCATGAGGACTATATCTGTGTAAATGAGAATGGAAAACTGATCATGCCGGATACCCTATCAGAACAGTTTCAACGTATCATCAAGGAGAATCATTTGCGGAGAATTCGATTCCATGATCTGCGGCACAGCTGTGCCAATCTGTTGATTTCTGCCCGTGTACCCCTGATCGAAGTACAGCAGTGGCTGGGACACAGTACTATTTCCACCACAGCGGATCTATATTCTCATCTGGAATATGCACACAAGGAGCGAAATGCTGATACAATTTTGCAAATGATGCTGTGACACAAGGAGGACGGTATGCCTTTTGATCTCTTGACACTCTTTGAGGAAACAGAAACGGCACTGACAAGATGGGACGAGGGAGATGAGAGTGCCGCGGAAGCATTTGCAAAGCGGATATTTTCGCTGCGTGCTGCGTATGTGTCCGGAACAGGTTATATGCTCTACCGAGAGGATGCCGTTACCCGGTATGCCCAGTGGATGTTGAACATGAACCGTGAACTTGGAATTGTCCCCTGTATCGAGGCGCTGTACCAATTTTCCGGTCAGCTTTGGCCATCTGACACGCCTGCCTTGACAGAGGAGCAGGTCGACATGGTATTTCAAATGGCGGATCGGGTTTTCCGTTACACACAGAAAATGGCGCCTGCGCAGCCAATTGAAGTCCTGCTTTTTGATGCCCAGCATGAAAGCTTAAACGGGGAAACAACAGCGGTTTTCACGCCGGATGGAATGCGGGGATGCATCTGCATGTACCGGATGCGGGAAAAAAGCCTTTCGCCCATTCCTGTTTTGCTGCATGAATTAGGCCATCTGCTCCATATCAGAGAAACCGGAGCCATGGATCAAGTTCCTTCGTCCTTTGTGACATACCTGCGCTGCCTTGGAGTTCAGTCTGATGCCCTTGCGATCCCACAGCTTCAAGATGTCTTTGCAGACACCTTCATGCTTGCGGTGATGAGCCGGTATCCGGAGTTGGAACCACCCATACCGGGGCTGTCAGAGCAAGTGTTCAATGCCAGTTACGAGTACATGAGTACACTTCTCGATGGTATGATATAGTTCGGTGGACTGCTTGAGGAAAGTTGCTGGGATAACTGTAAAATAGAAATTTGAGTTTCTGAAAAGAGAACCTTTCTTGCAGATATAGATATCGCAAAAAGTTATGCTATAATATTGGTAGTAAGAGATTATTACTCATGGTATTTAGATTAAAATGGGGCTGAAAAAATGCAGAAAGAGAATCGTTTTATTAAGCTACTTCTGTTCTCTACCCCTGAAGGAGAATCTCTCCTTTATGGGTTCAGTTCTGAAACAAAACAGCCGCTTTTGCCCTGGAAACAGAAAGCTGTATCGAAAAAGTGTCAAAGCGTTCTTACAGCGATCTTGCCTTCTCATGAAGCAGAAATATTTGAGAAAAGCCTCACGCAGGAAAGCACTCTGTCTATGGCGAAGATAACGATGAAATCTCCCCAATTAGTTATCAGGCCCATAGTGCTGGTTAATGATACCCATTCAACGCAACGCGCTCCAGTTACAAATTATGCACATCTTGAGGAACTGTGGAATGTGCAAAAGGAAGAGTTGCTTCAAAAAATTACCCGTGCCTTTGGGACGGACGGCAAGGAACTGTACCGGGATGTGCAGGCCTTAATACAATGGTGCCAAGAAGAATGCGGTATTGATTTTTCTTCACAGGGACACCGTTTCGGAAACTTTGAACATTATGACTCAGTTCCGATGGGCAGAGGTTTTGAAATCCTGACACATAAGGATTTGGAACTAAAGAAAGTAACGATTCAAAAAACAGAGGCGTTCTCCCAAGAATTGGTGGTAAATTGCGCGGCGGAGCATCGTGGGCGGTGGTTGATCAACCAAACCAAACTGTTGGTTGCGGAGGAGGGTTCTGTAGAGTTCACGGCCGAAGAACCTATGAGCCGTGTAGTGGTACAAATATGGGATCGGGAAACCGGAGAACTGCTTTTTGCTGATGATTTAACGATAATGCTTGGAGTAAATCTGGGTATGAACTTTGGTTCATCTGTGTATCACATCAGAGATGCCTGGACAGAGAAATTACGTCAGTCAGCCTCCAACCGGAAAAGGGAGATCGAAGAAAAAATAGAAAAAGTTCATCGGGTTACAACTGATCGTACTGTTTCGGTAAAAAGCAGTTTCCACACAGAAATTGATACCGCATTGGAAACAGGAGGGACCCTTTTAACCGATTATCAGAAAACACGTTGCATGGGAGCATTTATTCCGAATGAAGGAAAAGATGGAGAAATTGATAGTTTTCTAAAAATACGCGAGTATCTGGCAGAAAGTACTGTAGACAGAGTAATTCTTGCAGATCCATATTTTTCGGTCCCAGCTGCAGAAAAATTATTGACCAGAATACCACGCACGAATCTACAACTTGACATTATTACCTGCCTTGGAAAGACTGACCCAGATACGGGAGAAACGTCTGAGTCTGATATTTGCAAAGAATATGAAGAATTTTTGCTTAACAATGCAAAATTGCTCCATGGGCGGCTGTCAATACGCAATTTGAAACGTGGGAATAAGAATGTGTTTCATGACCGGTATTTGCTGCGATTCCATAATGACCACCATATTGACGGATTCCTGCTGAGCAATTCCTTGAATAAGATGGGACAGAAGTATCCCTTTGTCATTGCGCCGTTGGAGCGTAAGGTAGTTCTGGAAGTGTGTGAATATTTGACTCAGATGTGCGATCCGAAGATTCAAGGAAAAAGGCCCAAAAAAGAGCGGATCATTTGTGATGTTCTATATGATTCTGCTGTAAAGCCGGCACCCCCTGATAAAAAGGAATTATCTCCATCGCCTTTGAAAGAGTGGCTGGGGCCAGAGCATTGTGAGAATGGAAGAAATGCTGTTCCAAAGGAGAAACTTCCTTTGGCGGTTGCGGAAGTATGGAGCCATTGGGGGCAGGATAAAGAGGGCGTATGCCGAGTCTTGGGAGAACTATGCTCAACTGTATTCCAATGGTCGACCAAAGATGTTGCAGAAACCTTGAAAAATACGGATGGAGTTGCAGAAGAGTTCCTAATGTGGTTTTTTGCTTGTGCCGAAGAAAAAGAGCGGAATATGAAGCATGACCAAAACGGCATCAATGCTCCGGAATATAAGCTATGGGCCTTGCTCCATGATCGGGCAACAGCAAGCAGGGCAGGTTTTCATTTCCTATTTGATCAGGCAGGACATATTTGGTATCAGGAGGACTGGTGGCTTCATGGAAGCTATCGTTTGATGTTGGAGTTAAATCCCGAATCTTTCCTTTTACTCTTGGATGCCACCAGGTCGCCACTGATGTTTGATGTTTTGGCAGCGCGTATGTTATTTTATTCATGGTCGGAATCGCTTCTTTTGTCTGTATTGAAGTCAAACCTATTGTATGTCCGGCTCTTGTGTGCGCGGTGGATGTTCTCCTTGGTTAGGGATGGAAAGCTGTCCAACAAGCAAGTTTTGGAAACTTTGGCGCAACTGACTCCGCAAAAAAGATCTTTACAGGCTGCTTACTTTTTGAGCCAGGTCATGTTCTTTGTACGCACTAAACATACATTGGAGGCTGATGAGATAGAGAAATGGGAACAGTTATACTGCCGATTATTATCTCATCTGGCAGCCGACCTTCCATACTGCTCAGAGCAAGAGCAGAACACGGCATTATTTTGGTTGTACGACAGTGAACAATGCTCACAGTGCGTGTTACAACTGGATCTCTCCCAACACATCGAAGATCCGATGATCCGAAATGTGGTGCTTCAAAAAGCGGTGGAGGGTATTCAAGAATACTTAATTCATTCCTGCTATGAAAGAGATCTGGAAACCGCGGTTGACTTGTATCTGACCAGTGCCGAGCAGTTATATGGAGATGATACGGAAAAGCAGATATTGGGGAAGCTTGTGGATTGGGAAACTTTTGAGCAGGCCGCAGAACCGGAATTGAAAAACTATTCGTACGATAAGTGGCACCACGCTTATATGCGAGCAAAGTGGCAGCTGTTGCTGCTTACAAAATATGCCCAGTGCCACCCTGAAGCCGAAAAAACTATAAAATGGCTTGAAGAATGGAGAAAGCGTTTGCCCGATATTGCACAGGCGCAGTCAGGCATACACTCGGTAGAATAATTTGAAAAAATATCTATGTAACATAAATCAAAATCAGAAGCAAAACTATAATATCTGATTTGAACCTTTAGGCCCGTACCGTTTCGGTACGGGCTCCTTTTTGCGCTCAGGCGCAAGTTAGCAAACGCTGGCACATAGAATCCACCGAGGAGGTGTGTCATGAAAGAAAAGACTCTTTCTGTTTCCTGCACGTATTCTGAAACCGGGCCGTTGGTGGTGGATCTGATCCGGGAATCCTTTCGATTTTTTCTGAAAAAAGAGCTGGTTGCCCTGGATATTCGCCCGCAGATGTAGTATGGTTGTGACGATGAATGGCCGCTTATCTCAGGAGGTATAGCATGTACTTAGAGATAAGCAATCCCATGGATTACCATGCGGCTTTATACATCAGACTATCAAAGGAGGATGAGAGCGAGGGACCATCCCAGAGCGTCCAGAACCAGGAATCCCTGCTGCGGGAGTTTGTGCAGCAGCACCGGCTGAGCGTCTATGACACCTATATAGACGACGGCTGGAGTGGCACCAGCTTCGACCGCCCGGCCTTCCAGCGGATGATCGCGGACATCGAGGCCAAGAAGGTCAACATGGTCATCACCAAGGATTATTGTGCGATAATAGGACTAAATCAGAAAGACCTTGAAAATCAAGGC
>ERZ809224.2353-NODE-2353-length-11753-cov-42.813301_pt1 | contig 11753 bp, 10 predicted proteins | sample MGYA00520513_ERZ809224 | MGnify/ENA primary metagenome ERZ809224 (study PRJEB31576, sample SAMEA3212658) | Homo sapiens | biome: human-gut; feature: human gut; material: fecal | place: Sweden | collected 2012 ...
GCTTGCACAAAGTGTAAACCATGTTACTCTTGACACAAGCCCCTCCCCTACAAAAAGCAATGGTGATAGTACGGATGCGAAACAAACAGAGCGTTTATTAAAAGGCAAGGGTGGTGGTGCAGGGCGAAGGGATAGTGTGGTTTTGGAAAGGGTGGTGCGGAGAGATGACAGCTAAATTATAATAATACAAAAAGCAGTCACAGCGAAATGCTGTGACCGCTTATCTGCTTTATTGCTTTGTGTAACTCCGCCGTTCAACAACTTTAGCTGAACAATAACAATTCCAAAGGCGGAACTTGAAGCGGCACATTGCCGCTCCGCCGTTTCGTTATCCTGCGGATAGCTTAAACATTTCAAAAGGCGGAATTTGAAGCGGCTCACAGCCGCTTAGTCGCCGAAGGATACGCCGATGCTTTTTCCTGTGATGACAAGCTCGTCATTTTCGGGAACGAACTTTGTCTTCATCGTTACATCGGACAGCTTGTTTTCGGAAATCTTACTGCCGATTTTTGCGACCGTGTAGCCGTATTTTTCCTGCTTTATAAGCATTGCGGCTCTTGCACCGAACTTTGTTGCAAGCACTCTGTCATAAGCGGAGGGCGAACCGCCTCTTAATATATGACCGGGAACAACTGTTCTTGACTCAAAGCCTGTTACGGCTTCAATCTGCTTTGCTATGCGGTTTGTAACTGTTGTTTCACCCGCTTCGGCACGTTTTTTTGCACGTTCCTTTTTCTTCATAGCGGCTTCCGCAATATCCATTGCACCCTCTGCGACCGCAATTATAGAGAATGTCTTTCCGGACTGCGCACGTTTTTCGCAAGCGTCGATGACTTTATCAATATCATAAGGAATCTCGGGGATAAGAATAATATCCGCACCGCCTGCAATACCGGAATAAAGCGTCAGCCAGCCTGCCTTGTTGCCCATTATCTCGATTACCATAATACGTCTGTGGGAAGTAGCAGTCGTGTGGATTCTGTCAACGACCTCAGTCGCTATATCTACTGCAGTATGGAAGCCGAATGTAACATCTGTTCCCCATATATCGTTATCTATCGTCTTGGGAAGTCCGATTATATTCAGACCCTCTTCGGAAAGAAGATTTGCGGTCTTATGAGTTCCGTTGCCGCCGAGCGTCAGTATGCAGTCGAGCTTCTGCTGTTTATAGGTAGCTTTCATTTCAGCGACCTTGTCTATGTTGTCAGCTTCGATAACCTGCATCATCTTATACGGTGTACGCTTTGTGCCGAGTATCGTTCCGCCCTGAGTGAGTATGCCGGAAAAATCCTCCGGCTTCATTATGCGGCAGTTATTATGGATCAGACCGTGGAAACCGTTGGATATGCCGACTATCTCAACGTTGTCCTCGCCGAACATGGAGTAACAGGCTTTTGCCGCACCTCTTATAGTAGCGTTAAGTCCGGGGCAGTCGCCTCCGCTCGTCAGTATACCGATTCTGCGCTTTGCCATTTGTACATCCAGCCTTTCCTGAAAGATTTGTTGTTTTCTGCTAATTAAATTATAGCATACATACTCCAAAAGTCAAGAAAATATTATAGCCCGGATTATGCAGATTATACAATTTCTGTGCGTTATACGCCTGTATATATGCCTGCGAACAGCGGCAGCATCGTTTCGTTGTCGAGTATCATATACATAAACGGGCGATTCAGGATTACCTGCTTTTCGGCAATTACACACCCCTCGTCAACTATTTCCACAAGAGCGGCGGCTCCTGCCTTTGTACCTTTTTCGTTTACCTCTATTTTCGTCTTGTGGATCACTTCGCCGATGGATATATTGCCCATTGTCGATTTACCGATACCTGAAAAATCGGCGTTATTTTGGTCAAACGCAGTCGGCATACCGAGTGCCGAAAGGGCATCGTTCAGCTTTGAGGAATATTCATAGCCAAATTTCGGAAGCTTTACCTCTACAATGCAGTCTTCGGCACTTCCGAGTATCTTGCTTAATTTTTCACCCGATAACGATGTTATAAAACTTTTGATATCACCGCCAGGCAGTATTGCGGCAAAGCTGTACTTACCGTCCTTGTACTGCTTTATAAAGCCCTTGCAATCCTCATCTTCCAGATAAACACTTTCATCTGAGCACAACATAGTGACTTTCATAAGCTTGTCTTCGGAATTTGTGAATTTTCCGTCCGCAATATCATTTTCCTTGTAGATATTTTCCCATTCTGCGTCAAAGCTGACGGCGTTTATAAGATACATTATCGCTTCATCGGGGATGTTGTCAAGTATTTTGTCTATCATACCGTCGGTATTGTCGCTTACCCAATTGTTAATCTCTTTGCACGTTGCGTTGTCAAATGCACGCTTGTATATCGCCGCACCGAAATAATCCGCATTTTTCTGCAAAAAGTCCTTTTCAACGGTAAGCCTGTTTTCTTCATCTCTGAACCATATCGAATTTGCGTTTTTCAGTTTGAAGTCCTCGCCTGATGTAAGCGAGCCGCTGAATGATGAAAGATATTTGTTCAGTTCGTCAAGGGGCATTCCGCTCCCGAGTACCTTTTCCATTTCATCTTTGGTCTGACCGTTTGCACCGTTTGCTGTCATTGTGAGTGCGGATGATACCGACAGGGGAGAGATAAGAGTGTTTGATTTGCTGTCAAAGCATTTCTTAAGCAGTTCAACTGAGAAATTGTCGTATGCGCTCTTAAAAGCATCGTCGGGTTTTACGGTTTCGTGGCTTGCGGCTTTGATGCCTGTCATAAGATCCGTTGTTTCGAGGGATTTTTCCGACTGACAAGCCGAGAGGGAGAGTGCCGATAATGTCAGTGCGGTTGTGATGATTGCTGATAAAATTCTTCTTTTCATACTGTTCTCCTTTCGATAGACGGTTTATGCATCGTCATTTATCATATACCTGTATACACGCCTGCGAACAGCGGCAGCATCGTTTCGTTGTCTAGTATCATATACATGAACGGACGATTTAGGATCACCTGCTTATCGCCGTCCGGAGCAGCGGACATAACCACGCCTGTTGCGGCGACAGCCCTTGTACCTTCTTCGGTAACGGATATCTTCGTTTTGTGTAGTACATCACTGATGAGAAGTTTATCACCCGAAATACCCGAAAAATCAGCGCTGTCGGAAAAGGCTGTAGGCATACCGAGAGCTTTCAATGCTTCACTGAGTTCGGCACTGTATTCGTACTCAAACTTCGGAATTTTAGCAACAACGTTTGCGTTTTCGGTATTCTGCAACATTTTGAAAAGCTTATCTCCGTTGAGTGAACCGACAAAATCCGATATAGAAACATTGCTGTCGGGGAGAATTGCGGCGAAACCGTATTTACCGCCCTTATACTTCTTGATAAAACCTGTGCAGTTATCGCCGTTTATGTATTCGCTTTCTTCTGAAATCAGCATCGTGGCTGACTGTTCGTTGCCGTTAGTGTCTGTGAACGTTCCGTCTTCAACAAAGTTGTCAAAGTAGTAAGTTTCCCATACGGCATTGAAAGCTGTTGCGTTGATAAGTGCAATATTTGAAAGTGCATCGCCGTTGTCAAGAAGCTTGTCGATCATACCGTCTGTATGTTCACTTACCCAATTGTTAATCTCTTTGCACGTTGCGTTGTCAAATGCACGCTTGTATATCGCCGCACCGAAATAATCCGCATTTTTCTGCAAAAAGTCCTTTTCAACGGTAAGCCTGTTTTCTTCATCTCTGAACCATATCGAATTTGCGTTTTTCAGTTTGAAGTCCTCGCCTGATGTAAGCGAGCCGCTGAATGATGAAAGATATTTGTTCAGTTCGTCAAGGGGCATTCCGCTCCCGAGTACCTTTTCCATTTCATCTTTGGTCTGACCGTTTGCACCGTTTGCTGTCATTGTGAGTGCGGATGATACCGACAGGGGAGAGATAAGAGTGTTTGATTTGCTGTCAAAGCATTTCTTAAGCAGTTCAACTGAGAAATTGTCGTATGCGCTCTTAAAAGCATCGTCGGGTTTTACGGTTTCGTGGCTTGCGGCTTTGATGCCTGTCATAAGATCCGTTGTTTCGAGGGATTTTTCCGACTGACAAGCCGAGAGGGAGAGTGCCGATAATGTCAGTGCGGTTGTGATGATTGCTGATAAAATTCTTCTTTTCATACTGTTCTCCTTTCGCAAAGGCGATTTAATGCTTTCTGCATATAATACACCGCAGAGATGTCGATTGTCCACAGACGGAAAATAATTTCTGATTTTATTATAATAAGTTGTTTTGGTAAAGTCAATGAAAGTTACAGAATTGTAACCATTTCGTTAGCGTTAAGCAACCGCTTTTCCGGGCGGAGAACTTTACCCGGCGGCAACGGCACTTTTAACGTGATATTTCGGTTTTCTCTATTGACAAACTGCGTTGTGATAGATTATAATTATGTAAGGAGCGTGTAAGATTTTGCACGGTAAAATTCTATGAAGTTTTTTTAAAATAAGGAGAAAAGATATGGCATACATACTCGGTGTCGATATAGGTACGTCCGGTACAAAAACAGTGCTTTTCAGCGAGGACGGCACACCTGTTGCATCGGCGCTTTACGATTATCCTCTTTACACTCCCTGCAACGGCTATGCCGAGCAGGATCCTGCGGACTGGTGGAACGCCTGCGTTAACAGTATCCGTGACGTAGTTGCAAAGAGCGGAGTTCCTGCAGACGAGATAAAGGGCGTAGGTCTTTCGGGACAGATGCACGGACTTGTAATGCTGGACAAGGATAACAAGGTAATCAGAAACAGCATTATCTGGTGCGATCAGCGTACAGGCAAGGAAGTTGTCGAGATCACCGAAAAGGTAGGTCACGACAGACTTATCGCTATCACCGCAAACCCTGCTATAACAGGCTTTACAGCCGCAAAGATAATGTGGGTAAAGAATAACGAGCCTGAAAATTATGAAAAGTGCCGCCATATTCTTCTCCCCAAGGACTATATAAGATTTATGCTCACGGGCGAGTTTGCTACCGAGGTTTCGGACGCATCGGGTATGCAGCTGCTTGATATTCCCGGCAGATGCTGGTCTGACGAGGTGCTGACTAAGCTCGGTATCGACAAGTCGCTTCTTGCCAAGGTTTACGAAAGCCCTGAGATAACAGGTACAGTTACAAAGGCTGTAGCGCAGGCTACAGGTCTTAAGGAGGGTACGCCCGTAGTCGGCGGTGCAGGCGATAATGCGGCTGCCGCTGTCGGAACAGGCGTAGTAGAGGACGGTAAGGCTTTCACGACTATCGGTTCAAGCGGCGTTGTGTTTGCTCATACTTCCGATATATCTATCGACCCCAAGGGCAGAGTACATACATTCTGCTGTGCTGTGCCGGGATGCTGGCACGTTATGGGCGTTACTCAGTCAGCAGGTCTGTCGCTCAAGTGGTTCAGGGATAATTTTGCGTGGAGCGAGATGGAAACAGCCGCTTCTATGGGCGTTGACCCGTACTACCTTATGGATAAGGAAGCCGACAGTGTGCCGATAGGTGCAAACAGACTGCTCTATATGCCTTATCTTAACGGCGAGAGAACACCTCACCTTGACCCCAACGTAAGAGGTGCATTTGTAGGTCTTTCCACAATGCACAAGAAGAAGGATATGCTCAGAGCCGTTATGGAGGGCGTTTCCTATTCACTGCGTGACTGTGTTGAGGTTATGCGTGAGATGAATATAAGCATTGATGATATGATGGCTTGCGGCGGCGGCGGAACATCACCGCTGTGGCGGCAGATGCTCGCAGACCTTTATGCCTGCAACGTAAAGACTACAGCAAACAAGGAAGGTCCTGCACTCGGCGTTGCACTTCTTGCGGCAGTAGGCGCAGGAATATACAGCTCTGTTCCCGAAGCGTGCAAAGCGGTGATCAAGCCCGAAAAGATACAGGAGCCTATTGCTGAAAACAGTGCCAAGTACGAAAAGGTATATGCGCTTTACAAGAAGCTGTATCCAGCTATGAAGGCAAACTTCGACGAGCTGGCTTCACTTGATGTATAATTTATAATATTGTCAGTAACGGAATACGGCTTTTGTGTGTTGCCGTAATCCGTAGGAATATTATGCTAAGTCCGGTTAACCGGAAAGGAGTACCTATGAAACTTTTTATCGACACAGCTAACGTTGATGACATCAGACGTGCCAATGATATGGGCATTATCTGCGGTGTTACCACAAACCCCTCTCTTATCGCAAAAGAGGGAAGAGATTTCAAGCAGGTAGTAAAGGAAATCACAGAAATCGTAGACGGTCCTGTTTCAGCCGAAGTAATTTCGCTTGAAGCAGACAAGATGGTTGAGGAGGCTCTGCCCCTTGCCGCAATACATAAGAATATCGTTATAAAGCTCCCTATGTGCGAGGAGGGTCTTAAGGTCTGCAAGCAGCTTACCGCAAAGGGCATAAAGACAAACGTTACTCTTGTATTCTCAGCCGCTCAGGCACTTCTTGCCGCAAGAGCAGGTGCTACATTTGTCAGCCCGTTCCTCGGCAGACTTGACGATATAGGCATGGAAGGCATGAACCTTATCGAAGAGATCGTTGACATATTCAATGCGCAGGGCATTGAAACAGAGATCATCGCCGCATCTATCCGTAACCCGATGCACGTTACACAGGCGGCAAGACTCGGATGTGATATTGCAACCGTTCCTATGAACGTACTTCTCCAGATGCTTAAGCACCCCCTTACCGACAACGGTATCGACAGGTTCCTTAAGGACTGGGAAGGCTTCACTTCCAAGCAGAAGTAATTAAAGCCGCTCTGAGAGCGTGCTTAAAATAACCGAAAGGAAAAATGAAATGTACAGTAATTTAGTTGACACGATCGGCTTTCTCAAGGGAATAGATCCCGATGTTGCTGACGCAATGGACAAGGAGCTTGCACGTCAGAAAAGAAATCTTGAGCTTATTGCAAGTGAGAATATCGTTTCTCCTGCTGTTATGGCGGCTATGGGAAGCGTTCTTACGAACAAGTATGCTGAGGGATACCCCGGCAAGCGTTATTACGGCGGATGCGAGGACGTTGATATAGTTGAGAATATCGCTATTGAACGTGCCTGCAAGCTGTTCGGAGCAAAGTATGCGAATGTACAGGCTCACTCCGGCGCACAGGCTAACACGGCGGTTTATTTTGCACTGCTGAATCCCGGCGACACGGTAATGGGTATGAGCCTTGCTCACGGCGGACACCTTACACACGGTTCTCCCGTAAACATTTCGGGCAAATACTTCAACTTTGTACCTTACGGACTTGATGAGGAAACCGGCAGACTGAATTACGACAATATACTTGCACTTGCAAAGGAGCATAAGCCCAAGATGATCGTTGCGGGTGCGAGCGCATATCCCAGAGCAATCGACTTTGAAAAGCTCTCGGCTATTGCTAAGGAAGTCGGCGCATATCTTATGGTAGATATGGCGCACATTGCAGGTCTTGTTGCAGGCGGTCAGCATATGTCGCCCGTGCCTTATGCAGACGTTGTGACTACTACAACGCATAAGACACTGAGAGGACCTCGTGGCGGACTTATCCTTACAAATGACGAGGAGCTTGCAAAGAAGATCAACAAGGCTATATTCCCCGGCATACAGGGCGGACCTCTGATGCACGTTATCGCCGCTAAGGCTGTATGCTTCGGCGAGGCACTGAAGCCCGAATTTACAGAGTATGCAAAGCAGATTGTAAAGAACGCATCCGTTCTTGCCGATTCTCTGCTTGAAAAGGGATTCAATCTTGTATCGGGCGGTACAGACAACCACCTTATGCTTGTTGACCTCCAGCCTTTCAATATCACGGGTAAAGAGCTTGAGAAGAAGCTCGACGAGGTGTATATCACAGTTAACAAGAATGCTATACCCAACGATCCTCAGAGTCCTTTCGTAACGAGCGGCGTGCGCATCGGTACACCTGCGGTTACGACAAGAGGATTAAAGGAAGACGATATGAAGCAGATTGCACAGTGCATCTATCTTACTGCGACCGACTTTGACAACAGTGCCGACAAGGTAAGAGAAACAGTAACTGAAATCTGCAGAAAGTACCCTCTGTACGAATAATTGTATATAAGCGAGAACGAGAGATTGATTCCCTCGTTTTCGTGTTGTATAAAATATCGGTTAATTGTTGAATATAGAAAGGAATTTGTAAATGACAGCATCTGCAAGAGATATTATTTTTAATCACTCGGAGAGAGTAGCTCCGCTCGGACTTATTGCTATACCCGGTTCTGAGGAACTTGGCAAGAAGGTCAACGATTACCTTGTAACATGGTCAAGGGAAGCAGGCTACGATTATGATAATTTTCTCATTGAGAACGAATGCCCCAGATTTTCTTCCGGTGACGGTAAGGCTCTTATCAAGAACACTGTAAGAGGTTATGATGTTTATATTATTGCCGATTTCGGCAACTACAGCCTTGAATATCCGCTGTTCGGCAGAATGAACCGTATGTCGCCCGACGATCACTTCCAGAACCTCAAGCGTATCATACAGGCTATCGGCGGTAAGGCTCACCGTATCAACGTTATCACGCCTATACTTTACGGCGGAAGACAGCACAGAAGAAACTACAGAGAATCGCTTGACTGCGCTGTAGCGCTTCAGGAACTTCAGAATATGGGCGTTTCCAATATCATTGCGTTTGACGCTCACGATCCCAGAGTATGCAACGCAGTTCCTCTGATGGGCTTTGATAATATAATCCCCACATATCAGGTGCTGAAGGCTCTGTTCAAGTATGTAAATGACTTCAAGATGGATAAGGATCATTTTATGGTTGTCAGCCCCGATGAAGGTGCGCTCAACAGAAATATGTACTATTCATCTGTACTTGGTGTAGACCTCGGTATGTTCTATAAAAGACGTGATTATTCTCAGGTAGTGAACGGACGTAACCCTATCGTAGCTCACGAATATCTCGGTAACTCGGTAGAGGGCAAGGATGTGTTCATTGCGGACGATATTATTTCATCGGGCGAATCTATGCTTGATATTGCTATCGAGCTTAAGAAGCGTAACGCAAAGAGAATTTTTGCATATGCGACATATCCTATTTTCACAAACGGTCTTGAAGCGTTTGACAAGGCCTATGCCGACGGCAAGATCGACTATGTGTTCGGTACAAACCTTTCCTACAGAACGCCCGAACTGCTCAGCAGGGAATGGTTCTGCGAGGTTGACGTGTCGAAGTATCTGTCATATCTGATTATGGCTCTTAACCACGATATGTCTATCAGCAAGGTAATTGATCCTCACCAGAAGATAAGCGCTTTACTTGAAAAGCACAAGAACGACTGATAAGGTAATATGGTATTTCAGCCTCCGCTCTGTGACGGGCGGAGGCTTATATTTTACAGGAGATGAATTATGCCGTTAGCAGACAGAATACGTCCGTCAACGCTTGATGAGGTTGTGGGACAAAGGCACATCTTAGCGCAGGGAAAACCGCTTTACAATATCATCAGCAGGGGAAAGATACCCAATATGATATTCTACGGGCCGTCGGGAGTGGGCAAAACCACTGTGGCAAATATTATCGCCCAAAAAACAAGTATGAGCCTGTACAGGCTGAACGGTACGCAGGCATCGACATCGGACATAAAGGACGTTGTTGCGAATTTAGGGACATTCGGTGCGGCAGGCGGAATTCTGCTATTCCTTGACGAGATACAATATCTCAATAAAAAGCAGCAGCAGACACTGCTCGAATATATCGAGAGCGGAGAAATAACGCTGATCGCATCTACGACGGAGAATCCGTATTTCTATGTATACAGTGCCGTTCTTTCACGCTGTACCGTGTTTGAATTCAAGCAGGTGACGGCGGAGGATATACTTCCTGCGGTGGAACGTGCTTTCAGGCTTATGGGCGAGGAGATGCACACGCAGTTCACGCTTGAGGAAGGCGTTGTAAGCCATATTGCTTACGGCTGCGGCGGCGATGTGAGAAAGGCGGCGAATACCGTAGAGCTTTGCTGTCTTTCGAGCGAGGGCGATACGGTGACGATGGAAACCGCAAAGCTGCTTACGCAGAAGAGCAGTATGAACTACGACCGTGACGGCGATCATCATTATGATATTCTGTCGGGGCTGCAGAAGTCGATAAGAGGCTCGGACGAAAATGCGGCGCTTCATTATGCGGCACGTTTGCTTGCGGCAGGGGATATTACCTCGCTTTGCAGACGACTTCTTGTTATAGCGAGCGAGGATATAGGGCTTGCGTATCCTATGGCGGTGCCGATAGTAAAGGCTTGCGTTGACAGTGCGTTACAGCTTGGGCTTCCTGAGGCGAGGATACCGCTGGGCGAAGCGGTCGTTCTGCTTGCGACATCGCCGAAGTCCAACAGTGCGTATCTCGGTATAAATGCCGCTATGCAGGATGTCGAGGACGGCAAAACAGGAGATATACCCCGACAGCTTCAGAACAAGCATTATGACGGAGAGGGCAATGCGGTGAAGGGTCAGCATTATCTTTATCCGCACGACTATCCGGATCATTATGTAAAACAGCAGTATCTGCCCGACGCTATAAAGGATAGGGTCTATTATACGTTCGGCGATAACAAATTTGAACAGCAGTCAAAGGCATATTGGGATAAGATAAAAGGGAAGAAGTAAAAGAATCCGACAGCGTTACTTGCTGTCGGATCCTTTTTTGCACGGTTTATTTGTAAAGCTGACGTATAGCTGATTTATGCCGATATATAAAACGAATATCCCGAACAGCTTTCGCAGAACAGCCACATCAGTAATTCCTGCGACATAGCTTCCGACAATGGCACAGGGAAGTCCAAGTATAAGATATTTCCCCACAAGCTTTAAGTCTGTCAGCTTGTTTTTTATGTGTATGACAAGGGAGAGCAGTGCAATTGGGAGAAAGAAAAGAAGGTTTATCCCTTGCGCAATATCCTGCGGTATTTCAGTGAATACCGAAAGATACACGAGCAGAATAAAGCCTCCGCCAAGTCCCATTGACGCAGTGGCTCCGGTGAGTATTCCCACTAAAATATTCATAATATCATCCTTACTCCGCTTGCGATCATAAGCAGACCGAATATTATCCTTATCAGCCTGTCGGGGATTTTTCCGAGAAGAAAAGAGCCGAGTATCGCACCGATAAGACCATAGGGTATATATTCCCACGCTGTGCCGAAATCCAGTTTTCCATTCATTAAATATATAACGGCGGTGACAAGGCTCAGTACGAATATCAGGGCGACCGAGGAAGCGTGGGCTTTTTTCGGCTCTGTGCCGTTTTTCTCAAAGGCAGGTACGGCGACAGTTCCGCCGCCTGAGCCGAACAAGCCGTTAAGAAAACCGCAAAGCGAGCCGTAAAGCAGATGGGTGTGCTTTCCTGTGCGGTCGGATTTTCGTTTACGTTTACTGTTCATAGAGATAGCTTTCGCAGAAAAAAGCGGATTATGCAAAATGAAAAGCCGTACTGTTTTTAAGCAGTACGGTTCAGATTGTAGAAAAAGTCTTTTGCTTGATGTACTTCTGTTATATTGTTCAGTTGTGCCTACGATAGTAAACTACTGATAGTTCTTTTTGTCGGACAGCACTTCTCGGGTTCGCTATTCGAATCAATGCACTTGTCAATATTAACGGGGAAAGAACCAAAGAGACTAGGTGCAAATCTGAGCCTTGCTTACGCAAGGCTCGTGCACTCCGCTAAAGCTCTGCTGGACTTGACAGCCCAGTGAAGCAAAGCGAAACGTCCGAGTGCTTGCGTAAGCAAGACTCAGCCCTATACTCTTAGGTTC
>ERZ809224.2354-NODE-2354-length-11751-cov-6.817117_pt1 | contig 11751 bp, 10 predicted proteins | sample MGYA00520513_ERZ809224 | MGnify/ENA primary metagenome ERZ809224 (study PRJEB31576, sample SAMEA3212658) | Homo sapiens | biome: human-gut; feature: human gut; material: fecal | place: Sweden | collected 2012 ...
GGGAGCTTTCAACTCCCACTGACATAAGCATCCCCCCCTCACCCGCTGCTTAGTGCTCCGCGCACTTGAAGCGGGGGAATGCTTATCTGCGTTCAAATCAGGACTATACGGTGGAAGATAAATGTATCGAACACCTTAGCCACCAGCTCGTATTTTTCTTCTACTGTCCACACTTTGTTTTGACTCTTATGGTGCAGAACCTCTGGACCACAGGCTTCTTCCATGCGAGCCCATTTCCGTATCGTCTTGTGAAAATTTTTCTGTTTTTCTCCCACTGGTGTTTCTGGCCATTTCCCTTGTCAATACAATTCCACGCATTGCTTTTTGTACTCATAACTGTATTTCATAAAAAATACCCCCAATACTGAGTGTCCAGTATTGGGGGTACATATCACTTGCCGGGGTCTATTTTTATCATCACACGGAACACCGGCGAATTTTTTTCGCGTCACATTCTCTGTAAGTGAAACCCGTCAGAACAAAGCACCTCTCCACTGCATGAAATCATTGAGATACCGCTGCTTTATCCTCTGGCCACGATCTTCTGAGCGCCGCATAGGAAATAAGGAAGTTTGCAAGCCAACCTGCCGGGACTGCAAGCCAAACAAAAGCAATGCCAAAACGCGGTGCACAAATCAAAGCAACAGACAAGCGGATTGCAAGGTTTACCATATTTGCAATAAGAAACGGCCGCATGATTCCAAGTCCGCGAAGAACGCCATCAGTTGCCATCTTGATGCCCATGAAGATGAAAAAGTAACCAAGCCATCTCATATAATCACCGGACACCTGATAGGCCAACGCGGTTCCGTCTTTTCCCAAGAACAACGAGGAAATCTGTGTGTGCAGTGTTTCAATGACCACGAAAGCAAGAACTGCAAAACATAGATCCAACACCAGTGCAGCATGATAACCTTTTTTGATACGCTCAATTTTCTTTGCGCCAAGATTCTGGGATACAAACGGCGAAACTGCATTGCCGATGGATACGAAGATCAGCGAAAAAACATTTTCTACCCGCATCGTTGCCGCATACCCAGCAAGTGCCTGTGTGCCGAAGGGATTTACCACTGCCTGCACGATCATCATACCGATAGACACTGTGGACTGCTGCAAAACCGATGGTACCGCAATGCGAAGCATGGAATACAGCTCCTGCCGGTCGAACCTGCTAAAGGAGCTCTTGTATTGCCGCATCCGAGACAGAAAGATCAAAAACGAAAACACGGCAGAAATTCCTTGTGCGATCAAGGTCGCAAGGGCTGCACCAAACACCCCCAGACCAAGACCAGCCACCATCCAGAGATCCATAAAAATATTCAGGATAGATGAGAATATCAGCAATCCCAACGGGATTTTGGATTCACCGATGGAAGTGAACATGGTGGAAAGAATGTTGTACATGAATAGAAACGGGAAACCCACAAAGTAGACACGCAGATACAATACTGCTTCTTCCAATATATCGGCAGGGGTCTGTAATCCGCTCATCATGAAATGGGAAAAGCAAAAGCCAAAGACACCAAGGACAACGCTTAAGATCAAAAAGCTGATCAGGGACGTTGACACAATGGTTTTCATTTTACCATAATTTTTTGCACCAAAATAGCGGCTTACAAGCACACCTGCGCCCACACCAGCACCAAGCGCCACACAAATAAAAACATTGGTCAGTGCAGCACAAGCACCAACAGCCGCAAGTGCCGAGGAGCCAACAAATTGACCAACTATTATGGAATCGGCCATATTGTATACTTGTTGAAAAAAGCTGCCAAGGATCATCGGCATCGCAAAAACAGTCAGCGCTTTAAGGGGTGGATCTGTGATCAAATATTCATCTTTCGACATGATTATATTCCTTCCAAAAATCGTTTATCGCAAGTCAAGAAATTAGTGCAACATTCAAACGGCATCTTTGCGATATGCAATTCACCGCTGTTGCATTAAAAAGTTGAATTGCTATAAGTTTGATTGTATCAGGAAATCCGAATCTCCTCGTCCGTCACAACCAGCTTTGCCTCGAAAAATTCTTTTGCGAGAGCAGCGAGGTATGCCGTGTCTTTGGCGCCTGCCATTTCGCAGGACGAGTGCATCGCGAGCTGCGGCATGCCGATGTCAACCGCCTGCAGGGATACCTGTGTATTGGAAATGTTGCCGAGTGTGGAACCGCCTGCCATATCTGAACGGTTCGTGTAATTCTGACATGGTACACCTGCCCGGGCGCAGAGCATGCGCAGTACTGCACCGCTCCTTGCATCTGAAGTATATTTCTGGTTCGCATTGAACTTTACAACAACTCCCTGATTCATCTGTGGCCGGTTCACCGGGTCTGCCTTTTCCGGATGATTTGGATGTACGGCATGTGCATTGTCACCGGAGATCATAAAGCTGCCTGCCACTGCCCGCAGGTAATCCTCCTGCACACCGCCTGACGCCGCACAGATCCGCACGAGCACATCATGCAAAAAGGTAGAGGCTGCGCCCTGACGGGAAACACTGCCGGTCTCCTCATTGTCAAACGCACAGTATACCGGAATGCCGGACTTCGCATCTGCCTCAAGGAAACCGCGCAGAGAACCGTACATACACTGCAGATCATCCAGCCGCGGTGCAGCAAGATACTCCTCATTCAATCCGACAAATGTGCCGTGCTGGCGATTGTAGAGGAAAAGATCCATGTCCAGCACCTGCTCCTCGTCCACGCCCGCCTCCTGCGCGATCAGCTTCTTCCATCCGCCCTTTGCATCCGCATCCCCGAATACCGGACACATATCATTCTGTACATTGTAGGAGGCCCCTTCATTCGCATCCCGGTTCATATGAATTGCAACACTCGGAATCATGAGCAGATCCCGGTCGATGCAGATCAGCTTTGTCTCGATCGCAGTTCCATTTTGTACCAGTACACGTCCCGCAACCGAGAGTGGGCGGTCAAACCACGGCGCGCGCAATGCTCCTCCGTACTGCTCGACATTGAGCTTCGTATAAGCCTTACCGCCCTCCAGCTCCGCGTTTACTTTTACCTTAAAAGTCGGTGAATCATTGTGGCTGCAGAACAGCCGGAACGGCCCGATCTCTCCGCCCGGAATCGTAAAGGCAATCAGAGAGGAACCATTTCTTGTCACATAGTATTTTTTTCCTGCCAAAAGTTCCCAATGCCCGCTCTCCGCAAGACGGCAAAAGCCAGCCGCATCCAGCATAGCGGCTGCATTTGCCACCGTATGAAATACCGTCGGACTTTTATCGATAAAGTCCAGCAGTCCTTCCGCTTCTTTTCGAAAATCAAATCCTGCCATCTTTCTTTCTTTCTGTTTTTCTTCCATCTTCTTTTATCTCCTCAATCCACAGCTGCCACATTACCAACAGTGTTTCGCTGATTTATCAGATTTCTTTATTGCCTCAATCTACCGTCATTACATTACCAGACAGTGTGTCCGCGGACTTGCCAAGCTTGCCCGCCTCCGTCGCATTCCAGTAAAGCGCACCGTCATAGGCTGCCAGACAGCCGCTCTCTACCTGCTCCTTCTTTACACCGAATACCGGGATCTCTACCTCATCCGCATAGGCACAGATCGTCTGCATCAGATCATTTAGCGTCGCATCATCCATACAGAAGACGCCGTCTACCTCGCCGACCAGTTCCGACGCTACAAAGTCAATATCTTCCGCAGTGGTCACTTCCGTCGTCACAAGCTCATAGCCATATTCCTTGGCCAGCGCCTCATAGTCTGCCAGCTCGGTCTTCGCCATCTTGTTATCTGCGGAGTAAATAACGCCAACGGTGGATGCCTCCGGGAAGAGCTGTTTGGTGAGGGCGAACTGAGCGTCCTGTGAAGATGCGAACGTAACTTCCGTTTCAGTCTCAGATTCTGCCGCAGCTTCGCTCTCCGCCTCGGTTACCGCTTCCGTTTCGGTCTCTGTCTCCGTTTCTGTTTCCGTCGCTGCCTCGGTTTCCGTCTCTGTCTCAGTCTCCGTTTCGGTTTCCGACTCTGTCTCAGTCTCCGTTTCGGTTTCGGTCTCGGTCTCTGTCTCCGTTTCGGTTTCGGTCTCCGTTTCCGTCTCGGTCTCCGTTTCCCTCTCGGTTTCTGTTTCTGTTTCTGTCTCAGTCTCGCTCTCCGCTTCCAGTCCTTCACGCAGAATCCGTGCTTCCTCGTCCACGATACCATTCTCGAGGGTATCTACGTCTACCGGCTCCAGAAACTCGGTCATCACATAGGCCGTTACCGTCTCTCCATCTGCCTGATACAGAATCACAGACCAGTCTTGTTTCTTGGTCCCTGTGACAAGTACCAGCTCGCTGGCATTCAGCTCACCAAGCTTTGCAGACTCTTTGTCTGCTTCCTTGCGGACATTGATCTTTTCTTTTACCTTATACAACTGATCCAGCTCATTCAGATACTGCGTCTTAATGTAACCATTCTCAAAGCCATCCGGCGACTGGAAACGAATCTGTGTCCACTCGCCATCTTCCCCTATTGCAATCACAAGCATCCCCGGCGTCAGGGTTGCCAGCTTCTCACTCTCCGTGGAAGCCTCGCTGCGGACGATGATCTGGTCGTTGATTACACGAAGCCTGGGGGCTGTACTGTTTTCCCTTTCTGTCTCTGTTCCGGACGCGGTTCCCGCACCGTTTTTCACTCCGTTTGTGTTCGCCGTTGCAGCTGCTGTTTCCGTCTCTGCTTCTGTCACAGTCTCAGTTTTTGACTGTCCCGCTGATCCCACGCCTGTCTGTTTCTCAGGCTCTGTCTCGCTCTCCGTCATCGCCTCAGAATCTTTTGTCTCACCAGCCAGAGTCTCCTGCTCGGTCGCGGCTTCTGTCACAGCAGAGCTCTTTCTCTCCTCAGTCTGCGCCCCAGCGTCCTGCATCTTCTGCTCTGCCTCAGTCTGCTCCGACTGCTTCGTTCCGGTTTTTACCGCCGCAGTCGTCTCAGACTGGCTCTGTACCAGCGTCTCTTCTGACATCTTTTCGGTCTGAGCAGCCGTCTCGGACTGCTTCTGATTCGCTCCGGACTGCTTTTTGGATGTCGCCTTCTCCGTCTGTTTTACTGTCTCGGCTTCGGTCTCCTTCTCGGTCGTCTTCGTTTGCGCCTTTCCCTTTTTCGTCTCAGACTGTACCGGCTCTGTGGTAGCTTCTGTCTCTGGTTCACTCTCTTCCACCAGTGCTCCGGAGTCTTTCTTCCCTGCTTTATCCGGCTCCGTCTCGCTCAGATCCAGCTCCTCCGTCTGCAGCTCTGTTTCGGCCTCTAAGCCTGTCTCGCTCTCTGATTCTGATTCGCTCTCATCGACAACCGCCATATCTGCGATCTCCAATGATACCGCCTCTGTCTCGGCCTTTTTTCCGGATTCACATCCCGTCGCCAGCAGCATCACCGCCGAAATTCCTGCCAATCCTTTTATCAGTCTATATTTCATCGAATATTACTCCTTTCTGCTGCCTCAGGCCGCATAAATCCGCCTCTTCAGTAAAACGGACATTCACAATTGTTCCGCGCACTTGAAGCGAGAGAATGCTCATCTGCGTTCAAAAATGATTTACACACAATCCAGAAAGCGCCCCAGAGAACCTGAGGCGCTTTCTATCTGACGATCTCATCGACTGTCAGGCTCATATCTATGATATTATTTTACATCCTTGATGCTGAAGCTCATTCTGCCCATCTTATCCTTGCCAAGGCATACAACCTTCACGTGATCGCCGAGTGTCAGAACATCCTCAACGCGATCAATGCGCTCCTTTGCGATTTTGGAAATGTGAACCATTCCTTCTTTGCCCGGGGCAAACTCGATGAATGCTCCAAACTCCTTGATACTTACAACATCGCCCTCAAGAACCTGGCCAGCCTCAAAGTCAGTCACGATGATCTCGATCAGCTTCTTTGCCTTATCCATCATCTTCTGGTCTGTACCGCAAATCGATACATTGCCATCATCCGTGATGTCGATCTTCACACCGGTGCGCTCGATGATCGTATTGATCGTCTTGCCACGCTGTCCGACTACATCACCGATCTTCTGCGGGTCAATCTGCATGGAAATGATCTTCGGCGCATATTCTCCGACGGTCGGTCTCGGCTCACCAATGCACGGAAGCATGATCTCACGCAGAATATACTCTCTCGCTGCACGGGTCCGTGCGATCGCTTCCTCCACGATCGGACGGGTCAGTCCGTGGATCTTAATATCCATCTGAATTGCAGTGATACCATCGAAGGTACCAGCCACCTTGAAGTCCATATCGCCAAAGAAATCCTCAAGACCCTGAATATCAGTCAGTACGATATAATCATCGTCTGTCTCGCCAGTCACCAGACCACAGGAGATACCTGCTACCGGCTTCTTGATCGGAACACCTGCCGCCATCAGAGACATCGTGGATGCGCAGATGCTCGCCTGAGAAGTCGAACCATTGGACTCAAACGTCTCAGATACTGTGCGGATCGCATACGGGAAATCTTCCTCGCTCGGAAGTACCGGAACGAGCGCTTTCTCAGCCAGTGCGCCATGTCCGATCTCACGACGTCCCGGACCGCGGCTTACCTTGGTCTCTCCTACCGAGTAGGACGGGAAGTTGTAATGGTGCATATAACGCTTGCTCGTAATATTCTCATCCAGTCCGTCTACCTTCTGCATCTCAGAAAGCGGAGCCAGTGTCGTAACCGTACAGATCTGTGTCTGTCCTCTCGTAAACATCGCAGAGCCGTGTACTCTCGGGATAATGTCTACTTCTGCAGCCAGCGGGCGGATCTGATCGATCGCACGTCCGTCCGGACGTTTGTGATCCTTCAGGATCATCTTGCGGACTGTCTTCTTCTGATACTGGTAGACAGCCTCCGGAAGGATCGCCAGCCACTCCTCATTGTCTGCAAATGCCTCTTCCAGCTTCGCAGTCACCTGACGGATGTTCTCCTCGCGCACCTGCTTTACATCGGTAAATACAGCTGCCTCCATCTCCTCCGGTGTCACGATCTCTTTCATCTTTGCAAACAGCTCCTCCGGAACCGCGCAGCTCTCATAGCTGTGCTTCGGCTTGCCGACCTCTGCTACAATCTGATCGATGAACTTGATAATCTCAAGATTGATTGCATGACATTTATAAATGGCATCAATCATCACTTCTTCTTTTACTTCATTTGCGCCAGCCTCGATCATGATGACCTTTTCGCGGGTCGATGCAACAGTCAGCTGCAGATCACCCTTATCCCACTGTGCCTGGGACGGATTTACGATCAGCTCACCATCCACAAGACCCATCTGCGTCATCGCACACGGACCGTCAAACGGGATATCGGAAATGCTGGTGGAAATCGCTGCGCCAAGCATCGCGGTCAGCTCCGGACGGCACTCCGGATCTACAGACATTACCATATTGTTTAAGGTAACGTCGTTGCGGTAATCCTTCGGAAACAGCGGACGCATCGGACGGTCAATGACACGGGAGGTCAGAACCGCATTCTCTGAAGCCTTTCCCTCTCTCTTATTAAATCCGCCCGGAATCTTTCCTACCGAATAAAACTTCTCTTCGTACTCTACGCTGAGCGGGAAGAAATCAATCCCGTCTCTCGGCTTTTCAGATGCCGTCGCTGTAGAAAGCACGGTCGTATCACCGTAATGCATAAATGCACAGCCATTTGCCTGTGCACCGACACGTCCAACATCAACTGTCAGAGTTCTGCCGGCTAATTCCATTGAAAAACTCTTGTACATATTCAGTCTCCTTTTCGTTTTCATGTAAACAGACCGCAAAATGAAACGGATATCTGCAAGAGTCCGAAACTACTGAAAAACAGACTTTTTGTCTTCAAAATCTTCTTTTCAGTGGTCTCGGGACATTTCCTGCAGATCAGTCTTCTTTTGCTTTGATACAGAACAAGGGCGGAAAAAATCCCGCCCTTATTGGTAAATTATTTTCTGATACCAAGTTTTGCAATCAGGGTACGATATCCTTCCAGATCGGTCTTCTTCAGGTATGCAAGAAGTCCTCTTCTCTGACCTACCATCTTCAGAAGTCCTCTTCTGGAGTGGTGATCCTTCGGATTGCTCTTCAGATGCTCAGTGAGCTCCTGAATTCTTGCAGTCAGAACTGCGATCTGAACTTCCGGTGAACCTGTGTCGCCCGGCTTTCTTGCGTACTCATTGATGATTGCTGTTTTCTTTTCCTTTGAAATCATGGTTCTCCTCCTAAATATAATCGCCTGATACTAAGAAACCGGTCGGAGTGTCCACGCCTCTGAGTATCGGCTGAAATTCATACCGGAAAACTATAACACAGAATCGGATCCCCGTCAAGGGCGACTTTTCCCCACCGAACGTGCATAAAACAGAAACAGTCCGCAGCCTGTAAGCAACAGCAAAATACCAAGGCGGTTGAACCGCTTTGAGAGTATCTTCCATTTATCCTTTTTTATGACCTCATGGCGCTTCGGATCATTCGGATCATAGCAGATCTGCACACGCTCATTTTTTCGGTACGGACACGGATACATCTCCGTTGCATCAATCACTTTTATGGGACGCCCATCCGCATAAAATTCAAACACCGCCGCAAGCCGGTTGTGGTATTCTGATAAAGCCGCATTGCCCTCGCGCGGAACGGCCACGATATCTATCACACGTGCCTCTGCCCTAGAAGGATAACGCAGATACCGGTATGAGCAGGCATTACAGATCTGAGCAGCAAGAAAACACAGCCCGCCTAAAATGAGAAACACAATACTCGCATTCCACAGCTCATGATACACGGAAATACTCCTTTCCAGACGCTATATCCTTCTGCATCTGATACTTCAGTGCGTCAATGGAGTCAAACTTCTGCTCCGGCCGGCTGTAATGCCGCAGCCCGACAGTTGCTTCCTTTCCGTAAATCTCCTGATGAAACTCATACAGATAGGTCTCCACTCCAAGGAATGAACCATCCACTGTCGGCTTATACCCGATATTGGTCACACCGTGATACATCTGTCCTTCCGCCTGCACATCACTGTAGTAGACGCCACATGGCGGTAGCAGCTTTTCTGCTTCCGGAATCAAATTGACCGTTGGCATACCAAGACGCCGTCCCAGTCTCTGACCGTGCTGTACGATCCCACCGACCTCATACGGATAGCCGAGCAGCTCTTCTACCAGCTCCATATCGCCACCGGCAAGCGCCTGCTTCACAAATGTACTGCTGATTTCCCGGCCACGGCAGCATTCCTTTTCTATTACGATGACCTCATAATCATATTTTTTCTGAAGAGACTGCAAAAGCGTCACGTCTCCCTTTCGCTCATGCCCGAAACGCCAGTCCGTACCGACAACCACATACGAAGCATGCAGTTTTTGTTTCAAAATCTCGAGTACAAACTGTTCCGGCTCCATATTCAGGATCTCCGGAGCAAACGGGCAGCGAATCATTACATCTATCCCGAATGCTTCCACCTTCCGCCGCTTCTCTTCCGGAGAGAGCAAATACGGGCGCTCATCCGGTGCAAGAGAAAAAACGACTGCCTCCAGTCCTTCTTTTTTCAATTCTGTAATTTTCCGGATCAGCTTCTGATGACCGCGGTGCAAGCCGTCGAACTTGCCGAGCGTCACCGCAGACGGGCCGTCACAGAAAAAATCTGTCGTATTCTCAAAATATTTCATCCACTATCTCTCTTTGCCCAAAAACATTTTCACCGGCCAGTAGCGTCCTTTTTCCCGCCGCCACTCATACACAGCCCAAAAAGCTCCGCTGCTGCTGTAAATGCGATACCGCTCTCCATCTGATTCATCCATTTTCCCGGTAGCATCAGCGATCAGTTCCGGCACTGCCTCGACCGGATTGCCATTTTGCACGAGCCGGTCTCCGGCCTTTGTCAGATGCCGTGCTCTATATGACTGAAATACCGAGTCGATCGGCTGTATCACTTCCGAAAGCCGTCCTGCATCCCGCAGCTGCTCGATCTCGCCAAGACGTACACTCTCTTCCAGATAAAACGGTCCGACCTGTGTGCGCAACAATGACTCCATACAGCCGCCACAGCCAAGCGCCGCTCCGATATCATGGCAAAGGGTCCTGATATACGTACCCTTTGAGCAGGCCACCTCCATCGTAATACGCGGCAGATCAATTTTGCAGATCTCAATCCGGCGGATCGTGATCCTTCTGGCCTTTCGCTCCACCTCTATGCCCTGGCGGGCCAGCTCATAGAGCTTCTTTCCATTTACTTTTAAAGCAGAATACATGGGCGGTACCTGATCCTGCTCACCGACAAAGGATGCAATGCAATCCCGGACGGCCTGCTGCTCACAGACAACCGGTGTTTCCTTAAGCACCGTTCCCGTCGTATCCTGCGTATCGGTCGTCACACCGAGTAGCAGCACGGCACGATAGGTCTTCTCCTTATCCGTCAGAAGCTCGCAAACCTTCGTCGCACTGCCAAGGCAAACCGGAAGCACGCCTTCTGCCTCCGGATCCAGTGTCCCGGTATGGCCGATCTTTTTCTGTCTCAAAATTCCGCGGAGCTTTGCCACCACATCATGAGAGGTAAAGCCCCGCTCTTTATATACATTGATAATTCCGTCTGTCACTGTTTTTCTCCGCAAAGCTGCTTTTCAATATGGTACGTAATGTTGTTCACAACATCGTAGACACTGCCCTGCATCGTGCAGCCCGCCGCACGGACATGGCCACCCCCGCCAAAATAGCTGGCGATCTCGCTTACATCGACTTTTTCTCTGGAACGCAGGCTCACCTTAAACTGCTGCGGTGCGGTCTCGTAGAGAAAAATTGCGGTCTCCACACCGACTGTCCCCATCAGCTGCTGTACGATCCCTTCCAGATCCGAAGGTCCGACGCCGTAAAATGACATTTCTTTTTGCCGGACTGCGCTGAAAATAATCTTCCCGTCCAGCAGCAGTACGCTTTCCAAAAGTGCACGGCCCAGAATCTGGTTCTGATAATACGTCTTGTCATAATATGTGTCGTTGATGATCTTATTGCAGCGGACACCCTTGCGCATCAGCTTCGCTGCCACCTCCAAAGTCTCCGGAGACGTGCAGGAATGGCGAAACACGCCGGTGTCATGCACAATTCCCATATAAAGTGCTTCTGCCGCTTCCTGCGATATCTTCGACTCATCAAGCATATCCGCTACGATCTCTGAAGTAGAGCTGGCATCCGGCCGGATATCGTTGGCATCGGCAAAGCCGATATTGCTGATATGGTGGTCAATGCAGAGCGTATGCTTCGCATTCTGCAAAAGCGGCAGCGCATTGCCAAGCCGCTTCTCATCCGCACAGTCCAGAGCAATAAAAAGATCGTGCGGTGCATCTGCATGAAACTCATGTGAAATCGTCTCCGTACCCTTCAGCATCATAAACGACTTTGGAAAATCTTCCAGATAAACCTGCACTGCAAGCTCCGGATAGTTTTCGCTCAGATACAGATACAGACCAAGGCAGGATCCCACTGCATCACCGTCCGGTCTGATATGTCCGGCAATACCGATGGAATGTACACCCTTCAGTTCTTCCTCAAGCTTCAGCGTCCTGTTCATGCTCTCCCTCATCTCTTCGTTCTGTCCTGCGTACATCGTCAATCAGCTTTGTCATCGTCACGCCGTATGCAATCGACTGATCCAGAATAAAACGGATCTCCGGCGTGTTTCGAAGATTTACCGTACGCGCCAGCTGACGGCGAATGTATCCCTCTGCGCTCTTTAAGCCTGCCAGCGTGTTCTGTGCAGCCTCCTCATTACCAAGCACGGAAATATATGCCTTGCATGTTTT
>ERZ809224.2360-NODE-2360-length-11711-cov-8.049588_pt1 | contig 11711 bp, 7 predicted proteins | sample MGYA00520513_ERZ809224 | MGnify/ENA primary metagenome ERZ809224 (study PRJEB31576, sample SAMEA3212658) | Homo sapiens | biome: human-gut; feature: human gut; material: fecal | place: Sweden | collected 2012 ...
CGGTGCGCCGGCGCGGCATCATCGCCGGCGTAGGCGCGCTCGGCGTGATGATCGTGCGCTGCTGCAATTGCTGTAGTTGTTGCAGCTGCTGCAGCGAAACCGACTGCGATGTGTACAGCAGTTCGTCCGGTTCCAGCGGATTTTGGGCATGGTCGTCCGCAGCATGGGCAAGCATGCGTGCAAGGTCTGCGGGCGTAATCATGATTCCAACCATACTCAATTCTGTGTGCAGGTGGGGTAACGGTATGCTGGTAAACGGAAAACTTGTGGTGTTGAAAGGTATGGCGTGAACTTCGAAGTGTGGCCAGAGGCCATTGAATTAGGACGTATGTTTGCTGCGGAAGGCTACGAACTGGCACTGGTCGGGGGTCCTGTCCGCGACCTGCTGCTGCATCGCAAATCGCATGATTTGGATTTCTGCACATCGGCGCGTCCCGAGCAGTTTGAGCATATTCTGCGCCGTTTTGGGCATGATGGCTTCTGGGATATGGGCCGCAAATTCGGCACGCTCGGCGCGATGCGCAGGCGTGAGGACGGCACCGAGGTGAAAGTGGAGGTGACCACCTACCGTTCCGACACGTACGACCCCGACTCGCGCAAGCCGGAAGTCAATTACGGCGACACGCTGGAAGGCGATCTTTCCCGCCGCGATTTCACCGTCAACGCGATGGCGTTGCGTGTTCCGGAACTCGAATTCGTCGATCCGTTCGGCGGTGCGAACGATTTGGCCAAAGGCGTGCTGCGTACCCCCGTCGATCCGCGGCAGTCGTTCGACGACGATCCGTTGCGCATGATGCGCGCCGTGCGTTTCGTGGCGCAGCTCGGCTTCCGCATCGAGCCGGAAACCGCCGAAGCGCTGTCCGACATGGTCGATCGCATCGAAATCGTCTCCGCCGAACGTGTGCGCGACGAACTGGTCAAGCTGCTGCTGTCCGATCGCCCGCGCGCCGGCATCGAAGCGTTGGTCGATTCTGGTCTTGCCGACATCGTGCTGCCGGAAATTCCCGCGCTGCAGCTGGAAATCGACGAGCACCATCGCCATAAGGACGTGTTCGAACACACCATGATCGTCATCGAACGCGCCGTCGCCCTCGAAACCGGTTCCGACGGTCCGGTGCCGGCCCCGGACCTGACGCTGCGTCTGGCGGCTCTGCTGCACGACATCGGCAAGCCGAAGACCCGTCGTTTCGAAGCGGGCGGCAAGGTGAGCTTCCACCGTCATGACGCCGTCGGCGCGAAGATGACGCGCAAGCGTTTGAAGGCACTGCATTTCGACCACCACATGGTCGAGGACGTCAGCGAGCTGGTCAACCTGCATCTGCGCTTCCACGGCTACGTGGAGGAGCCGTGGACGGATTCCGCGGTCCGCCGCTACGTCAAGGACGCTGGCCCGCTGTACGAGCGTCTGAACCGCCTTACGCGCGCCGACACGACCACACAGAACAAGCGCAAGGCCATGATGTTCTCGGCGGCCATGGACGAGATGGAACAGCGTGTACGCGACCTGAAAGAAAAGGAAGACTTCGACGCGATCCGTCCTGACCTCAACGGCGACGAGATCATGCAGCTGCTAAGCATCGAACCAGGCCCGATGGTCGGCAAGGCGTACAAGCACATGCTGGAATACCGCCTCGATAACGGTCCGGTGGAGCGTGACGTGGCCGTTGCCGAGCTGGAACGCTGGTACAAGGAGCAGGGCGAATAGCGATTGACATGCGGTGGTTTCGCCGCATGCATGGAACAGTGTGCTTGGAACAGCTCGAATACGAAAATCCGCGTTCCCGATTGGGGGAGCGCGGGTTTTTCATATTGCCTATATCGATTTCGATTGGCGGTCAGCTTTGCGGATTCACCGCATCATGCTCGGGCGCCTTGGGCAGGTCGGTCATCTTGTCCACCGCGACGCAGCCCTGGATGCCGGTGATCGCCTTGCCTGCGGCGGGAACCTTCTTCGTATCCTGCAGATTGTCGAACGTGGCGCCCACGATGACGTCGATCAGCTGGTCCTGACGGTCGTCCATAACCAGCATGGCATCGGTGAAATTGCTTGCCACGGTGTACGCCTGATTCACGCCGTTCTTGCCGAAGACGATCATCGTGCGATCCACCTTCTTGGTGTAGTTGCCCGGCGTCTGGGGGTTGAACTCGCGGTTCTGCAACGCGTCGCTCACCGCCTTGGCGAAGCCGGAGAACTTCGTGCCGTTGAGCACACGCAGCGTGATGTTGCGATTCTCCACATACTTGGCCTTGTTGCCGTCGGCTTCCTTGATGGGGCACGGTGCCTGCTGGCCGTAGTTCGGCTGTACGGCGGCCGACTTGACGTTGCCCAGGCCTCCGACATGGAAAAAGAACAGCAGGGACACCACCATGGCGACCACCATGACGGCTCCGACGATGCTGAACACCGTCTTCTGACGGCGGCGAATGTACTCTTTGCGCGCGGCGCGCTCGTCGTTAGCCTGGGTCATTTACGAATTCCTTTTGAACAAACCAATTGCCATCAACTTTACTGTCATGCGGTGATATGTGTCATGCGGTGATATGCACAATCGGTCGGGCTGGGGCGTTCGTGGCGATGATGCGATCGACGCAACGGCTGTCCTGCCATGCCCGCTGCACGGCGTCCGCCGCATCCTCCGTCGGCACGAACGCGATGACGGACGGGCCGGAACCAGAGACGAACGCCTGGCTGGCTCCCGCACGCAAGGCTTCCTCGATCGCCTGTCCGCTACGCGGATGCAGGGAGACCGCCGCCTTCTGCAGGTGGTTTTCATCGTCATCGCCGGCACCGATCTGATCGAATGTGGCATACACTTCCGGCGTGCGCAGTTCCGCACGGTATGCGCCGACCAGCAGATGGCCGGTAAACCCACGTTCCGTAAGATCGCGTACGATATCGCCATCGTCATCAAGCTGTTCGATGCGTTCGCCGAAACCGGTGCCGCGCGCGTAACCGCCGGTCAGACAGAACGGCATGTCCGCGCCCAGCGTGGCCGCGACTTCCTGCAGGCGTTCGATCGGCCAATCGAGATCCCACAACGTGTTCAATGCCAGAATCGTCGCCGCCGCATCGGCGGAACCGCCGGCCATGCCCGCGCCGACGGGGATGCGCTTGTCGATGTTCAACGTCACGTCCGGCTCATGGCCGCTCGCTTCGGCCATGGCGAATAATGCCAGCACGGCGTGGTTGCGGCGCATATCGCTGCCGGAAGAGGCCAGGTCGCCCAGATACGCGCCCTCGAGATTCAGCGAGAAGCCGCTTCCCGGCGCTTTGCGCGTGGCGGTGACGGTGTCGTATACGCCGACCGCGCAATAGATGGTGTCGAGTTCATGACGGCCGCCCCATTCGGCATGCGACGGGCCCACATGCAGGGTCAGATTCGTTTTCGCCGGGCAGTCCACGCTCACGGCGTTGATGGTGGCCGTTCCGATGGCGGGCGAATCAATGGTGCTCATGACGCGAACACCTCATCCAACGCGCGTGCCAACGCCACGAATTCGTCGATGGTGAGCGTCTCGCCACGACGGGTCGGGTCGATGCCGGCCTTCTCGAACGCTTCGGACGGCACGATTTTCTTCAATGCGGCGTGCAGGGTCTTGCGGCGCTGCCCGAAAGCCGCGTCGATCAAACGGAACACGGTTTCGCGATCCACCACGGAACCGTCCGCATTGTCCGCGGCGGGGGCGTGACCGCCCGGGTAGCGCTTGAACAGCACCAGCGCGGAATCGACGTTCGGGGCCGGCCAGAACACGTTGCGGCCGATGACGCCCACGCGTTCCGCGGTGCCGTACCATGCGAGCTTCACGCTCGGCGTGCCGTAGATCTTCGAACCGGGCTTCTCGCTCAAACGGTCCGCCACTTCCTTCTGCACCATCACCAGGAAGGTGCCCAGATTGTCGAAACGTTCCAACAGGGTGAGCAGAATCGGCGTGGCCACGTTGTACGGCAGATTGGCCACCAGCGTGAAGGAATCGTCATCCTTGAAATCGGGCAGATTCTCCGGATTGACGGTGAGTGCGTCGCGGTTGACCACACGGAAGCGGTCCACGGCGTCCGGCATGAATTCGGCGATGGTTTTCGGCAGGCGTTCGGCGATCGGCGGGTCGATTTCCACAGCCGTCATCGTGGCGCCGGTTTCCAGAATCGCCAGCGTCAGCGAACCCAGTCCGGGACCGACTTCCAGCACATGGTCGTCGGCGGTCACGCCGGCCTCGCGCACGATGCGACGCACGGTTCCCGGATCAATCACGAAATTCTGCCCGAATTTCTTCGTCGGGCTGATACCCGCGTCGGCGGCGATGCGTCGGATGTCGGCCGCCCCCAGCAAATGGCCCTGCGTATGCTCGTTCACGTTTTCCGTCATTCCCTCTTCTGTCATTCCCTCATTATCCGTTCATGCCGGTACGAAAATCGTTGGCGATTAGCCGGATCAGTACCATCCGGTCTGTTCGGAGTGCTGCCACGCCGCGGACGGGCTGCCGTACCGCTGTGCGATGTAGCTCAGACCCCAGTCGATCTGCACGGCGGCATCGTCCTTCCAATTCGCGCCGAACGTGGCCATTTTGCTGCCCGGCAACGCTTGTGGAATACCGTATGCGCCCGAATACACGTTTTCCGCGCTCCAGCTCCATCCGGATTCGCGATTCCAGAGTTTGACCAGATCCGTCCAGTTCTGGCCGGTCCAGCCGCGCTGCGCCGCCGCGCCGGAAGCGTAGGCCTGTGCCTGTGCCGCGGAAGGATGGTACAAGCGGCAGCCTGCGGAAGGATTGCTCGGCTGCGGCGTGGGCTGCGGTTTGGGCTGGGGTGCGGGAGTCGGCTGCGGTGCAGGGGTTGGTGTGGGGGTCGGTGCCGGATCGTCCTTCTCGGTGTTGTTGGAATTGTTATTCGAGTTGTTGTTCGAATTGTTCTTATCCGAGGAATCCGACTTGTTCGAATCGGTTTTGTCGGAATCGGACTTATTCGAATCGGACTTATTCGAGTCGTTCTTACCCGAATCGTTCTTGCCGTCGTCCGTCTTGCCGGAATCGCCGTTATCGCCGTTGCTGTTGCCGTTGCCGCTGTTGTCGGATTTGTCGGACTTGTCGGTATCGTCCGTAGTTTTTTCCGGTCCGACCGCAATGACTTTGTCGATGGCGATTTTCGTGGTCTTCTCTTCGGTCAGCGTCTCGCTTTCCTTCACGCCATCCACGTAGGTGACGGCGTACGTCTGCTGGATTTCGCCGTTTTCGCCTTCCTGCCGTACCGTGACTTCGCCCGGCTGCAGGTTCGGGTCGATGATGGTCTGCGTGCCGAACGGCACTTCCTTCGTGCGGGTCTCCTCACCATGCGTCACGCGGCGGACGCGCAGAATGGTCGTCTTGCCGTCCTTTTCGACACTGACGCGATCCTCCTTGCCCAACGTGATGCCTTTGGCGTCAAGAATGGAGGCAGCGGGCAGCTTGCCGTTCGGCGCCACCGAGCTTTTCCCGTCCGCGATGACGGTGACGGGCCCCTTCTGGTTGATGATGAGACCGCCGGTGAGCTTGTTGTAGACGTTGCTGATATTGACGGTGATTTTCGCCGCTTCGGTTTCGTTTTGGTTGAAGAAGTCCAGCAACTGCTCGGCGCTGGACGCGACCGTCCAGAACGGCACTTCCTGGCCGTCGATGGTGATGGTGGTCTGGTATGCGCTCTGCACGTTCACCACATCATGGTTCTTCAGCATGCTGGTCGGGCTGGTCGATTCCACCAGGTCGTGCGTTTTGACTTTCACGCCCTGCTCCTGCAGCAGACGGTCCACGCTCATCGCATATGTGGTCACCGTGGTGGTCTCCCCATTGACGGTCAACGCCACGGATTTGCGCGCGCCCACACCAAACGCCAACGCCGAAGTCAAAGTCAATGAGGCCACGCATGCCATGACGCGGACACGACGAAGCGTCACGAATCTCCGAGGGGTCCACCTTCTCGTCATTTATCCTCTTTTCAGCGCTGCCTACAACGCCGTTATTGTAACGGCTCAGCTGGAACGGTCGCCGTGCTTTCCGATGGTTTTATCCATACCGCCACATTTTTGAAAGCAGGTGCGAAAAGCGAAAAATAAAAAGGGGGCAGGAGAGAAGGGGATGTCCTGCCCCCGGTCGGACGAGACAGGTTGGGGGACGTCTCGTCCGCTTTGCCAGAAGTCTCAAGTTGGGGGAAGACTTCTGGAGCACTTACCCATGGTAAGAGGTCCAAGCCCGTCATACGGGTTCGAGCCTCCTGTCGGGATCGAACCGACGACCTGCCGCTTACAAGGCGGCCGCTCTGGCCATCTGAGCTAAGGAGGCATGTCCTCTTTTGCTATGAAAACAACAGAGGAACGATGAATAGCATAACCAGTGCTTCCACCGCAGTCAACTTAGTATTGTGGGTTGAGACGCGCCGGCTGCCCGTAAGGGGTTATTCGCCCGTGGTGACGGAAATCGGCCCCTTCTTGGCTCCGATGGACGGCATCTTGCCGGCAACGCCGACTTCGCTGTCCTTCAGGCCGATCGATTCCAACAGACCGTCCTTAACCGTCGTCTGGGCGGTGGTCAGCTGGTCCATATCCCAATACTTGCCGTTGATGATCACGGTCGGCGTGGTCATGCTGCCCTTGTAGCTGCCGGACTGATGCCACAGTTCGGAACGCTTCGGCGTGTAAGTGTCGATCGCATCAAGCCATTCCTGATAATCGCGGCCAAACGCCTTGTCCGCAACATCCTTGGAAACACCCGCGGCGATCATCTGCTCCTTGATCTTGGCGTCGCTCACCGACTTGTATGCGGAGCCTTCCTCCGGCTGGAAATCCTCGGCGTAGACCTTCTCCAGGAAGGAGATCAGATGGTTCGGGTCGCTGTCATGCTCGGCCAGGTAGATGGCCGCGTTCGCCGCGCGACTGGAATACTCGTCGGTGGACCAACGGTCCATGAACGCCATGAAATGCAGGTCCAGATTGATCTGGCCGGCATCGACCATCTTCTGCAGGTCGGCGTCCAACTGGCGGTGCAGGTTGCCGCAGCCCGGGCACAGGAAATCCATGTAGAGCTCGACGGTCGGCGCGCCCTCCACAGCCTTGCCGTAGCCGTTCTTGGAAATCAGCAGGCCGCCGTTCTTATCGACGAGCTTCGGAGTGTTCTTCACTTTCTGCAACGCCGTGTACGCTTCCTGCACGGTTTCGGTGGAAGCCTTCGTTTCGGCCTTCTTATGCATGTTGTGGTACACGGTGAACGCGCCGATCGCCACCAGAATCACCAGCACCGCCACCACGATGCCGCCGATGATCGTCTGCTGCTTGCGTTCCTTTTCCATCTGCTCGGCGCGCGCCTTCATCGCCGCGGCCTCAGCGGCCCTACGCTCGGCGCGGCTGGTACGCTTCTGCGCATCCTTGCTGTTCTGGGCCATCGGTATTCCTTTCGACCTCACGTTGTTATGCTGGGCACCATACTAGCGATGCCTTGCTATCGATTCGCCGGGAATTGATTGCGTCGGCAGCTCGCTCAAGTGGCGCAGATACGGCTGTTTACGCAGTGCGCCGCCGCCCAATCGCAGTACGATCGCGCCCGGAGCGGCCACGGCCACAAGCCAGCCGATCGCGCAGAACGCAGCCTGCGCCAGCCCGCTTTCGGAAAGCGGACCGCCAAGCAGCGTCGGCATCGGAATCGTCAATCCAAATATCCACGTATCCATCACGGCATACGGAAGCTGCAGCACGACCGTGGTGAGCGACAAACCCAGCGCGGCCACGGCCAACATGATCAGCGTCCGCACGATGGCGACGCCGAAGCCCTTCACGATGTGCCAGGGCAGTCCCGCCAATCGCAGCAGCCAGTCGGAACTTTTCTTCTCGCCGCCACGTTTGCCTTCGCGCTCGAGCTGCGCCTCCGTGTTGAATCCGATGGTGGCCAGCGCACAGGCGAACAGCAACGCGGCTGCCATCGCCGTCCACAGTGAGAACAGTCCGCAGACGGCCATGGGAATCGCCATCAGCGCGCAGGGGAGCATGCCCCGGCCCAACATCGCGCCACGCTTCACATCGGCGGGATTAGGTGCTTCCGCAACGTTCGGCCCATCCATACCGGGTACCGGCGGGAATGACATTGCGGGCGATTGCTGCGCCGCGGCCACCGTGGCCTGCGGTATGACGGACGGTGGCTGCCGCATGGCGATGCATTGCAACGCGGGTTTGATGGTCGGGTCGACTTGCGTCGGCGCTTCCGCTGGATTCCATGCGTTCTGGGCCGGCAGCATTTGTGTTGACGGCATGGATTGCGGCATTACCTGCGTGCCTGTCGGCATCGCCCGCGTGCCTTGCGATTGCGGCATCGTGCGCGTGCTGTCCACGTTGGGAAGTGCGTCGGAAAGCACGCTGGTCTCGGCATCGTCAACAGGTGCGATCACCTGCGTTGCGCTCGCGTCGGATTGGCTGGTCACTTGTTTCCCGATTACTTGAGTTGCGCTCACATCGGGCTGCCCGATCGCCTGCGTTGCTTCGCTGAGCCTTGGCATCGTGCGTGTGCCGATGGCGTTTTCGCCGGTTATATCGTCCTGCAATCGCCACAACGTGCGCGGATTGTCGGGCGATTCAACAAAAGGGGGCATCGCCTCCGTATCGCCATCCGCTGCGCCACCATTGTCGGCCGCAACCCACGCCTGCGGATTCAACGCATCCACGGCGATCGCCTGCAGCAAATCGTCCGGCGTGCACCGCTTCGTCCGATCCGGATTGAGCGCCGAACGGAACGCGGCCATCGTGCCCGCGGGAAGTCCCGCAAGATTGGCGCTGCCGGCCGCGGCGCGTTCCAACACGGTCATCATCGGCTTCGTGCCGAACACCGGCTCACCCGTAGCGGCGAACGCCAATACGCTCGCCACCGACCACCAATCGGTCATTTCATCCGATTCCGCGCCATCAATGATTTCCGGCGCGATGAACCCCGGCGTGCCCATCACCAGACCGGTACGCGTCACATGGCTTTCGCCTTCGCCCATAGCGATGCCGAAATCCACCAATACCGGGCCGGTGCTCGACACCATCACATTCGTCGGCTTGATATCGCGGTGCACGATGCCGGCCGCATGCACGGCACGCACCGCCTCAATCAGCTTGCGTGCCAGCCGTTCCAAATCGTCGCCCACATATCGGCCATTGACGCGCACATCCTCACGCAGATTCTTGCCTTCGATCAACTCGGTCACAATAAAAGCCAACGCGTCGTCAAGTTCCATATCCACAATGCCGCACACGCCCGGATGCCGCACCTTCTGCAACGCCATCGCCTCCCTGCGCAGGCGCTCGCGTGCGGTCAACTCGTCGCGCTGCTGCTGCGGGGAATCGTCGTCGGAGAGGGAATCGCGCAAAATCTTCATCGCATATTGATGGCCGCCATCGTCCCGCACGCGCCATACCGAGCCCATGGCACCCGAACCAAGCCGGGAAATCAACGTGTAGCCGCCAACCAGGCTGCCTGCTTCCAGATTCAATGCGCTTAAGTCGCTCATACTTCCATCGTACTTGGCGTGCAGATTATGCACGCGAATTGACAGGCTGGGGAAAACGCCATGTGCCGCACGTTGAAGTCTGATGAAATCGAATCATCGACATGAAGAAGTGTCTTCACTTGCCGCACGCATCTGCAGCCACTTCACCGAAACCATGAGATGCGGGGCAGTGTTGAATGGTTTCGCGGTTCCGATAAAGGCATCGGAGCCTACGTGTCGTTTGGTTATGAGAATCAAGGAGGAGGCAGACCATGCTGCAAATCAACATGGCTGACGTTATGAACGTCATCGGCTCATTGACGCCGTACCTTATTGCGATTGGCGTGCTGTTCGTGCTCGCGCTGATTATCACTTTTGCCGTCAACAAGAAGACGGTCAAGGAAGTGGCGACCCGTAAGATCGTCCATTCCGAATCTTGGCTGGTGGCGCTCGTCGGCATCGTCGTGGCCGTATCCATGATGCTGACCGGTCCGCTTTCCACGCTGCTCAACAATGCGACCATCACCAAGTACACGCTGTCCGACGCCACGGTTTCCAAGGCCAACGAGCTGGCCAAGGATGTGCAGTCGGAGGCCGTCACCCTGCTGAAGAATGACGATTCCAACCTGCCGCTGTCCGGCAAGAAGGTCAACGTGTTCGGCTGGGGCTCCACCAACCCCGTCTACGGCGGCACCGGCTCCGGCTCCATGTCGAAGCAGTACAAGACCGTCTCCCTGCTTGACGGCATGAAGCAGGCTGGCCTGAAGACCAATACGGAGCTGAGCAAGCTGTACACGGACTACCGCAAGGATCGTCCTGAGGTCGGCATGTTCGCTCAGGATTGGACCCTGCCCGAGGTGCCGGCCAAGCAGTACTCCGACAAGCTGGTCTCCGACGCGAAGGATTTCTCGGACGAGGCCGTGGTCGTGCTGACCCGTGTCGGCGGCGAGGGCGCGGACCTGCCGACGGACATGAAGGCGAAGGGTATCACCTACAAGAACAACTCCAAGGATTATGACGACTTCCAGAAGGGTGAGAGCTTCCTTCAGTTGTCGAAGACCGAGCGTGACATGATCGACCTGGTCACCAGCAACTTCAAGAAGGTGACGCTCGTCTACAACGGCGCGAACACGTTCCAGTTCGATTTCCTCAACGACTATCCGCAGATCCAGTCCGTCGTGTGGTGCCCGCCGGCTGGCCAGACCGGTTTCTCCGCCCTTGGTGAGGTGCTTGCCGGTGAGACCAACCCGTCCGGCAAGACCTCCGACACCTTCCTCAAGGATCTGACCAAGTCGGTGTCCTATAACAACTTCGGCAAGTTCGAATACACCAATATGGCAGACAAGGCAGCCAAGTACAAGGGCTTCACGGGTGACGACGTCACTGCCATTCCGGGCTTTGTCAACTACTCCGAAGGCATCTATGTGGGCTACAAGTTCTATGAGACCGCTTCGGACGAAGGCCTGATCAATTACGACGACACTGTCGCGTTCCCGTTCGGCTACGGCCTGTCCTACACCTCGTTCGATCAGAAGCTCGACAGCGTGAAGTACAAGGGTGGCAAGGTGGCCGTCACCGCCACCGTGACCAACACCGGCGATAAGGCCGGCAAGGACGTGGTCGAGGTCTACTACAACCCGCCGTACACCGACGGCGGCATCGAGAAGGCGTCCAAGAACCTGGCCGGCTTCGAGAAGACCAAGGAACTGCAGCCGGGCGAGTCCCAGAAGGTCACCGTCAAGTTCGATGACGACGACATGGCGTCCTACGACTACAAGGGCGCGAAGGCGTACGTGCTGGAGAAGGGCGATTACGACATCTCCATCCAGTCCGATTCGCACCACGTGATCGATCACAAGGCGATCACCGTGAAGGACACCGTCACCTACGATTCCGATTCGAACACCCACAATGGCGACAAGACCGTGGCCACGAACCAGTTCGATGATGTGGCGGGCGATGTGACGTACCTGTCCCGCGCCGACCACTTCGCGAACTACAAGGAGGCCACCGCCGCCCCGACCAACTTCAAGATGTCCGACAAGGCCAAGGAAACCTTCTACAACAACTCGAACTACGATCCGAAGAAGTTCGACAAGGATTCCGACAAGATGCCGACCACCGGTGCCAAGAACGGTCTGAAGCTGTCCGATATGTACGGCAAGGACTATGACGACGCCGATTGGGACAAGCTGCTCGACCAGCTCACCTTCGACGATATGGACAACCT
>ERZ809224.2361-NODE-2361-length-11707-cov-7.469447_pt1 | contig 11707 bp, 11 predicted proteins | sample MGYA00520513_ERZ809224 | MGnify/ENA primary metagenome ERZ809224 (study PRJEB31576, sample SAMEA3212658) | Homo sapiens | biome: human-gut; feature: human gut; material: fecal | place: Sweden | collected 2012 ...
TATTACAAAACCAGAAATGGAAAGTTATTTAAAAATTATATAAGTAATGAAAATGAAAATCTTTCAGTATTCTTTATAAAATATAGTGAAGAAGTATCAAAAGATAACAGAACATACGGATTTTATGCTACTGATGAAGAAGGTGTCTTTAGAAAAATAACTATTGGTGATGATTCATACACAATAGGTATAAAGTATTCAACAGCAACAATAGAAATGATTAGAACAATTATAGTAGTATCAATAATAATTTTACTTTTATCAATAGCATTATTATTATATTCATTGGAGTATATATTTAAAGACATTGTACTAGTAAGTAAAAACTTAAATAAAATGGCAAAAAGTAAAAAAATTGACTTAAATGATAGATTACCAATATCATCTAATGATGAAATAAGTGATTTAATAAAATCATTTACAAATATCCAAGAAAAAACAAGTAGATACATAGAACAAATAGAACAAGATCAATATACTATGCAAAGACAAGCTCAATTTGCAGTTTTAGGAGAATTTGCAGGAGGTTTAGCCCATGACTTGAATTCGCCTTTATCAGCTGTAAAATTGGATATATCAACTTTAAAAAAATATATAGATTCAGATAAAATTTCGACAGATGAACATATAAGAGATAAGTTAGATGAAATGTTAAAAAACATAGATAGTAGTCTAAATAGTATGGGGAACATCATAATGGGGGTTAGAAATCAAATTAGAGCAACAGGAGATACTGATAATCAAGAATTCGCATTAATAGATATATTAGAGGGAATAAAAGTACTTTTTAGAAGTTTGTTTATGAAAAGTAATTGCCAAATAGAAGTAGATATATCACCAGAAATAAAATTATTTGGAGAAAAAAATAAATTAGATCGAGTTTTAGGGAATTTAATAAAAAATTGTATTGATGCATATTCGATGAGAAACATTAAAGGAATTGTAAAAGTAAAAGCCAAACAAGATAACGAAAAAACAATAATATCAGTAACTGATGAAGCTGGAGGAATCGACAAAGAAATTAAAGACAAAATTTTTAAAGAAATGAAAACAACAAAAGGTGAAAAAGGAACAGGATTTGGCTTATATTATTCTAATACAATAATAGAAAGCAGTTTTAAAGGGAGAATGTACTTTGAAACTCAAGATGGTGTTGGAACAACATTTTTTATAGAAATACCAAAAAATAAGGAGGAATTGTAATGGAAGAAAATATTTACAAAAATGCAAGTGTTGTAGTTGTTGATGATATAGAGGAGGTCTTACAAGCAACAAAAAATTGTTTAGAATTTGAGGATATGAATGTAACATGCTTTTTAAATCCAATAGAAGGACTTGAGTATTTAAAGAAAAATAAAGTAGATGTACTTTTGCTAGATTTCTTTATGCCAGAAATGAATGGGGACGAATTTGTAGAAAAATTAAGAGAATATAATCAAGAAACAATTGTAATATTACAAACAGGTTATGCTGATAAAATTCCACCGTTAGAAATGATCGATAAAATGAATATTCAGGGGTATTTAGATAAATTAAAAGGTGAAGATGAATTGATACTAATGACAAAGGCAGCAATAAAGACATCATTTTTAAATAAGAAAATACGTGAAAAAGACAGAGAAATAGCAAAATTAAATTATAAAAAAGCGATAATGGGAAATTTAATCACTAATTTAGTAAATGAAGCAAAAGATCAATTAATGCAGATTTCTGGAATGAATGAATCTATAAAAATGGATTCAGACGAATACGAAACAGAAACCAAAGTTATAAAAAGTGCTTTAGAAAAAACTTATGAATTATATGAAGCATTAAATTTTGAAAATCTAAACGATATTGATTTACAACAATTTAATAAAATAGTAAATATTTTATTAAAACCAACCCTTTTGTTAAATAATGCAAAATTATTAATAGAAACTGAAGATAAAGAGGTTGTAGTACATAAAGCAAGTGATAATATATATTTGGTTATTAAATTAGTAGAGATGATAATAGATAAAAACTGTAAAAACATAAATGTAAAGGTAATTAATGATAATAATGATATATATATATCAATTACTACTGAAGAAAATATTGATAACATTGATTTAAAAGAAGTAGAATTATTAATTGATAGTACAGATTTAACTATAAAAAATAATATGATTAAATTTAAAATATAAGAATAATATATAAAAGAGAACTTATTATGTGTAAAAGTTCTCTTTTATTCTGCCATCACATCATCAAATAAAGGATCTGAATAGAATTCAGCTAATGTTATATTAAATGCCTCACAAATATGTAATACTGTATCAGATCTTAAATTCTTAGTATCACCTTTCATAAAATCAGAAAAAGTTGGTAATGATATCCCAGCTGCTCTCGTTAAATCGTAAGGCTTTTTTATATTATTTTTCTTCATCAATTGTTTTATGCGTTTACGTGTTGCATCAGATAGTTGCATAAAATCACCTAAATCCTTTCAAAAAAAGTATAGCAAAATGAAAAATCACAGAGCTAAGGAATTCCTTAATTTAAAAAATATTAAGAAATTCCTTAAAAAGTATTGAAATTTTAAAAAAAATATAGTAAAATATTGGAAAAAGTAAATATAATTATATGAACAACGAAAGGCAAGCAATAATTAGCTTGTCTTTATTTATAAAAGGTTGTCAAAAGGGGGAATAATGGCTATTACAAATCATAATGAAATAACTATTAGAGTTTTATGTACAGAAAAGGAACTATTAGACATTATAAATAAGCAAAAATTTAATTTTATAAATGAGTATAATGCAACCGATATTTTTATGATTCCCAATAATTTAGATATCTATGCAAAAGAATCAAGAGAAATTCTGAAAAGTGCAATACTATTAAGAGAATTTAAAGGAATATCTAGCGATAAACATAAGATGAAAATAACCTTTAAAGATAAAGAGATAGATAAAGAAGGAAATATTATATCTCAGTATTCTGTAAATTGTGAAATTAAGAACATAGAAGATGCAAAAGAGTTATTTAAACACATTGGCTATAAAGAATTAATGAAAATAGATGAACGACATTTTTCTTATGAGAAAAATAATTTTAAAATAATTATAAAAATACTTTCAAAAAATAATATTTTAATAGAAGCAGAAACAAATGATTATTTTGACACTATTGATAAATTAAAAGAAGAAATGAAAAAGACTACAATACCTTTTGATACATCTAATTATTTTGTAAAAAAAGCAGAAGAAGAATTAAATAAAATAAAAAATAATGTGTAGGAGATAAAATGGAAGAATATTGGGATGTATATGACAGATTTAGGAATAGAACAGGAGAAATTATACAGAGAGATGGTGACAGATGGTTGCAACAAGGAGAGTATCATATTGTTATAACTGGAATTATACAAAATTCAAGAAAACAAATTTTAATTACTAAAAGAAAAGAAGACAAGAAAGTTTTTCCAGGATTATGGGAATGCACAGGTGGTTCGGTAAAATCTGGTGAAACTTCTATAGAAGCAACCATTAGAGAAATAAAAGAGGAAATAGGAATAGAATTAAAAAAAGAAGAAGCAATATTTTTAGGTACAATAAAAAAGGATAACTATTTTAGAGACGTATGGAAGTTTGAAAAAGACATCGAAGAAAATGAAGTTTCTTATAATGATGGTGAGGTTATAGATTCAAAATGGGTATCGATTGATGAATATAACAATTTATATAAATTAGGAAAGGTTGTTCCTTCTGGAGATTTTGTCATAAAATTTTTAGATGAGAAAGAATTAGAGGAGGAAAGATAATGGGAATTCAAAATTCTAAGTTAAAAGAGCATAAAATTAAGGAATTATTAAAAGAAAATTATGGAATAGAAGTATTAAAAGCTGAAGAAATTAATAGAGGTACAGCAAATATTTTTAAAATATATTCAACTGATAATAATAAATATATTCTAAAAGAATTTAGTGAAGGAAGAACTAAGGAATCAGTAATAAAAGAAACGGATATTATAAATTTTTTAAATAAGAAGAATATAAAAGTCCCAATATATATAAAATCAAAATTGAATGAATCTTATATAGAATACGAAAATAGAGTTATTATATTACAAGAATTTATTGATGGATATACAATGGAGAATAACACAGGCAATCATGAAAAAACTATAGAAAGTGCTAGAATACTAGGAAAAATGACAAAAGCATTAGAAGAATATGAAGGCCTAAGTGAAGATGGAATTATAGATAAATGGTTTTCAAAAGAGAGTTTACAAAATGGAATAAAAAAGATGTTGGATTTACAAAATAAATTAAATGAAGATAATCCATATAAAGATACTTTTTATAAAGATTTAAATGAAAAAATAAAAATTTCAAAAGATTTAGAAAAAAATTTTGATTTTGACATTATTAGAAAAATGACGATTATGAATGCTCATGGAGATTATAGTGTACAACAATTAATATATCAGGATAATGCAGAAACAACAGTAATTGATTTTGAAACAGCTAAAAAATTGCCAATAATATGGGAAGTTATGAGATCATATAGTTACATAGATAAAGAAGCAAAAAATGGTGAATTAAATATTGATACTCTTATAGAATATGTTAGGGAGTTTTCAAAATATATAAAATTAAATGAATATGATTTGAAATATGCTGCACACATATATTTAATTCAAACAGTAAGTAGTGTATTTGGATATAAACAATATAATGATAATTATGAAAAGACAGGCCTATTAGAATTTGCTTTCTTTAGAACCAACTTATGCAGGTTTTTATACAAGCATTTAGATGAAATTAGCTTACGATTACAAAAAGAAATTTTATAATCATACTAATGAGTAAAATAATAAAAGAAACAAAGGATATAAATATGGAGTTATGCATGTTTATATCCTTTTAATGTAAAAAAGGAGGAAAAATGAAAAAGTATGATTTACATATCCATTCCAAGTTTTCAGATGGAGATTATACACCAGAAGAAATTGTTGATAGATTAAAAGAATGTGGAATAAGTATATTTTCCATTACAGATCATGACAATATAGAGAGTATTAGAGCAATGGAAAGAATAGATACAAAAGGATTAACATATATTCCTGGAATAGAAGTGTCTTGCGAAAGAGATGGATATAAAATGCACTTATTAGGATACAATATAGATGGAAACAATAAAGAATTAATTGAAATGTGTCATAATATGAAACTAAGGAAGAATTTAAGAAATTTAGAGATTATACAACAATTAAAGGATAGATATGGAATAATAGTATCTAAAGAGGAAACAGAGAAACTTTTAACAGCCAAATCTTTTGTTGGACAAACTACTATTGCAAGACTTTTAGCTCAAAAAGGAGTAATACCAAATATAAAATATGCTTTTGATAATTATTTTAAATATATGGATTTAAAAACACCGGCAACAACGGATTTGAATAAAGCAGTTCAAATAATTCATAATGCGGGTGGTTATGCAGTTCTAGCTCATCCAATATCAATTGAGAGAGATTATAATGTTAATATAGAAGATATATTTGATATGTTTAGAAAATCAAATATAGATGGAATTGAGATTTTCAATTCAAAACATACATTAAGTGATATAAAAAGATATTTAGGTTTAGCAAAAAGAGAAGGATTATTAATTAGTGGAGGTTCTGACTTTCATGGAGAGATAATGAAACCTAATATAAAATTAGGACGAATTTCAAAAGATGGAACAGAGAAAAAACATCATTATGAAATGACAATTATATCTAAATGTATGGAGAAAAATGTAGAAAAATTGGAAGAAAGGAAAGATGAAGAAGAAATTGAATTATGAAAAGTATAGAATGTAATTTGCCAGATATTAATTTTAAAATAAAATTAAAAGAAGAAAATTATGAAGTAGTGATAAATAAAGTTAATGAGTCTATAATACCGTATAAAAGTGATTGCCAAAAATGTATAGAAATTGAATATGTTGTCGATAAAAATATATTTCAAAAACTATATAATTTAATAAAAAACAATGAAGGCATTTTTTATGATAGTTTTAAGAATCAACAACATAAAGAAGTAAAAATTGAAAGTGAGTATTATTATTTAGTTAATACAGAAGATTATATTTGCAATAAAGTTGATGAATTGCATTACAAGATTATTGTGAAAGAAAATAGTGATAATTCTGCAAATTGGATAGTTAGAATCATTAGAGAATTATATTTAAGAGAAAAAGAGGATAAAGGATATGCTTTTATGCACGGAACAGGAATAGAAATAGATAATAAAGGATTATTATTATTAGGGACAAGTGGGAGTGGAAAGACTACACTTGCTGTAAAAATGATGGAACTTCATAATAAAAAGAGATTTCTTTCGAACGATAGGGTTTTTGTTAATAAGGATATGAATATGGACTATTTTCCACAAGCTGTAACATATGCAATGGGAACAGTCAAGAATAATAAAAAGCTGAATAAATATTTTAAAGATACCAGAATATTAGAAAAAAAGAAAAAAATGGTTTATGAAGAGGCAGAAAATGATATTGATTGCAATACACCATTAACAGATGTTGCTCAAATATTTAATGATGTTTATATGACATCTAGGACAAAACTTAACACAATTATTTATCCAAGATTTGATCGAGATTTTAGTAGTGTTGAAGTAATGAATATGAATGAAAAAGAAAAAAAAGAGTTAATAGAAATAACAAATTTTACACCAAATGACACAGAGTCGTTAAGAAAACCATGGATTAGACAGAGAAAAGTAGACGAAGAAGAATTGCTAGAAATTAGAAGAAATTTTATAAACACAATAATAAATAATGTACATATTAAAAAAATAAAGTATGGAGCAGAAACAAAACCAGAAGAAATATTAAAATGTTTAGAGGAGGAATAAAAAATGAGATTAGCTGTTGTTGGAGACGAAATTGGGACATCTATTGAAGAACAAATAGAAAGCTTAAAAAAAGCAGGTATTACTAATATTGAATTGAGAAAGATAGACAATAAATATTTATGGGAATTTTCAAGAAATGAATTAGAAGAATTTAAAAAAATTCTAGATAGAGAAAAAATAAAAGTTATAACATTAGATAGTCCTGTAGGAAAGAAACCGATACCATACGAAAGAAAAATGGAATTATTTGATATTTATTTAGACATTTGTGAGATTTTTGAAAGTGAATATATAAGAATATTTTCAAATTTGGGGAGAAATATAGATGAAACTGAAATAAAAGAAAACTTAAAAATGTTATGTAAAAAAGCTAATAATCGCAATATAAAGTTATTAATGGAAAATGAAAGAGCTACTTATGCAGAAAGTCCAGTGGATTGTTTAAGATTGATAAATGAAGAAAACAATATAAATATAATATTTGATTTATCTAATGCATTTCTTGAAGGTTATGATGTCTTTGAAGCCTATGAAAAATCTAAAGAAAGAATAACTTATGTACATTTAAGAGATTTTGATATAAAAACAAATAAATATGCCCATTTGGGACAAGGAGATATACAGATTGAAAAATTTATGAAAACATTAAAAGAAGATAAATTTAATGGGATAATTTCTATTGAAACTCATTTGCCTATGAATGAGAGTGGAGAAACTAAACAAGAATTATTTTTAAAATCCATAAATATGTTTTATAGTATGTCAAAAAAATTAGAAATAGAAGTTAAATAAAGGAGATAAAAGATGGAAAAAATTTATTATGATGTAGTAGAAGATTTTACTGTTGATTTAGAAAAAAAGTTAGGTAGAAAAATTGAATTAATTAAAGAAGAAAAAAATATAAGAATTGATAAAGAAATAATTGAATATGAAGAAAAAGATATAGGCTTTAGAAGCTTTTCAGTTCCTTATTTTGTAGATAATCAAACAGTTGTTAAATATAATGGAAATAACCAAGAATTAATAGAAGCAATAGTTCAAGTATGTACTGCTTATACAGACAAAGAAATAAAAGCTATTGAAGAATCAATGCCTATTCTGAAAAGATATTCAGAAGAAAGAAACAATAATTTAAAAGGAGTTGCAATAATTTGGAGAGATCATTTTTTGGAAGAAAATGTTGGATTATTAACTTCATTTGTAAGAATGGGTGTAGAACCTAAAGATATACTTGCTATTGATAAGGGAGATAGCACAAAACACAGAGAAGAAATAACAGAAACATTTAAAAAATTAGGCTACCAAGTAGATATATTAGACAACACAGCTGTTGCTGATGATATACTTATAGAAGATGGAAAAAAATTAGTAAAAGATTTCATAGAAAAAAGAAAAGATAAAAAGATAGTAATATTAGATGATGGTGCAATAGTATCAAGAATATTAACCTTACATAGTTATGAAAATGTTGAAGCTTTTGTTGAACTAACAGTAACAGGATTAAAAAGAATAAAGGATTTAGATGAAAATGAATTATCATATCCAGTATTAAATGTAGCAAAATCAAAATTGAAAAGATTTATTACATACAAGGAGATATCAAATACTATTTTTACAAGGAGTATAGAATTATTAGGAGGGACAAAACTTGTAGGAAGAACTGTTATCCAGTTAGGTTATGGAGATTTAGGAGAGGTTTTAGCTGAGAGGTATAGACAATATGGAGCAAGACTTATAGTAATTGAGCCAGATATAATGAAATGTATAGATGCAGCAGAGAAAGGATTTACTACATTTAGAACATTAGAGGAAGCAATTAAATATGAAAAACCATTTTTGATTGTTGGAGCAAGTGGATATAATAGTATCAGTAAGGAAGTTATAGAAAAATTAGATGATGGAACATTTGTAACATCTGGAGCTACAGCTGATCTTAGAATATTTAAAGAATACGAAAAAGAAGGATGTAAATACAAGGAAATACCTAAATATGGTACTCAATATGAAATTAATGGAAAACGCATAACTGTATTAGGTAATGGAAGGTCAGTAAACTTATTTGACTCTGAGGCTATTCCAAATCAATCAAATGATATATTTAAAGCTAGTCAGCTAGTAGTTACCGATAAAATAATAAATACAGAACATAATTTAAAGAATAGAGTAGAACTAGATATTGTTGATCAATGGATTGAAGAATCAGGAATATTAGAACAATATTATGAACTATATTTTAGAAAGGGATAGGAAGTTATTTATGGAAGATATGCATATACACTTAAAATCTGGTGTTACCGATATAAGAATTATGAGACAATATGTTGAAAAGTGTAAGGAATTAAAAATAAATAGAGTTTTATTTCTAGACCATGGCAATAGAATATCGGAGAAACATATACCTGTTTTAAATAATCCAGAAATTGTGAAAAAATTTTTTGAAAACATAAAAATTGTAAAAGAAGAATATCCAGAAATGGAAATTAATGCAGGTATTGAAAGCGATTTCTCCTATGATGAAAAATTCAAAGAAAAAGAATTAGAAATTTTATCTAATTTTCCATTTGATTATGTTATTGGTTCAGTACATGGAATGTCTAGAGCTGATTATAAAGATTATTTACAAGCAAATATAGATATGTTAAATACATATCCAATTAATATATTAGGACACTTGAAATTAAGAAAAGAATATAAGGAATATAAAGAGCTAATAGAAGAAATAGTGAAAATTGCAACAAGTAAAAAAGTAAAATTTGACATTAATACAAGTGATCGTTCAAGATGGAATATTCAACAATTAGAGTATATGTTAGATTTATTTAAAAAATACGGAACGGAATATACAATAGGCAGTGATGCACACTGCCTAGATGAAATAGGCTATCATATAAATGAAGAATACATAAAAATAGATAAAATATTAAATAATGCTAAAAAAGATATTGAATACACTATTGTTTCAAGAGGGACAGAAAAGAGTGGAAGTCAAGGGTATATGGGCGTAACTTTTATTAATGATAATAAAAGATTATTCTTATTATCTAAGCATTTCGATAAATACATAGACACATATAAAGACTCTTTTGAGATATCTTCTGAGTATACAATACAAAATATTGCTGTTTCTAGGTTTGAATTAATGGGAGCATTAACATTAAAAAAAATATTAAATTTAATTGAAGATAATATTGCAATTATTGGATTCGGAAATATAGGATTTACTTGTTTATTATACCTATTAGAGAACGAATATAAAAATATAAGTATCATGAATAGAAAAATTAAAGATTATCAAAAAACAGCGATCAAAAAATTAAATAAATTGTATAATGCTAATATAAAATTTATAACAGACTATGATAATCATTATAACACTTATATTGAAGCAACGGGAAGTAGTGATGTAATAAAAGATATTATTGAATCTGCTTCAAATAATTCCAATGTTATTTTAATAGGAACACCAAGAGATGAGAAATATCTAATTAATCCATTAGATATAAATAGAAAAAATTTAAAAATTATAGGTGGTCATGAATTAAATGGACATACTATTGAAGAAAGAAGAGAATTATATGCAGAGTTATTAGAAAAAAATAAAAATAAGAATTTAAATGATTTTGTAAATATATACAATGAAAGTAATGATATTAGAGAAAAAATTTTAGAAGATAAGAAAAATTTTATAGAGGTAATAAAATATGATATATAAAATCAAAGAAAAGTTTTTGGAAGTGTCAAATGAAATTAAAGAACTAGATGAGTATATATATGGACGATTTTCTCAATTTGAAAAATTATCCAAAAAAGAAACTACAAATTATTTAAAATTTAGAGAAAATTCAGTTGAAATTTTATTGGATGGGAATAGTAAAATTTTAAATAATAGAATTATAAAAACAGATATATATCCAATTGTAAATAATGTTATAGCATATTTAATAAATGATAGTAATAATATTTTTATTCATGGAATTGTAGTAAGTAAAAATGATAAAGGAATTTTAATTGTTGGAGATTTTGGACAAGGTAAATCAACATTAGCAAGAGAATTTGAGAAAAATGGTTTTGAAACAAATTCGACTGACCAAACATGGCTTGAAAAAAGAAATGATGGAATATATATGAATCTTGGTTCAAGCTTTGATATAGATAATGGAAAAATAAAAATGTTACATAAAGAAAAAGTTTTAAAAAATATTGAAATTAAGCAAATAATAAGAATTACTGGAATTTGCGACAATGGTAATGTCTCATTGGATGAAACTACTAATAAATATTATGTAATAAAAAATCTGTCATATTTTTGTAATTGGAGTTATTCAATACCGATATTTACAGACGATGTTGTATTGTATAATATTACATTATACACAAAAAAATTTTTGAAAAAAATTATTGATACAAAAATTCAAGTGTTTGATGCTAGAGGAGATAAGAGAAAAATAGTAAAAGAATTAGGAGAATTAAAATAATGATAGAAGAATCAAGTTTTACAGAGGAAAAATTAAAAGAAGAAATATTAAAAAGATATGGAATTGAAATTAATAAAATTGAAATTATTAATAAAGGAACTGCAAACATATATAAAGTTTTTTCAAATAGTAGTACATATATAATTAAAGAGTTTCAATCTAAATATTCTAAAGACGATGTTTTGAGAGAAATAAATGCAATAGAATATTTAAAACATAAATCAGATGTACCTTTACCAGAATATATAAAGTGCAAAAATGGGAAATTTTACTTTTTGTACAAGCAAAAAGCTGTAATAATGCAACAATTTATTACAGGAAAAGTATTTAATAAAAATGAAGGAAA
>ERZ809224.2365-NODE-2365-length-11696-cov-6.808264_pt1 | contig 11696 bp, 13 predicted proteins | sample MGYA00520513_ERZ809224 | MGnify/ENA primary metagenome ERZ809224 (study PRJEB31576, sample SAMEA3212658) | Homo sapiens | biome: human-gut; feature: human gut; material: fecal | place: Sweden | collected 2012 ...
TATAACGATGTATGCAAAAGTGGGAAGCCGTGGATAAAACTACGGAAACTCAAGGGAAAGATACCTTGCATAAAAAAGAAATACATATTATAATCTAATTTATCAGAGCTGTAGATAGCTTTGACACATTTTACAGAGCAAAAATGTGATGGACTCTGCAGGAGTCTGAGGATGAACAAAAAGTGTGGAGCATGTGTGGCTGATTGGAAAAATCCAGGGCACATGTGCAGAAAGATAAAGGAGGAAAATCATGCAGAAAATAACAAAGGATATGGTTATCGGCGATATTCTGAGAATGGATCCTGAAATGGCAGGTGTTCTTGTGGCAGGCGGTATGCACTGCGTAGGATGCCCATCCGCACAGATGGAGACGATTGAAGAAGCCGCATATGTTCACGGTATTGAGCCGGATTTGTTAGTTGCAAGAGTAAACGCTTTTGTAGAAAGCAAGCAGGCGCAGTAAAAATAAAGGTGTTTCCGGCAATACATCATTGCCGGAAACACCTTTTTAGTTGCCAATCATCCAAAGGAAGCTGCCGGTGGCAGGTTCTGTAGGTTGGTACGTATAAAATAATACGCTCAAACAATAAGCAGTATCAGCCCCTATATGCGTTATACAAGTGCAAGCTTCTGCAAAGCTTCATCTGCTACAATACATTCCAGATGTTCTTCAAAGAACGCTTCATTTCCGGGCGTATACTTAAGGCCGACAGCATATTCAGAGAGGGTGTTGCATACTTTGTTAAATTCCTCAGGTGTATGCGCGGATTTGCTGATTGTCAGCAGGTACTCACGGCCCTCGGAGTTTTTATACAGACTGTTATATCCGTCGTAAGAATCGCTCAGTACGTGTGCGGCGCGGATTACAGTATCCAGGTCACGGAAACGATACAGTCTGGTCAGATTAAAAGGCTGTTTTGCAGGTTCCTCTGGTGATGCCGGCGTGGCTGTCTCGGCAGCCAGTTTGCGAGCTTCACGGATTTTATTGAAAAGATTTAAAATATCGTCAGCGCCTTCCAGACGTGAAGGAGCAGGCGGTGTAATATTTTCGTTGTCTTCTCCAGCGGACGGTGAAAATTTCGCAAAACGTGTATCAAGCTCTTCCGGATCTTCTACCTTGGTGACAATTAATATGACAGAATCGGCAGATATCGGTATGGCTTCTATCATCAGAGGAATGTCATTTGCCTCGAAACCAAATTCATATGCTGCCTGCTGCATCATGTCGCGGAACAGAAGCTTTGCTTTATCTGTACCATAGGCAAGCTCGCTGAGCTTAATTTTGCGGTCTGCAAGATCTTCACGTGTAAGTGTGCAGCGAATTTGATTATCGTTGATTTTTTCTATTTTCATATCATCACATCCTATCCATATGACATCTCTGTAGCGGTTGTACAGGTAAACGGCGGCGGTATATTTGCCGCTTATCCAAAGAAAAAATAACCTTCGGATACAACTATTCTATTATAATTATATCCACATAGTATCAGAAAGTAAAGAAAATTGCTACAGTAAAATAAATGAAATTTATGAAAAGAAAGTAAAAAACACTTGCAATGCAGGCACATATCATATATAATAACTAATATGAGGACAAAAACAACATCGTATATGATATTAAGCAAAATTAATACAAGTGTGTGAGTTTTGCAGTATGCGGCTCATTACATACTTATTCTCGCAGATGATGAGCCGGATGAACATGTTGTCGCGTCTATTGAGCCATTACTGTGAGCACATATACCTTTGCAGCTTCTGCAAGGTTTTTGCCTTTTATCTCTATGCGGAGTTCTCCGCATTATTCCAATCTTACATCATTCATTGTACCTTTTCCCAGTTTATGACACGATGTTGCTTTGCCTCATATATATGGTCTGTGTATCAGGCTGTATGCCCGCTGCATAGAACATTATTGTAAAGGAGGTGGACATATAGACAGCAAAAAGAAGCGGAAACATCAACTGCACAAAGAATTGAGAGCATATGCAAAAGCTGGCTTGAAACTGTGGCTGGATGGAGAGCCGAGTACGCCGTCTGATATCGTGCGTCAGTGTATGATCTGCGAAGAGGGCGAATATATGAGAGATTTTGTGAGTAATGATGATAAGAATATTATAGGAATCGGATTTGACCATATAAAGATAAAATAAGAAGCCTTACGACACTATCCCCCATAGTACAGAAAAATGTTGCTGTAAAAAGCAAATAAAAGGTCGAATGATTACGAAAAAAGTATATTTAAGTCATCTTTCGTTCATAAATTTGTGTTATACTACTTTTGTTAATGTGCAATGTGTATTCCGTTAAAATTAATAAGGGTTTGGAGGTACAATGAATGAAAAGAAGGACAGGGCCTGTCGGGATTGCAGTGATTTTGATAATCCTTGTGGCGGCCATCGGTATAGTATGGAAAATAGTGGACAGATATATACCATCCAGGGAAATGATGGATGCGGCGGAATATTTTGGAATAACCAGTGAGGAAGAGGCAGGTATTGTTCTGACCGATCACCTGGAAGAAGAAAATGCGCTGATAAGAGATGGGATTTCATATGTGGATTATGAGACTGTGAGGGGCAGCCTGAATAATCATTTCTATCGGGATGCAGAAGGAAATCAGATTATCCTTACAACGGCGACGGATATCATCAAGCTGCCGGTTGACAGCAACGAGTATACGACGTTGACTGGAAATGGGACGATGCCCTATCAGATTGTGATTTCACAGGAAGATAAAACTTATATAGCACTGGACTTTGTACAGCAGTACACTAATCTGGAATATACAGTTATCGAGGAACCATTACATATTATAATAAACAATCAGTGGGGAACAAAGACGTATGCTGAGATTAAAAAAGAAGAAAATGTGCGTCTGGAAGGCGGAATAAAAAGCCTCATATTGACAAAGGCGGCCGTGGGAGATAAAGTAACTGTGCTTGAACAGGCAGAAAAATGGACAAAGATTTTGACTGCTGACGGCTACATTGGTTATGTGAGAAATAAAGCCTTAGATGATACTTATGAACAGGAAATTACCCATGATTTTGATGATATTGTATATACCAGTCTGCATCGGGACAATAGTATAAATCTGATCTGGCATCAGATCAGCAGTCAGGAATCTAATGCAGCTTTTGAAACAGATATGCAGGATGTTACAGGTGTAAACGTGGTTTCACCGACGTGGTTTTCCATCAGTACAAATGACGGTGATATTACATCGCTGGCAAACGCGGACTATGTATATCTTGCTCATGAAAAAGGAATGGAGGTCTGGGGACTTCTGGACAATTTCAGTGCGGAAATAGATACCGTTACGATACTTGGAAATACAACATCCAGAGAAAATCTGGAGGATCAGTTGATTTCGGAAGCTTTAAACTATCAGATGGATGGCATCAATATTGATATTGAAGCATTGAAAGAGGAGGCATCCGAGAGTTATGTGCAGTTTATGCGGGAGCTTTCGGTTAAATGCAGAAATAACGGTCTGGTACTTTCTGTAGATGTTCCGCCGCCATACGATTTCAATGCATACTATAACAGAGCTGCCCTTGGAGAGGTGGTGGATTATGTCATTATTATGGGATATGACGAACATTATGTAGGTTCTGAACCGGGCTCTGTCGCTTCGCTTTCTTATGAAAGAGACGGCATTACCGGAACATTGCAGGATGTTCCGAAGGAAAAGATTATAAGTGGTATTCCTTTCTATACGAGATTGTGGAAGACCAGTCCGTCCGGTGAGGTGGATAGTGAGGCAATCGGAATGAATACTGCGGATGAGACATTGGAACAGTATCAGGTAACCGCTTCCTGGAGTGCGGATCAGTCTCAGGATTATGCAGAGTTTACAGACAGTGAAGGAAACTTTTGCCAGATTTGGCTGGAAAATGAGACTTCTATTGAGGAGAAGCTGAAGCTTGTAAAAGAATATGAGCTTGCAGGGGTGGCCGCCTGGAAATTAGGATTTGAGCGGTCGTCTATATGGAATATTATATCAGAATATATAAATTAAGATTAAATTCGCAAGTTCTGTCTTAACATTTTACTGAAGGCAGAGCGGTTACAAAATAATTAATTTTCAAACAAAAATAGCTTGCCTGCATCGAAAATTTATGGTAAAATTATCAATTGTGAGTAACTGTAAAATTTGATAATGGTTACAAACATGAACTAATTTTATTTCCTTGCTCCCGGACTAGCAGGGGGCCAGAGACCATAAGGAGGTGCGAAGAGCATGAACAAGTACGAATTAGCAGTTGTTGTCAACGCAAAGATTGAGGATGACGCAAGAGTAGCGACTGTAGAGAAAGTAAAAGAGTATGTTGTACGTTACGGCGGTACGATTACAAATGTTGACGAATGGGGTAAGAAGAGATTAGCTTACGAAATTCAGAAAATGAAAGAAGGATATTATTATTTCATTCAGTTCGAAGCTGATGCTACTGCTCCGGCGGAGATTGAGAGACATGTCCGTATCATGGAGAATGTTATCAGATATTTATGCGTAAGACAGGAAGCATAAATAAGGAGAATCAGCATGAATAAAGTTATTTTAATGGGACGTTTGACCAGAGATCCGGATGTCCGTTATTCCGCAGGGGAGAGCGGCACAGCAGTTGCGAGATATACATTGGCTGTAGACCGCAGATTCAGCAGACGTGACGGTGAGGCGACTGCAGATTTTATCAGTTGTGTAGCCTTTGGCAGAAGCGCTGAGTTCGCAGAGAAATATTTCCATCAGGGACTGAAGGTCGTAGTAACCGGACGTATTCAGACCGGAAGCTATACAAACAGAGATGGAAATAAGGTTTACACTACAGATGTGGTGGTTGAGGATCAGGAGTTTGCTGAGAGCAAAGCGGCGTCTCAGGCAGGCGGAAGCAGCTACACACCTGCTCCGGCACCTGCAAGACCAGCGCCCAGCGCAGCGAGCGGCGATGGATTTATGAATATTCCTGACGGTATCGATGAAGAGTTACCGTTTAACTAAAATGAATTAAAGGAGGTTTACAGCTATGGCTTACAATAAATCTGAGAGACCAGATTCTCCGATGAAGAGAAGAGGCGGACGCAGAAGAAAAAAAGTCTGCGTTTTCTGTGGTAAAGAGAACAACGAAATCGATTACAAGGATGTTAACAAGCTGAAGAGATACGTATCTGAGAGAGGCAAAATTCTTCCAAGAAGAATCACAGGCAACTGTGCAAAGCATCAGAGAGCCCTTACAGTAGCTATCAAGAGAGCTCGCCATATTGCTTTGATGCCGTACGTTCAGGACTAATTATCTGCATTGTGAGAAGCCTTTAAACACTGGAAGTGTTTAGGGGCTTTTTATTTTTGAAAATAGGAAATACTTTTTTGCGCTCCGGGCGGTAACGGCCGTGCAAATGGGAGGATTTTCTTGTGCTAACTGGCAAAGAGAGTAAATTTGTCGGGGCTTGCATATTGTTCCTGGTTGCGTTATGATAAAGCTCTGATTACTATACTTGATGAAAGAAGGAATAAGATGAACTGGTTACAGATATTGGCGGGGCCTGTCATCGGCGCTGTGATTGGATACTGTACAAATTACGTGGCTGTGAAGATGTTGTTCAGACCGCTTAAGCCAATTAAGATCGGCAGGTTTACGCTGCCGTTTACGCCCGGAGTGATTCCCAAGCGGAAGGATCAGCTTGCGAAGGTGGCGGGTGCGGCAGTGGAGAAATCTCTTCTCGGCAAGGATGATCTCAAAAAGGTTTTAATGGCAGATGAAATGAAAAGTACGATTGCCCGGGATATTGCGGATGCAGTGGAAGAGAATATAGACTGCTCGATTAGAGAGTTTATCTCAAGGTTTGTAAACGATGAAAATTACAGCGAAAAGAAAGAAGAGCTGGCAGAGCTGCTTACATTAAAGGTGACAGAAGGACTGCTGCACATAGATGTGGGAAGTATTGTGGCTGAAGAAGGGGCTGCTGCAGTCAAACAGCGAGTTTCAGGCACTATGCTTGCAATGTTTTTAAAGGATGAGACTATTTACCAGATTGCGGGAATGATTGGAGAGAAAGTGACAGATTATATTCAGGATGCAGGGCAGGAGAAAATAGTATTTCTGACAGCAAAAGAATTGGATGAGCTTGAGGTGAGAAATATAAAAGAAATGGCGGAAGGAGCAGGCATCAGCCGCAGCGTCGTATGTTTATTATCGGAAAAGATATACGAAAAGGCTGTAGCATCCAGGGCAGACAGTATCGTGGCTATGTTTCCCGTAGCGGAGATTGTAGAAAGTAAAATCAAAGCAATGGATGCCGGGGAATTAGAAGCGCTGGTACTGTCTGTTATGAAAAACGAGCTGGGAATGGTAGTCAACCTGGGTGCATTGATAGGTTTTGTCATTGGGTTTTTAAACATGTTGGTTTGATATAGGATAATATTATCGGTGAATGCCGTTTAAAATATCATTCATCCACTGATCAATATCATAGCTGTCCATATCTTCCAGAAGTCGGATGATAACGCCAAACGGTTCTTTTTCGTTGGCGAAAGCATTGGATTCGTCGGTGTCCACATGCATGGCAAGGTGAAAATTTTTGTGTACACGGACTACCACATCTGCGTATATGAGAGCGCGCTCGTAACTCTTTGTGAGGACGAACACGCTCTCGTTGTCCTTTACATGCAGCCGAATAGCATCACTGGGACTCATGTGAATGTGGCGTTTAGCTACAATTACGCCTCTGGGAAGTTCAATGCTTCCCCTTGGACCTTTCAGAATGCAGCCGGGAGAACCTGCAAGATCGCCGGATTGCCGGATGACTGTGGGAATCCCCAGCTTTCTTGCATCTGTAACAGAAATTTCTACCTGGCTTTCACTGCGGTATGGTCCAAGAACGGCCATATTCTCAAAACAACCTCTCGGGCCAATTACGGAAACACGTTCTCCGGTTAGAAATTGCCCCGGCTGGCTTAACTCCTTTTTTGGAGTCATTTCGGCACTTTCTCCAAAAAGGATTTTAAAATCTTTTTCTGACAGATGAATGTGTCTGGCAGAAGTCTCAATAGGTATCTTGATTCCCATGGTATATCCTCTCTTTGCGGCATTTTGCGGACGGAGATTTTATCGCCGTTTTATGCTTCGTTTACCGCTTCTTTCATAGTCTTTACATATTTTATTACTTCCGGAATACACTCTCTGCCGTATTTTGCCACAATTTTTACAATTGCCGAACCGACGATTGCACCGTCCGATACGGAGGCCATTTTCTTTGCCTGTTCCGGAGTGGAGATACCAAAGCCTATGGCGGCAGGGATGTCGTTAGCTTCCTTTACCATTCTCACCATTTCCCCTACATTTGTGGTAATTTCACTGCGTACACCCGTTACGCCAAGAGAGGATACACAGTATACAAAGCCTTTTGCCTCCTTTGCGATCATGCGGATACGCTCATGTGAAGTGGGAGCGATCAGAGAAATCAGATCAATACCGTATGCGTCGCAGATACTGGAAAGCTCTTCCTTTTCTTCGTATGGAAGATCAGGAACGATTACTCCGTCAATCTGACATTCCACGCAGCGCTGCATAAAACGTTCCTTACCATAGGTAAAAATCGGGTTTATATAAGTCATAAATACCATTGGGATCTTTACCGTTGCGCGGGCTTCTTTTACCATATCAAACAGTTTGTCTGTGGTACATCCTGCTTCCAGAGCGCGCTGACTTGCCTCCTGGATGACGGGGCCTTCGGCAATGGGATCGGAAAATGGAATACCGATTTCAATTAGATCAGCGCCGGCCTGTTCCATTGCAATTAAAAGTTTTTTTGTGGTGTCCAGGTCAGGGTCGCCGCCTGTGACGAAGGGAATAAATGCTTTTTTATTTTCAAATGCTTTATAGATATTACTCATAAATGTTCACTCCTCTGTATCGTGCGATTGCGGCTACATCCTTATCGCCGCGGCCGGAAATATTGATTACGATAATTTTGTCTTTGTCCATGCCGGGGGCAAGCTTCATAGCACAGGCGACAGCGTGTGCACTTTCCACCGCTGGAATGATGCCTTCGGTGCGGGAAAGATACTCAAATGCATTGACTGCTTCTTCATCGGTAATCGGTACGTACTGTGCACGGCCTTTAGCAGCAAGCATAGCGTGCTCGGGACCGATGCCGGGATAGTCAAGTCCTGCAGAAATGGAATACACCGGGGCAATCTGGCCGTATTCATTCTGGCAAAACAGAGATTTCATACCGTGGAAAATGCCGGTACTGCCTTTTGCTATAGTAGCCGCATGTTTCGGTGTGTCAGTGCCAAGGCCTGCGGCTTCGCATCCGATCAGAGCGACTTCTTCGTGGGGAATAAATTCGTAAAATGCCCCCATGGCATTGCTTCCTCCTCCGACGCAGGCAATTACTGCATCCGGAAGGCGTCCTTCCTTTTCCAGAATCTGTTCTTTGATTTCTTTTCCGATGATTTTCTGGAAATCACGTACAATAGTCGGAAATGGATGGGGCCCCATGACAGAACCAAGCACATAGAGAGTGTCATCCATTCGCTTACTCCACTCACGCATAGTTTCATTTACGGCATCTTTAAGGGTCATGGTGCCGCTTGTGACGGCATGTACCTTTGCGCCCAGCAGTTCCATGCGGTATACGTTTAATGCCTGACGCTCAGTGTCTTCTTTGCCCATAAAAATTTCACACTCCATATTCATAAGGGCAGCCGCAGTAGCGGTTGCGACACCGTGCTGTCCGGCACCTGTCTCTGCGATAACGCGTGTTTTGCCCATTTTCTTTGCGAGAAGCACCTGGCCGAGAACATTGTTGATTTTATGAGAGCCGGTGTGGTTCAGATCCTCTCTCTTGAGATAAATTTTTGCTCCTCCAAGGTCAGCAGTCATTTTTGCCGCTTCGTAGAGCAGAGATGGTCTTCCGGCGTAATTTTTCATCAGATCGTCAAGTTCTGCAATAAAATCAGGGTCTTTACTGTATTTGTTGTAGGCTTCTTCAACCTCCTGGACAGCGGTCATCAATGTTTCCGGAATATACTGTCCGCCGTATTCTCCAAATCTTCCTTTACTCATAATTGTTCCTTTCATTTTGGGCCGCAGCAGTGCGGCATGTTTTCTGTTTTTTTGCTCCGCTATGGCAATCTGCTAAGAAGAATCCGTGTTTGTCTGTGAGTTTACGGCAGATTACTGTCTAAGCGGACATTTGCAATAAATTTCTCTATCTTCTGCTCATCCTTACAGCCTTCACTTTCCACAGCGCTGCTGACATCCACTGCATAGGGATTGCAGAGGCTTATGTTTTGCAATACATTATCTGCATTTAGTCCGCCTGCAAGAAAATAAGGTTTTTTAAGCGCCGGTATCAGGCTCTTGTCAAAACTTTTGCCGCTTCCGCCGTAAGTATCCTTCTGCCAGGTATCCAAAAGCAGGTAATCGCAGGGGAGCTTTTCGGCTTTCAGTATCTGCGGGGTATTCCGTACACGGACTGCTTTTATCAGAGGAAGCCTGGGGCAGAGCATTTTTAATTGATCCATATATGCTTCTGTCTCATCGCCGTGAAGCTGAGCCAGGTCAATGATATGTTCCTGATATAAATATGCAATATCTTTAATGCTGCTGTTTACAAATACACCTACTGCAAGGATGTCAGGGGATAATAAGTTTTTTAATCTGCGTGCTTGTTCTGCGTTTATCTGACGTCTGCTTTCTGCAAATACAAAGCCTGCAAATTCCGGCAGAAATTTATTTACATATGTGATATCCTCCGGCCGTTTCAGACCGCAGATTTTGATTTTGGTCACAATGTGCCTCCATTTAATGTTTCCAGCATGATTTTTTTGTCGGGACTTCGCATTAATGTCTCACCGATCAGAACACCGTTGACGTTTGCGGCTTTCAAAACTTCGATATCTTTAACAGTGCGAATACCGCTTTCGGCCACAAAAAGAGTATTTTTTGGAGCTAGTGAGCGAAGTCTTGTGCTGTTTGTGATATCGACAGTAAAATCTTTAAGATTGCGGTTGTTCACTCCGATGACTCTTGCTCCTGCAGCAATGGCAGAGTCCATTTCAGTTTCATCGTGCACCTCCACCAGAGCGGAGAGTCCCAGTGTGTCACAAATTTTAATATAAGCTTTAATGGAGTCGGTGTCAAGCAATGCACAAATAAGGAGTACGACACTGGCGCCAAGTGTTTTTGCTTCGTAAATCTGATAAGAATCTACCGTAAAATCTTTGCGGAGAACGGGGATGTGAACGGTATCTGTAATTTCTTTTAAGTATTCTTTTTTTCCGAGAAAATATTTTGGCTCAGTCAGACAGGAAATGGCGCCTGCCCCCGCAGCTTCATACTCTTTTGCGATTTCCAGATAAGGAAAATCCGGTGCAATCAGGCCCTTTGAGGGAGATGCTTTTTTGACTTCACAGATATAATGGATACCCGGTTTTTTCAGCATCTGCTCAAAAGGAAATGTGCTGTCTGCAGGGAGGGAAAGTGCTTTTTGCTGCATTTCCTGCGGTGTGATCTGCATTTTTTCACTTTCCAGCCGGATTTTTGTATCTGCAGCTATCTGTTCCAGAATCATAGATTATGCTTCCTCCTGTGTTGCCTTTATAAATTCCTGGAGCTTATCATATGCCTTGCCGGTTTCAATCAGCTCTTTTGCTTTGGAAATACCTTCCTTAAGCGTGATGCCGTCAGTACCCAGATACAGACTCATACCTGCATTCATCAGTACTACGTCACGTTTTGCACCTTTTTCTTCTCCGGAAAGTATTTTGCGGGTAATCTCAGCATTTTCTTCCGGAGTGCCTCCGATAAGTTCAGAGAGCGGGCAGCGGGTCAGACCAAACTGTTCAGGAGTTATAGAATAGGAAGTAATAGAGCCGTTGCGGATTTCGTAAACCACAGTTTCACCAGTCAAAGTAATTTCATCAAGTCCATCCTCGCCGCAGACGGCAACGCCGCGGGTTACGCCCAGATTTGATAGAACCTTGGCCATGGTTTCGGCGAGCTTTTTATCATAAACGCCCAGAAGCTGCATGGTCGCGGCTGCAGGATTGGAAAGAGGACCAAGAATGTTGAATACAGTGCGGACGCCAAGCTCCTTGCGGACAGGCGCTGCATAACGCATAGATGAGTGGTAAACAGGTGCAAACATAAAGCACATATCTGTTTTTTTCAGTACATTTTCATTCTGTGCAGCGGTCAAATTTACCTTTGCCCCAAGTTTTTCCAAAACATCTGCAGCGCCGCTTTTACTGGAAACGCTGCGGTTTCCGTGCTTGGCAACAGGAACGCCGCCGGCGGCAACGATAAATGCCGAGGTGGTGGAAATGTTAAAGGTACCCACCTCATCTCCGCCGGTGCCGACGATATCAATAACCTCGCGCTCAGGGTTTATTTTTATGCCTTTTTTGCGCATTACTGTGGCAAATGCGGTGATTTCGTCAATAGTTTCACCCTGAATGCGGAGTGCGGTCAAAAATCCGCCCATCTGTGCCTGAGTTGCAGTTCCGTCCATCATTTCTTCCATGACGGCAAGCGCCTCATCATAAGTCAGGTCTTCACGGTTGATTAATTTGTAAATAGCTTCTTTGATCATAGTCGTAACATCCTCCTGTTTGACATTTTGTACGTGTATATTTTTATATTAAGAGTGTGCAGCCGTGAAACGGCTACAATTGTTTACATCTATATTTT
>ERZ809224.2366-NODE-2366-length-11695-cov-41.658849_pt1 | contig 11695 bp, 8 predicted proteins | sample MGYA00520513_ERZ809224 | MGnify/ENA primary metagenome ERZ809224 (study PRJEB31576, sample SAMEA3212658) | Homo sapiens | biome: human-gut; feature: human gut; material: fecal | place: Sweden | collected 2012 ...
TGTTTGTCCCCATGCTGGGCAGGATCTATGCCAGCGAGTACTGCCCGCAGATCCTGTACGATCCAAAGGCGCTGGAACTGAAAAAAAAACTGCCTTCCGGCCTGCCGGAGCAGGACGGACAGAGCCAGTATACCCTGCTGGCCTCCGCCGCCAGGTCCGCCAATATGGACCGGTTCATCCGGGCCTTTCTGGAGCGCAGGCCGGACGGTGTGATCGTCCAGCTGGGCTGTGGCCTGGAGACGGTCTATTACCGCTGCGACAATGGAAGGTCGCACTGGTATGCCGTGGATCTGCCCCGTGTGGTGGAGTACCGGCGGGAGCTGCTGCCGGAGCCGGAGCGGGAGACCTATCTCGCCGGGGATGCCTTTGCTGAGGACTGGATCAGGCAGATCCGCGCCGATGTGCCGGATGCTCCTATTCTGGTCACCGCCGGAGGCCTGTTCCACTATTTTGAGGAAAGCAAGGTTGTGGGCCTTCTGCGGATGCTCACAGGGTTTGGAGAAATCGAAATCGTCTTTGACTCCGTGAGTAAAAGCGGCATGGCCATGATGCGGAAAAAGTACATGAAGCAGGTGGGTCACGGGGACGTGCAGATGCTTTTCCATGTAGACTCGGCGTCGGAACTGGCCGGGAAAATTGGGAACGGGGCCAGGGTGCTGGCCGAGGAGCCCTATTACCGCCATATCCCCCGAACCGGATTGAAGCTGTCTACCAAGATCAGTATGGCGGTTTCGGACCAGTTTTGGATGGTCAGGATAATCCATCTGTCGGTCAAATGATGCCTTAGCCGAAAGCCGGCCGGAGTTTTCCGGCCGGTTTTTGCACGGAGGTGGCCGTTTTCCCTTGACAAATCATCCCGTAGGCTCTATTATAACAGTGTTATATATCACTGTTATATGGAGGCGCAGATGGAAGAGAAGTCTACCGCGACCCTGGAAAAAATCCAGCAGGCCGCCATGGAGGAGTTTTCAGAGAAAGGCTTTCAGGGTGCCTCCCTGCGGCAGATTGTGAAACAGGCCGGCGTCACCACCGGCGCATTTTACGGCTATTTTTCCAGCAAAGAGGCGCTCTTTGCCTCCATCGTGGAGCCCCACGCCGCCGCGCTGATGGGCCGGTTCATGGAGGCTCAGACTACCTTTGCCGAGATGCCCGAGAAGGAGCAGCCGGAACATATGGGGCTGGAGTCCAGCCAGTGCGTCCATTGGATGGTGGACTACATCTGCAACCACCGGGAGCCGGTGAAGCTGCTGCTGTGCAAGGCCGAGGGCACCAGCTACGAGCATTTTGTTCACAATATGGTGGAGGTCGAAGTGGAATACACCCTCCAATACCTGGAGGTGCTGCACCGTCTGGGGCATGAATGCCCCCAGCTGGATGCACAGCTGTGTCACATCATCGCCAGCGGGATGTTCAACGGCATCTTTGAGATCGTCGTCCACGACATGCCCAAGGAGCAGGCCATGCGCTATGTGGATCAGCTGCGGGATTTCTACACCGCCGGATGGCTGAAGCTGATCGGCCAGTAACGTACCGCCAATCTTTTTCGTAAGATCGGGGCTTGCCCCCTTTCTTTTTACACAGCAGGTTAGCGATTGCTAACCTTAAAAGGAGGAGTATTTGTGAAGCAAAAGAAGCAAAACGCGCTGTCTGTCCTGCTGGGATATGCAGGCAGCCACCGGCGGCTCACCTTTCTGGGGCTGGGGCTGTCGGCGGTGTCCATGGTGTGCAGCATGATCCCGTACCTCTGCATCTGGCTGGCGGCACGGGATCTGATTGCCGTGGCGCCGGACTGGACGCAGGCCCGGAGCGTGACGGACTACGGTTGGATCGCCTTCGCTTTTGCGGTGGGCGGTATCCTCATCTACTTTCTGGGCCTGATGTGTACTCATCTGGCGGCGTTCCGCACGGCGGCCAACATCCGCAAGCAGGGCATGGCCCATGTGATGCAGGCGCCTCTGGGCTACTTTGACGCCAACGCCTCCGGTCTGATCCGCAGCCGGCTGGATGCGGCCGCCGCCGATACCGAGACGCTGCTGGCCCACAATCTGGCAGACATCGTGGGCACAGTCACATTGTTTATCGCCATGCTGGTGCTGATGTTTGTGTTTGACTGGCGCATGGGCGCGGCCTGCCTGCTGGCGGCGGTGATTTCCATCCTCGCCATGTGCAGCATGATGGGCGGCAAGAATGCCGCACTGATGGCGGAATACCAGGCGGCTCAGGACCGCATGACCAAATCCGGCACGGAGTATGTGCGCGGCATTCCGGTGGTCAAGATCTTTCAGCAGACCGTGTACTCCTTCAAGGCCTTTCAGCAGGCCATCGAGGACTACAGCGCCAAGGCGGAGCACTATCAGGGCGATGTTTGCCGTGTGCCCCAGTCCATCAACCTGACCTTCACCGAGGGCGCCTTTCTGTTTCTGGTGCCGGTGGTGCTGTTCCTGGCTCCTGGTGCGCTGGCTTCCGGTGATTATGCGGGATTTGTGACGAACTTTGCTTTTTACGCCGTGTTCTCCGCTATCATTTCCACCGCGCTGGCCAAAATCATGTTCGCGGCCTCCGGCATGATGCTGGCCGGCACCGCTCTGGGCCGCATCCAGCCGGTCATGGACGCACCGACACTGGCGGTACCGGAGCATCCCCAGACGCCCAAGGACAATCGGGTGGTCTTCCGGGATGTGAGTTTTACCTACGACGGCGCGCAGTCCCCCGCCCTGTCCCATGTCTCTTTCACCGCCGAACCCGGAGAGACGGTAGCTCTGGTGGGGCCTTCGGGCGGCGGCAAGACTACTGCCGCCAGCCTGATCCCCCGGTTCTGGGATGCGGACACCGGCACTGTCGAAGTGGGTGGCGTGGATGTACGCCAGATCGATCCCCATGTGTTGATGGATCAGGTCGCTTTTGTGTTTCAAAACAACCGGCTGTTCAAGGCCAGTATTCTGGAAAATGTTCGGGCCGCCCGGCCCGACGCCAGCCGTGAGCAGGTGCTGGCTGCCCTGGAAGCCGCCCAGTGCGGCGACATTCTGGAAAAGCTGCCTCAGGGGCTGGACACCGTGATCGGCACCGAGGGGACCTATCTTTCCGGTGGCGAGGCCCAGCGCATCGCCTTGGCCCGGGCCATTTTAAAGGACGCACCTATCGTGGTGCTGGATGAAGCCACGGCCTTTGCCGACCCGGAAAATGAGGCGCTGATTCAGAAAGCCTTCGCACGGCTGACAAAGGACCGCACCGTCATCATGATCGCCCATCGGCTCTCCACGGTGGTGGGCGCGGACAAGATCCTGGTTCTGGAGGGCGGCAGGGTGACGGAGCAAGGCACCCATGAGGAGCTGATCGCGGCAGGCGGATTGTATACTCGGATGTGGGCCGACTACAATCGGGCGATCCAGTGGAAAATGGAAAGCGGCAAGGAGGGGAAATAAATGTTCGGAGCAAACTTTCAACGGAAATATGCCCTGACGGATCAGGGTGTACAGAACACCAAAAAGGGAACCTTCTGGACGGTAATCGTCAATCTGGTAGTCATGGGCGGGGTCAGCATTTTGTACCTTGTGATGTCCGGCCTGATGGAAACTTTGGCCGGCGGTGTCCTGCCTGCGGCTTTGCCGGTGCTGGCTGGCCTCGTGATATTTGCACTTCTCTCCTTTCTCACGCATCTCCAGCAGTACAAGACCACCTACGGTCTGGTGTACGGTGAGGTCAAGGCCACCCGCCTGCGTCTGGCGGAGCGGCTTCGCAAGCTGCCTCTCGGATTTTTCGGAAAGCGGGATCTGGCCGACCTGACGGAGACCCTGATGGGCGATGTCAACCGCATGGAGCATGTCTGGAGCCATGTGCTGGGCTACTTGTACGGCTCCTATATATCCACCGCCGTGATCGCGGTGTGCCTGCTCTGGTATGACTGGCGGCTGGCCCTTGCCTGCCTCTGGGGGGTGCCGGTGGCCTTCGGCCTGCTGTTTGGGAGCCGGAAGCTCACTGAGCGCCAGGCGGAGCGGACCAAGCGCGCCGCTGTGCGGGTCTCGGACGGGATGCAGGAGGCGCTGGAAAATGTGCGGGAGATCCGTGCCACCAATCAGGAGGAGCGTTACCTTGCCGGGCTGTACCGGAAGATCGACGAGCATGAACGGGTCATGATCCGCGGCGAGCTGGTCACCGGCCTGTTTGTCAACGGGGCCAGCGTCATCATGCGGCTGGGTGTGGCCACCACGATCCTTGTGGGCGCGGGGCTGATTTTGTCCGGACAGATCGACTTCATGCTGCTGTTTCTGTTCCTGATGGTCATCACCCGGATCTATGCGCCCTTCGATCAGAGCTTGGCACTGATCGCCGAGCTGTTTGTCTCCCAGGTGTCGGCAGACCGGATGAACGCTCTGTTCGACACGCCCATCGCCGAAGGGGCGGAAACCTTCCGGCCCAAGGGACACGACATTGTCTTTGACCATGTGGAGTTCGCCTATGATAAAGAGGCCGTCCTGCATGATGTCAGCTTTACCGCCAAAGAAGGCGAGATCACTGCGCTGGTGGGGCCCTCCGGCTCCGGCAAAAGCACCTGCGCCCGGCTGGCCGCCCGCCTGTGGGATATCACCGGGGGTACTATTAAAGTGGGCGGGGTGGATATCGCCACGGTGGACCCGGAGGTGCTGCTGACCGATTACTCCATGGTTTTTCAGGATGTGGTGCTGTTTGACGACACGGTGATGGAGAATATCCGCCTGGGCAGGCGAGGTGCCTCCGACGCGGAGGTGATGGCTGCGGCCAGGGCCGCCAACTGCGAGGAGTTTGTCAGTAAACTGCCACAGGGATATCAGACGCCCATCGGAGAAAACGGCGCCAAGCTCTCCGGCGGCGAGCGGCAGCGCATCTCCATTGCCCGGGCGCTGCTCAAGGACGCGCCCATCGTGCTGCTGGATGAGGCCACCGCCTCTCTGGATGTGGAAAATGAGACCAAGGTACAAGGGGCGCTCTCCCGGTTGCTGGCAGGCAAAACGGTGCTGGTCATCGCCCACCGGATGCGCACCGTGGCCGGGGCGGATCACATCGTGGTGCTGAAGGACGGAAAGGTGGCGCAGCAGGGCTCCCCGCAGGAGCTGATGGCGGAAGGCGGCCTGTTCCGGCACATGGTGGAGCTCCAGAGTAAAAGCGCCCAGTGGCAGTTGAGTGGGGCAAGGCCATAATTCTTTGTGCAATAGAAAGAAGCCCACAGTTCCGGATACAAAACTGTGGGCTTCTTTCTGAATCAAAAAGACAAAATACATTTGATTTAATCGTCATCAGCAATCGAAAGCCGTGCCCTGCGCCGATACTCCAGCGGCGGGCAGCCGAAGCGCCGGACAAAGACCGCCGCAAATTTGCTCTGATTTTCGTAGCCTACCTGTGCTGCGATCTCCGCTACTCGTAATTCGCTGCTCTGCAGCAATTCTGCTGCCCGGCGCATCCTTGCCTCTCGCAAAAATGTGGAGAGATTTTCTCCAAACACACCGCGGAAGTAATTCTTGAGACTGGTTTCGGCCACCTGGAACCGCTCTGCCAGCTCCCGCGCTGTGTGGTTCTGGCTCAGGTCTGCACACAGGATGTTCCGTGTCTCCCTGGCAATGGCCACCTGAGAGCTGGTAAAATAGCGGATCATATCAAGATTGGTTCCGAGTGCCCGGGCCAGCGGAGCCAGTAACGTGATATCCGGGTAGGAGCTGCCGGTCTCCCATTTGCTCACGGCAGGAGCGGAGATTCCCAACTGGGCTGCCAACTGCTCTTGGGTCATATTCCTGATCTTGCGCAAAGCGGCGATCTTGGCCCCCAGTGTTTTCTGACTCAGATCCATGAAAGTTTCCTCCTTTTGTGGGTGCTATATATGCCGCGGCTTTTCTGCTTTTATTATACCGAAGCCGGTCAGCCCCCACAAGCGAGGCTCAGTTAAGTGCCAGGAAGAAAATCTGAACAGCATTCAAGAAAAAAGTCTTTATTCAAAATTAGCTTTTGTAAAAAACACAATACCATATTTTACCGAATGTTTTTGACCAGTTATATCAATGCGATCCTTCCCGAACAACTCCCGGAAACGGCCTTGGCCTTTCCATAACCAAGGAACTGGTTGTTGCTATGGGCGGTACCATTCAGGCACAAAGCTCCCCTGACCACGAAACGACATTCACCATCTGTTTTCCGAAAGCAAAAGCGTTGCCATAAGGCAGCGCTTTTTTGCCGTCGAGCCTTTCTTTTACCGGCGATTTTTCTTCCACTCCTCGAACAGCCGTTTTCCCTCTTCCGACTGGTAAAATGCCTGGATCTTGGGCAGTAGGAACCGGGCAAACCGTTCCAGCTCCTGCTCTGGTACGCCGTCCTCCCGCTTCTTGGCGGACGCCGCTGCCTGTGCTGTTTTCTTCTCCTGCCGATCTTCCGTAGCGGCTCCTTTCTGCAGGTTGCCCCCTGCTGCCTTATGATGTGTTCTGTCATCGATCCTGACCCTTGGCCCGCTGGCGGCGCTGCTGACGGTTCAACCGCTTTTCCTCCTGCTGGCGTCGGCAGATGCCCAATACAAACGCCTGCACCTGCTCCGGTGCCACCCGCATGGCTTCCCGGTAAGGCCGTGTCTCGTTGAGCACCGCATCCAGCTGTTCCTCGCAGCGGTGGAGGCGCTGACGCACTTCCTGTTCCCTCATCGTGCTTTGTTGCAGCTGCATCCGCAGACTGCGGTTTTCCGCCTGTAGCTTGCCGCTGGCTTCTGCCATCTCACATAAGGTCTGGAAGTCCTGCAGCGGCAGCTCCACCCGCTTTTCCAGCACACCTTTGGTTTTGGCCCGCTGCTCGATGTCCGCCACATCGCGGATCGACCCGGAAATGTTCTTTACCTGGGAGATAAGCTCCTTCCGCTGACCTTGCAGTTGTTTGGTCTGATCAGACAGTTCTGCCACCGTCCGGCGGTCTTGCTGGACCTTATACTCCAGGACCTCCAAATGTTCAGCATCGCTGCCCTGTACACCGCGTTCAAAGTCAGTGAATCCCGCCTGCCGCATGTGCTCGAAGAACTGCGTCTGCAGCAGGCTGTAGGAGCTCACCAGCCGGGGTTTGCCATTCTTTTTCAGCACCGGCTGGCCATGTTCGTCGGTCATGGGGACCATCGGCCACTTTTTGCTGTGGATCACCTGCATGATCGTTTCCCGCACGGTGCCCCGCAGCGCCGGATCCTTGCACCGTTTGGACCAGCGGATCTGCTTTTCCACCACCGGCAGGTAGACAACGTGGAGGTGATAGTGGAACACATCCCTTCCCAGCCGGTCACTGGTTTCCCGGTTGCGCTCGTCGGCGTGCATGACTGCCGAGATGATGTACTGTTCCCCGCCCGCGATCTCCTTGGCTAACTCGTACACCTCGGCGTAGAACCGTTTGGCGTATTCATATCCGCCGTGGGTCTCGAAGTAGTCGGTGTTTACGTCAAACACCAGCTCGTCAAAAACATAGGCGTCCGGTTTCAGACCCCGGGTGGAAACGACGCCCTCTTCCACCATCCGGTCAAATTGCTGTGCGTAAGTAGCTGCCTCGCAGGCTTTGAAGATTACATTGTTGTGGCTGTATTCCAGCAGCACATCCGGGTTGGAGTACACTTCGTTCTTGCGTTCGTTGTGCCGCTCCCGCACCGAGATGGCATTCTTACGGTAGCGCTCATTGCGCACCACGGTCCGATGGATCTTGCTGATAGGCGACTCCTTCCTTGGGTACGGCTCTGCTGCGGATAGGGTACGCAGATGCTTTGGAAAGCATCTGACCCACTATGACACTTTCCGGCGCTGCCGGCAAAGTGCCAGTGGGCCCGCTGCGGCGGGAGGGATTGGGATGCGGCTGCCAACCAAAATTGCTTTGTCCTCTTCCACGGATGGTTACCAACGTAGCGGTTACCACGTCTGTGGTTGCCTCTGGAAACCAGGCACCACAGCCCTTGTCCACCTTTTGCAAAACGCGGGGTGTGGAATTCTTTCTCTATCTTTCTTTTAGTAAGATATATCATTCTATCTTTATCGTGTCGGTTTTTCCGACGGGTCAGTGTCGGCAAATCCGTCAACTGCCTGTCCATTTTTCCGACAGGTCGGGGTGGAAATTCCGACGGGTGGTTACAGTTCGTTGGGTTCCTTGGGCCGGGGCAGATTGAGGTAATACCGCCGCGCCTTTCCGTTTGGCTGTCCCGGCACGGGCTCCAGCAAACCGCAGCGTTCCAGGGCGATAAACAATCCGGCGGCTTTCTCCCGCTGGCAGTGCAGCAGCTTCCCGGCACTGGCCCGCGAGAGGCTCACACAGGGCCTGCCGTCGGCTTTCCAGCGCCCGGTGGTACCCTGGGCCGACAGCCGAAGCAGCCCCAGCAAATGGCCGTACAGCAGCTTGCTTTCGCCGGGAAGTTCCCGGTAAGGTTCTTCCGACAGGAGACTGCTCGGGATCATCAGGAAACCGTCGATGCGGTTCAGGTTTTCCTCGGCGGGAACAAGTTCATGGTTCAGATGGCACCTCCTTGTGTTATGGGTTGGTAGCGGACTTTGGCTTCTGGCATCCCTCTTTTCCGGTTGTTTTCGCCCTCAGAAAATGTTCGATGGTTTCATTATAAATTCTTCCGACACATACAGCATACAGCGTCTTGCGGTCAGTTTCAAGATGTGTTAGACTGTTTTCATGTTGGATGATTCACACACTTTTCCCGGCTGTTCCTGAAGCACAGAAAAACACAGAGCCTTTTTCCGCCAACTATGCTCCAACACAGGACGGTGACGAATTTTGAACTACCAGACGTACCTTTTCTTTGAAGGCCGCACCGAATATATCCAGGGCTACGACACGCCCCAGCATACGTATCCGTTGGGGTCCCTGGTGTTCGGTGTCCTGGACCTGGATGCCGCCCCCTATCTGGAGCGGGGCCGCACATTGCTAGAAAAATTCCGGGGCGTAAGTTTCCCGGAAGATCAGACCATGCAGCAGAGTTTGGCAGCCCCCGACACCTGCGTATATTACCAGGTGGCTTCCTTCTACCATGACTTTGCCGCCGCTGTGCGGCAGGTCTCCCCTGCTCTGTTTGATCTGGTGGAAGGTTACACACTGGCTACCTTCCGTCGCAATGAGCGGGAGCTGAAAGCTACCCAACATAGCCTGTGGCAATTTATACATACTGAAAAAAATGACAGTTCGTATACATTTGATGAATTGCGCGCCAGAATGTATCACCTCGGCGAGTTGACCATAACCAGCGACATCATGGAAGGGTTCTGCCGGAACTTTCCGGAGTACACAGACCAGATGAAAGTCTTTATCCAGCGTGAAACCGGGGATGCCTCTCTGTGCCGGACGGCGTTGACGGTATTGGAATCCTTTGTGACCTTGCTGCAGCAGTTGGTGGACGGAAAAACGGATCTGCGCCAGCTGATCGAGGCCACACTGATGGACGAGGACGGCCGCCCCAGAACAGAGCATGGCCAGCGCCCTTCGGAGCTGCTGGTAGAACTGGCCGAAAATGGCGATTCGACCTACCAGAAATATCACAGGCTGGAGGACGACATCCATATCCAGACCCGTTACAAACGGCCAACAGACAACAAAAAAGGCTGCATTTCTGCCGCCACGTTCTACGCGAGCGATACGCTGCCCGCGTTACTCTTTTTGGAATTTGTACAGATGTGCGCCCAGGACCTGCCGGTTGCCATCTGTGAAAGCTGCCACCGGCTGTTCGTCCCCTTCTCCAGCCGCGCCAAGTATTGTGAGCGGGTGCTGGATCCGGAAACCGGCGCCACCTGCAAGGATATTGCCGCCAAGCTGGCCTATGCTGAAGAGCTGAAGGCCAACAAAGCCAAGGAACTCTACAACAAGATGCGCAACCGCTACCAGATGCGCTGTTCCCGCGCCCCAGGCAACCAGAAAATGCGGGACGACTACAACGCCTGGCGCAAACAGGCTCAGATGGCACTGAGTAAGTACCAGTTGGGGGAGATAAGTTGGGACGCATTTGAACAAACCATACAAGCAGTCTTTTAGAATATGTTAACTTAACTATAATTTAGATTGTATTCTAAATTGTTTTGTGCGACAAATTATGCTATTATATTTAGTAATAGAACAAGTGAAGGAGGGATAGGTATGCTTTTATGCTCCGCCCGTATCCCTGTTGTTAAAGAGTTCACGGCCCCAACTTTTGTCGCACTGGCAATTGAATGGATCGAAGGAAGCAGGAACTATTGTTTTGATGCGTTTACATGGGATGGTTCTGCTGAGTTCACCCGTACAGGAAAAAATGAAGAGCTTTTTCAGGTAGGTCATTTCGAAGATCAGAAAATCTGTGCTGTACACTTTAGAGCTACTGATAACCGCTCCATTAGTTGGACAACTGATTTTATCTTGGATTATGAAAATGGAATTTTAGCATTTCAACTTTATAGAGATGCTCCAGAAAACATCGACTATGTACATCGCGCATTCAGTTTGCCTTTTTTAGTAAGAAAAATTATTTCTGCCGGGTATGCTGCCTCAGATAAAGGTTTGCCTGTAACAAGTGAACCAATCCTCATCCACGAAGAAGACAGTGAAGGCATTGCTCAAATGATGCTTCGAAAAATTGTATACGATATGCCTATTGTATATATTTCTTGCGAAACTGATGGGCATTGCCTAATAAACCCTTATATGGTTGCAGAAAAGCTGAACGGTGTGGCTCATGTAATTTTTGAAACTTCCCGAGCAGTTTCTCTTGATCTTCGCGATAAAACAGATGGAACCAATCCATACCGCGGTGCGATTGAAATATATTATCCTAATGGAAATCGGCGTTTCCTTCCCTCTCAACTAACTGGTACTCACTCAAACAAGGTCTATACAATTGTCAATGCTGTTTTTGAACATTTAAATCAAGTTCGCGTTGAAGATCGCTTTTCATGGTCGCAGCTTCAAGTCAGTAAGTTACGGAAACAACTTTCTACAACTATTCAAAAAAAGCAACAAGATTCCGAAACTTATGCTACATTAGCGGACACTTATGAAGACATGTTAGCAGAAAAGGACAGCCAGATCAAAAGATTAAGTGAGCAATTACTTTCTGCCAACAATACAATTACTCAACTGGAAGCACAATTAGGAAATGTGGAAAGAATCCCTGTACTTGCTATTGGTGAGGAGCAGGATTTATATCCGTTTGAACAGCAATCCCTACTTATTGAAATTCTCGAAAAAGAAGTTAGAGATGCTGCCCCTAACTCACGAAAAGAGCATATTCTACGCTCTTTAATGGAAGCGAATAAATGTGAGAATGCCATAGCTGAAAAACGGAATCGGATCAAGACGTGCTTACATGGATATAAGAAGATAACTTCTACTATTTCCAGAGAATTACAGTCCATCGGCTTTTCTTTATCAGACGATGGAAAACATATTAAACTGGTTTTTGGCGAAGATTCTAGATATACTGGAACATTGAGCAAAACCGGAAGCGACCATCGAGCCGGTGACAATACTGCTCATGATTTAATTCGTTCTATTTTCTAAAATATCATCAATACTAAAAGCCTTGCGGCGAGAACATTTCCCGCCACAAGGCTCTTTCTATTTCATATTCATAGACTGCAGATAAAAAACAAATCCGAACGCACCTTCGAAAAGAAGTACGTTCGGATTTGCTTGGTATGGTGCACCATCGGGGACTCGAACCCAGGACCCACTGATTAAGAGTCAGTTGCTC
>ERZ809224.2367-NODE-2367-length-11692-cov-38.811120_pt1 | contig 11692 bp, 12 predicted proteins | sample MGYA00520513_ERZ809224 | MGnify/ENA primary metagenome ERZ809224 (study PRJEB31576, sample SAMEA3212658) | Homo sapiens | biome: human-gut; feature: human gut; material: fecal | place: Sweden | collected 2012 ...
CCCCTTCGGTCTGAACCGCTTCCCCTTCCCCCGGCACTGCGGCGGGCCCGCTACCGCTTCCCTCGGCATGCGCCGCGGCCGGCGCTGCCACATAGCTGGCAAACAGCATCAGCACGACTAGGAAAAAGCTCAGAATACGCTGCAACTGCTTCATACTTTCCTCCTTAACACAAGGTGAAGATCATGCACAGGGAGCGCTTGCACAGCATCCCCCTGCCCGCCAGTAACCCCGGAACAGCTTGCGAAAACCTGGTCCCGGAATAGCGTTTGCCGTATGGCGATCACAGAAATCATCCCTCTTGCTCGTCCGATCCTGCTTGCCTAGCCCTGTTCGTCTGGTCCTGCTTGTCTGGTCCTGCTTGTCTGATTCTGCTTGTCTGTTTCTGTTCGTCTGGCCCTGCTTGTCTGATTCTGTTCGTCTGATTCTGCTTGTCTGGTCCTGTTCGTTGAGTGTTGTACGATTTGGTTACAATTCTATCCCGCGTCCGTCGGGAAAGTTCGTTAAGAAGTTCGTTGAAGTCGTTTTTTCTCTTTAATCTCAATCTCTGTTTGTCGCAGTTCCTGTTACTGGACTATTTATTATAGTAGTAAATGTTTCCATAAAACGCAAGCGCTTGGCGCATATGTTTCCCCTTTATTCATTAAAACGCAATATTCTGTACACAAATTGCAGCTCCGCTTTGATGTCGTCCCGTTTTTCTGAGGACTGCGCTCTGCACGACAAACCCGCAAACCCATCACGCGCATTCCGCTATCAGCACGATTTTCCCCGGCGCATGCCCCGAGTAGCGGAACGGATAGCAGGTGGCCAGCACCCGGAGGGGCAACAAGAAGTACAGGAACATGAAGCACCTGGAAGCTGCTCCGGAGGACGCCTCCCTTGCCGGCTGACCTCATTTGCACCAGCGACTGCAAACCTTTTTGCGAAAATACTTGACAAGACCGCTTTATGCGTCTATCTTTATGAAAAGACCGAGGGCCGCCATGTGAACTGTGTACACGTTGATAATTCGGAATGTTATGCCGATAATCGTTGCCGTATGGCCCCTGTCTCGGCGCAAGCATCATAACAAGAACATAGGGGGGAACAGTATGAAATCATTTCGTCGGATCATCTTCAGTTCTTTTCTTGTCATTTTGCTGAGCATCAGCTTCGGGACGTCGCTTGCATTAACGGATACTGCAACGGCAACATTTATTGGGAGCGTGGATTCACAATATAAATATCAGCCTGATTCTGACCGTCGACTGTCAACCTCTTTTTTACTAAGGGAATACGACAAGACCTGTTGGAATAGATCTGTTTCATTTGACGGCATGCAAGGCATGCTTACCGCCGCCAAGCGGTATCGCGTTTCGAATGTTAACAATGCCACGACCGCCTACATCAGCGGCACGCTTGAATCATATGTTTAATATGCGCCACAGGTACCAAAGATGTACCGCTATATTACTCTCGGTGCTTCTGCCCTGTTTCTGCTCCTGTGCGCCAACGCCGCAAGCGCAAGAAAGCCGTATCCAACCGGTCTCAACCGCTGTTTCAGCGCCTGACCGCATCCTGTTGGAAACCGCCCTCCCAGGTATGCAGGTCGTAATCGACGCACCCGTCCACCTGACGGCGAAAACATTCTCCGCCATCAACTGCACAGAGCGGGACTTTACGTTGGCAGAAATTCGCCGTGTTTATTCCGCACTGTGTGGAAACGCACAACCATACCAGTGGGCTGAAACTCAGGAGAATCTCATCACCTACATCGGCTACTGTCAATCGTTACTCGCACTGGCAGAGGGAGCGATCGACGACGAACTGTTGGCCTATGAGCGTGCATACCTGAACGACGCGCGGAAGAAAATTCCTTCAGCCCCTACTGAAAAGCAACCGGCTGATTGGAATAAGCTATTTACCTATCCGGACGGAAGCCTGCAGGCCGATTTGGGAAAGGAGTGGGACGCCTATTTTCAGGTCTTGACCGAACCGTACTCCTTGATCTATTTTAAAAATTATGGACTACCCTCCATCACGGGCGACGTCGTTGATCCGCAGCCCACCATCACGGAGGATGAAGCATTGGCATGTGCACAGGCTGTACTGGACACCATCGGCATTGCCGAGGACTTTGTCCCGATCCGTATTCGCAGCGAACGAATCAACCACAGTTTCTACGAAGGGTATCTGCCGGCGGAAATGAAATCTTCCGGCTACCGGCTCCTATACACCCGGGCGGTGAACGGACTGCCACAGCTTGACAATGACCGAATCACACTCGGTACGGCACGTATGAATGCGCCAGACCATCATCAGGAATACATCGAATTCGTAATTGATGAAACCGGCGTGTTGCAGTTCACCTGGCAGTCTCCTGCGTCTATCGAAGTCACCGGCAACGCACTGCGCCTAATCGATCTGGAGACGGCGCAGCAGCTGGCGCTTGAGCGTTGGGCGCAGACATACCGGCTCGATGACGTTGCGGGCGTGCCGACAGAGCAGGTGATGCTTCAAATCGACCGCATCGCGCTGGGCTACATCTGTTGCATGGGACGGAATCTGTCCACCGCCGTCATCCCCGCATGGGAGTTCTACGGCACCATTTCTGTGCAGACACCGAACGGCGTGCTCTATTTCGATGAAGGGCTGCAACTCTGGCAGGCAGAGGCGCGGGACAACACGAGCCTTTGCAGCGTATCCGCAGTGGACGGTTCCATCATCGACCGTATCGGTCGCTATTCTCTTGGTTAAAGTCGTCATCTTGTTGCCAAAGCAGGAAAGCAACCTTCCCCGGCGCATGTCCCGAGCAGCGGAACGGATAGCAGGTGGGCAGCACCCGGAGGGGCAAAATGAAGTACAGGAACATGAAGCACCTGGAAGCTGCTACGGAGGGCGCCTCCCTTGCCGGCTGACCTCATTTGCGCCGGCGACTGCAAGCCTTTTTGCGAAAATACTTGACAAGACCAGGGGGTTACGCCGCGCTTTACAACTGCTTCCGAATTAAAAGCACCCGATCTCCGGATGCTTCGTTCTTTACCTCTGTCCTATATCAGATTGCTTGGAATAAAACAGTTTTCAGCGTCAATGGGAATCGGTTCGTCACACATACAGACGATGCCGCCTTTGCCGCGTGCGATAGACGCTTTATCCAAGACGGCGTATTTTTTGATCTCACGCCGGTCGGGTGATGCGGATTTTTTAATCTCTAATGGATGGATCAGGCTGTTTTCCTCCACAAACACGTCGATCTCCTTGTTGTTGGAACCGCGGAAATAGGAGAGGTTCGCTTTGTTCTTTGCATAAGCATAATTCTTGACAAGCTCCATAACGACATAGTTTTCATAATAATGACCGCTTGCCGCGCCGTTCATCAATGTATCTTTTGTCAGCCACAGAGAAAGAAAAGCGCATAACCCTGTGTCGCAAAAGTACAGCTTTGGTGTTTTGGAGAGACGTTTGAGCGCGTTGTTGGAATAGGGCGGTAAACGGTAGACAATACAAAGCCCTTCCAACACATCTACCCATGCTTTTGCCGTTGGTGGGGTCACGTCGGCAGCTTCTGCTAATGTATTGTAGTTGACTGGCTCTCCGGCAAGTGCAGCGCAGGCCGACAGCAGCTTTCTAAAACGCGTATAGTCCGTAATACCGCCCGCTTCGGTAATGTCGCGCATGAGATAGGTATCAATATAGGAATTAAAGTACTCCTGCCGCTGTTCGCTGTCTGCATGAACGAGCTGCGGCATGCCTCCGTACCAGATATGCTCAAAAACGGTATGCACATCGTTCTTTTGAATAAGGCGCTGCCTTTCCTGCAAACAGGGAAGTGAAAAGTCCAAGGAATCTTCCAGCAGAATCCCGTCCTTTTCCCGTTGCGACAGGCCATACAGGGTTAGAACACCCACCCTGCCCGCAAGCGTTTCCTGCACATTCTTCATCACTTTGTATTGTTGCGAACCAGTAAGCCAAAATTGACCGGTCTCCTCGCTTTCATCGCAGAGTATTTTGATCTGTGCAAAGAGTTCCGGCGCATACTGCACCTCATCAATGAGGATAGGCGGTTTGTAGGTCTGAAAAAATAAAACGGGATCGGTTTGAGCCAAGGTACGCGCCATCATGTTATCAAGCGTCACGTAAGTGCGATTCTGCCCCTCGCACAAATGCTTCAGCATGGTGGTCTTTCCTACCTGCCGCGCGCCCGTAACAAGGACCGCCTTGAAAAAACCGCTCATGTGCAGGAACTTTCGCTCAAGCTCTCTCCTGATGTACTCCACAGTATCCTCCAAATTAGAAAATATAAATCCTGCTTTATTTTTTCATATTTTTAACGCTATGTCAAGGCGCTATTCAGATTGCCGCTTTATGTAAAATGGCAGTTTAGCCCTCCAAGATACCTGCGCGTTCTTCGATCAGGCTTGCAAGGCGTTCCTGCAAAGACTCCGGCAGCAGGGAGTTTTGACACAGGGCAAGAAGTTTCCCTTTTCTAGACACCAGCATTGCAATCATTTTTTCAGCAGAACCTCGCGTCATGCCGCATTTCTCTGCAAACGCAAGGAAATCCTTCCTGCGGATATGTGTCTTTTTCCCATTAATGGCAAGGGCGAACTGTTCCGAACTGTTCCTTGTCCTCCGGCATGATGACATTGACCGGTAGCAGGTCGTAGGCGGGAGAAAGCACGTATTTTCCACTTCCTTCTTCCGTTTCAATGAGGGAGAAGTTTTTCAGGTGCATATCCGAATTGCCCACAAGGAATGAAAACACCAAGCGCAGATAGAGCTCGATTATATCGAGCCCTTTGCGGAAGGAATACCGCTCGATGATTTTTGCGCAGCGCTCATAAGAGCCCTTATACTTATCCTGCGTCAGGCGCAGATCGAGCTGACAGAAATCCTCCATCGCCAGCATCTGCATCTTGTTTTTCGTAAAGATGCGATCCACTCTTTTTGTGATGTATGCCAGACTGTCTTTCCCCATGATGAGCGCATGAGGTACGGTGGAGATCCCAGCGGCGTCCGCCATGCACATCACAAGCTGCTCTGCCTGCGGCAGCGCTTCAAATTCCGGAACCTGCGGCTTCAGGATATAACCCGTAGGGCAATTTACCAGCGTGAGCCGTGACGTGTCGCCTTCGGAAAACAAATGCAAAGACAGTTTTTTCTGAACGCCAGGAACGGTATAGCCCTTATTGGTGCTTTCGATTGCAAGGGCTTCAAACGCGGCTTCATCAATGGCAATTTCCGGAAGCTCGGCTGTGCCGAAAAACCGCTTGATACAGCTTTTGTGCCAGCCGGAATCCGTGTTTTCGGTGCGAAGCGGTTTCCCGCAGCATAAACAATTCATATACGTTCCCCCTTGATACTGACATTGCCGATTCCGTCCTTGCAAGCCACCAGCAGCAATCCGAACCTATCTTTGACGTCTATTTTCCAGTTCCGGCTCACAACGCCGAGCAGCCACCCTTCTGGGATCAGTCCGTCAAAGAACGGGAACAGCGTTTTGGATGTATATGTTTTTTCAGAAAGCGGCAAAGTAAGGGATGCGGGGCTTGCATCCTTCCGGCTTAAATACTGCTCGTCGTAGGAGAAGGAATATCCTTCGTCCGTTTCACAAAGCAATCCGGCAAAAACGTTTCGGATATAAACATAGGCTGTTCGGAATGCGTCCATTATTTGTCATCCTTTCTGCCGGGGACGGCTTCCATATCGAACATGGCAAGAGCGGCATTGACCTTATCCATCCGAACCGTTTCTTTTCCCTGCTCCAGCTCCCGGATAAAGCGGAGCCCCAGCCCACTGCGGGCGGCAAATTCCTCCTGCGTCAGTCCGGTGGCTCTTCGGTTTTCTTTGATAAATGCGGCAATCTTATTCATGGTGCTTCGCCTCCTCAATCTGAATCCGCATTTATTTTATACCCTAACGGGTATAAAATCAAGGCGTTAGTATAGATGTTATACCCTAAAAGGTATAAATCTATGCGCTTGCGGGTTGATTGCACCCTATAGGGTATAAAATGGCCCGCCAACGGCACGCTTTGCCGGAAGGGGGCTCATTTTAGATGAATCTTTCAGGCAGCTTTCACCTGTATTTCCGAACCATCTCTGCTCAGCAACGCGAAAGATCAAATGCGCGACGGACTTCAGGTATTCGGTGTGTTTTCCGATATCATCATCGGAAAATCCGACGTTCTCTTCCCATCGATAACCCGGCAAGCAGCAACATGCGAAACAGAAGCCGCCATTGATCGGCTTTTCGAAGTAACTCTGACTTCTTTCACACCTTTTTGGCATAATATGCCGGAATGCGCTACCTCGGTTCCGTCATCCAATGTCATAAATGGGTACATCATAAACTCATACTCCTCACACGCTATGGGGCACAATTTTCGGTTTTCAGATCCAGCGCTCGCCCGAGCTCAGGACTTCCCGCTCTTGCTGGCCGCCCTGTTCTCTGCCGTTTTCAAAGATATCGTCGGTGAATTCGTTCAGGCCGGACAAAAAAGTCTGCCGCACGAATTCCTTGGGCGCAAGGATAACCGCATTGCCAAGCTGCCGAATCACACCCTCATCCGTATTGAAACGAAATCTTTCGGGCAGCAGCACGGCCTGGCCTCTTCCGCTTTCAAAAACCTTCGCAGTATCCATCAGCGATCCCTCCCGTCATGAGCATATGCCATACTGCATATCGTGTGTATCCAAACCGATGTTGTGGACGGCGCTTCTCTCCAATTTAGCCGGGAAAGAGCGCTCGTGCGAAGATCAGGCTCGGCCTTATTGGGGGTGAGCAGTTTACTCAGCAAGCGCCTCATAAGTGCGTCGGTTTTTCTCAATTAGGCGCTTAGAGATTGCCATCACATCCTCGCTATCCGCAGATTGTTCCTTGTCCGCCTGACTGAACGCAACAATAAGATAGCGGGGCACATCATTTTTTTAAATTGACACTCCCCACGGATAAATCCGGGGGATTCTCGGTTCGCTGACCTTTGCCCGCAAGCGGGTCTTACATGGTCTCCCCGAGCGTTAGGTCCGGGCGTGTCCCGCCCTACCGTGCAGAGGTTACGCCAAGAGGCGCAGGCCCTCGGTGAACTGGGCTTGACACCTCTGACAGCCAGGTGTCAAACATCCCATTCCCCTGACACCATTCCATTGTGAACAGCCTGCAGGATGTCGTCGTGTGAATACCTCTGCGCTGTCGCTTGCGACTGTATCTCCGCTTCCTTTAGTTTCAGATAAATTTCGTCTTCAAACCGCATGCGCTTATTCATTTGCGGCGTGTCTGCTTGCGACTTAAGTCGCGGGCGAAAACGCTGCTTCTCTCCTTTCGGTCATGCATCTGTTCTTCGGCTTAAAAACCGGGGTTTTTGAGCCTGTGGATAAATCTGTGAAAAAGCAGCGATAATCGTTGCACCGATGGTTAGCTCTCAGCCTTGGTCCATATATAGCAGCACAGGCAAAGCATGTCAAGGGCCGGCTGGAACTCCTCCCGTACTTGTCGGATATCTCTCTTACCTTACCATGACACCAGCTACTACATCATGCGAGCCTGACTGGGCGTACACGAGGAGCGTCAATCATCCAAAAGGAAATCCAATGCTCGGATAATTTTGATTCCGTCTTGCGTCTGGGTTAGATCGCACTCCAGAGCAATGACGATTTTTTCATAACTATCGCGTATCTTGCGCAGGGGTGCAAGCTCCCGCTCTCTTGTTTCGGGCGCATTCATGGTCTCCGTAACCTGGATATATTTTTTCTCATCTGCTTTTGTGGCAATAAAGTTCACTTCCTGATTGTCTATTTTCCCGATGGCCACATCATAGCCCCGGCGCATCAGTTCAAAGAAAATGATGTTTTCCAGAATATGTCCGCTGTCTCCCTCCCGGAATCCCAGCAGATAGTTCCGAAGGCCAATATCTACAATATAATACTTGCCCAATGTGCGCAGATACTCTTTTCCTTTAATGTCGAACCGCTTAATTTCATAAAAGAAATAGGCGTCTGTCAGGGCTTTGATATACGCCTGGATCGTCTGCACCGCCGGCTTTGTTTTTCGCTTTCCATCCTCCAGCAGGCCCTCGCTGACCAGCGTGTTCCCAATGGATGTAGCGGAGGTATTATTGCCGATGTTGTCCGCCAAAAACATGATGATTCTTCGCAGCAGCACTGCATCGGTGATCGTTCGCTGTCCCTTCCGTTTTTCCCGCTCCAATATATCATTCACAACCGCCGCAGAATACACGCCGTCCAGAACTGCCGTAACACTGTCGATCTCCAATCCAATATCTGCCAGCATGGGCATGCCGCCGAACCGTGCATAGGCGTCAAAGAGCTCCTTGGCGTCATAGATCTCGCCATCGGCATCCTTAACACGCTTTTTTACGCCTCCCGCAGGCGATTTCCTCTCCGTCAGCGTATAACCGTGAAAGTCCAGGAACTCTCTGAAGGATAACGGCAGAACCTTGATCTCCACATATCGCCCGGACAGATAGGTGAAAAGCTCAGAGGAAAGCAGGTAGGCGTTGGAGCCCGTAATGTAAATATCGCAGTCAAAGTCCACCCGGAAAGAATTGACTGCATTTTCCCATCCCGGCACTTTTTGTACTTCATCGAAAAACAAATAGGTTCTTTTATCCGGGCAGATGCGCGCCTTGACATATTCGTAGAATCCTCTTGCGTCCATATCCGGAATGCTCATGGACTCAAAATTCATTTCGAGGATCTGGTCATCGGTCACTCCGCTTTCCCGCAGATGCTGTGCCATCAGCTTCATCAAACTGGATTTTCCGCAGCGCCGGATACCGTTCACAACCTTGATCATTTCCGTATCCTGGAACGCAATCATCCGCTTCAAATAGAGATCGCGTTTACGCAGCCTGTTTTTTTGCATAAGCAGCCGCACCTCCTTCTATAAAATAGCATAACAAAACTTCTTCAAAAATCAAGTTTATAACATCAATCTAATAAACTTTTGTTTTCGAGAAGTTTGTAAGATTGTAGTGGGGTTTGTCGGAGTGTGATGCGCACAGTCAAATCTATTGCTTTTCGCCTCTTTGCAGGTGCTGCACTTGCTTTTTCCTCGCTTCCTTGACGAGCGCCATAACATCATCTTCCGAGGTCAGGCCAGCGCGTTCTGCTTCTCCGGCCATTTCCTGCTGAAGCACCTGCATGGCATACACAGCAGAATTGACAATTCGCACGGTGTTCCCTTCCACAATAAAAGTGACCCGATCACCATTTGACACCCCAAGCACATCACGGACATCCTTTGGGATCGTGATTTGCCCTTTTGCCATGACTTTGGCGCTGTCCACAAACGCATTTGTCAACATGCTTTAGCACCACCTCTTTGTTCTGATGTCCATAAGACGATTAAGAATGGGGCATGGTTTTACTTTTTCGCAAAATATCTTCAGGTGAGGTTCGACCTCATTTGGTCAACCTCTCTTGTTTGATAACCTTCCAGTCAGCGTTCCCGAGCAACGTGCCAAAGAGCTGTTCAACAGATCCAATATGGACGGGAATTTCTTTTGCGCACCTGTCTTTTTTATCTATACGAACGATTTTGGCAGCCGGCTTTCCGTATTTGGTAATGACGACATCTTCCATTTCTGCCAAGTCAACTTCCATCTCCCCCTCCTCCGCGCACAGCTTCCGATACATCGCCTCCGCCCATTCCAGCTTCTCGCGGCTGTCGGCAAATCTCGGCATTTCGTCGATGGTCTTGATGATGTTCTTGTCAGACATATGTGGTCAACCTCCTTGTTTTTCTGACTTCATTCTAAAGGACGAACAAAAGCGGTGCAAGGTTTTACCGCTCATATAACGCCGGGCGGAAAATTTCTTGACTTTTCCCTTTGCAAAAGCAAGGGAGGTTCCAGTTCGCTGCGCGCGGTCTGTTCATTACAAGGTCTTGTATGGGCTCCCGGGACGTCGGGATTCGGGCGTATTCCGCCGAGGGGTTCGCCTATGGCGCGCCGGAGGATGGTGGTGGGAGGCTTTCTCTGCGGGGTTGGCGCGCATGGAAAAGCGCCGGGCCGATTTGGTCAGGCGCTTTGCTGTGATTCGCTTTTCGTTGCGCGGCCCGTCCGGCATGGTCGGGCAGCGCAGGGCTGCGGTTGGCGCCGCGCGTCAGGCGCGCGTCGTCTGGCTCATGACCTCGTCCACGAAGTTGTCCTCGCGCTTTTGCAGGCCCTCGCCCATCTCAAAGCGCGTGAAGCTGACGACGCGGAACTTGCCGCCGATCATCTGCTGGACGGACTTGTCCTGATCCTTGACGAACGGCTGCTCCAGGAGGCAGACCTCCTTATAGTACTTCTCGATGCGGCCGTTGACCATCTTCTCAATGATCGCTTCCGGCTTGGGCTTGGGCTCGTTGAGCGCCTGCGCGCGCAGGATCTCCTTCTCCTTCTCCACGTCCGCCTGGTTCACATCCTCGCGGCTGATGCAGGTGGGACGCGCGGCGGCGATCTGCATGGAGACGTCGTGCATGGCGGCGCGGTCCGCTTCGCCCTCGACGTTCACGAGCACGCCGATCTTGCCGCCCAGGTGCACGTACGTATCCACGACGCCCTCGGCGCGCGCAAAGCGGCGGATGCTGATCTTCTCGCCGATCTTGGCGACGGCGGCGTTGAGCATGGCGTTGATCGTCTCGCTCTCATCGTCCACAAAGGTCTGCTCGAGCAGCTCTTCGACCGTGGCCGGGTTCTTCGCCGCGACCTGGCGGGCGATGGCCGTCACGAGCGCCTTGAAGTCATCCGTCTTGGCGACAAAGTCCGTCTCGCAGTTGACCTCGACGATCACGCCGACCGTACCGTCCTCGCTGGTATACGCGCCGACAATCCCCTCGGCCGCGATGCGGCCGGCCTTCTTCGCGGCGGCGGCCAGGCCCTTTTCCCGCAGGAAATCGACGGCCTTTTCCGCATCGCCCTCGCAGGCGGTCAGCGCTTTTTTGCAATCCATCATCCCGGCGCCGGTGCGCTCGCGCAGCGCCATGACATCCTTAGCGGTAAACATGCTTTTTCCTCCTCGCTTACTCGGCGTCCGCAGCCTGCGCTTCGGCGGCCGGCTCCTCGTCGTTCATCTGCTCGCCCTGACGGCCTTCCAGCACGGCGTCCGCCATCTTGGCGGTGATGAGCTTGACGGCGCGGATGGCGTCGTCGTTGCCGGGGATGGGGTAATCGACCTCGTCCGGGTCGCAGTTGGTGTCGATGATCGCCACGATGGGGATCTTCAGCGTGCGCGCCTCGGCGATGGCGATGTGCTCCTTGCGCGGATCGACCACGAACAGCGCGCCGGGGAGCTTCTTCATCTCCTTGATGCCGCCCAGGTTCTTCTCCAGCTTCATCTGCTCGAGCTTGAGCTGCATGACCTCCTTCTTGGGCAGCAGGTCGAACTGGCCGGTCGCCTCCATCTGCTCGATGCGGCGCAGGCGCGCGATGCGGCCCTGGATGGTCTTGAAATTGGTGAGCATGCCGCCCAGCCAGCGCTGGTTGACATAGAACATGTCGCAGCGGCGGGCCTCCTGCTCGATGGATTCCTGCGCCTGCTTCTTCGTGCCGACGAACAGGATGCTCTTGTCCTCGGCCGCGAGGTCGCGCACGAAATTATACGCTTCTTCGATCTTCTTGACGGTCTTTTGCAGGTCGATGATGTAGATGCCGTTGCGCTCGGTGAAGATGTATTCCTTCATCTTCGGGTTCCAGCGGCGGGTCTGGTG
>ERZ809224.2372-NODE-2372-length-11656-cov-7.690544_pt1 | contig 11656 bp, 10 predicted proteins | sample MGYA00520513_ERZ809224 | MGnify/ENA primary metagenome ERZ809224 (study PRJEB31576, sample SAMEA3212658) | Homo sapiens | biome: human-gut; feature: human gut; material: fecal | place: Sweden | collected 2012 ...
CATCTTAAGTAAAACTATGGCAGAATCCTTAAATAAGGGTTTGAACGCTCAGAACATCAGGGTAATGATGAATGGAAGCAGACAGACAATTTTATCAAAATATCGAATTGATATTGATAAACTAAGCGATGCTCAGTTAAGTGCCTTTATCAGTATTCTGAAAAATAGTGATAAAGATCTTGTGCAAGCAACTGGATATTTTCGAAAGATCTTAAGCAAAGAATCTCGTAGAATCAAGATGAAGAGAGGCCGCAAGATAGCTCGTAAGAATTTACGACAGGAATTACTGCATGGAATTGACGCATATGATGCTGCGGTTCTCTTTGCAAAATCATTCCGTGGTGCAAAAAATGCTGTATATATTGTCCAACGTTCTTCACGATTTGTTGGTAGACAAGCTTTACGTGCATCAAGATATACTAGTAAACAGACTTTGAAAGTCACTGGAAAATTTGCATCCGAATCTACGAAAAGAAAGATCGCACAAAAGCAGATTACATCACGCAAAAAGCTGAAAGCCAAAAATAAAAGAAAATTAGAACGGCAAAATCTTCGAGCACAAAAAAAACTGAAACGTTTTGAAAAGATCAATAACATAAAACAGGCCCCTAAGAGAGTAGCAGGAAAGGCCTTTGAAAAAGTATTTAAGAAAAATTATTCTGAAACATTGGTCGGTAAAGTTACTGGAAAAATCAATGGCGTTTTTGATCGTATTTTTAATGTTTTTGATAAGATCAATGAAATGATCGGCATGATCATCAAAAGAGTTCTCATATTTGTCGGAGGCGTATTACTGCTTGTTCTTGTTTTACAGCTTGTTATGGCTGCATCTGCAGCAATTACAACAACAGTACAGTCATTATTTGAAACAAGTAAAGGTGCAGATGTCTCTGAAAAAGATGTTATGAAATCCGCAGGTGGAGAGATATTGACCGCACTAACGAACAAAGATGAGAAATGGTTGGATGATGATGTCTATGGACTAGGAGGGAAAAAACCGGCAGAAATCAAAGGTAAAAAAATTTATGGTGGAACCGATCCGAAAACTGGAAAGAAGATTGAAATTACAGAATTTGGAGTAAAAGGAGAAGAGATTCCTGGAGTAAGTATCAATTTTTATAATGGAGATGCGTATACAGATATCACAGGAAAAACGCCAAATCCTATTATTGAAGGAAATGATGCGTCTTCAAAATTAAAAAATAGTTCAATTGTTAAAGCACAAAGTTCGTCAGTTTCTATTAAAAAAGCAGCAAACAAAAACAATAATACATCGAAAGATTCCGAGAATACCTATAAAGGCGATAAGATTGTGTATGCAAGTAAAGGAACAGAAAAAGATGGCATCCCAAAAAAACTTGTAGGAAAATATAATACAACAGGATATTGTGCTGGATGTAATGATCCAAAAGGTAGTCGTGCAACATCAACAGGTGTCGCTGCAACCCCTGGAGTGACACTGGCAGTAACAAAAGCCGATCAGGCAGCAACTGGTGGTGGTTATGGGTCCGTATATTTTATTAATGGACATTACTATATTTTACAGGATCTATGTGGTACAGAAGGGAATTTTGATATCTATGTTTCAAATTCCAATTCCTGTGCGCATGATTTAGAATCAAAAGTAACAGCAAAAAATGTATCTGTTTATCGTGTAACGTCAAAAGCTTCTAAACCTGAAACTATTAAAATCAAAGGAAAGACATATACAGGTGTCCATATCACAGATGGCTCTGAGAAAAAATGGCTTCTATTTGATGGAGAAATTGATATTATTAATGGTTCAGGAGTTAGTGGAGCCGCTGGATCTGAACTTCCTATGTCAAATGCAAAAGCAATCTTATGTATGGGAACTGTTTATTTTGATCAGGGCGGAGACAGAGATGATCGATTACTGAAAGCTTATTGTCTTGATTTATGGAATGCTTCTCATAAAGTAAAAGCAGAAGTTAGTGAAATTTATCAATGTCAAGGTTGTAAAGAAGTAAAAAATTATAAATGCAATGATGAAAAAATCAAAAATGCAAAAGGTCCAAATGGAAGAAGCTATGGATTGCTTGATGGAATCAAAGTCCAAAAAGATTCTTATGGAGATGAAGGATGCAAAAAATATTATTGTAACCAAGATAAGAATTCATGGCAAAAATATAAGTATAAAGCATCTGGATGTAAAGGAACCGAAAATAAGCGTGGAAAAGAAACTGATGCAGAATTAACATTAGCAGAAATCAGTAAATATCCAAAATCTAAAAAAGATGAAGAAATAAAGAATGGTTCAGGAAAGATCAATCAGAAAGAAATTGTAGAAGTATCAGCAGAAGAAAAAGCAAAAGCAACTGCTGATCCAACATACAAAGCAAAATGTAAGATTGTTGAAACTTATACAGAGTCTAAGTGTCCGGGACATTATGGATGCGATGGAAAGCATTCTAAAAAATATTGTCCAGGGCATGTAAATCTTAATGTAAATGCATGTATCGTTGGAATTGATAAGGATGAAGCAGTTCAACTATATCAGATCGATCCAGGAGATAATGATAGCAAGGTTAAAGAATATAATAAAATTTCCAAAGAATTAAATGGAGAAACAATCAAATGGAAACATTGGATTGAAAATAACCGGGATATGGTAGAAATGTTTTTTGATGATAACTGGAAAGATACTTATGGTATTGATATAGATTCTTTAGAACAGCAGATCACAGGAGTTTCTTCTTATGATGCATCAGGAACAATGAGTTCTGCGGATCAGAAGAAAATTTTAGATCAGCTACCAACGAATCTTTCTGAAAAACGAAGAAAGATCATAGAAACAGCATTAAGTGCAGTTGGAAAAATTCCTTATCATTTTGGTGATTCAGCTAGTTATCCTGGACTTGAGAAAAACCATTTTGGAACAAAAGCTGCTCCTGATGAAAAAGGTAGAAGCAGAAAAGGGCTTGATTGTTCACACTTTGTTGACTGGGTTTATTGGACTGCAGTTGGAAATAACCTGGGAAATGGGAGCACAGAAACACTGAAAGCAAAAGGAAAAGCGACTAATACTTTAAAACCTGGAGACATCATGGTTCATTTTGGATCGATAAATCATACTGGAATCTTTATTGGTTACACCAAAAATAATCAAATGATTTATATTCATGAATCATCAGGAAAAGGAAATGTAGCTGTTTCAACAGGGGGATACTTTAATAAATCTGGAAATGTAACTTGGAGAAATATGGATCAATATCTAAAATAACAAAAAGAAAAGACCTTCAAAATTGAGGGTCTTTTTTTTATTTTTGTAATTCTTTTTTCGCTTCATCAAGAATCTGATCCAGACTCTTTTCTGGTTCTTTTCTGGTACGTTTTGTCTTTTCTTTTTCAAATCTTAGAATTTCACGCATTCCTTCAAATACATTGTTTGAAAAGTCTTGATCTGGATAACTTTTTAATCCTTGATTTAAATGGTTCATTGTGTCAATTTTCTTTAATACAGTATCCTTGTCTTCTCCAAAACGATGCTCAATCTCTCGGATCAATTCCTGTGTTTTTTTGATACTGTTCGCAAGCTCAAGATTTTCTTGTAGTGTCTGGGTATTCTTTTCTATGATCTCTCGATCCTTCTTTTGTAGCTCATTTAAATGCTGATAATTTGATTCCTGGAATACTTTCTGGGCTCTTTCGTAATAATCCTTTGTGCTTTCATGTTTTTTGGGCTGAGGTAATTCTTTTATTTTTTGCTTGTTCACAGCAGTATAGAATTCTTTAATATCTGTGTGCTTTGCCAAGCTGCCTTTCATCCCACGCGTTAAACCTAATTTCTCCATTCGATCACCATAGCTGTTTTGTAGATTCGCCATTCGTTCTCTGCCATTTAAAAAATGTGCAGCTGATAATCGTTCATTAACCATTGGAATTACAACAGCATGTATATGAGGCGTCGTTTCATCCATATGTAAAACAGCAGAGACAACATTGTCTTTCCCGAAATAGGATTGTAACCATTTGACATTTTCTTTTTTCCATTGCTCAAAATCAAAATCTTTGGGAATGTCTTTTGAACTAAAAGTCATCATTACTTCAATCCCTCTCACAGCATCTTTCCGGATCTTATGGGTTTGATAATATACTGAATCTAAAACTCTTTTGTTGTATTCTTTTATATAATCACTCCCTGGTTCTAACTTGATCAATTCCTCATTTAAATATGATTTCATAGGATCTGCATTTGGAACTCGTCCGCCAATCCTAAAATTGTGTTCCAACTTTCGGCTAAAAGCACCAAGATCTTTTATCTTTTCTGTCGAAACAAATGAATAACATGTTCCCATATTTCTCATCCTTTCTTGTGATTTTTTTATTTAATGTGTATACGTTTTCTTAACAAAGCGTAATAAGTTACGCTTTCTTTTAAAGAAGAAGAATCTATCACAAATATGATGGATAAGATGAAAGATAATTTTATCATTTTTTTAAAAAAGTATTTCCATTAAAGCAGGCAGTTGTTTTCATTTAAAAAGACAGTTCTATCATTCTGCTTTCTCACAATAAACCCATCTCATTCTTTCAATAAAAACCAACCTCACTCAAATAAATAACTATCATAGGATTTCACCTGCTGCCCTCTGTTTTCATTAAAAAAGACAGTGATCCCATGATAGATCAATCAACCCCATCTCAATGAATAAAACTGCATCAGAAAGATGATGAAATAACAGCCCCTGTTTACTTTAAAGGAAAAAGATGCATCAGATATGTGATGCAAAATGAGATATAATGAATCAGAAAGATGAGTCGTGTTTTCATTAAAATAGGAAGAAATGCACCATAATAATGATGCAAGATCTAATAAAAATGAAGCACAAAGATGGTGCAAAAAGGTCACTTACTCCTGTTTGTTTCAAAGAAAAGAAAAAGAATGCATCAGAAAGATGATGCAATATATAGAAGAAATGCATCAAAATAATGATGCAGATCATGATGAAATACCATTTTCTTTTAAAGAAAGAGTGTATCAGGAAGAGATTGATATAAAAATGCATCAGAACAGTGATGCAATTCTTGTGGATTGAAAGAAAGACTGCTGCCACCATCTCCATCTGCATCATAAAAGTGAGTCATAAATGGCAGCAGAAGTAGGTGAGTCCTTTTCCAATCCCCTGTTTGTTTTAAAGAAAAAGCCGCCCTTGTTTCTGTTGAAAGAAAAAGGACAATGAATCAATAAGATGATGAGTGCGTAAAAAAAGAATAGAATCCGTAAGGATTCTGCTGCCGAGAATTGAAATGAACCATAATAATGATGCCCCATGCGGCAGCAGTGATCAATGCCCGATCTCATGATGCAATGCATCCCCCTTTTTTTAAAAAATAAACACCGCCCCCTCTCCTTTGAAAAAAGAAGAATGTGAAAGGAATCAACAAGATGAGTCGTAATGAGAAATAAATATAACAACCTGAAAGAGTTGCATCACAGGATGGATCAAAAGTTAAAATGAACCAGAAAAGTGATGCACGTTTTCTTTAAAAGAAAAAGGAACCTCATGATGCAAAAAATGAAGATCAAATATCTCATATTTGTATTAGAGAAAGTTTTTATTAAAAAAAGAAGTTGGAGGTAGTTTATGAAACTAAAAAGAATTGTGATCGCCGTGATGGCGATGGTAATGATGTTGTGCAGTACAGTAATGGCAGCAGAGGGTGGAAAACTGGATATTAAGTTAACCGATACAGATCTGCTGCCCGGATCGGTCAAAATACAGATCATTGATACAAACACAGAACAGAAGTATGAAGTTAATCTGAAACGAACCAATGGGTATCATCAGAAGATTTCCTTGCCAGCAAGTGATTATCGCATTGATGGAAAAGAAACAAAAGATTATGTATTGGATGATACAAGTTTTGATATAGCTGTTGGAGAGACAACAAAAATAAGTCTTGATAGCCAGTCTACACAGGGAAGATCATTTTCCGATGGAGTGATCAAAATGATCCGAAAGAATAAGACAAATATCTTGTTGTTGGCAATCGTAGCGATCGGAATGGCTGTCGTAAAGAAAAAAGAAGATGACATCAAAGGATAAGAAGGTCCCGGAAGTGATCCGGGATCTTTTTGTATTTGAAAAAGTACAATGTTTTTTTCTTTGGAGGGGATAAATCTCTCATATTCATAATGTAAGATGATAATAGTTGTTTTAGAAAAGGAGAAAAGTTATGAAGTACTATTACAACGCACAAATTACAGAATTTGAATGGGAAGGAGAAACAGACTACAATATTGAAATTCCGGATTTTGATGAAGAGTTTCCTGTTTTTGAAAATTTTGGAGAACAAGTTTTTGGCGGAGTTTATCAATTTATCCAAGAAAGTTTTGAAAAACAACTTGCATTAATGAAAAGAGAAGGAAAAATCCCTACACCGATCTCAAATGGAGAAGTGGTGTGCTCCCTGTCAAGAGGACAATAAAAAATAATAAATTTTTGTATCGTCAGCCATGTTATGGCTGGCGATATTTTATGCTGCTTTTGTGTATTGCTTATGATATTCCATTGGTGTCATTACATGTAGTTTTCTTTGAAGTCGTTCATTGTTGTAATAATCTATGTAATTAACTATCGCTGTAATCAAAAAACTTCTATCGTTAAAACGCTGTTTATAATACATTTCTCGTTTTAGGATTCCCCAGAATCCTTCCATTGGTCCATTGTCAATGCAGTGTGCAACTCTGGACATACTCTGTTTCATATGATGATTTTTTAATCTGGTATAAAACTGTGCGCTTGTATACTGAAATCCTCGATCAGAATGAACCAATGGATGTGCATCCGGCTCCAAACGAACAGCCTCATCAAACGTATCCATGACTAATGGATTATCATTATGATCTCTGATTTTAAAGGCAACAATCCTTCTATCGTATAAATCTAAAATAGCACTCAGATAAACTTTGTGAACTTCTATTCCGTTGTAATATTTAAATTCAGAAACATCTGTAAGCCACTTTTCATTCGGTTTTTCAGCGTGAAATTCACGGTGTAAATAGTTCTTTGCTATGTGATCAGGATTTCTGTCTCCTCTGGTACAACTCTTAGGTTTCCATTTAATATTTGATTTTATATCGTATTTCCTACAAATACGAAGTACTCGTTTATCATTCACATGAATTCCTTTATGTCCATCTAATTCATCACGAATCCTTCGGTATCCCATATCTGGATGCTGGTTATGAATCCTTTGGATTTCAGTGGATAGTCTTTCGTTTCGAAGTTCATTATTACTTTTCGGATATTTTACCCAGCGGTAATACGCAGAACGTGTAACATTAAGATATTTACAAAGTCTATCTATGGGATAATGCTTAGTAGACGATAGTTTTTGGATGGCTTCATATTCGGCTAACCGATGGATTAAAGATAGCGCCCCCTCCTTTCCAGTTCTCTGACTTTTTTTAACAGATCATTCTCCATTTGTAAGTCTAGATTTCTTCTTTCTAGTTCAGCTATCTTGTCACGTAGCTCTTCTTCAGGTGTTCTGCTTGGAAGAGAAGCTATACGACGTCCACGTCTGTCTTCCAGACCCGCTTGACCCATCTTTTCGTATCGTATTACCCAATTGCGAACTTGTTGATAGGAACAATCATATTTGAGTGCCATTGCACCATAATTCTTATCATTTGCAAGACAATCTGTTACTATTTTTAATCTCTCATCAAGTGTAGTGTTCTTTGCTTTTTTCATGTAAGCACCTCCAGTGGATGTTTTTAATATTCCACCAGAATTATACACCTTAATCCAATCAATGAGCTGTTTGCGAGAACGAATTTTATATTTTATACAGATATCTTGAAGGGAACCTTCTTTATTAAGATAATCGTTTACAGCAGACATTTTTAAATCTTTTGAATAAGATCTGTTTTTGGATTGATAGAGTAAGCCGGTAGGTCCCTCATACTGATAAATTGAAAGCCAATTTCGAATAGTCTGATGATTAACTCCTAATTCTCTTCCAGCTTGGCATATACCAATTTCCCCTGCAAGGTAGCGTTCAACTATTTTTACTTTTTCTACAGGATCTATTTTACTTTTCCTAGACATGAAAATCCCCCCATATAGGACTTTTATATTTCATTGTCCTATATGAGGGTAGCATATCAAAGATGCTTATCGCGATTTTTTGCTGACTTGGAGAAAACAATTTGATCGAATTACGAACGATGTTTTAAAAGAAAACGTATCAAACTGGATCATGTTTGAATTGGATCTGAAAGAAGGCCAAAAGAATCTAAGAGAATCAGAAGATGCTTTTGCGAAGTTTGAAAAAGAACATAAAGAACATGAAGAGGAAGAAAGAAAAAGAAGAGCGGAAATGACAGATGGAGAGATTATAGAAGAAATTCGCACAAGGCATCCTTATATGACGGAACATCAAATAGAATTGCTTGCTGAGGTTTATCGTTTTATATAAGTTATGACATCCCTTCATCTCTCATATTTAAAGAAAAAGAGACGAAGGGAGAAAACGATATGATCAAAAGAGTGTTTAAAATCATCCTGATCGCATCCGCCATTATTTTATTTCTTGATACCATGCAAAATAAACTTGCAGTTAATGCAGCTTTAAGAGAAGCGAAAGTCACAGAGGTATTAAATGGAAATACGATCAAAGTGTGGATGGATAAAGAAGGATATGAGGAAACTGTTCAACTGATTGGGATCGATCCAAAAAACGGGGCGCAGGAATACGTGCATTCTTATTTTGAAGAAAACGGGAATACTGTATACTTGCAGTCAGACAAAAATGACGTTGGTGGAAAAAAGCATAAGAAGTTAAGATATGTCTGGGTAGAGAAACCGAAAAAGATAAATTCAATGATGTCGGTTCGGTATTCTATGTTGAATGCCATGATGATCGAAGATGGATATGCTACACCAAAAGAAGAATATGGAAATGTCAAATATCAGGAAGATTTCCAAAATATTTATGAACAGGCATTTTGTGATGAATAATGATCAGAAAGACTTGGCTAATTAAGGCTGAGTCTTTTTTTTGTGCCATTTTTTTATATGTGAATAATTTTTTTTACCAAATCTCTCATATTTAAACTAGAAGATATTATGCGAGAAAGGAGGAAAATTATGTCAGTTGAGGAAGAATACAAATTCAGTGGAAAGCCAATCTATCAGACATTCCACAATCAGGATTATTACATCTATAAATTTGAAATTGCAAATAAGGAGAAAGAGGTTGTATCCATCAAAGGGAATATTGGACAATTAGAACGTAATCGTACTTATATTGTCCATGCAGACCAAAAACAGGTTCATCCAAAATATGGAGCTTCATATTCAGTGAAAGCAATTTATATGGATAAGCCTCATGGAGCTGATGAAACAAGAGCATTCCTCCAGGAAATCTTATCTGATCGACAAGCATATAATTTATGCGATGCATATCCAGATATCATAGATCGGATCTTACAAAACAAAAATGTCAATCTGTCAAAGATCAAAGGCGTTGGAAAAAAAACATGGGGAAAAATTGAAAAGAAGATCAAGGAGAACTTCATCTTTTTTGATATTGTCAATGAGCTGGATGGAATGTTTGATTTTAAGATGATCAAGAAACTGTTTGACCAGTATCATTCGAAAGAAATGATCTTTCAAAAACTTTCTGAGGACCCATATCGTTGTCTTTGTGAGATTTCCCGTATTGGATTTAAAAGAGCAGATGAGCTTTTATTAAAGGCAGAAGAGTATTTTTCATCCAAAGGAAAGAAGGCACCGATCAAGTTTTATGAAGAGGACCTAAGATATAGTGAAGGACGCTGCAAAGCATGCATTGATTACCTATTGCAGAAGAATGAGGATGATGGCAGCAGTCGGATGAAGATCAGTTCTTTAAAAAAAGCTATCATTGACCTGATCCCAGAGTGTGCAGATTATTTTCAGGTATCCATTGAAGATGACCGCATGTTTTTCTGCTATACAGACAAGGATCAAGAACATTACATCACAAGAACAAGGATGGCTTACATGGAAGCCTATATTGCAAAGAAGATTCATATTTATTTAGAAAGCCGCCCAATCCTGTCCCGCCGATGGAAAGAGATCGATCCGGAAGATTATAAGGTTGGAGATGGATTTATGCGATCAAAAAAACAGCTATCTTTATTAAAGACTTTAAAGAACAATAACATCATCATCTTAAATGGACCTGCTGGAACTGGTAAAAGTGCAACCATTACAGAAGTTATTGAAGTAGCAAAAGACCTGAAACTTTCTGTTGAGTTAATGGCTCCAACCGGAAAAGCTGCAAAAGTTCAGGAAGAGTATACTGGATTACCTGCATCAACCATACATCGTGGACTATGTTATACAAAAACAGGAGAAGTAGGCAAATTTGAAAGAGAATCCATTGATTCTGATCTTTTGATCATTGATGAAATGTCTATGACAGATATTTATCTAACTTATCATATCATGAAACGATTAGATTTTCGAAAATGTAAGGTGATCATTGTGGGAGATGATGCACAGCTGCCATCAGTAGGAACAGGAAATATGCTGCATGATCTCTTAAAATCCAAAGATATCCCTAAGATCACATTAGATACCGTATATCGATATGATGACAATGGAATCATGAAGGCTGCAACAGACATGCGAAAAGGAAAGGAATTTTTACCATCTGACCTACAGGAAAATGATGTCTTTACTCTGGGAGATGATAACAATTATGTTTTCTACCAGACAAGTGACGATGTACTACTAGCCAAGACTCTGTGTTTATATAAGGCATTATTAGAACAAGGGCGTGATCCAGAGGACATTCAGGTCTTAACCGCATATAATAGTGGAAAATTTGGCGTTGATACATTAAATCGCTATTTCCAATGGTATGCAAACCCATGGAAGGAAGATGATGATGTGATCAAGTGTGAAGATTGGTATTACCATGTCGGAGATTTTGTCATGAACATTAAGAACATTTATAATCCATGTGATGAAGATGGACATATTTTAATAAATGAAATGATCGCAAATGGTGACAGCGGGTATATCACAAGGATTGAAAAGAAAGATTTTTGGATTGATTTTAACGGAAGAACCTACAAAATGAATCAGGGCGCATTAGAAAATATGAAGCTATCTTATGCGATTACTTATCACAAAAGTCAGGGTAGCAGCATTCAAACTCCGATCATCATTACCCCTGCATCTCATCAATACATGTTAAATTCGAATCTGATGTATGTAGGTGCCAGTCGAGCAAAGAAAAAATTATATCATATCGGAGCAGCAGAAGTTGTGAATCGATGCGTTCATAAGCACAGTAACTGGACAAGAAGCACAAATTTCAAATACATGTTCAATTGTGAAGAGAAATTTTTAGAGCAATTATTGAATAAGTTTACATTAAACGAAAAAGTGGCATAGCAGGTGTTTATGCCATTTTTTTTATATGTGAAAAATGAAAAATGAATTTTCTATCATATTTATAGTAAAGAGGAATATTAGAACGGAGGATTCACGAACCCACAGGCAAGCCAGTGGGATTGATATTTAAAATCAATCTCATCGGAACTACCTGTAAGACTGACAGAATATCGTTAGCCTTAAGTGAATAGCCTAAGCGCAATAGAATGCGGTAAACCAGCTGACATGAACTATTA
>ERZ809224.2377-NODE-2377-length-11640-cov-5.156323_pt1 | contig 11640 bp, 8 predicted proteins | sample MGYA00520513_ERZ809224 | MGnify/ENA primary metagenome ERZ809224 (study PRJEB31576, sample SAMEA3212658) | Homo sapiens | biome: human-gut; feature: human gut; material: fecal | place: Sweden | collected 2012 ...
ACAGATTATTTTTTCTTTATTACGTGGTTTGCCCTGTGTTTAAGCTGCGGCGGGTAATTTTTAAAGGAGCCGGGGAAGAATGGTAAATACGGAACGAAAAGTTGATTATGAAGATATTATTGATTTCGGTGAATGGATATCAGCATTGTACAGAAGGCTGGGCGGAATCATTTTGGTGACAATTTTGTGTGCAGGCGCCGGATTTTGTTATTCAGAATTTTTAGTGACACAGCAATATCAGGCATCAGCGACGATGATTGTCAATTCCGGATATCGAAATACGGACTATGTCACGCAGGATCAGCTCACAACCTCTGCGTCACTGGTAGAATTATACGGGATCATCATTAGAAGCGATGTTGTGATGGATACTGTTTACAAAAATCTGCAGGGAAAAGATGTGAATGGGGACACAGTAACGGGTATTTCAGTTACTTCCGTCAACAATACGCAGGTTATGGTGATTTCTGTCAATGCGACCAGCGCCGGATACGCACTGGCAGTCTGTGAAGAAATCACGAATGTGGCGCCGGATGTGATTATGAAATATATGGGGGCCGGTTCCATAAGTTTATTATCTGCGGCCTCGGCGAGCAGCGCTCCTGTTTTACCTGATACCTTAAAAAATACGGGGAAAGCAGGCTTATTTGGTTTTGTGGCTGCCTGCGGCATAATTATCTTAATAACTCTGCTGGACAATAAGGTAAAAAAAGAAGAGGACCTTGTGCGCATGGATCTTAATTTGCTGGGAGTGCTGCCCGGTTTTGAGTGGGAGGAGAAGTAATATGTTTAAAACAAAAAGAAAAGAAAAACAAGTGCTTCGGCTGGCAAATTCCCGTGCTTCCGCCCAGTATGCAGAAGCTTATAAAACACTTGGGACAAATATTGATTTCCTTGCAGAGCAGAACTGCTGCAGAAGTATCATGGTGACAAGTCCCATGCCGGGGGATGGAAAGACTACGGTTGCAGTCAATTTGGCTTATACTTTAGGAAATGCAGGGAAAAAAGTCATTCTTATAGATGGAGATATGAGAAAAGGCTCCATTGCCTCCTGCTTTTGTACAGACAGCAGCACATACGGACTTTCAGAGCTTCTGTCAGGCAAACAGGTTTTGACGGATTTTATCATCCAACGGCCTGATCTGAAAATAGATATTGTGACAGCCGGCAGGCTGCCGATAAATTCCTCCGAATTAATAGGAAGTACAGGTATGAATGATATATTGTGCAAGCTTGGTAAGCTGTACGATTATATTATCATCGATACTCCGTCCGTTTCCCTTGTTACCGATGCGGTAATGATGAGCCGTGTGACAGACGCAGTCATTATCGTTGCCCGGGCCGGCGCTACAGAAAAACAGGAGCTGGACCTGTGCAAGAAGAAGCTTGAAGCCGTGAATGCGCATATCTTAGGCGCCGTATTAAACGATTACAAACGCAAAAGCCGTTTGCGCAGGAGCAAAAAATACTATTCGGTATAAAACGTAGATTGGAGAACAGACAATGAGAGAGAAGAAATTAAACGGTACGGTCATTGTTACCTACCGATGCAATGCACGCTGTACCATGTGCAATCGATACAAAGCTCCGTCTAAGCCGGATGAAGAAATCAGTGTGGAAACCATAAAAAAACTTCCCCGGATGTATTTTGCGAATATTACGGGCGGAGAACCGTTTATTCGAACAGATTTAAAAGAAATCGTCAGGGAGCTGTATAAGCGCTCAGATCGTATTGTTATTTCCACAAACGGATTTTTTACAGATCGCATTCTTGATCTTTGCAGGGAATTTCCAGGCATTGGAATCCGTATTTCGATTGAGGGATTGGAGAAAACCAATAATGAAATCCGCGGCCTGGAGGATGGATTTCGCCGGGGATATACTACGCTGAAAAAATTGCGTGAGATGGGGATGAAGGATGTAGGCTTTGGAATGACCGTACAGGATAAAAATGCGTCCGACCTGGTTCCGCTGTATGAGTTGAGTGACAAGCTGGGAATGGAGTTTGCAACGGCAGCTCTGCACAACAGCTTTTATTTTGTTGAAACCAGAAACAGGATTTGTGACCGCCCGATGGTGGCACAGAATTTTGAAGATTTGGTCAATAAGCTGCTGGCATCGGGCAGTCCGAAAAAATGGTTTCGGGCTTATTTCAATCACGGGCTTATCAACTACATTTATGGACAAGAGAGGCTGCTGCCCTGTGATATGAGTTTTGACACTTTCTTTATTGATCCTTACGGAGATGTGATGCCCTGCAATGGAACGAAAGATAAAGAAGTCATGGGAAATCTAAATCGGCAAAGCTGGGATGAACTGTGGAACAGTCCGGAAGCTGATCAGGTGCGAAAAAAGGTACGCTGCTGCAGTAGAAACTGTTGGATGATCGGCTCGGTGTCTCCGGCCATGCACAAGTATATCTGGAAGCCGGCATGGTGGGTAATCCGCCATAAAATGAAATTCTGGACAATGAAAAAATACAGTATGTATGAGAACAAAATAGTCAGGGATTATCGTGACGGAAAAGTAACCAGAGAAGAGCTGGATGCCTGCTCTACCTGCGATTTCTGTGCGGATGTTCAAAACGGGCTATGAGAACTGTTTCAAAAGAGAAATACTTTTCGTATTAGTACAGAGGAATGAGAAAATGAAAGTAGCGGTAATTACAAGACATTTCATTACAAATTACGGTTCACTGCTTCAGGCAATGGCAACCCAGGAGGCTGTTCGGCGTTTAGGACATTCCTGTGAAATCATTGATTATATACGTGAGGATGAAAGCTTTTGGCAGAGGGAAAAGACTCTGTTGAATAGAAAATCCAGTTGGAATCGCAATAAGCCAAGAAGGGCGCTTTATCTTGCTCTTCGTCAGCCGGAAAGCATTGCGTCCGGGAAAAAATTTGACAGGTGGCAGAAGCAATATCTGAATCTGACGAAAAGATATACAGATCTGGAACAGTTATGCAGCGAGCCGCCTGAAGCTGACGTGTACATGACGGGCAGCGACCAGGTTTGGGGACCTGTTGAGAATGGAAATTATGACAGTGCATATTGTCTGTCATTTGTGAATTGCAGCCGCCGTAAAATTGCCTATGCTGCCAGCTTTGGACATGCAGAGTTGACAGAGATTCTCAGAGCTTATTATGAAGCATGGCTTATTGACTATCACCGGATTACTGTCAGAGAAGATGGCGCTGTAAAAATGCTTGGAACACTCGGAATCAAAGCGTCTCAGGTCCTTGATCCGACACTTCTTCTTGACACATCCTACTGGGAGCAATATTTCAAGCCGATACCGCACACAAAATATATTTTGATCTATCAGATTCATAATGACAGAAGACTGAGTGAATATGCAAGAAAGGCGGCAAGGAAGAAGGGGCTGCCTCTTATTCGGCTGTCCGTTTCTTTTCATCAGATTTCAAGGGCGGGAAAGCTTATATGGGCTCCGGATCCGGGAACATTTCTTACTTATATAAAAAATGCAGAGTGTATGATTACAGATTCTTTTCACGGAACGGCATTCGCCATTAATTTTAATACTCCGTTTATCGAGGTAATGCCAAATAACAAAACCGGTACACGCAACAAGAGTATTTTACAATTAACCGGTCTGCAGAATCGTATCCTACAAAAAGAAGAGGATATTGCATTGGTTGACCAGGAGATAGATTTTCAATATGCGAATAGAATACTTGAAGAAAAAAGAAAAGAATCGCTTTGCATATTAAAGGATATGATAGAAAGTTGACAGAGGAAATGTGTAAGGAAGGGTTATTCATATTCAAAAAGAAGTGGCTGATATTTCCGGCAATCTTCCTTTTGAGCATTCAGTTTTTCAGTGAAGTTCCTTTTTTGTATAAACTGGATCAGACAGGGCTAAAACATATACTTGCAGTGGCAATTTGCTTTTGGGGACTTTGTACTGATGTCAGGGGATTTCAGATTAAAATAAGAAATTTTTCTTCTGAGATTAAGACGGTATGCATGGTTACGGCGGCCCTGGTTTTTATTTCTTTTATCTATATGTTTGTCAACGGTTTTTCTTTCGGCTGGATATCAGAAATGTATTACTTATTAGTTCCGGTCTTTTTTGTGTATTCAATATTTAAGTATGATTGTTCTATCGAGCATCTGGAAAAAATTATGGATATGTTCCTCTATAGCATGATATTTGGTTTTATCTTCTTTATTCTGAAAAGAATTTCAGCGGGTCAGCTTGGTACGGTTTCTTTTTTGGACTCCAGTTCACCGTTTGAAATTGAATGTGCGCACATTTTTTTGATGCTCTACATTTTTTATACATTTGAAAATAACACATGGAAGCGAATTTTGTCCGGCTTTTTCTGTGTTCTGGCATGGAAACGTGTGTGTCTATTATACCTGGTTTTTGTAACTTTGTTTCATGGACGAATCAGCAGGGAAAAACCGGTTTCTAAATATTTACTGATGGCTATGACGCTTGGCCTTGTTTTACTTCCCACCGTTGTTCAATTAATTTTGACAGACGGCTTTTCCAACTGGTTTACAGCAGCCACAGGTCTGGATCTGCACAAATTTCTTATGTTTCGATTTGAGACAATCGTCACTGCGTTTGAAAGCGGAGTGCCCAGTCGGGGACTCGGCACATATCTATATGTGGATGTGCCCTGGTACGATCATTTTGTACGTGTCAGTATTCATAATGATGCAGTCAGACTTTATTTAGAGACATCTGCTGCAGGTCTGCTGATTTTTGCAGGCGGAATGAGCAGTATCGTTAAGAAGCAGTATTCTTTTATTGTGATGCTGTTTATGTTCATCGAAATGTCAGTTTCACATTTTCTGGGAAATGGTTCTCTGCCGTTTTGGATTGTTGCATATAGTATGATTTTTTGCTTTAACAGATATCCGCAAGGGTCTTCAAGAATGATAGAGATGGAGTAGGTCAATGAAAAAAATCGGTATCATAACAGTCTATGAAACAGAAAATACCGGTAGCGTTTTACAGGCCACGGCATTGAAAAATGTTGTGGAAGCTATGGGGTATTCTGTATTATTTATTTCAACGAAAAATCGATATTCCGTTCACTCACTGAAATGTCTGACAAAAAGCATTGTCAAGGCAGTGATTCGCCGTAACCGCGTCCGGGATTGCTGGACAAAGTACTGGTATTATGAACATTATATTAATCATACTTTTCAGACGATTCTTCCGGAAAATGTTCCGGTTGAGGGACTGGAAACGATTATTATTGGAAGTGATACTGTCTGGGATGTAGCATCAAAGTATTTTGAGGAATCATGCGGAACTTTTTGGGCGCTGGACTGGATGGACATCCCTATTGTCACATATGCGGCCACTATAGCAAATACGGCATACAGTAAACTAAATGAGCTGCGCTATCCGGAAGATGCATTGAAGCGATATAAGGCAATCAGTGTCCGTGATCAGTATACAGAAGGGTATATTGAAGCAAAGCTTGGCCGGAAAGTGCCGATTGTGTGTGATCCCACATTATTACTGCCGGCTGAATATTACAGGAAGAAGTGTTTCAAGGTGGAAGAAAGATATTTACTGCTTTATCTGTTTGATGAGCTGAAAGGGAGCGTGAAACAAGAAGTCCGCAGATTTGCCAACAAGAAAGGGCTAAAGATTATTTCTCTTGGCAAGCACATTTTAGGCTCTGACCAGTGGGTATCCGGCACAATAGAAAATTTTCTTTCTTATTTTGATTCAGCGGAATATATCATTACAAATACATTTCACGGAACTGTATTTTCAATATTATTTAACAAGTCGTTTGTCTCACTGGATTACAATAAAAACAAGGTTACGGAATTGATGTGCGGATTTGAGCTGTCGAAAAGACTGATTTCATGCAATGTTTCTGCAGTTTTAGAGCAGAGAATAGACTATAGCCGAATTAATAAGCAGATCATCAAAATGCGGAACGAGTCGATGCAGTTCCTTAGAAAAGAGTTGATACCTGGAGGGAAATTGGTATGGGATTAAAAGATAAATTAAAAGAAAATGATTTGCTGCGCCGCATGGTAAAAAGAGTCAAGATATATCGGGAGTTTTGTGAGGATGCTGCAGCTTTTTCCGACTATTATCTTGAAGAATCAGAGAAAAAAGGTGATGTGAGATATAAAATCATGTTGTTGGTTCACAGCATTGAAAAGGGAATGTGTATGGCAGAGCCCAGGCCATTCGGACATAAAAAGGTCAAGGAATTGCTTGCCATATTATCCGCATATCCTGATAAAGGCGGGTTTGAATATGGTGTGGGCTGCGGAATTTTGAGAGCCTGGCTGTCGTTCTTTCAGGAGCATGGCTGGGAGAAAGAAGAGGGGTGCGAACCGGTTCAAAGATTTTTGGAGGGGTGTACGGATCGTGGTCTGAAGGCAGGAAGTAAGGTTGTGAGCAGACCAAATGTTACGGAAAAGAGTTCTTTTGAAGAGGTTCTTTTTTCAAGACATTCTGTAAGAGGCTATCAGAAGGAGAAGCTGAGAGAAGAAGATATCAGCTTTGCATTGAGCTGCTTTGCAAAAGCTCCCACAGCGTGCAACCGTCAGATGTGTAAGGTTTACCAGATCGAAAATGCCAGGATAAAACATTTGTTAGATAGCACAGTTATGGGAATTAGTGGTTTTGATACAGATACGGTTCACTATTTTATCGTTACATATGACATAGCGGCATTTGAATATTACGGTGAACGAAATCAGGGCTATCTGAATGCAGGGCTGACAGCGATGAATTTCGTGTATGGTCTTCATGCCAGGGGGATTGGTTCCTGTTTTCTGCAATGGTCTAATAAAACCAGTGAGGATACAAAAATCAGAGGTGCAATGGGCATTTCCAAAAGTGAGCGTATCGCCGTTGTAATAGGAGCAGGGTACTATCCGGATAAATCCACAATTCCCTGTTCCTGCAGAAAAAGTAAATCGGATATTTTCAAAGTGATAAAGTAACCCATAGTTTTATGGAAGGAAGAGCGAGAATAACAAATATATGAACAGTGCTAAGAAGAACTATATATATAATACGGCATTCAGTGTACTAAATATGATCATTCCGCTTATTACGGCGCCTTATCTGGCAAGGATCCTGGGAAGTGACGGTGTAGGTGTCTACACTTTTTATTTTTCTATCGCGCAATACTTTACCATCCTGTGTAAGCTTGGATTGACAAATTATGGCACAAGACATATTGCCGCCATCAGAGATAATAAGGAGGCTGCCAGAACAGAATTTACAAATTTGTATGCAATGCAGCTTTGTGTGACGCTGATGGTGTCAATCTGTTATTTTGGCTATGTGATACTGCTTGCAGAAAACAAAGAATTGGCAGGCATATTTGGCATATGGGTTATTTCTGCAGGCTTTGATATCGACTGGTTGTTATTTGCCCTGGAGGAATTTAAAGAGGCCGCCATCAGAAACTGCTTTGTTAAGATTGCGGCAGCGGCAGCAGTTATATTTTTTGTGAGAGGCGCCGATGATGTCTGGAAATATGCATGGATTACAACGGTCGGTTATGCAGGGGGATATGTTTTTCTGTGGAGCAGGTGCAGAGGGTATATCGCGGTGAAGAGCGTTGATATAAAAACCGTCTTTTCTCATATAAAGCCCTGTTTCATTTTGATGATTCCAGTGATTGCCCTGAATATTTATCGTACTATGGATAAGGTGATGCTTGGAATGTTCAGCAGTATGAGCGAAACCGGTCTCTACGAATATGCCGAAAAATTGATTTACTGCCTGACTGCATTTATTTCATCTCTTGGTACTGTGATGATGCCTAAAATGTCTAACTTTATTGCAAAAAAGGATATGAAATCTGTTTCAGCCTATATGTTTGACTCTATGGCGTTTATTATTTTTTTGTCCAGCGGTATGTGCTTTGGAATTGCAGCAATATCTAACAGCCTCATTCCCTGGCTGTATGGCGCACAGTTCGCAGGAAGCACTATTTTGTTGAAATTGCTTGCCGTCACATTGATTTTTATAGCGTGGGGAAATGTAATACGGACACAGTATGTGATTCCGGGCAGGCGGGATGGCATATACATTGGTTCGATTACGACAGGTGCGGTTGTCAATCTGTTTGTCAATGCTCTTTTGATACCGCGATATGATGCAATTGGCGCCTGTGTCGGAACAATTGGCGCCGAATTTTCTGTTGTGCTTTTCCAGGGAGTTTTTTTACACAGAGAACTGCCTTATCTTGAATATCTGAAAAAAACAGCTCCTTTTCTTGGAATGGGAATGGCAATGTATGCGGGGTGCAAGGTAATAGAATGGAAGCTTGGCCCTGGCTTTTTCACTATGATGATACAGATGATCTGCGGCGGCATAGCTTATGTCGCGGTATCTTACGTTTACTTCAGCAAGGTTTTGAGGATGAAAGTGTGATGCTTTTCCAGGTAGTTTTCGAATGCTTTTATGATTGGTTAAGAGGTATGATTATGGGGAAATTTTTTATTCGACGATTATCTATAGTATTTATCTTGTGCATCCTTCCCAATCTGGTGAATATCAGCGCCTGTGCAGAGGAGGATACCGCGAATGCTAGGACGATATATAACTATTTTGTGTCATGCATGGAAGATGGAGAGATTGCGGAATGCGTTGTCAAGGACGGATATCAGGTGATTTTTGACGGAAGGGCGTCCGCCAGTAAATTTTTCAGCATCGACATTCCGGTAATAAGTGATCAGGAGATCACGGTAGCAGTAGAGGTGATTTCCGGAACGGTCAGCGGCTCTTCCGGACCGGAGTTTACTAAGTTTGCGGAAGACCCTCGTCTTATCATTGACGGAGTGGATTCAAAGAATTGGGATAAGCTTTCAGATAAAAAATGGATTTATACGGTTCCGGCAGGAACTGGAAAATTAAAATTGGGATTTTATATCAATCAGGGTTATTCTTTTAAAAAACATACGATAGCAGTTACCGTTACGGATGCTACTCTGATTGACGGTTATTATGGCGAATATACGCCCGAAACATATAATTATTTTGTATCGGAAGTGGAAGACAGAGAAATTGCGGAATGTGTTACTAAGGAGGGGTGTCAGGTTATCTTTGACGGCAAGGCGTCTGTCAGCAGGTCGTCCAGTATTAGTTTGCCTACCATTAGCGAGGGAGCGTATAAAGTAGCGATAGAGGTGGTCTCGGGTACGGCTCAAGGTTCATCCGGTGCGGAGCTTACCAAATTCGTGGAGGACCCCTGCCTGATGATCGATGGAGTTTCATCAAGAAATTGGGATAAGCTTTCAGATAAAAAATGGATATACACAGTTCCGGCGGGGACTAAAACGCTGAAGTTTGCTTTTTATGTCAATAAGGGATATACGTTTCGCGAACATACCATTGCGGTTACAGTAACAGGCTCTGAATTGATAGACAATTATTATGATGAATATTTTTTACCTGGCCTGACGGGAGAGGAAGGTAACGATGCAGATGAAGATGAGAGCATTTACAACCAATTTGTATCAGGCGTAGAAAATGGAAAACTTACGGAGATGGTCACAAAAAAAGAACACGAAATCATTTTTGACGGTCAGGCGTCAGCCAGCCATTCTATGTACATTTCCCTTCCTTCTGTCGGATCAAAAGAGATTACCGTTGCAATAGAGGCTGTGTCAGGTACTTCAAAAGGCTCGGATTCTGTCTATGAAACGAAAATCACGGAGAATCCCTGTCTGGTGGTTGACGGAGAGATAACCAGAAGCTGGGATAAGATTTCCGATGAAAAATGGATTTTCACTGTACCGGCGGGAGCGGGCTCTCTTCAGCTTGGCTTTTTTATTAACAGCGCCTATACTTTCTGTCAGCACGCACTAGCTGTGACAATTACAAAGTGCGACTTAATTGACAATTACTATGGTGAATATCTGGCGGATGCTCCGGATGAGACAGAGCCGGATTATACGGTTACAGATCATTACAATTACTTTGTATCTGATGTAGAAGATGGTCAGATTTCGGAATATGTTGTTAAAAAAGGGTATCAGGTTATAATGGACGGCAGACCATCGGATGATCAAACAGTAAAAATTCCACTGACAGTTCCAAATGACCGTGAGTTTACCGTCGCAGTAGAAGTGCTGTCAGGAACAGTCACGGATGCATCAGGAATAAAGCACACAAAACTTTTGGAAAATCCTCGTTTGACGACTGAAAGTATGGATACCTATGAATGCAGCGGGATATCGGACGAAAAGTGGATTTATACCGCTAAGGCAGGCGCCGAAAGGCTGTCTCTTGAGCTGTCCATTTACAGTGAATTTATATATCACGCACATACGATTGCAGTTACGGTGACAGACCTTCCGCTGAGAGATTCGGTATACGATGAATTTGTTGTGAATGAGGAGGCCACCAGAGCGGCGGAGCACATTGCGTCAGAAATAAAAGATGCAGATTTAAATGGAAGAAAGGTATGCTTTTTGTCTAATGACGGAGAGGACTGGAATGACGGAAAAACACCAGATACTCCAAAGAAAACCCTGTCCCAGTATGTCGGAAAAAGTAATTTGACGCTGTTGCTGAAGAATGGGGATACTTTTTACCTTGACCGTAATTTTACTCCGGGTGAAAATGTAAGGATCACTTCCTACGGCGACTCATATTGCAGTGAAGAAAAACCAATCATCAGCGGACTGAAGGAAACAGATTCATTAAAATATGATATTGGCAGCGGGCTTTATACGGTGAAGGTAGAGGACGACAATATAGGCTTTCTTATCATTGACGGGGACGTAAACTGGAAGCGGGTTACAGTGGGAGCAGACAAAACCGGCACGATTTCTGAGAACGGAGAATGGGATGTTGCGGATGGAATACTGAAAATCAAAACATCTTCAAATCTTGCGGGTAAAAAGATTCAGTATGCAGCGGATTTAACAGGTATTCGCGCAACACACTCTAATAATTCTGTTGATGATATTGAAGTGGCATATTGCGGACTTGGCGGTATTGCAGCGGCGACAAATGTGGACAATTTTTCGGTGACAAACTGCTACGTTCATCATATCGGAGGTTCTATCGGCGGGGAGGATTACGTACGCTGCGGAAACGGTATTCAGGTTTGGCTTTCCGCCTGCAACAACCATCTGATTTCTGAAAATACGATTGCATATTGCTTTGACGCGGGTATCACAGCTCAGGTGACCGATACAATTTCAAGAGACGCTTCGTATTCCTGCGAAAATATTGTGTTTGAGAAAAATATCGTAGAAAATTGTATGTACTTAATTGAGACTTTTCAGTCAAATACAGGTGGTATGCACTGCAGCGTAGAATACAACGGCAACTTATTAAAAAATTGCTGTGATTTTGTCGGTGCGGAATATCGAAAAAGCACAGCCTTTATGGCTCAGATATGCACTTGGAGGATTGTCAGCAAAGATGATATTGTGGCGTACTGCAATAATATCTGTATTGGTTCTGAGCAATATGCAATCAGTATGATGAGAGGTAATTATTCGGGAACATACATCTGGGATAACAATGTCTTTATTTCCGATCAGGAGGAAAAAATTAAGTATCCGGAATTATATGCGGGAAATGATACTTTTATAACAGTCCATCACAATCCACCGGAAGAAGATAAAGAGATGATTCAATATTATAGCAGTAAATTT